>MWSA01004687.1_pt1 | contig 26961 bp, 28 predicted proteins | sample 1021941 | NCBI WGS metagenome assembly MWSA01 (sample SAMN06327220, study PRJNA374545) | mollusc metagenome | biome: marine bay; material: sediment; isolation source: gill 40 cm from animal A | host: Kuphus polythalamius | place: Philippines: Mindanao | collected 2011-09-12 | reverse complement strand
CGGCATCCATGACCGAATAGATGAAATCGGCATTGAAGTAGCAAGCGATGCCGACGGCAAAAGCCGGCACGTAGAACAATGCGGAGGCCAGCGCGAATGCACGCCAATGCCTGCGCACCGCGTTGGGAAAACCGGCCCACAGAAACATGATCAAACGCCACAGCCAGATACTCTTGCGCTGATAGAGCACGCGGTGACCGCGCTGCACCAGATCGTGGAGTTCCTCGACCAGACCGGTGCTGTAGCGTCGATGACGGGCCAGCGCGTAATCGGCGCAGACGCGTCGGTACAGCGCGGGTAGCTCGGCAAGCGCATCGTTGTCACGACGCCGAGCCGGCTCTCCGGCCTGCTCGATCAATGCCGCCAATGAATCCCATGTCGGGCGTTGCTGATCGGTGAACTGCTGTTGCTTCATGAGCCGCTTACCAGCCAACGGGCATGGCCAAGCACCTGTTTGACGGCCGCTTCACCCTGCGTATCACTTAGAATTTCGGCGAGTTCCTGCACGCGGGCGGGTGACAATGCCGCGCTGCGTTCGGCGAAATCCAGGATTGCCCGTTGATCTTCCACCGGCAGCAACACCGGCAGGGAACGGGCGGGCGTGTCGACATTGTTGGTCACCGGCGTGGTGCTCTCGGTGTAAACGACCAGCGTGCCGGCGGCCAGGTCTCCCAGTCGCTGAAATCTCCTGTTGATCACCATTGTGATCAGGCCCACGGTATATAGCAGAGGCAGGAAATCGACGACGCGCAACAGGTTGCGGATCATCGATGCCGGCCAGCCGATTGGGGTCCCGTTGTCGTGCACGACGAGCAGGCCGAACGCTTTCTTGCCGGGTGTCGCACCGTGCATGACTTCGAAAAAAACCGGGTAGAGCCACTCCATAAAGAACACGGCGATCAGCAGTGCACCGACGCCCAGGTCGGCAAACGGCATGACCGCCAGTGAGATGCCGAACAACACCGAGTAGCGAATGATTGCATCGAGCGTGACGGCCAGAGCGCGAGGAATGGGGCCGGCCACGCGGAGGCTGAGGTCCACACCCTCGGGTGTCTCGAAGGTGTGGACCGTATCCAATAACTGCATCAGGGCGGGTGGAGGTGCTTTAGGCGAAGGCGCCCATCAGCCCACCGAATATGGCAACGACGATAACCAGGACCACAAGGCCGATCGCGATGTAGCCCAGAACTTTCTCCCAGCCACGCGTGATGCGCGCCGGACCGAAGCGGTTTGCGCCTTCGTCGCCGCCTTTGAACAACAGAAACAGTGCGAGGATCAAGTTGGCGAAAGGTATAACCATCGTGATCGACCACCAGCCTGACGCGTTGAAATCATGCAGACGGCGTATAGCAAAGATAATTGCCGGAATGATCGATATTACCTGGATCAGGATTACTACCGGTCCACCGGCCGCTGCCATCGTCGTTGGATCGGTGAATACTGCGGCGCCGCCGGCGATCATGAATACGAGAACTCCGAACAGCAGGCTGGTCAACATACCCCAGGCCAGGTAACTGAGGCGCCCGAAACGGCCTTTCGGCGAAAAGGGGCTTGTTTGGTCTTCACCGCCGCTAAGCGGGACTGAGACATCGGCACTTGGCGCCTGATAGGGGTTGGCTTGATCCGTCATTGCTTGGTTCCTTCTCAAAGTATTGTTGTTAGACGTTGCCCGGTTGCGGTTACCGCGGCTCTTGCTTATTGGCGACGTTTATATGTCATGCTTTAGCGGCGCACGGTGTGCAATTCTATCAAAACCTGTAGATTGCGAGGCAATTCCGGCAGTCCCCGGTTCGCTGTAAGAATTGCCTGATGGTCGCCCAGCCGGAATGATCGTGATCCATCGCATGCTGCGGCGTGTTGCTGCGCGACAATGTAGATGCGCCGCTTTGTGCTTGCGATCGGGTCGTTGTCGGAAAGTGTGCGGCGGGCAGGGCGGTGTGTCGTCCGTATAGGCAATCTGGGTAGAGATGTTCGCTATGTTGATGCTGCAAGGTGTACTGGGGCTGGTGATGTTCTCCCTGCTTGCCTGGTTGTTCAGCGAGAATCGCAGACGGGTGCAGCTTCGCGTATTGGCCGTGGGCATCGCTTTGCAGTTCGTACTTGCGCTACTGATGCTGAAGTTCGAGGCCGGACGTCAGGCATTCGTCGTTCTCAACGGCATCGTGCTGGCGTTGCAAGACGCTACGATGGCGGGAACGCAGTTCGTGTTCGGTTTCCTTGGGGGCGGCGAGCTGCCGTTCGATCAGACCGGATCGGGTTCGAGTTTCGTACTTGCGTTTCGCGCCCTGCCGTTGATCCTGGTGATCAGCGCACTGTCGAGCCTGCTATTTTACTGGAAGATACTCAGCGCCGTGGTCAGGGCGTTCGCGTGGTTGCTTGAGAAATCGCTGCAGATCGGCGGCGCGTTGGGTCTGGGTGCAGCGGCCAACGTATTCGTCGGTATGATCGAAGCGCCTTTGTTGATCAAACCCTATTTGCGTCACCTCACGCGATCCGAGTTGTTTGCCGTGATGTCGACAGGCATGGCGACGATCGCCGGGACGATGATGGTGCTGTATGCCGGTATTCTCGGCGAGCTCATGCCCAACGTGCTCGGCCATATCATCACGGCGTCTATCATCAGTGTGCCTGCTGCACTGATGGTAGCGCGAGTGATGGTGCCCGAGACATCGACGCCGACGCCGGGGGTGATCACGAGCGAAGACACGGTCCATAGCAGTATCGAGGCGATCACGCAGGGTGCATTGAACGGGCTGCGCCTGCTTGCCTATGTGGTCGTCATGCTGATCGTGTTTGTCGCGCTGGGTCCGCGAACGATTTTGTCGGGCACGCTTGCGACTTGCCTGACCGGCACGGTGGTCGGGCTGTTGACTTGACCGGCTGAACCCAAACGGTTCAGTCGGCCGGTGACTTCGAACTGCGGCCTGACAGCGACCCTCCGGTCAGGACGGCGCGCATGGCCTGGTCGACCGGGATGTCCAGCGGCGTTATCTGATCACGATCCAGATACAGGGTGTAGCCGCCTAGCTGGTAGCTCATGGGCAGATACACCGCAACACGGGGTGTGTCGTCCGACTCGGCTTGCGGCAGAAGGACGTCTTGTTGTGTGACGAAGCCAACCAGGCGTGTACCTGCGATATCCACCGCAACGACCTGGCCGAGCTGGTCGTCGACGCCTTGGCTGAACAGTCGCGCCACGTCTTTGAACGCCTGTACCAGGAGTTTGATCAAGGGTATGCGGTCGAGAATCTGCTCGACGGTGCCGACGACCCACCTGATCAAGAAGATGTTTCCCGCCAGACCGATGGCCAGCACGCCCAAAAAGCCGACCACGAGGCCCATGCCGCGAAAATACCAGCCTTGCGGGAGAATCACGGCAATCATGGATCCGACGGTACGCTCGGCCCAGCTGCCTAGCCAGTACAACAGGGCGATCGTCAACGCTGCCGGTGCGACCAGCACGATCCCTTGCAGAAACCATTTCCATACTGTTTTGAACATGTTGAATCTTCCAGCCAGAGACGGAGTCGGTACGCAATGCTGCGCACGTTGATGCTGCAGACGATGCGGCGATTTGCTTGTGTCGTCAACGATCGGTGGTGGGTGGGCGATGCCGGCAGTCGTGCTTGCTTGGTGCGAGTCGCCAACCTGTGCTAAATAACCGTTTCCCCTGTCCGGTCTGCAGCGGCAATCGAAGAATATGGCGACAAAAGAACACAACTGCCTGGTTGAGAAGTTCCGCACCTATACAGAACTGGACGAAGCGGAGGAAACCTTGCTCAACAGTCTGCAGGTCGACGAGCGGCCGATTGAAGCCGGTCGTTTCGTGCATACCGATGGCGCTCGCTCAGAACATCTATACGTGGTTAAGTCCGGGTGGTTCGCCAGTATCAAAGAACTGGTCGACGGCACACGGGCGATTACCGAGGTGGCATTGCCGGGCGACGTTATCGGGCTGCGTGATGTGACGTTTCGCCAGCACTTGTCGTCCCTTCAGTGCTTGAGTTCACACGCCGTCATCTGCCCGTTTACCAAGCGGCAGCTTCACGGTCTGTTCAATCGCTCGGTCAAGTTGACCGAAGCGTTTTTCGCGATCATGTCGCGTGAGCACGCGCAACTCGTTCAGCGACTGGTCACCGTTTCAAGGCGCGACGGTCTGCGCCGCCTGGCACACTTCGTACTGGAAACGGCGGTTCGTCTCGAAGGTGTTCGCATCGACGTCAGAAAGGATTTTGATTTTCCGATCGATCAGCAGGATCTGGCGGACCTCACCGGCCTGAGTGCCGTTCACGTCAGCCGCTGCATGAGTGAGCTGAAGAGTCGCAGCTTGATAGCGTACAGCCGCCACCGTATGCATATCCTCGACAGGGGTGCGCTGGCGGAACTGGCCGAGTTCGACGACGCATTTCTCCATCCGGATATCGATTGGCTGCGTGCGATCGATGCGCCGGACGGCCATCGGTCGAACTGAAACCGATAGCCGGTAGCGCGCTTGTGCCGGCGGTGTCAGTCAGACCTCACCTGCGCGTCGAGCGTTTGATTGTCCAGATAAACGCGCGCCTCTTCCCCCGGATTGGGTAATCCGGCGATCTTCCAGGCATGCAAAGGGCCGTCGAACAGCTCATTGAGGCATTCGCCGTCCAGTTCGAGTTCTTCGCACAATAGGTTCGGCGGCAGAATCGTCCTGTGAGCAAAGTAGTGCGCCCGCAGCTTTCGGGCGACCGCCAGGTGCCGATCCGTCAAACCCGTTACACCGAGCCGCTTGGCAATCAGCTGTGCCTTGTCCGGGTTCCACGCGATGCCGGGTTTCAAGAACCCGTAGTCGTCGAAATCATCGATGTGTCTTTCCATCTCGCTGTCACCTCGTTGTTCAATGCTCGTAGGGTTGGATCGTTTTTTCGCCAACGACAAAAGCCGTGCTGCAAGGCTCGTGCCCGGAAGAATGCAGATGCGGAGCATTTCAACCGACGCGTTGGAAATGAACCCCAATCGGTCGTCTGGGAAACGTTGAAAGGGTCATCCCATCCTGTATGACCTGGTGGCATGCCTTGTGCACCCTCCGAGTCAACGTCGTTCATCGCGGTGTTCGGCGAAACGTCAAACTCATGAAACGTGGAGGAACCTCAGATGGGATACGCCAAACAGAAAGATATTCAAGGTGAAGGTGATCGCGAGTCGGCAAAGCGTTACAACGAGTCGACCAAGGATTTCGTCGAATCGGGCAAGGTGGACGAGGCAGCCGAGCGTGCCGGCGGGCAATCCAGCGAAGAGGCGACGACAGCCGAGCGGAAGGGCAAGTCGCGCGCCAAGGAATTCGACCCGCAGGACAAACGCGACTTCTCCAAAGGTGGCGAATCTTAATGCCTTGTACCGAGAGAGCATCGACAATGCGCAGTTTCAGGCATCACGAAAGATGCTCGGCAGGCAGAATTGACTAGGGAGTGATCCCACCACTCAGCGCCCGTACAGGGCGCTTTTTTTTGCACGCCGTGTTCCGCCTCGAGTTAAACGACCGTGCCGCCACGGGTAGCGGCGGGTGAAGGCCGACAGTGCTCAAAATAGCAATTTCGGTGCATATAAACCGCCGCAATAAGACAGGACCGGCCGCTTATCGAATCGCAATACAGCACATCTCCTGAAGCAGAGGCCGCTTGCCGATGGAGCGGAATCTGGCACGACGCTTGCGATGTCTGAGTTGCCGGCGATGTGACCGGTTCAGAGGAGATAGAACATGATTGGTTGGGCATTGACTTTTTTGGTGGTTGCGTTGATCGCTGCCGTGTTGGGTTTCAGTGGTATTGCCGGTATGGCCGGCAACATCGCCTGGATTCTGTTCGTGGTCGGCCTGGTGCTGGCGGTGGTCTTTGCGATCGCTGGCCGACGTCCTACGGTCTGATGCAGGACGAGTGCGCCGGCAGCAACTGCTGGCCGGCGCAGCCGGCGGCCGCGTCGCTCCGGCAATTTGTGGTCGCAATATGTCGCAGGGACCGGATCGAACCCGAATCGCGTGAAAAATGCGATGCACCGAACAAAATGCAGAGTGATCGAACAGCGCTCGGTGCAATTTGTGATCGCCGCCAAGTCGATCGCGGTGATAGGGCAACAGAATGATGACACATGATTTACGTGTAACAGCCTTTACTGGGGTGGCTTTGCTTACTGCCGTATCGGTGGTGCGCGGTAGTGACCACGACATTGACGCGGCGTTTGCAGCGAGCGAGGGCGTCTTACCGGTTGCAGAGTCGGTAGTCTCGAACTACAGCATCCGTTTGTCAGGTGAGCTGGCTGTGATTGATTTGCGCAGTGAGGCAGAGAAATCGGGTCGCTCACCGGTTGGCGCGGCAAACGGCGTAGGCGTTGCACCACGCTTTCAGACGATGCTATTGGTCGCACCTGAAGACGGTGTTCTGTGCGACAGAACGACGAATCAGGCTGTAGGAGAGTGGGTTGTGCCGATTCGCTTGCTCGAAGGGGTTTGCCACAGCAGTTCGGAGTCGAATACTGATTTCAAGCGGAACCAACGCCTTACTTTCTTTTGAATTTTTAAGATCACCCTGTTTGCCGTCCTCAATGGACGGCTTTTTTTTACGTGGCGTATAGCGTTGTTCGATGAGGCAGCGTCAAGAAGCTTTCAGTCGACTACCCTAGCGGTTTGGCGCAACGGCGCAAATAAGCAAAACGGACCGGCCGATTCAGGCCAATCGGTGGGCGTCGCATGCGCTCGGAAAGCCTTTATCCCCTCTACAACAGGGCGACCCGCGTCGCGCCGATGTTGGCATTCAACTTGCGATCAGCAAGTCAGCAAGTTGAAAAGTCGGAGTTGGATGCCAATAACAAAAAGATTTCGGCCGAGATGGCATTGGCTGCGACATCAACTGACGCACACGCGGACTATCTGCCTTATTCGTCAGACAGCTAGGCAAATCGATGGCGAAAGATCAGTGTAAAGGCGGACGTGGCAACAGTTTGATTGTCTGTTTGGCGCTCTCGACCGTCGTGTTGCGGTGGAGGTGGATGTCCGCACCGTGAACTGAATCACCCGCGTGTTGCTGAAGGCGTGAGTTGCATAACGTCGGCGTAACACCGAATTCGTAAAACTTGACTGAGAAAATTTACTGACAAGGCCGTAAACGCGGCCAGAGGAGAGCAAGATGAAAGCTATCGGAATGCGTATTGCAGTGGTGACCATTGCAGCAATGCTGCTGTGGGCTTGTGAACAGGATGGGCCCGCTGAGCAGGCCGGCGAAAAGATCGACAATGCCGTCGAGAATGCGGGTGAAGCCATTGAGAACGCCGGCGACAAGATCGAGAGCAGCACCAACAATTGATTGCTGGCCGAGCAGCGGGTCCGCCCGGTGGACCCGCTGTCTGTTTGTTTTCGGCCAGGTAGTGCGGTCAGTCGTGCGTATAGCGCGCGGCGAGCGACGTCAATCGGCGGTAGCGTTGTCGGATATCACGCTCGTCGTAGTCCGGAAAGTTTTGTGCCTTCACGGCCTGCCAGATCGTCTCGCCGTGTTCGGCCAACACACGTAGTCGTTGTTCGCGCGTCGTCAACTCGGCGACTCGACACAATGACGCCATCAGGCTGATATTGACGGCGACGTCCTTGGTCGCGAACTGACGCAGTGGCGCATAGATCGCCTTGATCAGTCCGGGGAATCCCGTTTGCCTGATCAAGACGCGAGCGACGTCGTTCTCGTCGACGAACGCGCTGCCGGGCAGGTCGCGATCCACGATTCCGGCCACAGCCGAACTGAAGCCGTCGATGCAGGTGATTGCAGTACCCGGGTCGTTTATCCCGGGCGAAAGGGCGCGCGCCGCCAGCTGGTTCAGCTGCGTTATCGGGTATTCCGGGTCTTGGACCGGCGTTCGAATCGGTCCGGACAGGATGGTTTCGCTCAGCTTCTGCAACGATGCCTCGACGGTAGCGGGGTCGCCACCGTAAACTTTCAAAAGACAGCTGCCGGCGACGATGAAATCGCCGGCCCTCACGCGTACCTGCATCGCGCAGTCGTTCTCGGTGCACCAGCGGCATAACGCTTCATAGTCGATCGTCTGTACATACCCGCGTTGTTTTGCGGCCACGAATACGGGGCGATGGCCACGGGCCTGACGCCGCCACGCCGACGTGCCGTGCCGGCGTCCGTTGAAGCGGTAGGCTTCACTCACCAGTTGCTCGAGCGAAGATCGCAATTGTCGGCCGATGCGATGGACGATCTCGTCAGCCTGCAGATCGGTGGCCGTACGATGCGTGAATCGGACGAAACTGATCAGCGCCGATACCGCAAGTGTCAGTGCCATGATCGTGGTCCAGCGCGGTTCGTCGCCGGGTAGAAACCCGGTCAACACGATCAGGCAGTAGACATAGGTGCCGAGAAACAGGCCGAGGCTGGTCTTGCTGGCTTCGTCTTCGAGAAAGTGACGCAGGATCTTGGGTCCGTATTGGCCTGACGTCAGCGTCAGCGCGACCATCGTGACCGAGAATGCGACGCCGCCGACGCCGATGGTCGAACCGGCAATCAAGGAGAGCAGTTGGCGCGCCGGCTCCATCTCCATCGCAAACCATTGCGGGCCGAGGTCTTTGAACCATGCCAGGCGATCGACCCACAACATGAGCGCACCAAGCAGCCCACTCAAAAGCGTCATCGATAGGGGTATCGGCCATATGCTGGTCTGTAGTCGTTCTCGCAAATAGGCGTATTTACCGATCATCTGCAGCCTTCGTAACATGTCAATCTCCGCCGTCGAAACGGACGACGTTTTATCAAGCCACACTCTAGCTTGATAGGGTGATTTGCGCGCGCTTGTTCTGCATGCGTTGCGCTGGATTTAGACCGTGACGGCCGATTTACGCCATCCCTTTTCCGGATGATGCAGTAACCGGCCTTGCCGATCCGATCGTAACGGCACGATGTCTTAGGCAATCGCCGGTGGCACAACCTTTGCTCCCTTTCCAGTGAACCCAAAGCCTGAAGGTAGACAGATGAGCAAGTTGTACTTTTTGGTCCCGAACGCTGACCTGGCAGCCCGCATCGTTGCGGAGCTCAAGTCGAACGGCGTGTCGGAAGGGGACATTGGCCTGGTGGCAAATGACCAGGTGGCGCTGGAAGACCTGCCTGAACCCGATCTTGTCGACCGATCCGACATCAAGCCGGCTATCAAACAGGGAGCCGCCGTCGGCGGTGCCACCGGTCTGGCCGCAGGCGTTCTCGCCGCGGTCGTCCCTGGCGGATTCGTTGTCGGCGGTGCGGCACTGGCCGGCATGGTGCTGGCCGGAGGGGCGTTCGGCGCCTGGGCATCCAGTCTGATCGGCGTTTCCGTGCCCAACCGGGAACTCAAGGAGTTCGAAACCTCTATCGACCAAGGTGGTGTACTGATGATTGTCAACACCACCGAGATCGGTAGACAAGAGGCCAAGCGTTTGGTGGTCGTTCACCATCCCGAGGTCGAGTTCGGTGGAGAAGAAGGTGCAGTGATCTCGGCAGCTTCTTGAATAAGGCGTATAGGCCGACTTGCGAGGGCCGGTGACCTTATACGTCAATCAATGCAAATAGAGTTTGGAGGCAACTATGAACTGGGAACAAATCAAAGGTAACTGGAATCAAGCCAAGGGCCACCTGAAGGTCCGCTGGGGCGAACTGACCGACGACGACCTGGATGTGATCGAAGGTGAACGCGACAAGCTCGTCGGAAAGATTCAGGAACGCTATGGCATCGCCAAGGAAGAGGCGGAACGCCAAGTCAAAGAGTTCGACGCGTAAATACAATCGTATCGTCGGCGGATCCCCGCAAAGGATCCGCGACGATCTGAAGGAGAGCAGCGATGGGTATCGAAGTAGGTGGTTTGTTTGGATTGATCATCTTGGCATTCGACATATGGGCGATCGTCAAGACGGTGGAAAGTGGTGCATCGACCGGCAGTAAGGTTGCCTGGATTCTGGCAATCATCATCCTGCCGATCCTCGGCCTGATTTTGTGGCTGCTGTTCGGTCCGCGCAATAAGCACCGCCTGGCCTAACGGTTTCGCGCAACGGCACCGAGGATGATGGTATGAGTAACGATATCGTTGACGATGTTCGCACGCATGCGGACGGGTTTCCGTTGGACGGCAGCGACTGATCGATGGATGTGGCATTTGAGCTCGCAGCTTAAGCTGGTATCCACGAGCCAACGCCGCGGCATGTTGCGGTGATCGAAGCGCTGCGCAGGCGCTACAAGTTGGGCACTGCCGAGCTGTTACCGCAGATTCGCACGATCTGCGCGTCGCTGGATCAGGAAGAAGACTGCGTGTCGCAGCTGTTTGGCGACCCGGCCGTCGCCTGGCGCATAGCCGGCTTGCCGAAGCCGGCTATCGATATGTCGGCCTACATGTCGAGCAGCGATACTGTCTGAATCTTGGTATTCAACGGTTATGCGGCGTTCGGGTTGGCACCCAACAACGCCGCAAAATCACTGATTTCCGCCGGCTTGATCAGCACGCCCGCGAAACCCGCAGCCTGGGCGCGGGCGTGATGATCCGACTCCTCCAGCCCCGTATAGGCGATCATTCGGCAATTTGAAAGGGATTCGTCTTCGAGGAGGATGCGGCAAACGTCCGTACCTTCCATGTCGGGCAGGGTCAGGTCGACCACCATGGCCGCGGGCTTGAGCGCCTTGGCGCGGTCGATGGCCGCGGTTCCGGTGTGGGCGATCTCGACGGTGTACCCAAGTGAGGCCAGTTGCTTGGCCGTGATATCGGCAAGCGACTCATGATCCTCAACCAGCAGCAGCGTTTGCGGTAGCACAGCATCATCGCTGGGAGCTGTTGGCGAGAGGCCTTCGGTGAGTACCCTGGCGACCAGTTCGATGAGGTCTTCGGCTTCGAACGGCTTGGAAATAAACTCGCTGAACCCCCAGGACATGCAACGTTCGCGTTCGCCCTTCATGGCGCTGGCAGTGAGCGCAATTACGGGCGTTTGTAATCCGGCTTCCCTGAGGCGCTGCAAGGTTTCGCGGCCATCGAGATGGGGCATCTGCAGATCCATGAGTATCACGTCGAGTTCTTCGCCTCGTCGTGACAGGTCTTCGACCCGCTCGAGTGCTTCGATGCCATTGGATGCCGTGACAACGTCGGCACCGGCATCGCTCAGGTATTGTTCAATCAATGAGAGAATCGGTTGAACGTCGTCGACCACCAGCACTTTGCCGCGTATCTCGGTACGCCGTCGTCGGTGCTCGTCACGCGCGGGGTCGCGCTCGTTGCCCTGGTCCTTAATATTCTCAATGTGGTCTTCGACACCCTCGACCGGCAGCAGAAAAGTGAAGGTGCTCCCTTCATCGACTTCACTCTCGACCTTGATCGTACCGCCGAGCACCTCGGCGATCCGTTGGCTGATCGCCAGGCCAAGACCCACTCCGCCGTGGCGCCCCGACGCAGACGTCGCGGCCTGTGCAAAAGGCTGGAACAGCTTGTCCATCTGATCGGCATTGATACCCGGACCGGTATCGATGACTTCGAAAGCGATGAACGGCTGTCGGCCGATTTCACGCGCCTTGATGGTCACCGATACCTCACCCTCATCGGTGAACTTCACCGCATTGCCGATAAGGTTCATCAGGATCTGGCGAACGCGGACGGGATCGGACAGCGTGCGCGTCGGCACTTTCGGGCCGACATTCAGTGAAAAGCCGAGTCCTTTTTCTGCCGCCCGCATGTTCATCGTCGATAACAGGTCATGGCCGAGATGTCGGATATCGATCGGCTCGGGGTCGATGGTGACTTTGCCCGCGATCACGCGCGACAGGTCGAGCAGGTCGTCGACCAGGCTTTGCAGGTAGCGTGCACTGTCTATGATCTCATCGAGATCCTTGCGATCCTGTGATTTGATGGCACGGCGCGCCATCAGTTCGGCATAGCCGAGAATGGTTGTCAGTGGTGTACGGATCTCGTGGCTGACCTTGGCCAGGAAGCTGTCTTTGGCTCGGTTGGCCTGTTCCAGCGCCTCTTTTGCCTGCACGATGGATTGTTCGGCCCGTTTGGCGTCGGTGACGTCGAAGTGAACGCCGGACAGCAGAAGGGGTTTGCCGGCGGCGTCGCGAACGACACCGCCGCGCATGGCCAGCCAGATCTGTTCACCTTCATCGGTCTGAAAGCGAAAAATCACATCGATGTCGGCGTCGTCATCATCATCGTCGGTGCTGAGGATGGCGCGTTCTATGACCGCTTCGACCTTCGGCAGATCGTTGGGATGAATGTGCGACAGCATGTCGGTTGCGGGCATGGTGTCGTCGACGGTTTCGTCGGTCAGTTCTGCCAGGATTGAGTCCGAAGTCAATTTGTTGGTTTCGAGATCCCAGGTCCAGGAGCCGATGCCGGCGAGTGCGGTTGCCAGATAACGTCGCGTATGTTCATTCTCCAAACGTTCGCGGTACGTAGTGCCGCCGGGTTCACGAACGAAACTGACCAGGTAGCCGTTGTCCACCGGCCGAACGCGCACCGTATAGGGCACACGGTTGACGCTCCACATGAATTCGTTGATGCGTCCTTCGGCAGCCGCTTCGTCGGGCGCGCCGTGCGGCATGGCCTGTTCGATGGCCCGTGCGAAACTGATGTCACTCAGTGCCTGGGAATAGGGCACAGGCAATTTGCGCACATCGACCTTCAATAGATGGCGCGCTGCCTGATTGACGTAATAGAGCCCGCCCTGTTCATCGAGAGCAATGACAGGATCGCGCAATCCATCTACGGCTTCGAGCACGCGGGCAGCGGCTTTTGCTGTGGGAGAAAGGTGCTCGTCGTACATGGTTTAGTGGCCCGCCACACCATCACAGGAGACGAGGATAGCTCCCCGAATGGGGAGCTCTTCAGTGTAGTTCGCTGACATCGATGTGGTGCTTCTCGATGCGATAGCGCATTGTCTGTCTGCTGATCCCCAATAGTCCAGCGGCCTTCGTTACGTTGCCGCGCTGCCTTTTCAATGCTTCCTCGATCATACGGCGTTCCATTTCGTCGAGACTTACGCTGCCGTCGATCGGGAATATGATCTGGTTGCTGTTCTCCGGCATCGAAGGCGGCGGTGTGGATGACCCCAGTTGCAGCCAGCGGGGATCGAGTGCGGTACCTTCGGACAGCAACACGCATCGCTCGATCACGTTTCGCAGTTCACGCACGTTGCCGGGCCAGTGGTAGACTTTCAGTTTTTCCCAGACTTCGTTCGGCACCGTTTCGATCTTGCGGTTTGTGCGCTCGTTGAACTCGGCAACGAAGGCAGTGACGAGATCCTCGATATCTTCCAGCCTCTGCGAGAGACTCGGCAACACGATCTGAAAGACGCTCAGCCGGTGATAGAGATCGCTGCGAAAGCGGTTGGCGCTGACCTCGGTTTCGAGATCGCGGTTGGTCGCCGCGATGATGCGTACATCGATCGCGATCTCGCGGTTACCGCCAACCCGGCGGATGCGTCGGTCTTCAACGGCCTTCAACAACTTGGCCTGCAGGCCAAGTTCCATCTCGCCGATCTCGTCGAGAAACAGGGTTCCGCCGTGTGCTTGTTCGAACAAGCCTTCGCGGCGACCCTTGGCGCCGGTGAACGCCCCTGCCTCGTGACCAAACAGCTCGGATTCGAGCAGCTCATCGGGCAGGGCAGCACAGTTCACTTCAACCATCGGTCCTTCGGCACGCGGGCCGCCGTAGTGCAGGATGCGCGCGGCCAGCCCCTTGCCGGTGCCCGTGTCGCCGCGCAGCACCAATGCGCTGAAATCGGCCTGACCGATCTGGCGCAGCAGGTGGCGCGTCTCCTTGGCGCGATCGCTTCGCCCGATGAAGCGTTCGGCGCCATTCTTGGCCGCCTGGCTCGCCGATTCGTTCAACAGGCGGCGGTGTGCACGCGCACTGCGCGCGGCGCGCTGAATGGCGAGGTCGAGCCGCGCGTCGTCGACCGGTTTTTCGAGAAAGTCGTGGGCGCCGAGGTGCAGCGCGCGAACCGAATCGGGAATCGTGCCGTACGCGGTCAATAGTATCCATTCACCTTTTACACTCGTCGTTTCGTGCAACTCGTCGAGCAGGTCGAGGCTGGTGCCATCCGGCAGGTTCATGTCGGCCAGCACGACCAGTGGCTGCAGGCCGTCATCGATGAGGTAGCGACGAGCGGAGGCGATATCGTCAGCGAGCATGACATCCCATCCCTGCTTTACGAAACGGCGTTGCATTTCTTTGCCGAGCAGGAGTTCGTCTTCAATGATCAGTAAGGAATCAGACATCGGTGCAGGGTAGATCCAGAGTTAGGGATTGAGAGTCGTTGGCGTTGACGAAGTGGGCCAATCTTCCGCCGTTGTCTCTCGCAAAACGTTCGGCGACAACCAAGCCGATTGAACGGCCGTCTCCCGAACGCGCTAGGGTTGTTTGGTGATAGCTGCCAGGTGCATCCTCGACGTGTTGGGCCGCCACCTTGAAATCGATCTGCGCCCGTCCATTGCTATGTCGAAGTTCGACGCGCAGTGGATCGGGACGATAGGTATCGACGACGTGGTCAAGCAGGCTGAACAGTGACGCCCGAAATGTGCTGCGTGGTAACAAGCACTGAACTCCGGTGGCGCCCGAGACTTTGACGGAGACGAGATTCGGAAGACTGTCTCGTGCGATAGCGACGACCTCTTGAATCTCGTCCGCGAGATCCAGTTTGCGCGGCTTTTCTGGTTTTGCGCTGACCGATTTGACCGTTCCGGTGACCAGCGTCAGCAAGCGGTCGACTTCATGCAATGTCATATCCAGCCGCTGTCGATGTTCTTCGTTCGACAGATCCTCGCGCAGGCTGGAACATGCGGCCCGAATGGCGGCGAGCGGGTTGCGCATCTGGTGGGCCAGTTGTCCGGCGAGCGCGCGTAGCGCCACGCCGCGTTCCGTCCGCGTCAGTTCGGTGGCCGCCGCCAGCCTTTCATCGTCCGCTTCGCTCATCGGCTCGTCGGCTTGTGCTTGAGCGTCGCGATCAACATCACTTTTCACCTTGAGTTGTTGAAACATTGTCGTGTCGCAGAGTTCGGATTGGTTGGAGAAAGGTCTCCATCGTCTCCCGAGCCAGCCGGAGCAAGCTCCATACCAGACGAAAAAACCCTGCTGAAACAACGCGGCGGTATAGGGGCCGAGCGGAACGTTGGCTTATTTGCACCTAAAAAATGGTTCATTTCAACCTACTTCGCGTTATCGGGGCGTTTTTGCCGGGCGCTTTTCCTGTGACATCTACTGTGGCATCGACCTTGCACTGTGCAGAGAGTCGTGAGGCCGGCGGCCGCTGGGTTCGACATTTCTATCAAAGGCGGTAACCCGAGCAATGACGGGGCTTGAAAAGCGTGCGGAAAAACTGTGGAACCCGTTCCGGGCTTTCATTGGCGCTCAGACCACGGCCAGCGCACTCCTGCTGCTCGCGCTGCTCGCGGCCTTGTTCATGGCCAACTCGCCATCGGCCGACGCACTCGAACACCTCAGCCACTTCGAGCTCGGTTTCGTGGTCGGTGAGATCACGGTCTCCTGGTCGTTGCTGCACCTGGTGAATGACGGACTGATATCGCTGTTCTTCTTCCTCATCGGGCTGGAGGTCAAACGCGAACTGCTGGCGGGCGAATTGAAAGACGCTGACCGCGTCAAGCTGTTGGCCGGTGCGGCACTCGGCGGGATGGCGGTGCCGGCGATACTCTATGCGACGGTCAACGCGAGCATGGGCGGCGGCGTCCCCCACGGCTGGGGTATTCCGATGGCCACCGATACGGCGATCGCGATCGGCGTACTGGCCGCATTGGGCGCGCGGGTTCCCAAGAGCGTCATCGCCTTTCTGGTGGGTGTGGCGATACTCGACGATATAGGTGCCATCCTGGTGATCGCGCTGGTCTATACCGAGACGCTGAACGTCACAGCATTGTTGGTCGCCGCCAGTTTGCTTCTTGCGCTAGCCTTGTTGAACGCGCTGGGTGTTCGCCATCCTTTAGGATACGCCGTACTCGGCGTGTCGATCTGGGCCGCGATAGTGCAGTCGGGTGTACATGCCAGTATCGCCGGCGTCGTGGTAGCGGCTGCCGTGCCAGCACGGCCGCAGGTCAGGGCGTCCACACTCAAGCGCCGGGTGCGCGACCTCGTGGGGCGGGTATCCACAAGAGCCAGTGCGCACGACGTGCTGGCCGAAGCCGAGACGCACGAGCGGATCGTGGAGGTCGAGCGTGTCGCCCAGGCGGCGACCACACCGCTGCGTCGCTGGGAGAACGGACTGGAGTTGCCGGTGGCGTTGATCGTCTTGCCGCTGTTCGCCTTCCTCAATGCCGGCATCGTGATCGACCGTGCAGCGTTCGACGAACTGGCATCCAATCCCGTCTCGCTGGGTATTCTTGCCGGGCTGATTCTGGGTAAACCGATCGGCATCGTCGGCGGCGTGCTGCTCAGCGAGGCCCTGCGCTGGGCCAAACGACCCGACGATATGGACAACCATCGACTGATCGGCATCGGCCTGTTGTCTGGCGTCGGGTTCACCATGTCGACCTTCATCGCTCATCTGGCGCTGGGCCAGGGTGGTGACGAACTGGCGGTCGCCAAGCTGGCGATCGTTACCGCCTCGCTGGTGGCGGCTGTTGCCGGCTACGTAGCGCTGTACATGGCGTCTGAGACCAACTGATCCGATGAACACTCTGCATCACCTGTGCGATTTCGCCCGCTCGGCTTGGTGCCTTTGAGCAACTGGCGCATATCAACCGTCATTGGTGGATTCGCAGGCTCGGATGCCGAGGCGTGCCGGCTGTACACCCTGTTTTTCAATGATTTAGCTCGTTCCATGCGTTGGCCTCTCGATTGCTTCGCTATGAGCGATGCCCGACTGCGTCGGGTCAGGAACCGAGAGGGATGATGAAATGAACCAGGTAGCACGTGCAGACGCAGCCGATGCGGCGTCTTCGCCAATTCTCGAACCCGGACGCAACTGTTGGCTGATCGAGCAGGCCTCGCGAGTCGGCGTCGTGATCGATGCGGCGGATTATTTCGCCGCCTTCGCCGAAGCCTGCCTGAAGGCCAAGCACCAGGTCGTGATTCTCGGTTGGGACTTCGACCGCCGCGAGCGTCTGTTTCGCGACGACGAGCCGCGTGAGCACCCGGATGAGTTGGGTGCGTTCCTGGTTCACCTGGTCAAGCAACGCCCTGCATTGAACGTGTACCTGCTGTCGTGGGATTTCAACATGATCTACGCTGCAGAACGCGAGTTGCTTCCGGCTTTACGCCTGCGTGCCCAGGCACCGCCGCGTTTCCATTTTCGTCTCGATGGCCGCCACCCCAAAGGCGCATCGCATCATCAGAAGATCGTCGTCGTCGACAATCAACTCGCCTTTGTCGGCGGCATCGACCTGAGCCGCTGGCGGTGGGACACGCACGAACACGAACCCGGCGACCCACGCCGGGTCGACCCCAACGGCAAACCGTATCCACCGTTCCACGACATGATGTTCGTCATCGAGGGCAAGGCCGCAGCGCGGCTCGGTGAACTGGCACATGAGCGCTGGCATCGAGTCAACCGTCGACACATCAAAAACGTGCCGGCGGGCCTCGACAGCCCCTGGCCGGACTGTGTCACGCCGGTGTTGCACAACACGGAAACGGCCATCGCGCGCACCTATCCCGCGTACAACGGCAATGACGCGATCGACGAGATCAAACGATTGCACGTCGACATGATCGCTGCTGCCGAGCGCTTCATCTACATCGAGAATCAGTACTTCACTGCGCGTTGTCTTGCAGATGCCATTCGCGATCGCCTGAGAGAGCAGCATGGTCCCGAGGTTATTTTGGTGCTACCCCAGCACACAGGCGGCTGGCTCGAACAAGTGACCATGGATGTATTGCGCGCCAGGGTCATCGCCCGGATGCAGCAGGCCGATGAGTACGGGCGATTGCATATCCTCTATCCGCATCGCGCCGGTTTGGGTGACGAGTGCATCAGCGTGCATGCGAAGTTGATGATCATCGACGATCGCGCCTTGCGTCTGGGATCGGCCAATGCCAGTAGTCGTTCGATGGGTCTGGATACCGAATGCGATATCGCGATCGAATCGCATGACAGCGGAGACGATGTCGGCATGTTTATCGCGGACTTCCGGCGCCGCCTGATGGCCGAACACCTCGGCCGATCCGTACAGCAGGTGGAGCAGGCCGAGTCGAGGCATGCAAGGTTGATCGACGTGATCGACGAGCTGGGCAGCGACGAGCGCGGCCTGAAACCGCTGGATTGCAGTGTGTCCGAGTCGCTCGATGAAGCCGTGCCCGACTCGGGCCTGATCGACCCTACGGAACCGTTCAGCGGTGATTACTTTATGCAGCAATACGTACCCAAGGAACGACGTAAGACGGGCCGCAAACGGCTGTTCATCTTCGTCGGCGTAATTGTCGCGCTGCTGGCACTGGCGGCAGCGTGGCGGTGGACGCCGTTGCAGGAGTGGGTGACACCCGAACGCATGTCGCAGCTGTTGGCGGCGGTGCCGTCGGAAGAGGGGCGCGCAGCCGTGGCGATCGGCGGCTTCGTGCTGGCCAGCCTGGCGATGATTCCACTGATGTTGTTGGCCGTCGTCGCCGGCATCATGTTCGAAGGGTGGAAGGCGTTCCTGTTTATTCTGGCGGCGGCATTGCTGTCGTCGGCGACCGGTTTCCTCGCCGGCAGGTTCATCAGCGGCGACACCCTGCGTAGATTGGGCGGCACACGCTGGGAGCGTGTCAGTCGTCGTCTCGCCAAGCGCGGCATCGTCGCCGTGGCCGTGTTGCGGTTGGTGCCGATTGCGCCGTTCGCGGTATTCAACCTGGTGGCCGGCGGTTCGCACGTGACACTGCGTCAGTTCATGATGGGCAGCTTCCTCGGCCTCGCACCGGGCTTGGGCGCCATCACGCTGTTCTCAGACAGCCTGTGGCAGACCGTGCAGAATCCGTCGGCATCGAATATCGCCATCGTCGCAGCGGTGGGTGTGCTGCTGTTGGGGTTCACCTGGTTCGCTCGGCGCTGGCTGAGAACTGCTTAGCGACAACGATTCGTCATGCGCGTCGCTACTTATAACGTGCACGATTGTATCGGTCGTGACGGACGGTTCGATCCACTGCGCATCACGACGGTGATCAATGAACTCGATGCCGATGTGATCGCCCTGCAGGAGGTGACGCTGGATCACGGCGGCGATCTGCTTAGGCAGTTCGAAGTGGCCACCGGTATGGGTGCCGTCGACGGTACCGTGTTCGCGCGCGGCGTCGGGCGCTACGGCAATCTCTTGCTTACCCGGCATCGAGTTGTCGGCCACCGATCGCATGACATCGCGTTCGGCAGCCGTGAGCCGCGTGGTGTGGTCGACGCGGTACTGCACGACGGCAACCACCATTACCGGGTGCTGGCCACCCATCTCGGCTTGTCGTTGGGTGAGCGACGTGATCAATTGGCGCGGTTGGCCGCGTTGGTGAACCGCAACGGTGCGCCGACCATATTGCTGGGCGATTTCAACGTGTGGTGGTCGCGCCGTCCGTTGGCTCTGCTTGCAAGACGCGGTTTCGAACATTGCGCCGTGCGCAGTTTTCCGAACTGGCGGTGGCCGTTGGCCGCACTGGATCGCATCTTCGTCAGCCCGCCGTTGAAGCAACGTCATTGCCGCAGGCATACCAGTCGGCTGGCGAGAATCGCGTCGGATCACTACCCGGTCGTCGCTGAGATTACCCGCGTGAAAGTCGAATAATTCCCGAGCGCCATTGCCAAGCGCCGCTAGCGCCGTTGGCCGATCCAAAACTGGTATGCTGCGTTTGCCCGGCCATGGTGCGGTAGCACCCTTAAGTGGCAATGACCCGGTCGGGTGTCGAGGCTGACGGAGTAGCGAGTGACACGCAACAGTACCAACAATAAGAAGCGGATGACACGCATCGGACGCGGTATCCTCATCGTCTTCACCGCATTGATGGCATGGCAGGTCGCCCGCTTGGCTTTTTTGCAAGAAGAGCGTGCGATGCGCAGCGAGCTTCGGCAGACGATCGAGACGACCTTTCCGACACTGGCCGAAGCGGCACGCGAGCGGTACCGGTTGATCAGGTTGACCGCAGCGCAACCGGGCAGGGATGACATCGTGCTTGTCCACGGCGTGGACGATCCGGGTAAGGTGTGGATGAATCTGGCACCGGCACTGAGCGCACAGGGGTTTGGCGTCAGTGTCATGAACTATCCGAATGACCAGCCAATCCACGATTCCGCACAGCTGTTCGCCGACGCCTTGCAGGCCGCGCCGATGCGCGATGTGCCATCGGTCTCGATCGTTGCGCACAGTATGGGCGGCTTGGTCAGTCGCGAACTGCTGACGCATCCGAAACTGGTCTGTTCACCGCCTGCCTGCCGCCGTCCACACGTCGATCGCCTGATCATGGTAGGCACTCCCAATCATGGCTCCCACCTGGCAAGGCTGCGTGAGCTCGGCGAGGCAAGAGAGCAGTTGTATCGGATATTCACAGGACAGGCAGGCTGGTTCGATGGCTATTTCGACGGCGCGGGTGAGGCCGGCATCGACTTGTTGCCCGACAGTGTCTTTCTGACCGATCTGAATGCGAGGCCACACCCCGCAGACACACAGATGTATGTGATCGCGGGCGTGATGGGACTCGAAGAGGCACAACAGCTCGCTGACCTGTTCGAATCCGCGCCCGATGAGAACGGGCTACGCCAGCCGCTGCCGCTTGCCGAGTCTATCGGCGATGGCCTGGTCAGCTTCGATTCGGCGCGTCTTGATGACGTTCCCTTGTATCGTGTGCCCGGCAATCATCTGTCGATCGTGCGCAATGTCAACATGACCAGCGATCGCGTGCCGCCGGCATTGCCGATCGTGTTCGATCTACTCGGTGGCGAAGCGCCGGCGATCGACTGACTAGCGTTTCAGCCGGTCTCGTCGCGCAGAGCCGCCTGTCCGGGTCCGATCGTGTAGCCGAAGCGATCGGATCTGAGCTTTCCTGCTGCGGTGTGCGGTCCGGACATCGTGTGTGCGACGGCACTGCCGGCGGCGAGGTCGCAGCGTTTACCACGCGATGGTGCAGTTTCCGGCTCGGCCCGGGCGCACACCCCGCCGGCAGGGTCAGGGCCGACACCAGAACGGGAGGCGAAGCCGCGAGATATCCAATACTGCCATGCGTTTTCGTCCATCGGGAGGTTTGCCGATTTTGTCCGTTGGTTCTGCTGCGCCGTGGGAACGAGTATCATCGGCAGGTCCGTATCTGGTGACGGGATCGGAGTAGCGATCATGAACCCGAATGAATTGTCGATGGTGGTCAGGGCCATGACTTTCGCGGCGAACAAGCACAAGAATCAGCGGCGCAAAGATGTGGCCGCATCGCCATACATCAACCATCCGATCGGGCTGGTCGATGTGCTGGTGCACGAAGGCGGGATTACCGATGTGGCAATCCTGGCTGCGGCCTTGCTCCACGATACGATCGAAGATACCGACACCACGGCGGAAGAAATCGAGTCTGAGTTCGGCGCGCTGGTTTGTTCCATCGTTCTCGAAGTCACGGACGACAAGCACCTCGGTAAACAGGCACGCAAACAGATGCAGATCGCAAAGGCGCCCGATCTTTCGGTCGAGGCGCGTGCGGTGAAACTGGCCGACAAGATCTGCAATCTGCGCGATGTGATCTGCAGTCCGCCCAGGGGGTGGGAAGTGGAACGCTGCGAAGCCTATATCGAATGGGCGAAAGCGGTCATCGATGGCCTACGCGGGCATCATCCGCAACTCGAAGCAGTATTCGACAATACCTATGCCAGTGCGATGCTGCCTGGCCGTTGAATGCTAGCAGCCAGCCTTTGAGCAGGGTTGGGATTGCTCAGCAAGCGTAGTTTCTTCGTGCCGCCTCGATTTGCGCGATGATCTCTTTGCGCAGTTGCGGCGGCGCCAATACCTCGACGTCTGCACCGTGCTTGAGGATCTCCATCAACAATTCCCGACTCTGTGTGTAGGGCACTTCGACAATCAGGTGATCTCCGTCCCAATGCTGTGTCTGCCTCGGATGCCAGGTTTCGTTCACTACCCAGCGCGATGCGACCGGCGAGAAGCGTAGCCGGGCAAGTTGGTCGGCACGGCCGCCGAAGATGCCGAAACCACTGCCCATGGCCGCATCCAGGCGCCGTCTACCGATATTGCGCGCTTTGCTGTTGAGTAGTCGTACGCCGCGACAGGCGTCGAGGGCGAACAGACGCAGGTCGTTGACCTGGTGGCACCAAGCGAGCAGATACCAGTTTTCGCGGTAGTGCAAAAGCCGCTGAGGCGAGACCTCGCGTTCGCCGAGTTCGTCACGGCTGCGCGTGTAGTAGGTGATATGCAATCGTCGTCTGCGCACCGTGGCGGCAGCCACCACCTCGAACCATTCACTGGTCTGTCTCTTGGTGGCCGAGTGCAGGATCTGGATGTACGACAACACGTCTTGAGGGTCGTCGTCTGCGGTGCCCAACAACTGCGTGATACGCGTGAGCAGCGCCCGTGACTCGGCGGGGATCAGCCCCGGCTGCATGCTCCCGGCCAGTTGATGCATCATCAGCAGCGCGTAAATCTCGCTCTGGTTGAACCACAAACCGCGAATGCCGTAGGCATGGCTTGGATCGGATTGATCGCCACCGAGATAGTAACCTCCCGGCTTCCCATCGACCCCGCGCCGCCACAGGATCGGGGCGCCCAGCCGATCGCGCAGGTACTCGATATCGCGCTTGAAGGTGGCGCGCGAGATCTCCAGTTCGTCGAGGAATCTACGAATACCGACCGGGTGGCGGCTGTATTCGAGCATATGCACGATCTGATGGATACGTTCGGTCTGGCTCATTTCCCGTCGCCCGACAGCGTTTTCCGACAAGGCGATCTTAGCAGATAACTGGCTCATTTTATGAGCCAGTTGGAACGGCATGCTGTCGCTGACGGCGGGCATCCGGGTGCTGTATGGCAGCTCCGATGTCGATGTCCGTACCAACCTCACTGGGAAAGGAGCAAGCTATGGCGAACTGGCAAGACAATCTGGAGATCATCGGCGCAGAATTGTTTCAGCGGTACCGCAAGCGGCTGATGAAAAACGGCATCGCGTTGGAGATCTGGCAGGACTACCCGGGGCTGTCGCTACCCGACCTGTGGGTAAGGGTGCACGCCGGCCGGCAGATCCTGCTCAACGGCGACGACTTCATCGCATTGCAGGCGATCCGCGACGGTTCATGGGATAGCCATCGTCGCTCGGTGCCGATGCGCGAGCAAAACGCCGGCCTGCGAACGGATCGATTGTCACAGGCGATGGTGCGGGTGGGGGCTGCGATATTCGCCGTCTTTTGCCTGCTTACGGTTATCGGCATAGCGATACGCCAACCCGGGTTGGGGGCGATGATTGTTCTGGCGGTACCGTTGGCGAGCGTTGTTTATCTGAAGCGGCGAAGCAGGCGGGCGCACGCCACTAGCCCGGCATGGCAATAACGCAATTGCGCCCCTGGCGTTTGGCGGTCAGCAACCCCTGGTCGGCACGGTCGAGCAGGTCGGCAATGCTTCTGGTATTGCTGCCGGCCTGAGCGACGCCAAGGCTGATGGTCACATCCAGTGGCCCGACCGTGGTCTTGATCGGCTCTGAACCGACGAACTCGCGCAGGCGCTCTGCGACCTGTACGCCGGCTTCGAGATCCGCGCTCGGCAATACCACGGCGAATTCTTCTCCGCCGTAGCGTGACAGCAGATCGTCGTCCGACAGTGCTCGGTTGATGCGTCGTGACACGATCAACAGCACCTCGTCACCGACCGCGTGTCCATGTTCATCGTTGATCGGTTTGAAACGGTCGATATCGATCATGATGGCGGTGAATGCATGTCCGTCGCGCACCGCGGTGGTCATGCGCCGGCCCGCGACCTCGTCGAAACTGCGGCGATTCATCAGACCGGTGAGCGGGTCTTCGCGTGCCTGACGTTGCAGCGTATAGATCGGACGCAGCACGAACAGGCCGATCGCAATTGCGGCCGTGATCGTGAGCAGGCTCATTGCGATGCCCAGATAGATGCTCTCGCGCTGGCCGTCGCGGATGGTCTTGGCCAGCTCGTCTTCCGGCGCATAGACGCCCATCACCCATTGGTTTTGGCCGTGCGCCAACAGGGGAACGAACATGCTGACATAGCGCTTGTCGCCGATATCGAAGGTATCGTAGTGCGTGTAATTGAGGGCGATCAGATCGGGGAAGCGCTGCTTCAGCCGGGAGCCCGCCCGGGCCGTGATCTCATCCATTTCGTTCAGGCGTTTGAGGCGCAGATTGCTGCCATTGTCGCGTTGCGCGAGGTCCGCGGCATTCGGGTGGGCCAGTACGCTGCCGTTGCTGTAGACGATGAAGGCCGCGCCGGATTTACCGATACGTTGCGCAGTCAGGAAGTCCGACAGTGCGGAAAGCTCGATATCTGCGCCCATCACACCTGTGAGTTCACCGTCGCGATTATAGACGGCGCGCGCCACTGTCAGACCCGGCCGCTGCGAGGTATAGAAGATGTAGGGATCGGTCCAGACTTCACCATCCGCCACCGTAGCGCGTTCGAACCAGGGGCGTTTGCGCGGATCGTAAGTGTCGTCGAGGTCGAACTGGCGATCCAGTTGATTCAATTGGGCATCGCGGTTGATCAGTTCGACGCGGGACTCCTCCGGCTCGGAGTTCTGCACGATCTTGCTCAAGAAGCCGCCGAGTGATTGGGCGTCGTGCCGCTTGCTGAACACGAAGTTACCGTCCGTATCGCCGAAGTACAGACCATCGATCTGTGGGATCACGCGCAATTGTTCAAGGAAATAGCGTTCGAGCTTCTTCGGGTTCCTGCACGACAGCAAGCCGGCCTCGAAAAGGCTGGATGCGAGAGAGACGCTGTCTTGCGCCTGGCGCAGATAGCCGACTGCATTCTCGCGTGTTTCGTCGACGACATTCTGCAGTAGTTCGTGCGTGTGCTCACGCAGCGCCTGATCGGCAGCGAATTGCTGCGACGCCAGCACGACGAAGACCGTGAAGGCTTCGACCAGAATCAACAGGCCCAACAGGCTGATCAGCAAACCGTGTTTGCGCGAAGACCGTTCGGCACGATGTCGGATGGGCAACGTCATTCAGTTGTTGATTCTTTGTTGCATTCTTACCTTGTTGGCCGCGACTTCGTCTTGCAGAGAACAAGACAGTTGTCCAACCAGAGCACAGACAGCTCTATGCATCCCGTAGATCGGCAGGTATCGAACGCAAGGCTCGATTCTGGCCGGTCCGGCGACAAATCTCACGCCGCAGCAGCGAGCGCGCAAAACCAGATGTAGGAAAACGCTTTGGCTCGGAAATTGGCCCTTCAGGCGTCGCCATATCACAACGGGCGGCGGTGCCATTTTGGCACCAATAGCCGCGTTGTCATAGACGTATCCGACCTTGGAGCCGTCAGGATGCGTATTGAATGAATGTCAAGGGGTTCTCGCCGCCCAATCTTCGAATCTCGAGGACGTTGTGGTGCACCGACCGATCGGTCAAATGGCGTGCATGACGTTTCTCCAGGCAGGACGCAGGGTGCCGATTGCACCCATTTCGGTCCGCCGTGCGCATCCCGGCATCAGCGATCGGACGATACAAGCAGAATCAATCATGCCGTTGTTGATAGTCGCAGGCAGGGCGGTAACTACAGAGTCGACTGATTGCACCGGCAGCGTCGAGACGTCGATATACCGACAACCGGAAGCCGGCGCAGCCGTCAACGGCGCAACAAAGCGTCGGCCTCGCCGGTGTGATGAGCTGGGAGGCCGCCCCCAGCGCCATGCCATGCGCACGGCCTCACGGAGATCGAGAGCCACAGCATCAAGCGCGTTGCAGAAGACGCCGGCTCGACGTTCAGTACCTTTGTCGAGACCGGCTCGTACAGCATGTTGAGGTGCGCAAACACGGGGACCTGCGACCGCTCGCTCGTCTGTGCACGCACTGCCGTCACGGTTCGGCACGTCAGCGCGGTAGTCCGGTCCGTGTCACCCGATCGCGATCACCGGGTGGGTGAACTCGATGTTGGCCAGGGAGCGCGGGCCGCCCGGCGGGGCGAAATGCATCAGGGTTGCATTGACCTCGGGCGGGATGGCGCCGACGCGGTGCACCAGGTCCTCGCGGTCGATGCCCTGGCGAATCAGGAATACCACGTAGCTGTGCCATAGCGCCATCGCGTTGATGCTGCCCGGGTCGGTCAATTGCGCATCTCGTGCAGCACCGGCGACGCCGGCATCCAGGTCGGGCAGCGACATCAGTCCTCGCGTCTGGGCCAGCATCGACTGTATCGGCTGCAGCCGACGCCATACCGAGTCAGCGATGCTGATGGCACGCGGGCTCGAACCCGGTATGTCGATGTAGCGATCGGCCGGATGCAGGCAGCCGGCGTGCAACAGCGGTAACTCGAATGGCGACACGCCTGACAGCAGCAAGGCGGCATGTGCCGCGACTTTCGGATCGGCCACCACGATCAGCGAGCTCAATTCGGCGACGTTCAGTTCGCGCGGCAGCACCGGCAGGTTGGGTGGCGGTGCGTTCGCGGGCCAACCGTGGCCGGGCTGGTAACCCAGGTGCGTATTGGCCTGAGGGGCGCTCAGGGCCTGGGCCTGTTCGCCGGGATAGATGCGAATTCCGAGATACGGTGGTATGGCGGCCGGTTTGCCGCGTTCGGATAGATACTCGACGAGCCAGGTGGCCAGCAGCGCCAGGGCGAAGGCGATCCCCAGCGCGATCAGGATGTCTCGCTCGTAATCCGGGTAGATCGGCGTCGTCGGTTCACGCGCCCATTCGACGACCTGGATCGGGGGAAACTTCTCCAGGTTGGTGACCTGAATCGCGGCAAGGCGTTCCTTGTTTTCCGCAAACAGGCGTTCCAGGCGCGCCAGGCTTTCTTCGAGCGCCTTGAACTCTTTGAACTGCTCGGTAAACGATTGCACGTTCTTCTGGTGGTCGGCGTGTTTGC
>MWSA01000781.1_pt1 | contig 28480 bp, 23 predicted proteins | sample 1021941 | NCBI WGS metagenome assembly MWSA01 (sample SAMN06327220, study PRJNA374545) | mollusc metagenome | biome: marine bay; material: sediment; isolation source: gill 40 cm from animal A | host: Kuphus polythalamius | place: Philippines: Mindanao | collected 2011-09-12 | reverse complement strand
TTGGGCCGTGGAACCGCTCCCGGATCCTGCATATGACCATGGTCATACGCCATAAAGCCTATCCTGGAGAGCGTCCGTTATGCAAACGGGTATCGGCGCCGCAGGCGCTATCTGAAGCGACCGCAGCGTTGGGGGGAAGTACTGCCCCGGTCGGGCAGCGCGCGGCTACCCGACCGGGGGCGTAGGCCTACAGCGATGTGGCCCGGCAGACGTGCCGTTATTTCATCATGCGGTCAGAAGTCGGCGCGGCGGGAGCAAGCCCCTCTCCGGTGCCTTCCATCATGCCGCCGGGTTCGGTCATCGGACGCATTGAATCGCTGGGCGAAGACATGCCGGTCGGTTCAAAGGCGCTGAACTCCGATTGGTCGAGTCGGTTGTCGCCGTTGGTATCAACGCGCTCCCAGTTCTCGCTAATGCCTTGGTCAACGGTCGCTTCGTCTTTGCTGACGTAGCCGTCCTGGTTGGCGTCAAGCGAGCCGAAGCCCGATGTCTCTGCGGCGGTGCCTGGCGGGGGTGCCATCGGCTCGGCCGCCATCTCGCCACCCAGTGGTGCCGCAGTGCCGGTGGCAGGCATATCTCCCTGGATGCCCACTTGAACCAGCTCGGCATCGTCGACACCGGTGTAGCGCGCTTCGTCAAAGGCGGGGCGCGTCTTCAGCTCGTCTTCGGTGGCTGCCAACGGCGCGCTGAGCGTGTCCTGCTGCATCTGCATCTCTTGCAGCGGGATGGTCACCTTTTTGTCGCCGAAGCCGAGAATGCCGCCAACCGAAACGACGGCGTAAGGATCATTGCTGGTGCTGTCGCGAACGATGGACGTCACTTCGCCGATCGCCTCGCCGTGCATATTGGTGATGTTTTTACCCACCAGTTCGCCAGCGTTAATCGATGTGCCGGTGGTGGCCGCCTGTTCGTTCATCGGTGGCGCGGGTGTCATCTCGTCGGACGCGGCCATCACAGGTGCAATGGCGGCAACACTCAACGCAACGCTGACTGCAGTAGCTAACAAAGTACGCTTCATGGTCTATCTCCTCTGTCTGTTTTAACGATGCTGTCCAAGCCGTTTTGCCAATGGCAGTACGCTCGGCTTCGCACCAACTGTGCCACTTTGTTCGACAGCCCCAGTTGCGAAATGACTTGTGACGCACTAGGCAGAATGGTCTATATCGGTAGAAATTCGAATTGTTTCTCAGGCTATGTGATGTGGTTCTCGCTTGGGCGATGGTTGATATCTTTCGTGCTGGCGCATAAGCGCAGCCAATGTCTCGCCTGTCCGTTCACTAGGCTCGTTTTATCTCAGCGCTGCTCATGCTAAATAGGCAGCAATCTTCGTTTACGTGTCGCCGGGGAACGTTGCAGCTATGGCGTGAATGGTTGGCGCTCGTCGCCGATCAGCCAACATTGAACCGTTTCCCCTTTACATCCTTTTTCTCCATCCACATAGCAGCATGCAGCTGGCATCTCGCTTGCTCTACCACCATCGCTGATTGAGTTTGCAATCGACATAAACTTAAGGAGAAACCCATGGAATACATCAAGGCTGAAAACAGCGATGCGGCCACTGTGCAGGATGCTCGCGACGATGCCATTGGCTGCATCCCCGAAAAGGTTGTATCGCCCGTTGTACTGAGTTGGTGCGACAAAGAGCGCGGCGAGTTCGCGCCCGGTATCCCCGGTGGGGATCCCAAGACCCGTTGGCGCGACTATGGTGAAAGCCTGGGGGGTGAATATGAGGTCGAAGTGAACAATCGATTCCACTGCATTGTAGGTTCCGCGGACAAGTTCACCGAGCCGAAGGTCACATTCAGAAACGCCACAGACAAAAGCGGGCGCGAATACCTGTGTATCGATGTTGGTGACAAAGACTTCGGTAAACGATCACTCGACGAGGTCTATGCGGCAGGCGGCGGTAAAGGCGGTGTCTGATAGCCGGTAGCTTGGACGGGACACACTCGGCCCGACGGGGGTGTCCAGCGATCAATCGGCGCTGCATTATCGCAAGCTAAAGCGCTGCCGTCGGTCGATTGCGCCCCGCTTGCGTGGTAGGGGCGTGTCTTCGATTGGATGAAATGCATCATCCGCCCGGCGCATCTCAACCCAAGACGATTCTCCGGTCGCAAGGTACCCGTACCACGTATGTCTCTATAGCCACCTCGAAGCGTCGTTTGCCCAGCTTCGGCATAGTGATTGCAGCATCCTTGGTTACACCAGTGAGACGTGCGGACGATTTACATCCGCCGTTTCTCTGATATTCGCTAACCCAAGTGACTTGCAGGAGAACAGCTATGCCGTACCAGACGATCCAGGACTTGCCGGAAGCTTTGCGGACACACTTGCCGGATTCTGCGCAAGAGATCTTTCGTCGCGCCTACAACGGCGCTTGGGACAGCTACGTCGAGGGAGGCGGCTCGCGACCCGCGAACCGTTCGCGACAGGACGTGGCACATAAAGCGGCCTGGTTGGAGGTCCGCCGTAAGTTCCTGAGCAGGGATGGACAGCTGGCGAGTCGTCACCCAGAACAACAGTCGGCGCAAATCTAGCGGTCACGTCGGCGCGCCCAAAGACGAAAGAACAGACTGAGAGGAGGACACCATGCCTAACGCAGCACTACTCGGAGAGAAGTACCCGGCCAAGCTCGCGGCGTTTCTCGACACCCCGTATGAAGCCGACGATACCGTGCACAAACTGGTGACGCAGGCAGATATTCCGCGGCGACAGATCGATGTTGTGCAGCCCATGGATTTCGCGCTCGGCAAGAAGTTGGAGCCGGAAACCCTCGGTATCGTGGAGACGGCGATTCGAGCCCATTTGATTCTCGGCGGCGTTGGACTGGTCGCTGGCCTCCTTGTTGCCGGTGCATTGGTACTCGGTGGCGTCGATCTCGCCGTCTCCAGCCCGGGTTATACCTTCTTCACGCTGGGCATTCTGGGGACCGTGCTCGGCCTGTTGGCGGGCGGCCTGGTCACGGCCCGTCCCGATCATCAGAACGTCGTCACTGACGTGCGCAATGCTTCGGAGCATGGGAAGTGGACCGTTGTTGTACACGCCGCCAACGACAGTCAGCACAAGCGTGTCAAAGAACTGCTCGACGATGAGGTAAATAATGTCAGTGAGACGTTATAGATCGGGCGAGTTCATCCGGCAGTCCGGTACGACTGCCGGGTAGCGGTGTGACATTCGAGGCCGTCGATGGCTGCAACCGTGCGGCGAAGTGCGCGCACGTCCGCTCAACGTTCAACAGGCAAGCCCGCCTCACACCATGCGGTCATGCCCTTATCTACGACATGTACATCGTTGAAGCCGTTCTTCAATAGCAGCCGGCTGGCCTTGGCAGAACGACGGTCGGTTTTGCAGATAACGGCGATGGGGCGTTCCAGGTGGCTGTTGAGTGCATCCAGGTGGCTTTCGAGTTGATCGATGGGGATGTTGCGTGACCCCGGCACGTGGCCCTGTTCGCCGTTGAACTCGTCAACGGAGCGTACATCGAGCAACAGCATGTCCGCGCCGTTCACCAGTCGATCATTGACCGTGTGCACGGACATCATTGGTTTCCGGCGAAGGCGGATCACCAGGTGCGGCACGAACAGCAGCGCGCCAACGAACGCCAGGCCGACCAGCAGTTTCTGAACGATAGCGGTGTCGCCGCTTACCGCCGCGTTGCCGAGATGGCCGAGATAGGTATAGGCAGCGGCGCCTGGGATCATGCAAATCGCAGAGGTGAGCACATATTGACGGAGCGGGATCCGGGTGAGCCCCAGGAGGTAGTTCAGCAGGTTGAACGGGATCAGAGGCACCAAACGGGTCAAAGCCACAAACCGCCATCCTTCGCTGGCCACGCCGTCGAGCAGGCGTCGTGATACGCCGCCTGTTCGGCGAGCAATCCAGTCGCCTGCGAGATAACGCGAAATCACAAACGCCAGAGTTGCACCCAGGGTGGCGCCGGCGAGATTGTAGAGCGTACCGAAAACGGGCCCGAACAGCGCACCCCCAAGTAAGGTCAACACCGAACCGGGAATCATCAGCACGGTCGCGATGGTGTACAGGGCGATAAATGCCGCGATTACCGCAGCGCCGCCGGCGTCTACCCAGGTGCGCAAGCCATCGACATCCAGGCGATCACGGTAAACAAATGCAATCGCGATAGCGATCGCGAGCAGTGCGGCCAACAATAGACGCTTGTACATGGCATAGACAACGGGCAGGCGGAAATTGCGCCACGGTGATTCGCAGCGTACACCATGGTGCCACAAAGACCTGGGCTGCAATAGCTCGGCCGTCGGCGGACGCCGCTCGCATACGGCCTGCGTTCTGTGGGAAAGGATAAGGCTTGCAGTGGTCGACGCGGTTGGCGTTCAATGGGATAACGCGTTCCGGATGGCGTGTCGGCCGTAGCAATGCCAGCGGCCTTTTATGGCGGAGAACATCGGCTCGATGCACCAGCACACACACGGCTCACATGGTCACGAGCATCACCATGCTCACGGCTCGTCTCAGCGCCTGGTCTGGGCCTTGGGCCTGACCCTGAGCTTTGCAATCGTCGAGGCGGTTGCCGGTTGGTGGTCTGGCTCGTTGGCGCTGCTCGGCGATGCGGGCCACATGCTCACCGATACCATGGCGCTGGGACTGGCAGCGGGTGCCGCGGCGCTGGCCGAACGTAAACCCTCGGCGCGCCATTCCTATGGGCTCGGCAGGGCGGAGATCCTCGCAGCGCTGATCAACGCCGTCGCCATGGTGGCGATCGTGATATTCATCGTCGCCGAAGCGGTTGAGCGGTTTCGACAGCCAGCCGCGGTCAACGGTGTCGTCGTGATGGCCGTGGCCTTCATCGGATTGCTGATCAATATCGGTGCCGCTTGGTTGTTGTCGGCGGGACATCATGGGTACGATCTAAACGTTCGCGCCGCGCTGCTTCACGTACTCGGCGATCTGTTGGGCTCGGTGGCGGCCTTGTTGTCCGGTGCTGTGATCATGCTCACCGGATGGACGACGATCGACCCCTTACTGTCGTTGCTGATTGTCGTACTCATCTTGGTCTCTGCGTTGCGGATCCTGCGTGAGGCTCTGCATGCCTTGATGGAGGGCGTGCCGTTGCATCTCAACCTGGAGCGCATCGGTTACGCCATGGCGGGTATCGACGGCGTGGTTTCGGTGCACGACCTGCACATCTGGTCACTTTCGGCCAACCGAACGGCGCTATCCGCACACCTGGTGATCCATGACATGGCTGACTGGCCGCGGGTGCTCGACCAGACGCGGCAGATGCTGGCGGATACCTTCGACATCGGGCACGTGACCTTGCAGCCGGAACTCGACGGCCAGGTCGTGACCTGGCACCCGACGGATCGCCTGAATACCACTCGGCAAGGTGATCTGTCGGATTGAACGGCCGGTGTGATTCGCATCGCTACATATCGCACGACGCTCGGGCATCGGCGATAGTCCTTGAAACCGGCCCAGGGGTAGGCATAGACCGCCGGTGTCAGGTCGTGCACCGGTTCGATCGGCCTGACACTCAGGAACGTGTCGCCTGCTTTCGATCGAACCGAACGTCGAATTGGCCTGCATTTCGCACTCGGCATGAATGCCAAGCTGCGCAATGTCGTATTGCATGAAGGCTGCCGCGATCGGGCAGTCTGATCGATGTGCAGGTTCGCGGCGGCGTTGGTCGAAAGCGCCGCCTGGAGTTTATGTCGTATCGCTTGGGTTATATGCCGACCCGCACGCTAAGCGACCGAAATCATGCGGTACTGTTTATCGGCCGGATCACAGCCGGCCAAGGCGTAGTGCGTTCGGTCGGGCACGATCCTAATGCCTGCTTGAACCGTGTCTAAAGCCGGCCCCGTACGCTGCCGCTATCTTACCAATGTGTGCGAAACCGGGTTGATCCCGTGTCCCTACGGAGGCCTTAATGGCAACTATGTTGTGGCTGCAGACGGGTGCCTGTAGTGGGGACACCATGTCGCTACTCAATGCGCACGGACCATCGCTGGAGTCGCTGGTCGCGAATGGCGATCTCGAGGTGCTTTGGCATCCGTCGATCAGTACCGAACCGACCAGCCACCTGGCGAACCTGATCGAGCGCATCGAAAAGGGTGAGCGCGAGCTCGACATCTTGTGCGTCGAAGGCAGTCTCATTACCGGTCCCTACGGCACCGGCATGTTCGACAGCTTTCGTGGCCGGGCCAAGATCGACATCGTCCGGGCTTTGGCCGAACAGTCGCAGACCGTCATTGCCGTCGGCTCTTGCGCAGCGTTCGGCGGTATCCCGGCGGCGCCACCGAACCCGACCGATTGCACCGGTATGCAGTTCACTCGCGATGCCGCCGGCGGCGTGTTCGATACCGCTTGGCGGTCGAAGTCGGGGATGCCGGTCATCAACCTCGGTGGGTGCCCGACGCACCCGCTGACGATAACCCGCACCCTGGCGATGCTGGCGCAGGGGCTGCCGGTCGAACTCGACGCGCACAATCGGCCGACCGCCTTCTTCAACCAGATGGTGCACCAGGGCTGTACGCGCAACGAGTATCACGAGTACGACGTGGAAGACACCGAACTGGGTGGCCGTGCCTGCATGTTCTTCAACCTCGGTTGCCAGGGTCCGACGACGATGGCCAACTGCAACAGTGAGCTGTGGAATCAACGCAGCAGCAAGACACGGGCCGGTGTGCCATGCTTCGGGTGTACCTCGCCGAATTTCCCGAAGAACGGTGATCTGTTCAAGACGGAGAAGATGGGCGATGTGCCGGTCACGCTTCCGCTGGGTGTTTCTCGCGGCCACTACATGGCCTACAAGAATCTTGCCCAAGCCGCCGCACCTATGCGGGTCCGCGACAAAAAGATGGACTCCTGATCCGGGTGGATATGGCCAGAAAGACCGTCAACATCGAACTCAACCGCGTCGAGGGTGACCTCGAATTCCAGGTAGACCTCGAAGGCGACCGCGTGGCCGATGCACGCTGTATCGGTACGCTGTTTCGTGGGTTCGAGCAGCTGCTGATCGGCCGTGCGCCGAAAGATGCCTTGGTGATCACGCCGAGGGTCTGCGGCATCTGCGGCACGGCCCATCTGTTCACCACGGCGCTCGCCTTGGAGCGGATGAACGATGTGCCGGTGCCGGCGCATGCGACCATCATCCGCAACCTGTGCCTGATGGCGGAGAACGTACAGAGCGACATCAGGCAGACGTTCTTGTTTTTCGCGCCGGACCTGCTCAATCCGCGGTATGCCGATCATACGCTGGCACCGGCCCTGGAAAAGGCCTTCAAACCGTTGCAGGGCAGCGTGGTTCTGTCTGCGTTGGACGTGTCGCGCACGCTGGTCGAGATCGTCGCCATATTCGGCGGCCAGTGGCCACATTCGACCTACATGATTCCCGGCGGTGTGACGCGGCCGGCAACGGTCAGTGACATCGTCGATTGCCGCGAGATCGTCGACAAAGCCGTCCGATGGTTCGAGACGGAAGTGGTCGGTGACTCGTTGGACAACTGGCTGTCCCTCACCACGGCCGAGCGGTTTCTCGAGTGGGTCGACGAATCGGCGCACCGTAATACGGCGCTTGGCCTGTTCACCCGGTTTGCGCGCGATCAGGGACTGCATACTTACGGCGCAGGCACCGATCAGTTTCTCAGTGCCGGCGCACACTACGATCCCGATGAGTGGCGGGCGCCTTACGGCGAACAATGTACCTTGCTCGCAGGCGGCATCTACGACGGTGCCACACACAAGATAGAGGCATTCCGCCCCGAACTCATCAGCGAGCATGTTCGTCATTCCTGGTATCGCCCCTATCCGGACGGGCGACATCCGTTCGAAGGGGAGACGGTGCCGGATTATCAACCGGAGTCGGATCGCTACAGCTGGGCCAAGGCGCCGCGTTATGACGACCGCGTAGTGGAGACCGGTCCGCTGGCCGAATTGCTGAGCGGCGGCGATGCGCTTGTTGTCGATCTGCTCAAGAAAGAAGGCGCCAACACCTGGCTGCGCCAGTTCGCCCGCTTGCGTCGGGCAAGTGTGTTGCTCGACTTGATGCGCACGCAGTTGAAGGCCCTGAGCCGGGAACTGGCCAATCCGCATTATCTCGCGCCCCCTGATGGAAGCCTGGATGATGGTGACGGGTTTGGTTTCGTGCAGGCGGCGAGAGGTACTTTGGGGCACTGGGTGCAGGTGAGAAACGGTGAAATTGCCTGCTATCAGATCGTGACGCCGACCGCGTGGAATGCCTCGCCGAAGGACAGCGCCGGTCGCCATGGGCATTGGGAGCAAAGTGTTATCGGGTTGCCGCTGACCGATATCGAGAATCCGATCGAGATCAATCACGTTGTGCGGTCTCACGACCCCTGCCTGGTATGCACCGTGCATTTCGTGGGCAGCGGCAGGAAGGTGCGCTATGGCATCTGACCGCACCCGTCCCACCTATCTTGGCGAAGAGCTTCGTGGCGACGACGGGTCTGGTTGGGCGGCGGCCGAACAATGACTAATACCCCGGCGACCCGACTCATCCCGGTACAGCAGGTGCGCGCTGTCGAAGGGCGCGACGGCCGATGGTGCGGGCATATTACGTTGCCGGGCGATACGTCATCGCGCCATGTGCTCATTGTGCGCCATAAGGACGAGTTGCTCGCAGTGCCGGCAAACTGTCCGCACGAGGGTTATTCATTGGCGGACAGCGAGGTGGACGAGACCGGCAATATCGTCTGCCCCGCTCACGGCCAACTGGTGCCGATGGATGAGAACAACGAGAACTATCGAGTCAATGAGATTGCCGGTGAGTTCTTTGTCGTTCCACCGGGTAGCTTCGCGGAAAAACGGCCGGGCGATGCCGAACTGGTGCGTCTGCGCCAGGAAGTGATTTCACTGCGCCAAGCCAATTCCGCCTTGCAGAGCCAGGTGCTCAACGTTTCCGAGCAGGTCGAGCATGTGCTCGACGAGTTGTCGAGGAAATCGGAGGCCTTGCAGCGACAAAGCGACGAACAGCATCGCCTCTCGGCGTTCGTCAATCGGGTGGTCGATACCATGGATGGCCTGCTTGTCGTGCTGGACGCCCGTGGGATGATCAGGCAGGTCAATGCGGCTGGTTGCAAGGCCTTGGGTTACACCGCGCACGAACTCGACGGACAGTCTGCCGACATGCTCATTGATCCGCAGCAGTTGGCCGTGCTTTCCGTTGCCGACAACGGTTCCTCCTACCCCGAAGGGCTGGTGTTGTTTCGCCGGACGATCGGCGAAGAAAGCATGCAGCTGGAGGTCAATCTCGAGCCGAGAAAGCGGCCCATGCCGCAACCCCGGTTCCTGATGCGAGGTTCGCCGATCTATGACAAGGCGGGCAAACTCGAAGGTGCTGTGATTGTCGGTTCGGATGTGACTCCTCTGCGTCAGCGCGAGCAGGCACTGATCGAAAGCGAGAAGCGATTCCGCGATTACTCGCAGGTGTCATCCGATTTCTTTTGGCAGACCGATGCATCTCATATCTTGTTCGGCACCGCTGAAGGGACTTCGTTGAGTAATTCGCCGTCTTCACCCTTGTCGGCGGGGCATCACCCAAAGGAGTATGCGCCGCCGGAAGACCTGAAGTCCAAGGCGATAGCATGGCAGGAACACCTTGATGACATCGCGGCGCGGCGACCGTTTCGCGATTTCGAGTGCCGCTTTCGCGCCGGGTCGAACGTGATTTGGATGAGTGTCAGCGGCAAGCCGGTTTACGACGTCCAGGGTGTGTTTCAGGGCTATCGGGGTACCGCGAAAGACATCACCGAACGCCGCCAAATGGAACACGAGTTACGGATGCATCGCGACCATCTGAGCGAGATGGTCGAAGAGCGCACCTTGGATCTGCTCAAGGCGAAAGAAGAGGCGGAACGTGCCAACCGGATGAAGAGCGAGTTCATCGCGAACGTCTCGCACGAGTTTCGAACACCATTGCACGCGATAATTTCGTTTGCATGTTTCGGTAGCAAAAGGCTCAACGAGGTTCCGCTGGAAAAGCTCGGCTCGTATTTCCAACGCATCGAGGAAAGCGGCGGCCGCCTGTCGCGAATGGTCAACGATCTGCTCGACCTGGCGAAGCTCGAAGCCGGTCACCGCCCGCCGGAGCCCAAGCCGACCGATATCGTGGGGTTGGAAGAAAGCCTGCGTCGCCAGTTGGACGGCCTGATTGCTTCCAAGTCGATACAGGTCGATGTGCAGACGGCGACCGACGACCGCATGGCGGAAGTCGATCCGGACCAGTTCTCACAGGTGATACTCAACCTGCTCTCCAACGCCATCAAGTTCACGCCGAACGACCGTTGCATCCTGATCAGCTTCGACGACGTCGCCGATGCTGACGCCGTGCAGTTCAGTATTGCCGACCAAGGGCCGGGCATACCCGAGGATGAACTCGAGAGCGTGTTCGACAAGTTCGAGCAGAGTTCCAAGACCAAGACGGGTGCAGGCGGCACCGGGCTGGGGCTGGCGATCTGCAAGGAGATCGTCGATCGTCACAAGGGAACGGTACGCGCGACCAACAACGACGATGGTGGCGCCACGTTCATCGTGCAGGTGCCGAGAACCTTCGCCGGTGACGGCAGAGCGATGCCGAAGAAACACGCCTTTCTGTTCTGACGATGCCGGTTGTTGGTCCGCTGTCCACCGTCGACCAGTAGCGGATTCGCCACGAGCCCGAAGCGGGCGGACCACGACTGTCGGCGATGCATAAGTGGTATTGGATAGCGGCGAGCGACGCACAAGAAAATTCTATCTGCGGTCAGGTTGACGCAGCGACGGCCTGGGACTATTTTTCCCAAGACAGGTTTTCTTCAAGGATGAAGAACGATGAGCAAGGTAGCTTTGTGCCTCGCAGGGGCACTCGTGGTGTTTCTGCAGGGTGTCGCATTCGCCGACGCCAATTCCAAATGGTTGGGTCCGGACAAACAGGCATTGCTGGATACGCCTGAACGACTGCCTTTCTTTCCGCACCGCGCCAACACCAGTGACAACGCCGTACTGAGCAGCGGCATGTTTGACGATGCCGAGGTCTGCGGCACCTGCCATCAGGATATCTACGCCCAATGGCGAACGTCGGCCATGGCCAGATCCTGGGATGATCCCATCTACCGGGCGTTACTGAAGAAAGCCAGCGAAGCAACCGATGGCGCAGTAGATAACTTTTGTACCGGTTGTCACACGCCGGTAGGGCTGACGACCGGCAAGATCACCTCGGCGGTCAATCGCGCGTCGGTTGAAGAAACCGCTGAGTTGCATCCCATGCCCGGCGTGGATTGCGAGGCCTGCCATAACATCAATGCGCGCACCGGCATCGACAACGGCGCCTACGTGCTGGCGCCGCGTTCGCGCGGCGGGCGGCCCACCAAATACGGGCCACGATCGGATGCCGAATCACCGTATCACGAAACCGTCTATTCCGAACTGCATACCCGCAGCGATTTCTGCGGCACCTGCCATAACGTGACGCATCCCTTCAACGGGGTTGCCATCGAACGCACCTACGACGAGTGGCTGGAAAGCGAGTACGCCGTGAAGGGCATCGATTGCCAGTCGTGTCACATGGCCGGCTTCAAGGGCAAGGCAGCGGTCATGGGGCCGGAACGCGACGACGTGGCGTCGCATTGGTTCGCCGGCGCCAATACGACGTTGCTGTCGCATTTCGGTGACGACGAGGCGGCGCGGATGGGGCGCCGCATGCTGCAAAGCGCCGCGCAGATCGAGATCGTACAACCACCGCGCTCATTGGTTCCGGGTGAACTCGCCAATTTCACTGTCGAGGTTCACAACACCGGCGCCGGACACAAATTGCCGACCGGCTTTCCGGAAGGGCGCGAGGTGTGGATCGATTTTGAAGTGACCGACGCCACCGGCAAGTCGGTCTACCGCCTCGGACAGGTACGCGACGGCCGCACCGAGCCCGGGACGCGTAACTTCCGCGTGCATCTCGGCGACAAGGACGGCAACGAGGTCGAGTACGCGGTCTGGGATGTGACTCACATCATCTCCGACAACCGGATTCTGCCGAATGGCAAAGCGTCTGCGGTGTTTGCGTTCATCGTGCCGCAAGGCGCGGTCGGACCGCTGAAAGCGACGGCTACGCTGCGCTACTGGCCATTCCCGCAAGGCTTGGTCGACGAACTGGTCGGCGAAGGAATGGTGGACGTGAAGATCACCGACATGACGCGTACACAGGCCACGGTGCCGATGGCAGTCGGACGCACGGCGGATCGCGTCGATACGACGGGCCCACCGCAGGCCGCCAATCACGTTGAAACGGCGTGCAATGCCGAAGGGATCTGCTCTTAGCGAGGTCTCGTGGCTTGGTGGCCTTGAGCGCTGATTGTACGAATTGGCTGTGATCGAGCAGCGGCGTCGCAAGGTTTTGAACGGAATCTTTAACCGCATCGGCGAAGACCGATGTCCAACTGTCGGAAGAGGGAATTAATGAAAAACGCATGTATGCATGGTACGACCAAGGCGCGCGGCTGCGGTCACGCCGAACTCGGAAGATTCGGAGTAATGTTCAAAGACTGTACGAGTTGGGGTGTCGACTACTCGGAAACACCGGGGCAATCGATCTCGCCACATGACGCTGCCGACATCGCATCGCGGCTTGGCTCAGCGGGCGGCTTGATGGACGGCAAACTCGAAGGCAACGACTGCTTCTCAAATGTGCCGGCGGGCTATACCTTTTTCGCCCAGTTCGTCGATCACGATGTGACGCTCGATGTAACGACCTCTCTAAGCGACAGCGACAAGCGGGCCGGTGGTGGCGACCACGAGATCGAGAAACTTCCGAACCTGCGTTCGGCGTCGCTCGATCTCGACTGTGTTTACGGCCTGGGGCCGGAAGCATCGCCTTACCTGTATCGCGAAGACGGCACCGGCGTGATGTCGACCGGCAACCCTGCCAATCCGGACGATCTGTATCGCAATGCCGAGGGGCGCGCGCTGATCGGCGATCCACGCAATGACGAGAACATCTTCGTGTCGCAGATGCAGTTGTTGTTCATCCGTTTCCACAACCGTCTGATGGCCGGGCGCTCATTCGAAGCGGCGCAGCGGCAGGCGCGTTTCCATTATCAATACATCGTCTGGAACGATTTCCTCAAACGTATCTGTGATCCAAAGGTTTACGAACACATGAATACCGCATTGCTCGACGCGGTAAAAAAGAAATGCGATGGGGACGCGAAGTACGACCCGAAGGGCTTGTTCGATCTGGTTGATCACTGCGACAGAATTCTGATGCCGGTCGAGTTCTCGGTGGCGGCGTACCGTTTCGGGCATGTCACGGTGCGTTCCAATTACCCGGTCAACAAAGATACGCCGGTTGTCGAGTTGTTCGACGAACGCTTTAGTACGCTGGGTTTCTCGGCGGTACCGAGGGACTTGGTCGTTGACTGGCGCTACCTGTTGCCGGTGGAGACCGACGTTGCGCCGGTAATGACCAAGGAGTTCAACCACCTGCTGATCGACGAGCTGATCAGTATGCCGGATCCGATCGTCGGCAAGCGCGCCTCGGCCAACGAGCGTTCACTGGCGTTTCGCAATCTGTTACGCGGCTACGTAATGGGCCTGCCGAGCGGGCAATGTGCCGCCCAGAAACTCGCGGACCTCGCGATATCGGTCAACCCGGGCCAGAACCTCGACTTTGAAGGCATCGACGGTTGGGAGCATCTGCTCGAGCCGACGAAGACCAAGTTGGCCGAGCATACACCGCTGTTTTTCTATCTGATGCGCGAGGCGCGCGTGGCCGGCCATGGCAAGAATCTCGGCCCGGTCGGCTCGGCGATCGTACTGAGGACGTTCGGCTCGATGCTGCTGAACTGTAAGACCTACCTTACCGAGAAGTGCTATTCCACCGAGGAAAAGTGTGCTCATCACGAAGCGTGGCGGCCGCTGCCGGAGATTGCCGGAGATTGCCAGCTCGAGTTGGCCGACATCGTGCGGTACGTCTGCCGGTGATGGTCTCTGTCCGTCGGACCTGATCGCGGCACCTTGGCGGCGCGATGAATCTTCGGCGCGCCGCTTTTCTTCGCCGGACGAAGACCCGGTAGCGGTGGTGGGATCCGTCCGCTACCGGTGCAAGAGAAAAACCCTGTGAATGCCGGGCTGGAACTGGCGGTTGCGGCGAGTGTAGGGTTGCGGCGGTTTACGACCGGGCCCGCCAGGTGGACCGACTCCGGGTCGATTGTCGGTGCGCTTCGGCCGGACGAGGGGACGGCGAGTCACGGGGTGGTAGCCAGGCCCTACACCCAATCACCCGTCGTTTGGCAAGCGCGTTGCCGCAAATCTCGCAACTTGCGCGCAATATTGGAAGAAACCGGCAACTGGCTCAAATTTCGTCTATATCCAGGAGTATTCGGCGTAGTTTTGGCGACTTGGTTCAAGTACCAATGGTTCTCCGGCAACTAGCATTAATGACGCTGAACAGGGGACTCGGCGAAACTGTTGGTCGAAATTGCGGTCAGTAGCGCTGATTTTCCGAATGGCCGGTCTGTTCGGGGATAGCAGTCTTTGTGTGTCGGGGGGACGCCGATACGCCGGCTTTCCCTAGCGGGCCGTGTGGATGATTCCGTAGCGCTCAGAGCCACTGTGCGAGTGCGCATCATGGCCCGCTTCGCAGGCAACGGCAGGTCTTCGGCACGAAACGCTACACCGAGTCGCGTTCGCGCAGCGGCTGCCGAAGGCCCACGGCACAAGCGCCGTAGGTTGTGTTGCAGCACGTGAAATGGCTTGCCGTTGCCGGCCGAGTGTGCCTGCCCACGAGGTTTGTGTCCGAGCTTGGCGTTACGGAATCATCCGCATGGCCTACTAGCTTTCACGTGTATCGGTCCCGACTGACGACAGATTTCAAGGATTCGACAAGGTCGTTCTCACGGAGACGCACGGCACCGTGCTGGTGCCTCAACTGCGAGTAGAGTATGGGCATACGACTTAAACAGGCGGAAACCGCTAAGGAACTCGACGATGTCTTCTGGGTAAGGCGGCAGGTATTTACCTTCGAAGAGGGGAAATTCGGCGGCCGACGGAAAGATGATATCTACCTTTCCGACCGCTTTGACAGCCATCCTAATTGTGCGAATTTGATCGCCTACGAGTACGACGAGCCGATCGCGACGATTCGGGTCAACCTGGAGTCCGAGGTCGGGTTGCCGCCCGAGGCATTGTTCGACTTCTCGGAGGAGAAGGCTCGCATTCGCGAGCAATGGGCGACACGCAGCAAGACCGAACCCAAGATCACCAGCGCCGGCATGTTGGCGGTGCGTAAGGATTGGCGGCGTCGGCGCGATGTGATTCGCGCATTGCTGAAACTGGCCTCGACGGTAGGCAAGTCGATGGGCGGTACGCACGTGTTCGTGACGGCCAACCATGAAAACGTCACGATGTACAAGCGCGTGGGTTTCACGCCGGTCAACGACAAGGTCTGGGTCGAAGATATCGGTAACTACATCATCCCGATGGTGTCTACCTTGTCGCGTATCCATGCCCGAACCGTCGGCAATGCACTCGAGAACATCGCGCTGCTCAAATGTTTCTCGAACCAATTCCAGCGTATGGTATTTCGTGCCGGCGAAAAGATATTCAGCGAGTTCGAGGATGCCTCGGAGTGCTACGTGGTCGATGTCGGCCGTGTGAAGATCACGACAACCAACGCCGTCGATGGTCGTGAGCTGGTGTTCGCGGTGCTCGGGCCCGGTGAAATATTCGGTGAGATGGCGCTGATCGATGCCAAGACCCGATCAGCCGACGCAACCGCTGAAACGGATACCGAGGTCATCGTATTACGCCGCGACGACTTCATGCAGGGTCTGGCCGAACATCCCGAACGGCTCGACATCGTGCTCAAGTTTATTTCGGACCGCCTCCGTCGTACCGACGAATTCGCCAAGTTGTTGGCCTATGGTTCGCCGAAACAGCGTCTCGATTTTGCACTCAAGGGGTTTCTCGAGTCGGCGAAACTCACCCACAAGGCGGACGGCACCAGTATCCTGCGTGCCGGGCCGGGCGAGCTGGCTGCGGCGGCGGGCACCGACGAGCGTGATGTATTGGATTTTCTCGACGTGCTTCGCTCGCAGGGCTATTGCGAATACACCAGCAAACAGATTCACTTCCTGCTGCCGTACAGCGACAACGTCCATCGCGGTAACCGCCACTGACGTCGGCCAAGCGGGCGGTCGCCCGCGCATGCATGGTCGGCCAGCGGCAAGAGGTGGTTGCGCACGGTCAAGAAACGGTAAAGAAGCCGCGGCATGATGACACGATGTCGTCACCGATTCTTGACCGCTGGTTCTCATGGGCAAAGTAATCGGCCTGTTCCCCACGCCGGTGATGAAGGTCGACGGGCTGATCCCGATCGATCTGGTTCAGGCGTTTCTCGAGAAGGCCCTGGCGCCCGACCGCCAGAGCAACTCGGCGACCGACCTGCTATCGCATACACAGATGATCGACCCCAACGAGGGTTGGGGATATGCGCGGCTCAGCGAGGCGGTCGCACCGCACTTGGTTGCGTTCGGCGAGCTGTTGTTCGCTGAACGTCTGAACTGGGTGATCAAAGAGGCGTGGATGAACGTCCTCGAAACGGGCGGCAGCCAGTTCATGCATACGCACGCCAACAGCTTCGCGTCGGGCATTCTCTACCTGACCAATCCCGACCCGTCGGCAAACACGGTCTTTCGCAAGACCGGTGGCGGGGGCGAGTTCATCTTCAAGAACGACGTGCCGCTCGACCACTACAGCAGCGACACTTGGGTACTGACCGATGTGCAGGCCGGTGATTTGTTGCTCTATCCAAGTTACCTGATGCACGGGGTGCCGCCAAACGCGGGGGAACGCCGCGTTACCCTGGCGTTCAACGCCATCCCACACCAGCTGGACAGCCTGGGTTACAAGATCCGTTTCGGGCTGTAGCGGTTCGGGTTCGCGTGTCGATCGGCGACGTCGTGGGCCGTGCGTCGTCTACTCGACAACCACGTTGAACGCCACCGTGATGCGCTCATTCTGTCCGAAGAACGGATGCACTTGGTGCTGCATCCAGCCTGGGAACACGACCGTCTGCCCCGGCCTCGGGCTGACGAGAAAGCGTCCGTAGAGTCGGGTTTGCTCGGCGTAGCTCAATGCCGCCCCCGGGCGGGGATCGAGTAATTCGAGCTTTCCGCTGAACGGGTGATCGGCATCCGCTACCGGGTTGCCCGACACATAGTAGACCCCGGACCAGAATGCGTTCGGATGGCTGTGAACACTGTGGTATTGGCCGTAGCGCAGCACATTGGCCCATCCTTCGATACGGAAACGGATGTTGTGGTTGGCCGCCGTATCGATGGCAACCGCTTGCATCAGTTGCTTGATGTGCTGCGTGATGCGGCCGTGCAATAGGCCCACGCATTCGCTATCGGTATCGAAAAAGTCCGTGCGCGAATGCCAGCCGCCGACATTGCTGCGTTGAATACCCGGATCGTTGGACGCCATCTCGGTGATCGTCTGCAGAAGCTGAGCGTTGATCAGTTCTGATTCCGGCCAAACGTAGTTCGAGATAGGGCTCGCGAACAAAGGGATGATGGTCTTTGCGATGTCCAGCGGCTGTTCAGTATCCGCTGCGGTATGTGCGGGATCGGGTCGAGACATCCGGGGCTCCTATTGTCGTTCAGTTGCGCTCCAGCGTCGCGAGCAGGCGGCGTGCCTCGCCGCGCGCAGGCGCGGCCCTGTCGAGTTCGATGAGAAGCTCACGGGCGGCACCGGGGTCGACCTGGTTCAGCGACTCGGCCATGGCCAGCAGCGGTTCGTACGCTGATCGAAAGTCTTCGCTGATGCGTACCACGTCGAGCAGCGGCACGCGCGTCTTGGCAAGCATCGTGGGCAGATCGTCTTCGGCGCTGACACCGAGGCCGGCACGCAGGTAGGCGTCGCGTGCACGCCAGTAAGCGATAAGGCGTTCGTTGAATCCGGTAGCGCGCGATGGCCGGTTGTCGGCGGGCAGGGTGCGCAACTCAGCCAGTGCGTCGACCAGGCTCACCAGGCGTTCGCCATGCGATTGTGTTTGTTGATAGGCGAACTGCGGTGCGCGATAGGTCACCGTGGTCTGATCGTCGGTATTCAGTTCAGCCTGGTCCACGAACTGTTGTAGCGCTTCGCGGTCTGCCACAAAGCCGCCATACAGGGCGAAGTCGGAATTGAGCCGCAGCTTGACCAGTTCGCGCTGCAGCTTGCGTGTGTGTACCCGGTTCAGCAGGTAATCGGGCGGCATGTTCAGCGTGTGCTTGGTACCGATCAATCCGACGATCGGCTGGCTGATGCTGTTGTGCGGTAAATAGACCTGGACATTCGGAAAACTCTCGCTGAAGGTTTTCGCGATCACTTTGAACGTCTCGAGATCCATCTGAAACAGCGGCAGCCACTGGCAGAACAGGCCATCGTCGTTCAGCCGTTGCTGCACGGCATCGAAGTGCTCGCGGGTATACAGCGCGCCGGCACCGTCACGCGACGGATGGAACAGGTCGGCGATGACGACGTCGAACATCTTGTCCGTCGATACCACAAAGCGCCTGGCATCTGAGGACAAGAGACGCGGCAATTGCGGCCAGTCGTTTTGTGCCATCGCAGTGCCGAAGTACTCGAGCGTCTGCAGGCTCTCCGGCACCAGTTCCACTGCGGTCACATCGAGGCCCGGATGGTACTGCGCTGCATTCAGCGTCATGCCCGTGCCGACGCCGAGATAGAGCACGTCGCGCGGTTTCGGATGCAGCAGCAACGGGATGTGCGTCTGTCGGTGATCTGCATACCCCGACGAGGTGCTACCCATGGTGAAATGGTTGTTGATCTTCAGGTAGCGGACGTCTTGCGCATCGGACACCACCGCCACCGAGGCCATCACCCCATCCCGGTAATCGAGGACCCGTCCGCCCTCGGGTACCTCAACGAATCGCAGCGGCGGCAGCAGCGCCAGTGCCGTTGCCAATGCCGTTGCGGTCGCGGCGGGGAGCACCAGGCGGGCCGGCTTCGTTGCCGGCCAAGGCAGAAGCAGCAGGTAACCCAGCGAGATCACGATCAGCATGCCTTGCGGGCCGAATGCGGGAAGCAACACGACGCCGGCCACCAAGGGTGCAATCGCGGCCCCCAGGGTGTTGACGGCGAGCGCCCGGCCAAACCCGAAACGTGCCGTCGCAGACTGGGCGAGGTGACTGAACAACCCGCCCATCGCGATTGTGGGCAGCAGAAAAACCGATGCTGCCACCAGCAACTCCGCGCCGATCGCGGTCGACGACGTCCTTGGCAGCGCATAGGTAATCGCATTGTAGACGCTGTCCGACAACCACAAGGCTGCACTGCCCAGCAGGCAGCTGATTGCTGTGAGCCCCAGGTGCCTGTGCAGGGTGGCCTGGTAGTCGTCGTTGGATGCATATCGTTGATAGAGCGACGCGCCGATGGCGGTACCCAGCAGATAGATGCTGAGCACCGCGGCGAAGGTGTATACAGTGTTCTCCAGCACCTGGCTGAGCACGCGGATCACGATGACTTCGAATGCCAGGCCGAGGAAACCGGTGACAAACAGGCTGGCCAGCAGCCGCAATGAGGACGGACCGGCAGCGTTGGTAGTGCCGGCGGTACGCGCCGTAGCCTCAGCCGACAGGGAGCGCCATGCAAGGAACGCCCATAGCCCGCACAGGATATTGATCGCAGCGCACCACCACAGGGTTATGGTGAACCCCAGCAGCGGTGCCAGCACGAATGTTGTCGCTATCGTACCGGCGACTGCGCCGAAGGTATTGCTGCCGTACACGCCGCCGACATAGCGTCCTGGACCGAACAGGAGCGCACGGGTTCGTTCAAGGCTCGGCAAGGTGCCGCCCATGGCCGCGGTGGCGGGCAGCAGCAATGCGAAGGTCGCGCCGAAGGCAATGCCCCAATGCCACACGGGCTGCGGTGTTTCGCCGATCCACTGCGGAATTGCGGCATTGAACATCGGGATCAGCCAGGTCAGTGCGATGGCCCAGATACCGATGGCGATCTCCAGCCAGCCGTACCATAGTGTCGGTCGCGCGGATCGGCGGATGAGCCCGCCGAATACGACTGCGCCGAGCGACAGGCCGGCGAAAAACGCGGCGAGCACGGCGAGTACAGCAAGGATTTCGTGGCCGAGCGACAGAGCGAGCATCCGTGTCCAGACCATCTCGTAGCCGAGCCCGGCAAAACCCGACAGAAACACGACGGGGTAGATCCATCGGCGGGCATCCAGCGCACTACCGGCGCGGCGTGTGTGACTGTAGGTAATTCGTTGGGGTGGAGTATTCATAACGGTCTGCTGCGGCCCGGTCGAATGCGCTTTGCTCAGGCGGTTGCCAGGAAACCCGCATAGATCAGACCGACTGCCGCTATCCAGCTACCGACAGCGCGAATCGCGATGCTTCCCCAAGCCGGCCCGTCCGCCAGCGAATGTGACGAGGCGGTGCCGAGGGTGATGACGAGATAGGCTGCCAGCGTCACGCCGCTGACGTACAACAAGGCGCCGAAGCCCTGCACATCGGTCGCCGCGTTGGCATAGCCGTGGGTGATCCCGATGATGACCGCCAATGCCATGAACTCCATCAGCGGCAGTCGTTTCTTGATCGCAACCAACAACCCCAACACGATGAAAGACGCGGCGTTGACGCTGGTCGCGTAGGCCATGCCAGGAGCTAGGTCAGCCGTAACCACGCCGCAGCCGACACTGATCGGAAAGGCGATCAGTGTCCAGCGAGCGGTACGGGTGTCCTGCAGTCCGCCAAGCAAGGCGAGTGCAATCCAGGGTACGAGGTGCTGCAGCGCCGTCAGGGGATGGAGCAGGCCACTGTAAAGTTCGCCGAAGCGGGTCGATACCAAGTGCGCGTCGGCTGCACCGGGCGTGAGAATCAATGGCGCCAACCAGGCCCACGACGTTGTCTTCACGCCACAAGACCGAGATTGGTACCGAGGAAGTACACGCCGAGGACCGCGATAGCAGAGCCGGAGGCACGCACCACGATCGCACCGACCGGCCAGCGCACCAGCAGGCCGAGGAAGATACCTGCCAGGTGCAGGAGACCGGTCGACACCACAAAGCCGATTCCATAGGCCAGCGGATTGATTGCATCCGGGATCTCGGTGCCGTGTGCATGCCCGTGCCATAGGGCAAATGCCGCGACAACCAGTCCGGCGATCCACAAGGCAGGCTTGGCTGCGAATGTCACCATCAGGCCCAGTATCAGGGCAGAGGCAGCGATGCCGATCTCGACGCCCGGCAGCGGAAGACCGGCGATGCCGAACAGGGCGCCCAATGCCATGACCGCCGGAAAGGTGATCGGCAGTATCCAGATAGCCGGAGTGCCGAGCTGTGCACCCCACAAGCCGACCGCGACCATGGCGATCAGGTGGTCGACGCCGAACACCGGGTGGAGAAAACCGGAGACGAATCCGCTTGCTGTGCCGACCTCGGTGTGGGCATGACTGGCCGACACCAACGACAGCAACAAGACGAACAGCGCGAAGCGGATCGGGTCCGGCGACGCGGTTTGAGTGGTAAACATACTCGGGCAAGACTTCATCAAATCGCTACCTTGGTTATAACCATGTTGAAAATCCGGCCGACGAACCAGAAGCTCGCGAGCGTGCCCATGGCGTAGATACCGACGCTCTCCGACCATGTCGGCAGCAAGGCCTTGAGCCTGCGATGCGACCACGCCAGTGCCAGTACCAACAGCACAAAGCCGATCTGACCGATCTCAACACCCACATTGAAGAACAGCAATGCGGCGGGCACGTTTTCCTGTGGCAGGCCGATGTCCGTCAGGGCGCTTGCAAAACCGAAGCCGTGCAGCAGGCCGAAACCGAATGCGACGGCCCAGGGAAAGCGTCCGGTCCAGCTGCGCTCGCCCTGTCGTTCGCGCAGAATTTCCACGGCAACGATGACGATGCTCAGCGCGATCGCCGCGTTTACCGATGCCTCCGGTACGCCGATCCAGCCGAAGGTGGCCGCGGCAAGCGTCAGGCTGTGCGCGATGGTGAAGGCGGTAATGGTTTCGATCAGCGAACGCACTTCCGTTACCAGTACCATCAGCCCCAGAACGAACAACAGGTGATCGATCCCCAGCAGGATGTGCTCGATGCCCAGCGGAATGTAACTGGCCACAACCTGCGACAGCGGCAGCTTGCCGTCGGGCGTCAGAGCCACGCTGGGTTGGGCACCGGTCAGGGTAAAGCTCTGTGCCGCTTGGTCTGTCCGTGAAATACGTACGACCACGGCCGAATAGCTTTTGCCCAAGCGCTCGAAACTGAGTTGTCCGATCAGGCCGCGCTCACCACAATCCAATCGCGGTTCGTCGAACGTGCAATGCGCAGGAAATACTGCGGTGGGCGGCTGCATATTGGTCGACGACGAATAGGTCCAGTGGGCGAGGTAGCTACCGTTGGGCGTCTCGCGAACTTCCAACAGCGCTATCGGGGTTTCATGCGACCAGCACAGATTCGGCAGCAACAACGCTGCCAGCAATACGATCGCAATGCTCAGCCGAGCGCCGGACATCATTGCGCAGAGCGCATCGCCAGGCGCTCTTCCTCGATACGCGCGGTATCCCAGTTTTCCGGTGGGGTGCTCAGCTCGATGCGTACATCGTAGCGTTGCGCGATATCGTGCAGCGCGACCGACAGCTCGGCCTGCATTGCCTGAGACTTCCAGTCTTCGCCAACGCGGCTGCGAATACTGTCGAAATCGGCTTTTTTGCCGGTGTGCCGGGCCGTTACCCGCGCCAGGTGCCAGCCGGCAGGCGAGCGCACGGCATGCCAGTGTCCTTCGGCGTCATCGATCAGTGTCGCTGCGTCGCTGTCGCCGAACACCAGCGCGATATTGGTCGCCGGTCGGCGCTGGTAGCGACGAATCTGATCCAGCCATTGCGCGTCAGGATCACGCGTGCCGAGTTCACTGACCAGCGTGCGTGCGGTCTGTTCGGCAGACGCGTCGTCACCGATCTTGAATTGCTCAAAATCGAAAGTATCAGGCCGATCGTAGCGATCCCGGTACTGTTCGAACCAGCCGCGCAATTGCTGTTCGGTCGGTGCTTCGGTGAGCAGACGATTGAACAGCACATTACGCAGCTTGAGGATCAGGCGCTGGCGGATCATCTCGTCGCCCTTGTCCAGGCCCATCAAGCTGGCCTCGCGGTACAACACTTCGTTCTGCGCCCAGGTCACCACCAGATCGGCCATTTCCTCTTCGCTGGGATCGCGCCCCTGGTTGTCGCGGTAGATACCGGCGATCTCGGCATAGCGCGCGTCGTCGATCAGTATCCTGCGGGGGTCGGACTCGTCGGCCACCAATGCATTCTCAAGACCGAAGATCAGTGCTCCGAGCAACAAAAACTGGACCAGTGGTTGTTTCAAGAGATTCATGGCGTACGGCTTTTTTGTTGGATATTGGACGGGCTCGGCCGCAGCAGTGAATCACCGCAGAATGACAGATTGATGACGGCCTTGCTTCCGTTCAACAGCAGATACAACGCTTCTTGCTGTATGCCCATTGCATTTGAGCGGGTCTGCAATATGTCATATACCTGCCGTAAAAGCTTCACCGCTTCTAACTGCAAATGTCACCAATTCACATTAGCGTGGCCGTGCCTGAAGCGCGCCGAGTGCTCCAGGCGCTCTTGTGTTCGCTTCTATTGGGCGCCTTGTTGGCGTCCACCCAAATCGAAAAATGCAGCCAGGTGGAGACTCCAAAACATGCAGATGCATAAGCGCAAGATACTTGCTACGGCGGTCGTTGCCGCGTTGACGGCCACGACGGGCGCTGTCGCTGATAAAAAGGACTCACACGAAAGCCGAGCTTTCGACATCAACCGCGATGGCGAATACCGTGCCGGTGATTTTCACAACCATACGACTTGTTCCGACGGTTCGACGTCGGTGCGTACGCTGACCCGTGAGGCACTCGCGCGTCACGATTGGTTCATTCATGTCGGTCACTCGGGTCGCGGTCCGCGCGACTGCCGCGTATCCGACTTTCTCTATCAAGCCGAGGGCGGTGGTTCGCGTGTCGGTCTGTGGACCAACACGCTACAGCCCGAAGAGATCAAAGGTGACGAGCGCCTGCGCACCTTTACGATGAAGAGCTATGACGGTAGCGAGTCGACGCAGACCGTGCAGGATATGTGGCGCTGGCAGTCGCTGCAGGAATTCAATCTGGGCGGCATCGTCGATGAGCGCGATTACCCGGGCAACGACAACAAGGTGGCGTTCCTGGGTCTGGAGTGGGTCGTGCCTGGTCACGAGCACGCATCGAACTCGATCATCACCGGCCAGTACGAAGACACCCCGCGTTCGGATGCGCTTGCACAGTTCGAGTACTGTTTTGCCCGCAACTCCGACGACACCAGCCAAGGCGGTGGTCAGGGTTGGACCTGCGAGATCTCGGACGAAAACAACGAGAAGTTGAAAGAGCTGTTCACTGGTCGTCCGGAAGAGGGTATCGCCGACTACAACTCGACCCTGGTCGACGGTATCAACATCTCGGATGACGGCGAGCATGTCAAGGCGGCTGCGGCCATCTTGTGGATGGAAGAGAAGTTTCCGGGTGAGGGCTTTTTTGCTCAGGCGCACGTCGAACGCCAGGGTGCCTATTTGCCGGACGAAAACCGCGGCTGGAACGTCGAGCACATGCGCGACATCAACACACTGGTACCGCAGGCCTCGATCGGTTTCGAATCACAGCCGGGTCACCAGGCGCAGTCGAACCGCGGCTCGTACTCGGCCAGCCGCCCGACCGCAGGTTTTTGGACCTACGGTGGTACCGGGGCCTATGCTGCTGCTGAGGTCTCCAAGCCCGGTCTCGACTTCGACGGCAACCCGATCGATCCGGCGACCACGCCGCAGTGTCAGATCGAGGGCGTGAACTGCAGCAATGTGCCGCGTACGGTACTTAGTCGCCCGGGCGTCCACACCATGTGGGACGCTTTGCTGAGTGAAGGGCGTCGTTTCTGGTTCTTCGGTTCTTCCGACTGGCATAACCGTGGCTCGTTCGGTCCGTTGGACTTCGAATCCGACAACGACTTCTGGCCGGGCGAGTACCAGGACAACTTCACCCGTGTAGTCGACGGCAACCCCGAGAATCCGGCGCAGGACGTCGTCGACGCGCTGCGTTCGGGCAACACCTTCGTTGTTCAGGGTCAGCTGATCGACAAGATGAAATTCGTTGCCTGCAGCGGCGGCAAGTGCGCCACGATGGGCGAGACGCTGAAGGTGCGCAAGGGTGCGGTCGTCAAGGTCTTCCTGAACGTGCGTGATCCGAAGGATGAGAACAGCAGCCCCTACAAGTTCAACAACCCTGCACTGATGCAGATCGGCGTCGAACAACCGATGAACGAGCCGGAACTCGCACACGTCGAACTGATCAAGGGTCGGGTAACCGGTCCGGTCGAGGCGACCGATGCCGAGTACTACAACCCGCAGGCGCCGGCCACCACGCGCATCGCCCAGCATTGGAACAAGTACGATTGGGGTCGTGGTCCGGTCAAGAAGATGGTCTACAGCTTCCGCGCTTACGACGACAGCTACGTGCGCGCACGTGGTTCCAACCTGCCGCCGAACACGCCGAACGCGCGTGATATGGATGGCAACCCACTCGCCGACTACCTGCGCGGCAACATCGCTTGCTCTGATCCGCTTTGCCCGCCGCACATCGACGGCAAGATGGACAAAGACGTCGAGGCCTGGGGTGATATTTGGTTCTACAGCAATCCGATCTTCGTCGAGGTCGAGGGGCGTAGAGGTCACCATGCCAAGAACGACAAACACCACGGCAAGCATCATGGAAAGCACGGCAAAACGCATGGTCGCGGCTGATACTGCCGGCGTGTAGTCCATCACATCGGACCGGGTGTGCAAGGACGCACACCACCGATGTCCTGATGAGCCTCCGGCCGACGCCGGAGGCTTCGTCCGTTTAGCTTATGTGTGGTTGAGATCGATGAAACTGTCGTTTTTTGCTTTGTTCCTGGGCTGCGCGTTGTTCGCGACGGCATCGGCAAGGGCCGAACAGCCGTTGCAGCGGGAGTACGCCAAGGCCGTCGTCAACCTTTTGTTCAATCGACTCGATTGCGACCTCGATGGGACCGTAGAACCATCCGAGGTTGACGACCATATCGCCCAGCTTTGGCACCCGATCGATAACGACCGGTCACGCTCGCTCAGTCCGAAAGAGTACGCTATGAGCCACCGGGCATTGGCTGCGGACGGGGAGCAGGCCTTGTTCGACAACGCGGATGCCAACCGTGACGGACAGATCAGCGTGGATGAATATCGTGCCCACGTGAAACGAGCCATCGTGGCGGTGGATACCGATGGTGATCGCGAAGCGACGCGCCTTGATGCTGGACTCAATCCCTGGCCGAAACCGTTTGCCAAGCGCATCGTTTTGAACGCGGACGGAGATAAGAAGGAATGAGCGATTTCGACATCAAGGCGCTGTTTCCGACACCGTTCATGCGTGTGCCGGGGCTCCTGAACCAACCGCTGGTCGACGCCTGTATCGACCACATACTGTCGCAAGACCAACAACGCAACGCCAAGTCCGACCTGTTGCGGCATACCGATATCGTCAACCCGGGCTCTTCCGGTCCTTATCAGCAAGTCAATGAACGCGCGCTGCCCTTCCTGTCGCAGTTCGGCGAGCTGTTGTTCGGCGAGGCATTGAAATGGTCGGTCAAAGAAATATGGACCAACGTACTTGAGCCCGGTGGGCACCAGGCACTGCATACCCACGCCAACAGTTTTATCTCGGGCGTCGTGTACCTGACGACCTGCCATCCATCCGCCAGAACGGTCTTCCACCGTGCGATTGGAGGCCAGCAGTTCATCTTCAGCAACGAGAACGCAAAGGCCGAGATGGGGCCGTTCAATGGCACCAAGTGGGTCTCGCCCGAACCGCAGCCTGGAGACCTGGTTCTGTTCCCGAGCTACATGCTGCACGAGGTACCGGTCAATCAGGGTGGTCGGCGAATAACCATCGCGTTGAACGCTATACCGGATCGCCTCGACACCTGGGGCTACACGGTCGAGTTTTCCAGTCATCGCAGTGCGTGAAATTTATTGCCGAAAGAGAACATGAAGATATTCTTCGAGAACGACCAGTTCATGGTCGTAGATGAGTTTCTGCCGAGTGAGCAGTTCGAACAGATGTGGCGCTGGTTCCACGTGGCGCCATTCTTTCCCAACGACATCCGTGGGCTGTACGGCGCTTGGCGTCTCGACGATGGTCGCGTGATGCGTGGCCCGGACATCTACTATGGTTCGGTCGCGAAGCAGGTTGCAGATTCTGATCCGGGCGCATTTGCCTATCCGACAGGTACCGGGATCGACCTGCTGATCCAGCAGTTCAGCCGCAGCGGCGAGTTATACGAGAAGCTGGTCGGCAAGGAAGGCAAGGACTGGCGCACTCTGGCTGCAGCGCCGCGACTCTACGAGCGGGGCAGTAGCCTCTACTGGCATCGCGATACCCCCGCGGTCGTTACGGGCAGTTGCACCTATTACTCACACAAGAGCTGGAACGTACAATGGGGTGGTGAGTTGTTCATCGCACATCCGTCGGCGCGCGAGATACCCGAGCGCAACGGACCGTCGATGATCTCGCCGAAGGAGGTCATGGGCAAAGGATTGGTGCAGCTCTCAGGGCACCTGGACAATACAGAGGTCAACGAGGCATTGATGTCTTCGGGCATGGGCTTCTATGTGATGCCCAAACCCAACCGACTGGTCGTCATGAAGACCGGCAATCCGCACATGATCTCGAAGATTCATCCCGCAGCCGGCGACCATGTGCGCGCGAGCGTCACGATGTTCCTTATTCGTCCCGGGCAGGAGCGTGCCGATGGCATGCGTTGATCTCCCTATTGCGACCGCACGTGGTTGGGTCATCGGCATGTTGCTCGTAACCCCACTGCTGCTTGCAAACGCGTCAGCAGTTCAGGCGCAGTGCGAACAAACCGGTGTGCGTCCATTGTGTGTCGAAATGCCGGCCTCGCTTGACCCGCAAGCTGGACGTTTGGTCACGCAGCTTGTTCGTGACCGCTCCTGTTCGACGGAGATGGCGCCGGCGAAGGCAGGCGACGCACATCTGTTGACCGCCCAGGTTTCTGAGCCGGAGCTTGCGTCCATCCTCAGTGAATTGAACCGGCGGCGAGTCAGCTATGCCTACGCGATCGTGCCGAACAAGCGTTGGCAGAATGCTTGTGCTTACAAACTCGTGCCCCTGCGCTCGGCGCTGATAGACGAGGCAACGACCTACACGTCGAAGAAGACTCAATCGGCGCCGGCCGCGCAGCCAACAACGAACAAAACCCTGCCGGCGATGCGCTACGACTACCTCACGAAAGACGACGCAATGCCCGATTTTGAACGATTGAAGGATTCCTTTACGTCATTGGGCGATGCGGAAAAGCGCGAGGCGCTCGGTATCATGCGGGATCTCTACAACGAATGGGGATTGCGCGAGGCGCAG
>MWSA01004674.1_pt1 | contig 28819 bp, 28 predicted proteins | sample 1021941 | NCBI WGS metagenome assembly MWSA01 (sample SAMN06327220, study PRJNA374545) | mollusc metagenome | biome: marine bay; material: sediment; isolation source: gill 40 cm from animal A | host: Kuphus polythalamius | place: Philippines: Mindanao | collected 2011-09-12 | reverse complement strand
TGGTGCCGCAGCTGTTCGCCGACCTCACCGACGTGCTGCGCAGCGTGGTCAACCGCATCCGCGAACAGGAACGCACCGTTCTCGATATCTGCGTGAACGAATGTGGCATGCCACGCCGCGATTTCATCGCCTCGTTCCCGAAGAACGAGACCAACCTCGACTGGGTCGCCGAGCAGATCGGCAGCAAGAAGGCCTACGCGGGTAATCTCGAATCACGCAGCGAAGACATCATTCGTGGTCAGCGCAAGCTGGCAGAGATCGAAGAACTGTGCGGCATGTCGATCAGTGACATCAAAGAGATCAACCGTCGCATGTCGATCGGTGAAGCCAAGGCACGCCGCGCCAAGAAAGAGATGGTCGAGGCCAACCTGCGTCTGGTTATCTCGATTGCCAAGAAGTACACCAACCGTGGCTTGCAGTTCCTCGACCTGATCCAGGAAGGCAACATCGGCCTGATGAAGGCGGTCGACAAGTTCGAATACCGTCGCGGCTACAAGTTCTCGACCTATGCAACCTGGTGGATTCGGCAGGCAATTACCCGCTCGATCGCCGACCAGGCACGCACCATCCGCATTCCGGTGCATATGATCGAGACGATCAACAAGCTCAACCGCATCTCGCGCCAGATGATCCAGGAAATGGGTCGCGAGCCCACACCTGAAGAACTGGCTGAACGCATGGAGATGCCGGAAGACAAGGTGCGCAAAGTGCTGAAGATCGCCAAAGAGCCGATCTCGATGGAAACCCCGATCGGTGACGACGAAGATTCGCACCTCGGCGACTTCATCGAAGACCAGCAGGCCGTGTCGCCGATCGACTCGGCCACAATGGAAGGCCTGGCCGAGGCGACGCAGAACATGCTGGCCGGACTCACGTCGCGCGAAGCCAAGGTGCTGCGCATGCGTTTCGGTATCGACATGAACACCGACCACACGCTCGAAGAGGTCGGCAAACAGTTCGATGTCACCCGCGAACGTATCCGTCAGATCGAGGCCAAGGCGCTGCGCAAACTGCGCCACCCATCGCGCTCCGACAAGCTACGTAGCTTCCTCGACGGCGATAACTAAGACGAACGAAAAAGGCCGGCATCGCCGGCCTTTTTGCTATCATCCCTCTCCGCTATTTCGCGGGTATACGTCACGCAATTTGGGCCTATAGCTCAGTTGGTTAGAGCAGGGGACTCATAATCCCTTGGTCCCTGGTTCGAGTCCAGGTGGGCCCACCATCTTCCCCCTACCAAACAACCCATCCCGCCACTTCGCGCACACAAGCTAGCCGTCCACTTTCGCCAGCATCGCCAGCGTCAACTGCAACTGCCCAATGTCGTCGATGCGCATACCGGCGAGCGCCTCCATGCGCGGGATATCGGTCGCAGCGTCGGTGAATATTTCGATGATGTCTGACCAGGGCAGGCGCAGCAAAGCGATCACGTCGCCCTGCTTTTCCTGTACCTCGGTCGTGCCCTGGGTCGTCCACAGATCGGCCAGCAGCCCGGATGCCATTACACCCGCGGCGAAGTCGGCCCCTTCATCGCTGACTGCCTTCCACCAGGCGAGATTGTTCGACAGGCGCACAGCGCGCACCATCTCCGGCGGAAATCCCCAACGTTCGAGCAACCAGCCACCCACGGCGGCATGGTCGTCGTGAATCGCATGGCGCTCGTGCTGGATGGCACGTTTGTGAGTGAAACTCGAGAAATCGAGCGTGTGATAGATCGGCAGCGTTGTCTGGGCCAAAGCCAAGATGCCGATATCCTGCACCAAGGCGGCAAGACCCAGCTGCTCGACCTGACCGGGCCACAGGCGCTTGGCAATGGCACGCGCACAGACTCCGGCGATCAATGAACGTCGCCAATAGGGTCGGTAGCAGAATGCGGGCTGCCCGGTGCGGGCGAGTTCCGGCACAAGCGATGCCGACAGCGCCAGTGTACGCGCGGGCTCGAACCCCAGATAGGCCACGGCCTGGGAAACCGTTTCAGCCCGCGCCGCACGCGCGTTCGAAGCGGCATTCGCGCGCCGAACCAAGGCGACACAGATCGCCGGATCGGAGGCGACGATATCGACGAGATAGCGTACATCGGCGCTCGCCGAACGGGCCAAAGCCACCAGTTGAATGGCGACAGCCGGCAGAGTCGGCAGCTTCGCCGCCAACAACTGTTCCTCGATATCCTTGCTCAGCCGTGGATCCACAGCGCTCCGTCCTTTTCGTCTCCGGCCTTGGGACAACCAAGGTCGGCAGGCTGTGCGAAGCCGGACAATCACGCCCTCGCGGATCGACTGCCCTTGCGGCTATGCAGCAAGAAGCTGGGAAACAGTCGCGGAACGCCACGGTTCCGTTTTGGCCTTGGTAGGATTTTGGACAAGCTGAACTGATAGCACAACCATTGTCGATACAGCGTGCTTATTGCACGCATCGCACTCGATGGTACGCATGCTCGAGGAGTTTACAAAAAATTACGACTGGCCGTGTTCGCGGAAAGCGAGCCTGACGGATACTTTGACGGGTCGCCTACCCGGCCCTTTCAGGCGCCCACGGATTGGCCTTCATGACGTTGATTCGGTAAAGCGGTCATCGGCCCGGTTTTCCCGGGCTGTTGCCGGGGGCACCACTGTCGCCGGTCGATGTTCCATCGGCGGATACATCCTTGATCGCTCGGCGGCGTTCATATCCCATGCCGAACCACGTCCAGCTTTCGTCCGACGGTTCCGCTTCATTCTCTTCCGGATCGCCCCAAACATCACCATTCGGCGACGCCTGAGGCTCGGTGTGAGAGGCAGGTTCAGCCGCGACGGTACCGGGCAGGCCGACGAGACCCGCACATAGCACCGCAAACAACAACCCGAAATACCTCACCTGCCCCTCCGATGTTACACGCTGATCGCCACGTTAGCGGCGACCGCCACCGCCCGAACCGCGCCCGGCCGATCCGCCACCGAAACTGCCCCGGCCGCTGCTGTTTGCAGTGCCGCGCGATATCCCACCGAAACCGTCGCCGTTATGCAGCCGATTCTGGTAGCGATTGCGCTCCTGCTTGCGCAGGCGCTGCTGCTGCCCGTTGCCGCCATAATACTCCGACGGCAATTGCCTGTCGGTCTGGTAACGGTATTGCGATTGTTCTTGCGTTCGCACAACACTCTGCGTCGCTGAAGACTCTATTCTTGGAGATGAAGACGTCTCCGCGGCGGACAGGGCTGGAAAGCCGATTGCCGCTACGATCAGCGAGAAAAACGTAAGGCGCATGCTGGACGAGTTGGTCATATCACCACCGTGATGTTGATGTGTTCAGTGGAAGCATGACCGAGACCTGTTTCCCTCCTGTTTCCCGCTGGCCTCGAAATTGTTTCGGTATGTTTCTCGGGTAGAAAGCGCAGTTTCGACGCAAATGGACAACACGGCAAAAAACATTCTGATCGTCGATGATGACGACAAGTTGCGTGACCTGGTGATGCGCTACCTCGGCGGCGAAGGCTTTAGCGTTGCCGGTGCCGGCGATGGCGAGCAAATGGACACCTACCTTGCCGATCACGACGTCGACCTGGTCGTGCTCGACCTGATGCTGCCCGGGGAAGACGGATTATCAATCGCCAGGCGGTTGCGCGGTTCAAACAACATACCGATCGTCATCCTGTCGGCGCGCGGCGACGAAGTCGATCGCATCGTCGGTCTCGAAGTAGGTGCCGACGACTACCTGGCCAAACCATTCAACCCACGCGAACTGCTGGCGCGGATTCGCGCCGTGCTGCGTCGCAGCGATATGCACGCTACCAACCAGGAATCCCTGCACGACAGCCATCTTTACCGATTCGGCGACTTCACGTTCGACTTGCTCGCGCATAGCCTGATCCGCGAGGACACGGTGATCGAACTGACACCGGGTGACTCTGCGCTGCTCGAAGCGATGGTCACCAAGCCCAACCGCGTGCTCAGCCGCGACTCGCTGATCGAGAACCTCAAAGGCTACGAGCGTTCGCCTTTCGATCGCAGTATCGATGTTCGTGTCACGCGCCTGCGCAAGAAGATCGAACCCAATCCCGAGCATCCACAGTTCATTCGCACCGTATGGGGCAAGGGCTACATGTTTACGCCGCAGGGTAACCCGGCACCGCAGTGAAGATCTCGCCACTGCCCCCTACCTTGCTCGGCCGAACCGCGATGGCTCTGGCCGTCGCGTTCCTGTTGTTCGCAATCGTGGCCGTATCACTGCTCCACTACTCGCTGATCAGACCGCATACCAAGCAGGCCGCCGACGACCTCGCATCCTTTCTGGTACTGGTTGCGCAGATCTGGGTGGAACTCCCGCCGGACACCCGCGATGACTATGAAAAAGAACTGCTGGAACGTCATTCGATCAAGGTGATCGCCAGCGAAGCGCCGCACCCGACGGATTCCGATTCAAGCCCGTATCTCGACTACCTGACATCCGCCTTGAGCAGACATATCGGCGAGCCGGTATTGATTCATGCTCACCCCGACCACCCCGATTGGCTGTGGGCCGATTTCCCGATGGGCGGACGTGTCATGAGATTGGGCTTCAAGGCGGATCGTGTACGCAACCGCTTGCACGTTGTACTGCCGGTTCTGGCAACCATCGCGCTGTTCATCGCCTTCGCGGTATCGGTCGTCCTCGTTGGCCGCATCACCCGCCCGCTTGCCAAAATGGCAGAGGCCACACACCGCATCGGTGAAGGTGACTTTACCGTCAGCCTGTCCGAAGCGGGTCCGCGTGAGATCGCGAACCTGGCGCAACGACTCAACCAAATGGAGTCGCAAATCCGGCAACTGGTCGAGAACCGCACGACGCTGCTTGCCGGTATTTCGCACGACCTGCGAACCCCCCTGGCGCGCATGCAGGTGGAGCTGGAACTGTTGCAGACGCCCGACAATCAGAACCTGGTCGATGGTCTGCGTCAGGATATCGACGAGATGGAACACCTGATCGCACAGACCCTGCTGCTGGCGCGGGGCAGCGGCGGGGAAGACCCTGCCGCAACGGACGTGATTGCACTGCTCAACGAAGTCGTAAACGGCTACAGTCTGCGTGGCGTGTCGATCGCACTCCATAGCTCGGCTGTCACCCCGTGCGTCATCACGTTGCGTGCAAACGCGCTGCGACGCGTCGTCGGCAACTTGATCGAAAACGCAATCGCCTACGGAGAAGGCAAGCCGGTCTCGGTGGTCTGCGCACAACAGGTGGCCGGCAACCTGCAAGTGCAGGTACTCGACCAAGGACCGGGGATCCCGCCGAACGAGCGCAACGACATCTTCCAACCGTTTCACCGCATCGAAGGCTCACGCAATCGCCGCACCGGAGGCAGCGGCCTGGGGCTCGCCATCGTTCAGCAGTTATGCGACTCGAACGGCTGGCGGGTAACGCATCACAACCGGGCAGAAGGCGGCAGCGAATTCACTGTCCAGCTCCCGCGGTAAACACCACAGTGTTCGCCGCCCAGCGAGCTCATTCATGCTCGAAGATCACCTCAACCACGGTGCGGCTGGGACCACCTCGCCCCTTGCCACTGAAAATACGACCGCCACGGTCAGCACGACCTTTGCCTTTGCCACCGCCGGACTCGTGCCCGCCGGTTGCATGGTCACCGTCATCGTGACCGTCCGTGTCGTCGTGATCATGGCTGTCCGAATCATGGCCGGCGTGATCACTACTAGTGTGATCATGGCTCGAGCCACCACCGGCATGCCCACCTTTACCTCCGGCGGCATAGGCAATCGACGAGATATTCAATCCGGCAACAACGCCCGGCGGCTCGGCCGGCCAACTGCCGAATATCGACAACACCACGACGCTGAAAGCCCATAGCAGCGGTCGCTTCTTCATACGTAGCATCTCTTCGCTCCTCTTCAACCTGCCGTCACGCTGCCTTTGATCGGCAGCGTGACGGCCGCCTAGCTAGGCCCCACCTGTTACTCAGGCGGTTCGTAGTCGTGTACGAACTCAAGAACCTGAACCGCATCGTCTGCGGCCTGTGTGAACAGGTAGATACCGCTCAGTGCGTCCTCGTACTGAACGGACTGCTCGTCGGTATAGGCCAACACCTCCGGTTGTGACACCGTGTTCCAGATGCCGCTGGCATACTGATCGATCAAGCTCAGCACGTCGCCCGTTGCAGTGAAGTAGGTACCATCACCTTCAGGGTCGACCAAGACCGAAACAATCTCACCGTCAAACGCAGCCGCCTTGTCGTAGGTGTAAGACTCCATCAGCGAAGCCAGCTCATCATCGACGCCCAGGAAGCTGCTGATCAGCACGATCTCATCGGCCGTCAGCTCGCCGGTCTTGTCGGAGCTGGCCGCGATAGCGGATGCAGCGAGATCCAGCCGAACCGCAGGATCGACATAGATCGTGTAGACCGAGTCAGCTCCGTCTTTCGATGCGGTCACACTCAGCTCGAGCAGCGTACGATCGTCGACGGTGACTTCCTTCGCGCTCAGCAGTGCCTCGTAGATCGCCAGGTTCTCCAGCGGCGAGTCGATGGAGGCATCACCGATAATGAACCTGCCGGAGGCGTCAGTGACGGCAGCAAGGTTGCTGGCGTCGACAACGACCAAGCCGTCTTCGTTGGCCGGCAGGGTCACCAGCTTGCTCAATGCCTCGGCAAGCGCATGTTCAAGCACGCTGGCCGGCGAACGCGCGATGTTCATACGACCGAACTCGACCGGTACGGCCAAGTCGACGTACGCAGAAGGCACTTCACCATCCACCGTTTTCACGACGGTGCCATCCGACAACAGGATGTAGTACTCATCGCCTGCCATAACCGGGTTGCCGTCGGCGTCACGCAGAACGACGAACAGGTCGCCGTAGTCACCGCCTTTCTTGCGATCGCCACCGGCGTTGCCGCCGCCCGGCTTACCGTCTCGGCCCGGGGTTCCGGCCCATTCCGGCCGGTCTGAGTCTTCTTCACCTTCGTCGGAATCCGACAGCACATCGCGCATCGATTTGCCGCCACGGTAACCCTGGCTACCGGTACCACGATCACCCTGGCCGCCACCTTTCTGACCCATCGCGCCGTGTTTACCGCCACCGTGACCTCCATCTTCTTGCGCATAGGCGGTTGACACGAACAGCGACATACCCGTCGATAAGTCAACGGATTGATCGATCGACACGATGCCTCCGATTGCGACAGCCATGGCCGCAGCCAATGCCGTCTTGTTGAATAGTCGCCTTGTGTTTTTCATGGCCGCTACTCCCTTTATTGCAACTCCCTTCAGTCGTGTTTTGACCAAGCGTCACCTCCCGGCGCCTGTAAGCGGAGGTTTCTCCACGTCCTCCTCTCAAGTTCAGTGTATGGCGCGGATGAGTCCTGAATAGGTTCAGCATGTTGCATGTATTGCGCCCGGCGAAACGTTCGAAACAATCGGTTACATATCCATTGATTGATGAAACCGTTGCGAAATCCGTGCGAAACCCCCGATCGGTATCCTGACCTTTCACACACGAATCAATTCATTCCCAAACCGATCCAAGGTGGTAGTCGACCAGCAGAACATCGGGTGAGCCGACGAATCGATGCGGCACCCACTGAACCGCCTCACTGTGCGGTCCTTCCGGCGCACTTGCCGACCACAACGGAGTTTGAGGCCACCACGCCCAGCGGGATTCACAACACTCACCTCGACACGGCGAATGACGGCAATGGCTTCATCGATTTCGTAGGTATGACAAGCGGTGCGCAGTCCATCACCCGATTCGCGATCGACCGGGAGACCGGTTGCCGTCGACAGGCCGACTTCATGGCAAAAGGCGCCACGCGGCGCCTGTTTTCGTTTCCGCGACTAGCGCATAAGCTTGGCGCCAGCCGGATGATTGCTGCCGTGTACCTGGTTATGACAGTTGGAACAGGCCTCACCCAACACGAACCGCGAGATGCCCCGCGAGCCCGGTGTCGGGTCCGGCCCCTGGTCTGCTTGGCCCGGCTCGCGGAAGCTCAGAGCAAGGCGTGAATGCCGGGCATGCGGCCCCAGGGGGTTGTTGGCCAGCGCGGTCGGCTCGTGGCACGACTGACACAGATGCGGTTCACGCCGGGCCAACATACCCTGGTGGATCGAGCCGTGTGCATCGTGGCACAACATGCAGTCTTCGCTGGCGGGCTGATGCTCCCACAAAAACGGTCCACGCTTCTCTGCATGACATTCGTAACATACCTCGTTCACCGAGAATGCCTTCAGGCCCGCATCTCCCGGACCGCCGTGAGCACCATGGCAATCAGTACACCCCATTCCTCCCTCACGAATGGGGTGGCCGTAGGGTTTGTGGCTCTTGGCGCGCATGTCCGCATGGCAGGTGAAACACACCTGCTGCTGGCTCGAACGTTCGACGACTTCATCGGGCGAGTGTATGCGGTGACAACCCACGCAGCCGATCTCTTCGAGATCATGGCCGCTACCCGCCCAATGAATCATTTCGCTGGTCTTGTGGCACCCCAGGCAGACCGCATTCTGTTCGGTAACGGACAGGGTCGTGACGCGGCCAAAGGTCTGCGCGCCGTCCTGCCTTCCCTGTTTGCCCGCCGTCAACACGTGCTCTTCCAGCTCCCCATGGCAGGTTGAACATTCGTGCACGCTGACCGGTGTTCGAGCATCGCCGGACATCCAGTGCGGCGTGTTGCGAATCGCATCGTACTGTGCGCGGTGACACCCCAGGCAGACCTCCAGCCGAATACGCTGCTGTTGTTTCTGGCTCATCTGGTCGGCGCCTTGCGCGAACGAGGGCTGCCCCCACAGGCACGCTGCAATCAACATCCACCAAGCATACCTGGTCACTTGCTCTCACCTCGCACCAACAGTGTCATGAACAGCGTCATGATTTATCTCCGAGATCATCGGGTCAACGGATAACGTGCCTGTCCGGGTACATACAACGGATCTGCATCATACCCAAGCTCCTTCCAGGGCAGGCGTTTCTGCGTCGGGCCGTGGCAATCCTTGCAGCCCAGGGCATTGTCGGCAGGCGCCACCATGTGATTGATGCGAATATACATAAGGCTGTCGATGAAGCCATACTGCCCGCTGTAATCCAGCCCGCGCGCCTGCATGCCGAGGCGCGACGCGGTATCCCAATCCAACGTGTAGACGAAACCGTCATCGCCCACGAGATGCGGGTTGATCAGGTAACGGTGCACCTTGTCGAAGATCTGCCTACCGCGGTTTAGCTTGAACGGATAGATTTTCGCCTCCGGATCAGACCTGTCACCGGCCGGCCAATTCAACACCAATTCATTTCCTTGGGGGATATCATCGCCCCAACGATGTACACCGGTTTTGCCGTTAAACCACCGGTAGGCCGGAACGATGTTTCTTTCCCATTTGAAACGGCCTTTGACCGGCACATACAGGGGTTTGCCGTCGTCACGCACCTCCGATTCGGGTTTGGTTCCGGCAACCGACCAGTCCCAGTACGTCTTGGTCGCTTCGCCTTTAGCGAAGATCGGTATGTGGCATGTCTGGCACGCCACGCTCAACGCATGCTGGTCGAGCAACGCGTGCTTGTGCAGCGGTTTCCCTTGGTGGCAGTCGGTACACGCAACCGCGTTCGTACCGCCGGGTGAGACCGCCATACTGCGACCGGGGATCTCATGCCGTTCGGTCTTATGGCATTGCTGACAACGAAAGTTCAGCCCGTCAGACGCCATGTGCACGTCGATGGACGCGTCAGCATCGATCAAGAGTTTTTCGAGATCGCCATGTTTCACGGCATGCGCACCCCCGCCATAGAAATGGCAGGCGCCACAGTTGGCGCGGCCGGGTGAACCGACGTTGCGCGCCACGTATTCAAAGTCAGTGGCCGGATCGGCCATACCGCCATCGCCGCCGATGCGTTTGTAGCTTCCGGTCGTATCGTGGCAGACCAGACAATCGATACGCGACGGGTCATCGAAGTCGAACGCGTCGTCTTTCCATCCGTAGCCGATATGGCATTCGGTACACTTGCTGAGATTGGACGCCACGCCGTAACAGAAATTATTGATAGCGTGACGCTTACCGGCGGCTATTCGCCCACGCCCGTAGACCTCCTGATTGACCGACCAAGTCCAGTGCGATGTCTGCATCACGTCGTGCGCGGCCTGCTCATGGCAATCCAGACATGTATCCGTAACGTCGGGGCCATCCGCAAAAGGGCCTTCTATCTGCGCGTGCTCTTCGATGACGGATCGCGGCTGCTGCGCCGCGCTCTGCTCACCGCCTGACGCAAATCCGCTCAACGTCATCACAAGGCCCAGCAAGGCCAGTTCGCAGGTGGATGACTTTCGGCTATGCATGTCGCCCTCGGCGTCATGTCGTTATGTACTTCTAATAAAACAATATGCCTGATGCGCGCACTTCACAACGCCAAAAAAAACGGCTGAAACAATTGGAAACATTTAATCGCCTGGAGCGTACGGGGCGCTATTTCCTACTGAAACAAATTGCCAACTGTTTTGACGTTGAACAAATCTTATTCGACTGGGAGGTTCACAATCGAGATAGACGGTAGTACGCGAACTCGCAGCAAAACAACAACAAGAACGACTACAACCCGAAACACTGAACCACAGGTTGACGGGGCCAGCACAATGAAGAAAACAGCAACGCGCTCACCAGGGCCAAATCACCAATGGCGATCCGGCTTCTTGTCGCTGATATTGCTATCGGCACCCGCGCTTGCGACAGACTCGGGAGTTGATACCCTCGTCGCAGCGGATGATTCCGATGATGTCAGCACACAAGCAAAGAAACCCGGATACCACACAACAAACTTTCGCTTCAGGCCATCGCTCAGCCTGACCGAAAACTATGACGACAACATCTTTGCCACAGATACGGGCGAGACGTCCGATTGGATTACGGTGCTCTCCCCTCTGCTTCGCGTCGATTCGACCTGGCCCGAGCATGCACTGAAATTCAATGCGGGTGCAGAAATCGGCCGCTACAAAGAATACGACGCCGAAAACTACCAGGATTATTGGGTCAACCTGGAAGGACGATATAACGCGACCGACACCATAGAGCTATTCGGTGGACTCGGCATCGCATCAGACCACGAAGGGCGCGACTCACCCGAGGCAGAGATCGCCGGTCAGCGCCCAACCACCTATTCGACATTGAGCGCCCATGCCGGCGTAAAAACTGTTTTCGATACGCTCACGCTGCGCACGGGCGCCACGTTCGAACGTATCGATTTCGACAATGTGCCGGCAGCGACCGGGCTCTTGATCAATGACGACCGTGACCGCGACCTGTTCGGTTTGGGCGCACGCCTCAGTTATGCGCTGACCGAGCAAGACCAGGTCTTTCTTCAGGCGCTCTACGATCAACGCGATTACGACCTGGGTGAAGACATCGCCGGTTTCGACAGGGATTCTGACGGTTACCGTGCAGCGGTGGGCTTTATCAGCAAGTTCGGTGGCGGCAACAAGGCTGAGGCCTATGTCGGCGTACTCGAGCAGAATTATGAAGACGACCGCTTCGACACGGTGCGCAAACCGGACTTCGGCGGCAAGCTGACGTTGCGCCCCACCCCCGCCACAAAGATCACCGCGAATCTACAGCGAGCACTCAACGAGACCACGCTGACCGGCAGCCCGGGCTATCTCAGCACGAGCCTGGCCGGTAAACTCGAGTACCGCGTGACACCACGCTTCATCCCCTACGTTTCGATCGCCTACGAACTTGCCGACTATCTGCAATCGCCACGCGACGACGACTCGTTGTCTGCCGAAGCGGGTCTTAAGTACTTCCTGACCCGCAACACCTATCTCGTGACCGGCGTACGTCACTATGCACGGGATTCCAACGACGCCGACCGTGTGTCGGGCAGCAACGATTTCACGAAAAACACGCTGTTCCTGACATTCGCGGCACAAGGTTATCCCCTGTTCGAGCCCTATATTTCGAAGTACCGCACCGAAGGGGAGATCGATGTGGGCGTGCTGTCGTTGAGCGACGATGCCCTGTTCTTCGGACGCTACAACGGTCTCGGGGACGAAGGGGTTGAGCTGAGCGGCGATGTGGATATCCGCAGCACTGACGGCGAAAGCGGCTATGCCCGCTTCAAGGGTGAGAACCTGGGTCTGGACAACCGCTCGCTGGAAATCGGGTGGGGCTCACAAGGCACATACGACACCTCCATCACCTACCGGCAGATACCGTTCCGACAGTTTTCGGGCCGCAGCATATTCAACGGCATCGATAGCGACCAGCTCTCGTTGCCCGACCTGTGGGTAAGCGGCGACAGCACGGCCGACATGACGAACCTGACGTCGAGTCTCAAAGAGGTGGAGATCGGCACCATGCGTAAGCGACTGGCGGCAGGTACCAAGGTATACGCCAGTGACAACCGTTGGACCGCGAAACTGGCCTATCAGACCGAGAGCCAGGAAGGATTGCGCCAGACTTCAGGGATGATCGGCACCTCGCCCGGCAACGGTCGATCGGTGTTGTTGCCCGAACCGGTCGACTACACCACTAACACCCTCGACGCTTCGCTCGGCTTCAACGGTGAGCAGACGCAAATGAGCTTCGCCTACCACGGCTCGTTCTTCTACGATAGCCTTGAGGCGCTCAAATGGGAAAGCCCATTCAACGCCACCGGGCCGCGGGGTACCGACGGCGCGACTGCCCTGCCGCCCGACAACCAGTTTCACCAGCTCTCCGTATCCGGCGTCCATGCACTCTCGAACACCACGCATGTTACGGGTATCGCCTCGATTGGCGTCATGCTGCAGGACGAAGACTTTCTGCCTGATACCGTCGATCCCGCACTCACCGCCCACAACCTGCCACGCAGCTCGCTGGACGGCGAGATTTACCTGTACAACGCGAGCCTGGCGGTAACATCGCGACCGCTACGCGGCCTGGACTTGAAAGCCTCTTACCGCATGCAAAAGCGCGACAACCAGACGTCCAGCGACGCCTACACCTACTATGTCAACGACAGCTTCGGCGGACTGACCAATTCACCGCAGACGAGCACCAACCAACCGTACAGCTACGACAAGCGGACCGCCAAACTGCATGCGGGCTACCGAATTCACCGCAAGGCGCGCGTCAGCGGAGAAGTCAGCCGCGAAACCATGGAACGCTCACCGTCCGAGGTCGACAAGACCACAGAGGATCAGGGAAAACTCAAGCTACGCCTGTCGGCCCTCGACAACTTGCACGTCTCGCTCAGCGGCGGCCTATCCTCGCGCACAGGCTCGGACTACGAGCCGGTTGCAGGCGAAAACCCCTTGCTGCGCAAATACAATATCTCGGACCGTGACCGCAAAACTCAGGGGCTCGACATCTCATGGCAAGCCACCGATCGACTCGCACTCAGCGCGAATCTGTCGCTATCTGACGACGATTATGATGACACCCGGGTTGGCCTGCGGGATGCGCAATCGACATCCTTGACCCTGGATGCTGCGTACAACCTCAACCGGGATCTTACGACCTACGCCTTCATCGGCCGCGAGGTCTATGAATCGCATCAGGCCGGCAGCCAGGTACCCGACGAACCGGACTGGTTCGTGCGCAACGAGGATACGGTCGACTCCGCTGGACTGGGCGTGCGCTGGAAGAAGGACTACCGCACCGAGTTCGGTGCCGACTATGTACTGAGCGACTCGACCGGCAAGATCGATATTCGAAGCAACAATACGCTGCCGCCGGTCACGCCGTTTCCCGATCTGAAGGCCAGGCAACAGAGCCTGCGGCTATATGCCGAACGCGAAATTCGCAAGAACACCAAGCTGCGCCTCGACTACCGTTATGAGAAATACGATGCGGACGACTGGTCGATTGATGGTGTAAATGCCGATACGATTCCCGAGGTACTGCTGCTCGACGAAGGCAACCCGAGCTACGATCAACATATTATTGGCCTGTCGATCTCGGTCCGATTCTGAGCCACTTGCGAAGACAATGACATGCCACAGGCGCGGCACAGGCCAACATCGTCAACCGGAAACCTCGACCGACCCACGACTCGACCGCCGGCGTTCCCGAGTCGACAGTAGCCCATCAATCTTCTGTTTCAGGGCGACCAATACCGCAAGCCCCACAAAGGCACCCGCAGGCAGTATCGCCACGAGAAAGCCCGAATAGTCGTCTATCACCGTCACGCTCAAAGCACCTCCGGCCTCGCCGAACATCAGCTCGGCGTCGCGAAACAGGGTGCCGTATCCCACCAGCTCGCGCAGCGCGCCAAGCACCAGCAACACCAACAGAAACCCCATGCCCATACCAAAGCCGTCAAACACCGCGCGCACAACGTTGTGTTTAGACGCGAAGGCCTCTGCCCGACCGATGACGGCACAGTTGGTGACGATCAACGGCAGAAAGATGCCGAGAGCGAGATACAACTCGTATAAATGCGCATTGATCAATTGCTCTATCGCAGTGACCACGCAGGCGATGATCAGCACGAACATCGGGATGCGCACCTCCACCTTGATCCAGCGGCGGATCAACGCGACGATAAGGTTGGTAGTGATCAGCGTGGCCTGTGTCGCCAGACCCAAGCCCAGGCCATTCGTCGCGCTCGTTGTAACGGCCAACAAAGGGCACAGGCCCAGTAACGCCACCAGCCCCTGATTGTTGCGCCATAGTCCATCGGTCAGATCGGCAAGCCGGTTGCCTTCGATAACCTTCATACGCGTGTACCCCTCAGATCTTGGACGGGCCGGGATCCGCACCCACGACGAACAACTCGTCACGGTGGCGCGAGAAGAATTTCAGTCCGTCATGTACTGCATTCACGACCGCACGGGGCGTGATCGTGGCGCCGGCGAACTGGTCGAATTCGCCGCCGTCTTTTCTTACCCGCCAACCGCTTTCGCCTGGATCTAGCAGTGACCGCCCACGGAATGCATCGATCCAATCACTGCGCCGTGCTTCGATCGCATCACCAAGGCCGGGCGTCTCGCGATGATCGACGATCCTCACACCCGTGACCTTTCCATCAACCGACACCCCCATTAGCAGAACGATGTCACCGTTGTAGCCGCCATGGGCCGTCCACTCATAAGCCACGGCCACTGGCGCACCATCGGCGCGGGCCCTGAACACACGCGTCGGCGTTGTCGCCGTCGTGTCTCCGGTTTCCTCAATGAGCACGGTGTCGTTGGTCAGATCGTTGTTGAACCGATCCGCGGGGATCACTGCGTTCAGCTTCTCCAACAGGGCCTGTTCCTTGTTGGCCGCAATGTAGGGCGCAGAATGATCAGCGGCCAGACTGAGTAATCCGGTGCCCGCAAACGCGGCGAACGCGAGCAATACCCCCGCCGATGCGATCGACCTATAGTCAGCGACTGCGTTCATGGCGACTGCATGCCCCGAAAACAGAAGGCAATGCATAGCGATCGAGAATCGGAACGAGCATGCCTGCCAATAACACGCCGAAGGCGACACCATCGGGATAGCTACCCCAGGTTCGGATGACGAAGACGAGCAGACCGATCAATGCACCGTATAAGAGCTTGCCCGGCTTTGTCGTCGCCGCAGTGACCGGGTCGGTAGCGATAAAGAAGGCCCCCAACATCGTTGCCCCGCCCAGCAGGTGTAGCGTCGGGTCGATAGTCCGATCCGGCGCCACGGCTGACCCGACCAGGGCGGCAGTGCCCAGGGTCGTCAACATGGCGACCGGGATATGCCAACTGATCACCCGCAACAGCATCAGAACCAGGCCGCCCAACAGAAAAGCGATGCTCACCCACTCTTGGCCCAGCCCAGCGAATGCGCCAAACACGTCTGCCTGACGAATTTCCTGTGCGGGCGTGCCCATCGCCAGTTCGGTACGCATCAAATCCAGGGGCGTTGCCGCTGTCACTGCATCGAAGCGCAGCGCATCGGGGAGCGCCCCGCTCAGGGCGTAGGTGATGGTGTCGGCCAGTTCGATCGGCTCGGAAAGCTGCGCTGTTGGCGCCAACCACTGCGACATCTCGAGCGGAAAGGCAATCAACAACACGGCGAAAGCGGCCATTGCCGGATTGAACGGATTGTTCCCCAAGCCGCCGTAGAGCTGCTTGGCAACAACGACGGCGATAAAACTGCCGAGCACCGGTATCCACCATGGCACGAGCGGAGGCAGGCTCAACGCCAGCAGCAAGGCAGTCAGCAAGGCACTGCCATCCAACAGGTGCCGACGCAAGGGTACGCGACGAATACGCAACATCACGCCCTCGAAAACAAGCGCACTGGCGCAGGCAAGCAGGACCGAGACCAGCACCCCCCAACCAAAGAACCAGACATATAGTGCAGCTCCTGGCAGCAGGGCCAGCATCACGCTGAGCATGATTGCGCTCACATTGGCGGTGGCCAGTGAGATGACAACATTGCGCTTCAACGCCGACCCGGTCATACCGCATCCGCACTCTTGACAGCTGGGGCCGATGCATCTTGAGCATTCGAGGGCGGTTTACTGCCGGCAGCTGCTTTCTTACGGCCGGCCTTACGCCTTGCCTTGCGCTCTTCTTGTTCGCGCTTGAGCGTTTCCAGACGCTCAGTGCGAGACTGGCTGCGCAAGCGCGCCTCATCGGCGCGCTGTCGACGCAATGTCTGCTCTCTAATCTGAGATTTTGAATAGCGGAAGTATCCAACCAGGGGAATATGCGACGGGCACACCGCCGAACAGCATCCGCACTCGATGCAGGCATCCAGTTGATACCGCTCCATGTCATCGAACTGCTTGCCGGCGGCGTGCCAGTAGAGTTGTTGGGGCAGCAACTTCATGGGGCAGGCATTCGCGCACGAGCCGCAGCGAATGCAGGGCATCGCGGGCGCCGGGTGTACGTCGGCCGGCCTTACCAGAATGCAGTTGCTCGCCTTGACGACCATGGTATCGACGCCAGGCAAGGTGACCCCCATCATCGGCCCACCCATCGTCAATTCCGGCGACTCGGTATTGACACCGCCTGCCGCCTGCAACAGGTCGGCGACCGGCGCGCCCAGCGGCACATCGAAGTTGCCCGGCTCGCGCACGCCCTCACCGGTAACGGTAACGACACGACCGACCAGCGGGCGCCCCATGTACACCGCGTCATGCACCGCCACGCTGGTGCCGACATTGAGACATACGATACCCACTTCATACGGCAGCCCGCCAACCGGCACGTCTCGCCCGGTCAGCGTCTTGATCAACTGTTTCTCGCCGCCCATGGGGAACACCGTCGGCACCTTGACGACGCTGATATCGACCGACTGCGCCGACCGGGCAAGCAAACGATCCACTTCGATCCGCAGGCTGGCGTAAGCGTCCGGCTTATTGTCTTCGACCGCGATCAGACAGCGTTGTGCAGACACCATGCGCTGTAGAAGAAGGCCACCCCTGACCACGCACCGGGCGCGCTCGCGCATCGTCAGATCGTCGCAGGTGATATACGGCTCGCATTCCACCCCGTTGAGCACCAGCGTATCGATCGCACGTGGCGGGCTCAGTTTTGCCGACGATGGAAAGACCGCGCCGCCCAGGCCGACGATACCGGCGTCACGCACAATGGTGCGCAGCTCCGCAGCCGTTAGTGCATCGACGTCTTCCCGCGGTTGAATACTTGCACACCAGCGCCGTTCAAAGTCGTTCTCGATAACGATACAGGGTTCGGCAATACCGGAAGGATGCGGCGTGACATGCTCACCGAGCTCGACAACCGTGCCGGAAATCGAGGCATGCACACCGGCACTGACAAACGTCGTGGGCTTGGCCAGCAACTGCCCGATAGCCACCTTGTCTCCCACTTGAACGACCGGCTCGGCAACGCTCCCGGCGTGTTGCTTGAGCGGTAAGGTCACGAAGTTCGGTTCAGGCAAGCGCTGTATGCCCCGGGTGCTCGAGAGCTGCTTTCGCCCCTGCAACCTGATCCCACCGGGAAAACGCCACAGCTTGGTCATGCTGCGTGCTCGCGGACAATCTCAACAGGATAAGGCCAACACCAAGTCGAGGTCCGTTGCGGGATCTCCTGCAACACAATGCAATCGGGCACCGGACACAAAGGCGGCAAACACAGTTTGCAGCCCGTGCAATGCGCTTCGATGACCGTGTGGACATGTTTCGCGGCACCGACGATGGCATCCACCGGGCAGACCTGTAGACACTTGGTACACCCGATACAGGTCGACTCGTCGATCACCGCAACCAGAGGGATCTCAGTATCGGTATCAGATGCCAAGGCATCCATCGGTATCGGTTCGCGTCCCAGCAGGTCGGCCAATGCCAGCATGCCGCGCTCCCCACCCGGGGGGCATTGGTTGATTTCGGCGTCACCGCCGGCCAATGCTTCCGCATATGGCCGACAACCGGGATGGCCACATTGGCCACATTGCGTCTGCGGCAGAATCGCGTCGATCTCGTCGATCAGGGGATCCCCTTCAACCCGGAAGCGTATTGCCGCGTACCCCAGGCCAGCGCCGAGAACCAGGGCCAACAGCGTGAGTGCCAGCATCTCCATAGCCCCTCCTACGCCATACCTGCAAAACCCATGAATGCGATCGACATGAAACCGGCCGTGACCAGGGCGATCGGTGCGCCCTTGAACGACGGCAATACATCGGCCACCTCGAGGCGTTCCCGGATAGCCGCAAACAACACCATGACCAGGGTGAACCCCAACGCACCGCCGAAACCGTACAAAATGGACGACACGAAAGAGTTCGACTCCTGCACGTTGAGCAGGGCGACACCCAGTACGGCACAGTTGGTCGTAATCAACGGCAGATAGATGCCCAACACGCTGTACAGGACGGGACTGGTACGGTGCATGACCATCTCGGTAAACTGCACGATCGCCGCGATGACCAGAATGAACGCCACCGTTTTCAGGTACGCCAGATCGAGCGGCTGCAACAGATACTCATTGACGATATAGCTGCTTGCCGCGGCCGTGGTCAGCACGAATGCCGTTGCCAAACCCATACCCAGCGCCGTATCCATACGTTTGGAAACACCCATGAACGGACACAGGCCGAGGAACCTCGTCAATACCAGGTTGTTGACGAAGATCGTACCGAACAGTAGCGCAAGATACTCTGGCATGAGGTTAGTAGGGATATAACGCCAATGCGGTCATAGCGATCGCTTCAGCGTTCCAGGTACTGCAGTTTATCGGCAACATCGACCCACTCGTCAGCGTCGGCCAACGGCTCTTTGGCCTCGTTGATACCCGGCCATGCCTTGGCCAACTCAGCGTTCAGTGCGATGTATTCGTGCTGTTCGGACGGCAAGTCGTCCTCTGCAAAGATCGCCTCTGCAGGGCATTCCGGTACACACAGGGAACAGTCGATACAGGTATCGGGATCGATGACGAGAAAATTCGGCCCTTCGCGAAAACAATCATCTACCGGGCAGACGTCGACACAATCCGTATACTTACAGCGGATGCATGCCTCACCAACAATAAACGCCATATCCTGCTCCTCAAGTCTGCTTGTTGATCTGGTCAATCGCCCAGCGGGCGACTTTGCGAACGTCGGGATCGACGTCACCACCTGCAGCCTCGAGGAAAGGCAGTGCCGACGGATGAGAAATCTCACCCAGAGCTGCAGCTGCTTCTTTGCGCAGGTTGCTGATGTTGAACGACAGTGCCTGACCCAAGACGTCAACCGCGGCCGGGTCTTTGAGCTGGCCAAGGGCACCGGCAGACTTGATGCGCACCTGCCAATACTCATCGCCCATCGCATCGACAAGTGCCTGCAGCGCTGATGCCACCTTGACCTTGCCGATGATAAAGGCGGCCTCCTCCCTGACCTGCCAGTTGTCATCCTTGAGCGCGCTGATTAGGGTCTCCGCGGCCTGCTCGGTCTTGCTGAAGATCAGCGAGCCAACCGCCACCTTGCGGACCGTAGGGTCCGAGTCTTTGCGGGCGGCATTCATCAAAGCAAGCAACACGTCATCGTTCTTCAGATACGCCAGCACGCCCACCGCCTCCCGGCGTACCGCGGCGTCGGAATGCTGCAGAGACGTCACTGCCACCGACTGACTCTCAGGCAGGCGCAGATCACGCAGCGCGCGCAGGCACGATGCTTTGACAAACGGATCCTCATCCTCGAACCGTGCAAGGATCAAAGGGCCAACCGCCTTGTTCTTCGTTTCGGAGAGGGTTTCAGCGACAGCATCACGCACAGCCGCATCATCATCACTCAATGCCGCCAGCAAGGCCTGCGTCACCGCTTGACCCTCGAATTCGTCCAGCACCCTCGCCGCCTCAGCGCGCACGCCCGCATCCTGATCGCGTAGTGCCTGCACCCCCACTTCGGCAGCGTCTTCGTCGTCGACACAATCGACCAGATCCATAACCGCGACTCGACGTACTTCAGCATCGGCGCTCGCATAGCGTGCCTGGATATCCACCAGATCTATGCCTTCGTCAAACGTCAGATTCATTGATCATTGCCTCCGGATCAGCGCAGCAGGTACGGAATACTGACCGTGATAGCGTTGGTCGGGCAGTCCTTCTCGCACGGCAGGCAATACCAGCACTCGTCGTATTTCATAAACGCCGTCCCCAGTGCGTGATTGATAACCAGCACATCCAGCGGACACACATCCACACAGACGGTGCATCCCTTGCCCGCGATACAGGCTTCGCTGTTGACGACGACGGGAACGGTGTTGTTCAGGTTCGCTTTTGGCATGACTGTGCTCCTCAAGACTCAGCTTGCTGGCTGCCGACACGCAGCTTCTGGTAGGCATCTTTCTCGCTGTCTTCCAGCTCGACCACATAGGGTTCGATGTCGCGTTTGATGTTGATCGGCTTACCGTCATCACCTTTCTTGGTTTGCACATGCACGAACCAGTCGCCGTTGTCGGTGTCCGGATAATCGACCCGGTAGTGATAAAGTCCCCACCGGCTCTCGGTGCGGTACAGTGACGCCTCTGCGGCCATCTCGGCGCAGTCGAGAATGAAGCTGACTTCATTGGCACGCATCAGCTCGTGGGGATCCTCGGCACACATCAGTTCGAGATCGCGCCGGATCTCGGCGAAACGCTCCAGACCAATCTGCATCTTGCGCGTGACTTTCGGCGGCTGCAGGTAGTCGTTGACCAAACGACGCAGCTTGTATTCGAGTTGATGCGGCGGAATACCGTCTTCGCGCTGCAGCGGCGCCAGTACGCGCTCACGTTCTTTATCGATTTCGCCTGCATCGATTTCGACCAGTTCGTTGTCGGCGCAAAAGGCGGCGGCATCTTCACCGGCAATCGCCCCGTAGACGAACGCGCCAAGCATGTAGTTGTGTGGTACCGATCCAAGGTCGCCGGCGGCATACAGGCCGGGCACTGTCGTGCGGGCGTTCTCGTCAGTCCACACGCCCGAGGCACTGTGGCCACTGCAAAAGCCGATCTCGGAGATGTGCATTTCAACCATCTTCTCGCGGTAGTTGGTACCGCGGTTCTCATGAAAGCGTCCGCGGCTCGGGCGTTCGTTGGAGTGCAGGATCTCTTCGATCTCCTCGACGGTCTCTTCAGCAAGATGATCGAGCTTCAAGAACACGGGGCCCTTACCACCTTCGAGCTCACGATAGAACTCCATCATCATCTGGCCACTCCAGTAGTCGCATTCGATGAAGCGATCACCGTTGGCGTTGGCGGTATAGCCACCCATCGGGCCGGTTACGTAGGCACACGCCGGCCCGTTGTAGTCCTTGATCAGCGGGTTGATCTGATAGCACTCCAGGCCGGTCAGTTCGGCACCGGCGTGGTAGGCCATGCTGTAACCATCACCGGCATTTGTCGGGTTCTCGTAGGTGCCAAACAGATAACCGGACGACGGCAGGCCGAGTCGTCCGGCCGCACCGGTGCATAGAATGATTGCCTTGGCGCGGATCACGGCCGTCTCAGCGGTACGCGGGTTGAGTAACATGGCGCCACCGATGCGTCCATCACTACCGGTGAACAAACGAGTCGCCATGAAACGATTGATGACCTGCACACGCTTGCGGCGTAACTGGCGGTAGAGGATCTTCTTGATGTTGTGACCCTCGGGCATCGGCAGCACGTAGGTGCCCATGTGATGGACCTTCTTAACGTTATAGTCGCCTGTCTCGTCCTTCTCGAACTTCACGCCCCATTCGTCGAGCTGGTTGATCATGTCGTAGCTACGTTGCGCATACGCCATGACGGTCTTCTGGTTGACGATGCCGTCATTGGCGATGGTGATCTCTTTGACGTATTGCTCAGGTGTCGCATGCCCGGGAATCACAGCATTGTTGAGACCATCCATACCCATGCTGATGCAACCGCTGCGTTTGACGTTGGCTTTCTCGAGCAATGCAACACGCAGGTCGGGATTCGCCTCCTTGGCCTTGACGGCGGCCATGGGGCCGGCCGTGCCGCCACCTATGACCAAAACATCGACTTCGATTATCTCGTCGGCTGCATGGTTGTCATTCATCTCTACGACTCCGTAATGAGCAATAATTGGGGATCAGCGACGATCCGCCCTCAAGTGGTACTGGAAGGCGTCACCGCGATGGGAAAGGAACTCGAAAGCGACACGATTGTCGTGTTCGTCGAGCACCAACCGCCGAATCAGCAACACCGGCGAACCGATGTCGCAATTCAGGCCGCGTGCTTGGTCGTCGTCGGCGAGCGTCGCTTCGATTCTCAGGTCGGCATGGTCGAGCACGATGTCGAACTCATTCTCGAGCATGGGAAAAATGTCTTGTGTCAGATCACGACCGGCGAGGCGCCGACCGATCTCGACCGGATAAAAACTGTGGTCGATGGAGATGGGTTCACGGTTACGGAAGCGAACGCGTTTGATCTCGACCACCGTGTCGCTCTGTTTGATACCCAGCGCGTCGGCCACTTCCTGGCTGGGACGGATTTCCTGCAGGCTGATCACACGGGTCGATGCCTCGTAGCCCTGCGGTACCATCGACTCGCCAAAACCCTGCAGTCGCTGAACATCCTGTATGGCCTTCGGTTTGGCGACAAACGTCCCCTTGCCCTGCACGCTGAACACCAAACCATCGGCATGCAGGTCGCGCAGTGCCTGGCGTACGGTGATTCGGCTCACGCCGAATACTTTCATCAACTCGCTTTCAGACGGCAGCCGCTCGTGCGGCGCGTAATCGCCATCGAGGATGCGCTGCGCCAGCATGTTTTTGATCTGCAGATACAGTGGTTGAGCTGAAACGCTGTCGATCGGGCCGAGTTGAGGTCGAGATTCTTTCATTCAAATCACCATGACATGACACGTTATTACAAGTAGAAAGAATACCATCTGTTCAATCGTGTCGTTCATTGGCCGTCTATTTACTGCGTGGCCGCCACTGGCCTGACGCAGTACACGCGCATCCTCGCGGTTACCCTTTGGAACGTTGCATCTCGAACGCGCGTTTTGACTCGGCGCGAATGAGATCCAGACATTCCTGCTTCGTGCGTACGTAGTTCGGACTGGATGCCATATCGGTCGACCTGGGCCGCGGCAGTTCCACCTCGATATCGGCGATCAGTCGGCCGGGGCTTGCACTCATCACGACCACGCGGTCGGCCAGGAACACGGCTTCATCGATATCGTGGGTCACGAAGATCACGGTGATGCCGAACTCACCCCAGATCTGCAGCAGGTTTTCCTGCATCACCAGCCGTGTCTGCGCATCCAGGGCGCCGAAGGGCTCGTCCATCAACAAGACGTTGGGATAGTTCGCCAGCGCCCGCGCAATGCCGACGCGCTGCTTCATACCGCCCGAAAGCACACCCGGGAACTTATTCGCATACGCGCTGAGTCCGACCATTTCAAGGAAAGATCTGGCTGTCGCTCTCGCCTGTTCTCGGCCTTCGCGCGCCATCAACGGGCCGAATGCCACGTTGTCGCATACGGTTTTCCAGGGAAACAACGAGTGCTGCTGAAACACCATGCCCCTGTCCAGGCCAGGGCCCTTTACGGCCCGACCGTCGACCTTGACGTCGCCGGTGGTCGGCTTAACGAAACCGGCAACCGTATTCATCAGCGTCGACTTGCCGCAGCCCGACGGACCGAGCAGGCATACGAACTCACCCGGTTTGATATCGAGACTCGCATCGGAAACGGCAAGCGAGCCCGCACCGAAATCGACGCTGACGTTGTCGATCCGGATGTGTCCCTTGTCGGGCTGGTAGCGGTTGACGTGGGTCTTGCCCAGCGGCGGAATGATCTCGCCATCAACCCGTTGTTCTACGGTGCCACTCATCATTCGCTCTCCTGCCAGCGCAACGCGGGCTTGGACGCCTGCTTAACCAACCAAGTCGATGCAGTACCCAAGCCACCGATGGTCAGCATGCCGATGACGATGTTTTCGTACTCGACCAGCGAGTACGCGTTCCAGGTGAAATAGCCGATACCGTACTGGCCGCTGATGATTTCACCGGCGAGCAAAGAGAACCACGCCACGCCCATGCCGATCGCCAAACCGGACATGATGTTCGGCAAGGCACCTGGCAAAACCACGTGCCAAAAAATATCCATGCGCTTGGCGCCCAGCGATTTCGCGGCACGCACGTACACCTCGGGCGTCTGCTCGACGCCGTGCAAGGTGCTCAACACGATCGGGAAGAAAGCACCGAGCGAGGTGATATAGATGATGCTGGACTCCTCGGTCGGAAACATCAGGATGGCCAGCGGTATCCAGGCAACCGCCGGTATTGGTCGCAGTATCTCGATGTACGGCATCATCACGTCGGTGAACACACGTGAACGACCCATCGTTACGCCGATAACGACGCCGAGCACAGCCGCAATTGCAAAGCTGATCAGGATGCGCCGCAGACTGACACCGATATGCGTGTAGAACTCGTCGGACCCCAGCAGGTACATAAACTGATCGCCCACGACCAGCGGTGCCGGGACATTCTCGAAATTAACGAGAAAGTTGAATCCGCTTGTCGAACACAGGTGCCAGACATAGACCGCGCCAATGATCGAAAGCACGCGAACCAGGTAGCGCGACCAGGGCAGCACCGCCAGGCGACTGCCGAGCGCGGACGCCGTTTTCCGTTTTGCCTGATCAACCTGGCCATCCGAGGTCACTGCGGCTGATGGCGTCTCGGTGGAAGCCGGCACCGACTCGGGTTCGGCTACCGAACGAACGGCTGAATGGTTCATCGTCACATCAATCTCCGACACGATTTAGGCGTTTCATCACGCATCGCCCACTTGTTATAACCAGTAATGAACTCTTTTCCAGAGAGTGCAGGAGGCATGCCAACAGACAGCGCAACGAGGTGCTTCATAACTATTTGTTTTTGATATTTTTTTAGTCTGTTCCGATGCGCCAGCGAACGGTAGGGATGGGCATTTTGGGTGCAATGCTCAACACCCTGCACCAATCTGGTTTGGCTGTTCACCAAGCCGTCACGACAACTGCCGGGCGCGAGCCTCGCCTGAACTGTTGTCGCACGTAAACCTGCATCGCGTGGCATGTGAACTGTGAACCCCAGTGGAAAGACATCGGTGGGCGAATGCCCTGTTTGCGGAGAAGGGCGGCGTTGCCCGCCGCCCTTCTCCAATCTGCAGACGGTTGAACGTCAGCGTCAGATCACATCGGCCCAAGATACAGGCGCGCTCTCGCCGGCCAGTTCCTGCGCATCACCTTTCTTCATGAAGGCAACCAACTCGCCCGATGGCTGCTTCACGTAGAAGGCAACATGGCCAAACAGCTTCAGGCCGGTTGCTTTGTCGTAAACATAAGAGGCGTTGACCTTCTTGCCGGCTTTTTCTGCCGCTACGTACGCCTCCGTCATTGCCTTGATGCTGTCGTACTTCTTGATACCTTCACCATCGATCCAGAGTTCTGCCGGTGACAGATCCGGGTCGTCGATCTTCGGTGTGACGACGCTGGCGGTCAGCTTGTCGTAATCTTCACCGCGCTTGGTATAGGCGGCTTTGACATAGGTGTGATCGATCCACTTGTCGAACGTCAGCGGTGGGACGTTCTTCTCTTTGACCAGGAGATTGTGATCGTATTTGAGCGCATCGACCCATTCCGGCTTGATCGAAGCTTCGAAGGTTGAGATACCGCCCTTGGAGAAGTACAGGTAGAGCACTTCTTTCTCGATACCGGTCCACTCCGATACTTTGGTCGCCGCCAGTACCGGATCAGCAGCGATCCAGTCTTGCGCCTCGAGGGTTGCATCCACGTACGCCTGAACGATCTCGGGATACTTCTCGGCGAACGATGTCGTTACCACGGTACCGTGGAACGTGGGGATGCCGGCTTCACTGCCGTCATATACCTTGCGCCCGGTACCACGAAACTCCATGACCTCCGACCACGGACAAAAGTCCGAATGGGCATCGATCTTGCCCTGTGCGATGTTGTTCACGCCGACCGGCGGACTCTGGTTTTTCAGCTCGACCTTATCCATCAGGTCGTTGTCGCGCAGCACCTTTAACGTCATACCCCATGCGGCACTACCGACCGGCGTCGAGATGGCTTTACCGGCAAGTTCCTGCAGCGAATACACGTCGGAATCAACCGGCACAACGATACCGTTGCCCGTGCCCTTGAGGTTGTAACCGGTAACGGCAATGAACCGGCTTTCCTTGCGGCCGGTCTTCTCAAACTTGGCGCCGTTGACGATCAACGGATAGTCGCCCATGACACCGAACGCCAGCTTACCCGCCAGCATCTGGTTGGTGATCGGCGGCCCGGAGGTGTAGTCCTTGTAAACCAACTCATACTCGACATCGGCGTACTTGCCGTCTTTCGGCAAATGCTTTTCGAGCAAGCCGAGTTTCTCGAGGATGATTCCACCCGGCACCGTATTGGTCACGGTGCTTTGGTGTCCGATGCCGATCGTAATGGTCTCAGCACTGATCGCGGCGATCGGCGTGAGAGCAAAAGCGATTGCACCTAGCCAAGCCGTTGTCTTCTTTCGCATCTTGTTGCCCCATGTTGAACACTGAACGTCACCGCAGCCTGGTAGCCGTAAACGGCACATGACACATCGCGGCATTGAGGACTCTTCGACCAGAAAACAAGCTTGTTACTACTTGTCATAACCTTTCCGAATCGTCGCTAGGGAAAGAGCAGGATCGATGCCAGCACGGGCAAAAACTCAAATAACCGACTGTTTTACAAAACTTTAATAACCCTGTTTTCCGCATCGCTGTTATTTGACGCAGATCAAAAATGCGTTGATGGGGTGCATCGCCGTACAGCCCGCACCGGAGAGGGCACCCGGTTGTGGCGTGCAAAACGGGACAATCTAGGACAGGTTGCACTAGTCTCAAGCCGCCCCCACTCGTCTCGGAGGAGTCGATTCCCCAGTCGCGTTTCGAATCGATCATTGAGGTGCTCCAACTTGTCATAACATGTTATGATCTTTTTGACTCAGGATGATCGGACGGATTTAACAGCGATGGAAATAAAAGAAGCGGCACAGAAGGCGCATCGCCTGCGCAAGCAGACGGCAGAACTGCGCGACCGGCTCGAACTGATGCAGCGCGAGTTGGATGAAACCAATGAACAGATAAAGCAGGCACTGCAATCGGCCGGCGAAGATGTTTCGACAATGTCGGAAGCGGAGTTCCAGACCATCCTCGCCGAATTCAACGACCCGAAATTGATCACGGTCGAGGTCGTCTATGCCACCCGCGAGAAACAAAGCGGTAGCGAAATCCAGCTGAGCCCCGGCGCCACGATCGAAGACGGCATCTCGGTTTCAGGTTTGCTGGATACCTTTCCGGAGATTGATCTGGGCAAGTTTAAGGTCGGCGTATTCGGCGCGATCAAACCAATGAGTCACCCGGTCAAGGACGGCGACCGCATCGAGATCTACCGGCCCGTCGAGTCGCGGAAGTAACATGCCGATAGACGCCCACATCGGTTTCCTGCAGCTGACGTCGGCAACCGTCATTGTTGCGGCTGCCTACTTGATCCGCGGTATTACCGGTTTCGGCTCGGGCCTGATCGCGATCCCCGCGCTAGCTACCTTCATGCCGCTGAACGTGGTCGTTCCGGTGATCGCCCTGCTCGATCTGTTGGCGTCATTGACCCACGGGCTCGGCAATCGCCGGATTATCCAATGGCGCGAGATTCTTTCACTGTTGCCGTTTTCGTTGATCGGTATCGTAACCGCCGTCGTTCTGTTCAAGACGGTTGATAGCGCAATACTCAGCAGCGTCATGGCGATATTCATTATCGGGTACGCCCTTTTTTCGTTCCGCGAGCGTATCGCGGTAAGAAGAGCGTCGCGTTTCTGGGCGGCACCATGGGGTGGATTGGGTGGTGCCGTCAACACGATGTTCGGCACCGGCGGCCCCTTCTACGTCATCTACCTGAAACTGCGCGCCCTCGATCCGAACGAACTGCGTGCAACCATTGCCATGATCCTTCTGATCGACGGTATCGGTCGATTGGTCGGCTACTCGGCAGCCGGCATGTTCACTTGGCCGGTACTGCTACTGGTATGCGCCGGCATTCCTCTGGGAGGCCTGGCGCTGTATGCCGGGGGCAGTATTCAAACCACCCTCAATCCTGCCGTATTCCGTCAGTTGATCAGTGTGCTGCTGTTTATCAGCGGCGTGGTGCTGTTGGCCAAGTAGCCCCTGACAATATCGATACCGTCCGCCAGGATGGATTTCGATACTTGTGTACGATCGGGGTGCCACATCACACACCCTCCCCTCTTTTCCTAGTCGGCGAAATGAAGCTGCGCGCGACAATCCAGCAGTTGTCGTCGGTAACAACTGATCGTCGTGCTTGACGCGGCTGTTGAAAACAGCTATTTCTGTAATAACGGAAATTACAGAAAGATCGTATTTGAACGATGAAACTCTCGTCCACCATGGAACGCTTCGTCATGCACTGGGGTGAAATGGGCAGCCGCTGGGGCGTCAACCGCACCGTGGCGCAGATCCATGCC
>MWSA01004462.1_pt1 | contig 32875 bp, 21 predicted proteins | sample 1021941 | NCBI WGS metagenome assembly MWSA01 (sample SAMN06327220, study PRJNA374545) | mollusc metagenome | biome: marine bay; material: sediment; isolation source: gill 40 cm from animal A | host: Kuphus polythalamius | place: Philippines: Mindanao | collected 2011-09-12 | reverse complement strand
GCGCGCCGGGCGAACAGGAACTCAGAGGCTTTCTCAACGAACTGCTGCAACCCCAGGAGGTCGCGTCATGGTCGTAGCTGCGTCGGGCGAAATGGCACCCAAAGGCAAGGCAAACAAGCTGTCTGTCTGGCAGTCATGGAAATCGGACATCAGGTGCGTCTTCGATCGTGACCCGGCCGCACGTTCGAGTTGGGAGGTCGTCACGACCTATCCCGGAGTACATGCCGTGTTGTGCTATCGCGTGGCCAACCGGCTGTGGCGTCGCAACTGGCGCTATCTCGGCCGCCTGGTGTCTTACATCGCACGCGTGTGGACGACCGTCGACATCCATCCCGGCGCGACCATCGGGCAACGCTTTTTCATCGACCACGGCGCGGGTGTCGTCATCGGCGAAACCGCCGAGATCGGCGACGACGTGACCCTGTATCACGGCGTGACCCTGGGCGGCACCTCATGGAAGAAGGGCAAGCGCCATCCGACGATCGGCAGCGGTTGTGTAATCGGCGCCGGCGCCAAGATTCTCGGTCCCTTGACCTTGGGTGAGAAGGTCAAAGTCGGTGCAAACTCGGTCGTCATTCGCGACGTCGCCGAAGGCCAGACTGCGGTCGGGATCCCTGCCAAGGTGGTGCAGGGTGGCGATTCGGTTGTCGGCCTCAATCCCAACGGCATCGACCTGAACCACCACTTGATCCCGGACCCTGTGGCCACTGCGATCAGCTGTCTGCTCGATCGCATACAGGTGCTCGAGGAGCGGGTCGCCGTGGTATCCGGCACCGAGCAGGAATGTGCGACCTGCGATGCGCATGATGTGTGCGAGACCGATGCCAAGCCCTACCAACCGGCCGCACAGCGCGCCTGAGAGACGAGCAATGGATCTACTGGATTTTACCGCGGAAGACCTTTACTTCGACGAGGCGGCCAACCCCGAGGTCGAACAGCTGCTGAACACGGCTGCCGACGCCTACGGCACGCCGGCCGCAGAACAGGCCTTGCTGCGTGCTTTTTCGAAGGCGCCCGAAGGCCTGACGGTGCTGGTTGCCCTGTACCGCTATTACTACTACCAACTGCGCTACGAAGACGCCTTGAGCGTGGCCGACCGGGCGATGAGCGTGGTGGCCAAGCGCCTCGGCATCGAGCCGGACTGGCGCAAGATCGACGACAACGATCTTGCGAATGCCGTGCAACAGTCGATGACACAGTTTCGTTTCTACCTGTACGCCCTGAAAGGGTCGGCCTACCTGAAGCTGCGCATGGGCGATCCGCAGGGCGCGCTCGAACGCCTGCAGGCGATTGCCCGTCTCGATGAGGCCGACCGGATCGGCACCAAGGCCCTGATTGATCTTGCCAATGACGCATTGGCCGAACAAGCCGGTACCACTGCGGTCGGCTGAAACTCATTACGTTGATGTGGAGAACGTTATGTCCGAAAGCGAATTGGACCTGGATCTCGATGAACTGAGCAGCGCCGAAGACTTCCTCGATTACTTCGAAGTTCCCTACGAAGCGAAGGTGGTGCATGTGAATCGCCTGCACATCCTGCAGCGCTTCCATGACTATCTTGCCGGCGTCGAACTGCCGGACGATGAAGATGCGCAGCGCGCCGTCTACCGTGAGCAGTTGGTACGGGCCTACGAGGACTTCGTCGTATCCGATGCGCAGACTGAGAAGGTCTTCCGCGTGTTTCATCTGAACGAGCCGCAGCAGGCCTTCGTGCCGCTGGGTGACTTGACCACGCAGGTGAAAGGTGCGCCCTCAGTTTGAGTACGGTGACGAGGTCCGCGTCATGCGCACCGTGCGCAATGACGGGACCTTCCCCGGTACGCCGACCGGTGGCGTGTTGATCCGGCGGGGTGCCGTCGGCTTCGTCAGGGACGTCGGCACCTTTCTGCAGGATCAATTGATCTACTCGGTTCACTTCCTCGACGAGAACATCCTCGTCGGGTGTCGTGAACAGGAACTGCAGGGCGCGGATGAACCCTGGGTGCCGAGCCTTTTCGAGTTTCGCGACAAGGTCACGCCGCGCATCCAACTCGCCGTGAACGGCGAGGTGATCGCCAAACCGGGTGACGAGGGCGAGGTGCTGAAGGTTTTTCGCGAAGCGGAAGACAACGTGGCCTATCACGTGCGTTTTCCCGGACGCACGCTGCAGGTACCGGAAAAGATTCTCGAAGCCCTGGAGCAGGAGACTGATGAATGCTGAGTGCAGTACGACAAGATAGCAGCGAAAACGCCAGTCACACCTACCACATGTTGCGCGCCGCGCTGCAGACATTTCAGCGCAACCTGTCCGATCTGCAACCCTCGGAAATGGCCAAGGTCCGAGCGGTGGCCAACAAATCGTTCGAGATCGAATCGCTCGTACTCGCCTCCGACGAGGCGACCGATGTGATCGTGCCCGAAGGTGATGTGGACCGGGCGGTCGAAGAAGTCGCGGCACGCTACAGCGACGCGGAAGAACTGAGCGATGATCTGCATCGTAATGGCTTGGATGAAACCACGTTACGCGAATCGCTGCGCCGCGAACTGATGTTCGACAGCGTGATGCAGCGCGTCGGAGCGCGTCACGCCAGGGTCAACGATATCGACGTGCGTCTGTTCTACGAGATGCACCGCGATCGTTTCCGCCAGCCGGAGAAGCGCACAGCCAGGCACATCCTGGTCACGATCAATTCTGACTACATCGAGAACACACCCGAGGCGGCGAGGTCACGCATGGCGGAGCTCGCGGCCAAGTTAAAGAAACGCCCCAATCGTTTCGTCAGTCTCGCGCGTCGGCATTCGGAATGTCCGACGGCGCTCGAAGGCGGCAAGCTCGGTGTAATGGCGAGGGGACAACTTTACCCTGAGCTCGACGCCGCCTTGTTCAGCCTGCCCGAGGGCGGTGTCAGCGATGTGGTGGAGACCGAGGTCGGCCTGCACATCATCATGTGCGAGAAGATCCAGCCTCAGCGGGACATTCCGTTATCGAAAGCATGGGACGGCATTGTCGATGTCTTGGCCAATCGCAAGCGTCGCAACTGCCAGAAGGCATGGCTGGGCGAGCTTCGTCGGGCCGCAGACTCTCGAGAGGTATCATGATGGGAAGCGATGCATCCACCTGTTCTTTCTGTGGGGTGCCCCAGGCACCGGACGTTCCGTTGATCGCCGGTATCGACGGCCATATCTGCGAGAGCTGTGTGCAGCTCGCATCCAAGGTCGTCGGTAACTGGGGGCGTAAACGCAACCTGCAAAAGCCGTTGGAAAAGCCGCCCATACCGGAAGAGATCAAGCAACACCTCGATCGCTATGTGATCGGTCAGGAGGCCGCCAAGGAAACCTTGGCAGTGGCGGTCTACAACCACTACAAACGCCTCAAGGCGGAAAGTGGCGAGCTGGTGCAGGCGCTGGGTGACAAAGATACGGTCGAGGTCGAGAAGTCGAACGTGTTGTTGCTCGGCGGCTCGGGCACCGGTAAGACCCTGCTGGTGAGCACACTGGCACGCATCGTCGGTGTGCCCTGCGTAGTCGCCGATGCGACCACGCTGACTCAGGCCGGCTATGTGGGTGACGATGTGGATACCGTGCTGGCGCGTCTGTTGGATATGGCCGACGGCGACCGTGACCTCGCCGAGTGGGGTATCGTCTATATCGACGAGATCGATAAACTGGCCCGCCGCGGTGAGGGTTCGCACGGCACGCGCGATGTGTCCGGCGAGGGTGTGCAGCAGGCCTTGCTGAAGCTGGTCGAAGGTACCCGCGTCGATGTCTCGGTCAAGGGGCGGCGCAACCAGTCTGAACACCAGGTGATCGATACCCGCAACATCCTGTTCATCGCCGGTGGCGCCTTCGCCGGGATTGAACAGGTACTCGAAAAGCGCCTGGGTCATTCGGCGGTGAGCATCGGCTTCCACGCCGAACCGCCGAAAGAGCCGGATCCCCAAGTCAAGGCGAGGCTCTACGAACACACCCATCCGGACGATCTTCGCCAGTTCGGTTTGATACCGGAGTTCATCGGTCGTTTCCCGATCCTGACCGCGCTGCACGACCTCGACGAAGAAGCGCTGGTGCGTATCCTGACCGAGCCGCGCAATGCTTTGGTCCGCCAGTACCGTCAACTGTTTGCCTATGAAGGCGTCGAGTTGGAGTTTCTGCCCGCAGCACTGTCGGCCATCGCGCGTGAGGCGATCGCCCGTGGCACCGGTGCGCGCGGTTTGCGCAGTGTCGTCGAGGGGATCCTGCAGCGTACGATGTTCCATCTGCCCTCGACGCCGGACGTCGTGCGATGCGTCGTGACCGAGGCCTGCATCGACGGCAGCGGTGAGATCGAGATGGAGCGCAAGACACCATCGGATGAGTTCGCCGCGGCCCAGCAGCACGGCTGAAATGCCGGCTGTGCCCGGGCGCCGGAGCGCTCGCCGCCGGTCGTAGCGACAATCCGTTCAGGCTGATTCCGGCCGGTGTCCCGGACAGGACGCCGGCCGGTTTCGTCTATCCTTTATCTACCTGCTCAAAGGGACGAAGCCGGGAGGTAAAGTCTATGACGCCGTATGTCGGCTCGTGTATCCGCAGCGTTCTGCTGATCGCCGCACTGAGCGTTGCCGGTGCCGGCATGGCGGCACCGCCGTCCGGCCTGCAGGGCGAGGCGTTGCTTCAGGCGTTGCGCAGTGGTGGCTATTCGATCTACTTCCGCCACGCGGCCACCGACTGGAGTCTGCAGGACCAAGTCAGCCAGGCCGGTGATTGGGAGAGTTGCGACCCGACGCGTATGCGCCAGCTGTCCGACGAAGGCCGTCGGGCCGCCAAGGCGATCGGCGAGGCCATGCGTGCGCAGAACATCCCGGTCGGGCAGGTGTTGGCCAGTCCCTATTGCCGCACCGTCGAGACGGCCCGGCTGCTGGGCCTGGGTGACGTCCAGCCCACTACCGACGTCGTCAACCTGCGCGTTGCCGCCTACTTCGGCGGGCGCGACGCGATCATCGCGACGGCACAGCGGTTGCTGTCGGTCCCGCCCAAGGCTGGACGCAATACGGTGATCGTGGCTCACGGCAATGTGGCGCGCGAAGCCACGCCGGTATATCCGGGCGAAGGGGAGGGTGTCGTGTTCAAGGGCGATGGAGACGGCGGTTTCGAGTATGTCGGCCGTATCGCAGCCGACCAATGGCGCACTTCGGCATCACAGTGATCCCTCGTTGCGGCCGCCGGTATGCCTCAGCAAGACGAGGCGCGCCGCTGAACTGCCTCGATCTCACTATTGCGGGGGCCGGCCTGCCGGTCGCGGCCGATGCGCAGCAGCGTTAGATCGTCCAGCGCGTTGGGCTGCTCCGCACTGGCGATCACGTCGGCGATGACCGAATCCAAAGACTGTTCGTAGCGGTCTATGGCCTCGATGAGGCGGTCCACGCCGTAATAGCTGCCATCCCTGCATACCACTTCGATCGGCCCATCCGTGAACACGTACAGGTTGCCGTCCTCTTCGAAGTCCAAGTGAATTGAGGCAAACAAGTCATCCTGCGCGACGATACCCATCGGCATCTCCAGCGAGGCGTATCTGACCCATTGACGACTAGCGCCGCGGTACAGGATCTCCGGGTTGCCGAAACTCCACAACTCGGCGCGGCGATTGTCTTCACTCAAGCAGACGGCTGCCGCTGCCATGAAGATGTGAGACGGCAGGCGTCTGGCCAGCACATTGTTGATATCTCTGACGATAGTGGACAGCGGGATATCCGCCGCGGTCATTGCGTAAAAAAGGTGTGACACCAACGGTGTACCGATCGCGGCCGTCAGGCCGTGCCCGGTGAAGTCTCCCACCAGGAAGTGGTGGTCTCCGTTGGATCGCTTGGCGGAGAGCAGTACGTCGCCGCCGGCGGTGTCACGCGAATGACAGGCGTAAGACAGGTTGTCGTTGCAGAAATCTTTGTCGTTGCGCATGGCCAGAAGGATCTCCGCCATGATTTCACGCTCGTCTTCCATGAAGTCGTTGGCTTGCGCCAACGCCTTGCGTGCATTGGCCAGTTCTATCTGTGTACGTACGCGCACTTTCAAGATCACCGGTTCCATGGGTTTGGTCACGAAGTCGACGCCGCCGGCAGAGAACCCTCGAATCTCGTCCACCTCGCTGTCGAGCCCGGAAAGAAAGATCACCGGAATGTCGCGGGTGAGTGCATCGGCCTTCAGTTGCCGGCAGACTTCGTAGCCGTCCATTTCCGGCATCAGAACATCGAGCAGGATCAGTTCCGGAAGCTGTTTGCGGGCAATCTCCAGGCCGACCCTGCCGTTGGTGGCGGCAAGAAGCTGAAACCCCGCCCCCAGCGCAGCACGGATCGCGTCGATCGTTTCCGGCGAGTCGTCGATCGCCAGAACCCGGTGGTTCACGGGTTTTGATGTGCGGTTGCCGATGTCGAGTGTCATGCCGATGACTCCTTGGCTGCGATGGTCTTTGCGGCGGCTGTGAAATCGTAGCTCTGCAGGGCCTGCCGCGTGGCCTTCAGCGTGTCGAGAAACAGGGGGTTTTCGGTGTTCGCGATCAGCAGTTCAATCGTGTCGACGGCCGCAGTGTCGTAGTTGTTCAATTGCATCAGCAAGCGTTCGATTGTTGCATCGATGTCCACGTGCGGCGTGTTTTCGGCGGAAGGGTTCTCGCTTGTCGGTGCAGGCAATCGTTCAATCGACGCAATGACTGTCCGGAGTTCCTGTTCGATCGATTGCATCAAGGGCGAGGGAATGAAGTCGTGGTGCTGCTTGATGTGAAGTTCGGCCTCTGCCGCCAGGCTCTGTAGGCGCGTAGCGCCGATACTGCCGGCGCTGCTTTTCAGCGAATGAAAACTGCGCATCGCGTGTTCCGGATCGTCGCCGCTGGCCACGCCATCGGCCAGCGCCTTGCGTTGATTGACGACGAACTTACGGGCCATCTTGAGATAGAAGGCGGTATCGTTATCGAAGCGCCGCAGGCCGGTCGCCACGTCGAGTCCTTTCAGCTTGGCTGGCAACTCGGGTTCGGATGCGTTACCAGAGTTAGGTGACGGCGGCTTTGGCACGGAGCGCGACACATGTATCCATTTCGCCATGGTATTCAGCATGTCGCGAACATTGATCGGCTTGGCGATATGATCGTTCATACCGGCGGCGATTGCGGCGTCGATATCATCGCGCGACACATTCGCCGTCAGTGCGATGATCGGCAGTGCGTCGAATCCTGTCTGCTGCCGCAGTTTACGGGTTGCGGTATAGCCATCCATCACCGGCATTTGGCAATCCATGAGAACGCCGTCATAGCGCTTGTGTTCGAGCATGCTCAAGGCGTGTTCACCGTTGCTGGCGACGTCCACCAGCATGCCGTTCGAGGCGAGCAGGGTAACGGCGAGTTCCTGGTTGTATTCGTTGTCTTCTACCAGCAGGATGCTGGCACCGCGCAGGCTCTTGGTGCTGTCATCGGGGTTCGGGCCGGCGGCAGACGGAGGCCGGGCTTGGCGTTGACTGTCGTGAGAGACGGCGCCTTCTATCGCATGCAGCAGGTCGCCGGGGGTGACGGGCTTGGTGAGAATACCGTCGACGACGACATGGCTCTCGGCCAGGGCCTCTTCGAGATCCTCCTTGCTGTGTGCGGTGGTCATGATGACCGGCGGTAGCGCGCCGCCGAACACAGCGTGTTGGCCGGCGAGAAACTCGATGCCGTTCATGCCCGGCATGTGCCAATCGACGAGCAGAAAATCGTAGGTCGGCCTGTCGTGATTGTCCGGACCGACCAGGCAATCGATGGCGACGAACGCATCTTTCACGACATCAACCTGAACACCATAGCTTTCGAGCATGGTCGAAAAGATAACTCGGGCGCTCGAACTGTCGTCGACCAGCAGACAGCGCAAACCGCTCAAATCGACCGCCTGGAAGCGGCCGCCAACGTCGTCGGCCCTGTTGTCGATGTCGGTGAACGGCAGGGAGACGAAGAAGGTGCTGCCTTTTCCGGCTTGGCTGCGCATCCAGATATCGCCGTCCATGAGTTCGGTGAGTTGCTTGCAGATCGCCAACCCCAGGCCGGTGCCGCCGTAGCGACGGGTTGTCGAGGCGTCCGACTGGGTGAAGGCACTGAACAAGCGCGCCTGGTGTGCCTCGGGTATGCCGACGCCGGTGTCGCGAACGGCGAACAGCAGTTCGACTTTATCATCGTCACGGCGAGTGGTACTCACCGACAGGACAACCTCGCCGCGGTTGGTGAACTTGATGGCATTGTTACACAGGTTCAGCAGAATCTGGTGCAACCGGAGCTGGTCGCCGAAGAGGTGTCGCGGGACCTCGCTATCGACGTCGAACAGTAGTTCAAGGCTCTTTTCCGCTGCGTTGAATCCGACTACGTTGGCCAGGTCGTCGAAGACATCGGAAAGACGAAAGCTGACTTCATCGATGTCGAGTTTGCCGGCCTCGATCTTCGAGAAGTCGAGAATGTCGTTGATCAGTGCCAACAGCGACTCGGCGGACCGGTGGACCTTGTCGATGTAGTTGCGCTGTTTGATATCCAGGTTCGTCTGTAGTGCGAGATGAGACATCCCGATGATGGTATTCATCGGTGTGCGAATCTCATGGCTCATGTTGGCCAGGAACATGCTCTTCGCCTCATTCGCGCCTTCAGCGCTTTCTTTGGCGATCTCCAGAGCCTTCTCAACACGTTTGTTTTCGCTGATATCGAATACGGTGGCGATAACGAACTCTTCGTCGCTGATCTTGAGCGGGCTCAGGTTGACCTTGATCGGAACGATTTGGCCGTCTTTGCGGACACAGGCCAGGTCGCGCGAACGCGACATGTCCTTCTGCTGCGGATTGCGGTGGTATTGCTTACGCAGCGTGCCGTGGCCCGGCCGTTGCACGTCGGGTACCAGGCAATCGACCGACAAGCCGTTGAGTTCAAAGCCCTGGTAACCGAACAGCTGAGCGGCATAACTGCTGCTGCGGCGGATGATGCCGTCGCGGTCGATAATCAACAGGGCGGCAGGCATCGCGTTGACTGCGGCATCGAATATGATGTCCGACTCGCGTCGCTTCAGGCCCTGCCGCATTTTGTCCAGGGCCTTGGCGAAGTGGTTGAGCTGGACGTCATTGAACCGCGGTGGCTTCGCCGAGTAATCGCCGCCGCCGATGGCGTCGACGAAGCGGAACAGGCGTCGCAGCGAGATCAGGTTTCTCGACAGGTGCCGGTGAAGTGCGATGCTGAGCAATACGGCGGCGATCAAGGTCACGCCGAGTCGTGGTGCGGCATCTGCCCAGACCTTTGCGGTGATCGCCTTTTGCGGAATCGCGGTCAGTGCGACGAAGGCGAGCGGCTTGTCCCCGTTTGTAATCTCCAAATGTCTGCCCAGGACGCGGTAGTGCTCGCCGTTGTGCTTCACCGCCACGGCCAATGATTCTGCCATCGAACGTTGGCGCGTCGGCGTGCGACGAACCTGATTGTCATCGAGTGCTCCAGCAGCGGGCGCAACTTGTGGGTGCATGTCGGGGAACAGTTCGCCGATCTTGCGCTGCGAGCCGGGCTCTCCACCCAGATGGGTGTTGCTGTCGAGCAGTACCTTGCCCTGGTCGTCGATCAGCAACCTCTCGACCTCGGGCGGCAGGCCGTTTTGTTGGCCGGGCAGCCACGACTGCATGAAGATGGTGACCACCACGACACCGCGTGTCGTGCCGGCAGCGTCGTTGACGGTCGCCGCAACGCGCAAGGTGATCGGTGCCGCCGTGTTCTCGCGGTGAACGAGGTACGTGCGAGATTCACCGCGAGAGAGCGATCGCCAGGTCGCATATTCTGAAGCGTCGCCGTACGGGGTCGTCAGCTGAGGCGGGTCGACCGATTGCGCCTGTGTGCTACGCCGCAAACGCAGCACCTGCTCGCGTGGTTCGTCCATGCCGATCAGGCCGAGTTCGAGGTAGGCCTCTTTGAATCCCATGATGGCGGAGAATACGCTGTGAAGTCGTTCGGCGGCGCCGCCGTTTGTCGCCATCACGGCCGCGAGCGCGTCGGGATTGGCCGCGAGCGTAATGGCTTCGCTGCGCGCATCGCTGATCGTGCGCACAATGCGGTCGCTGTTGAGCGTCTGCCATTCGCTGAGCCGTTGCTGGGTCCGCGCCAGCACCTCGGCTGCAGAGTGTTCGTACTGGATCAAACCGACCAGCACGGCGAACAGTGTCGCGCCGAGCCAAGCCGAATAGCGCAATCGTCGTTCGATGTGGAAATCGTGGGCTCTGAGTTTGTGCTTTGTCACACGGCTGCCGCTACAAGCACTGCTGCCTGCCGGTGCAGGCGATTGACACTATCGCCGGGCCGGGCGCCCGAACCGACGCGACCGCGCTCGCCGTATGTCGCTTGCGCAATACCTATTGAAAACAATTGAGCGTTCCTCGCAGGCAATCCGCGCCAGCGAGGCCGTGGCCGCTGGCAACCCAAGGGCTATAGCGGCCGTTCTTTGGCGGTTTGAACGGTCATTCACGCCCGCCGTCCTGTGGCGGTCCGCGTATTGCGCACGGCGCGGTAACCGTGCGGTTTCATTTTCGCCGGATTCGAACGCTCTATCGGTTAGTTAAATGCCTGATCAGGAACGGGCTGCATCGCTGGGGGACTTAGGTTCACGAGTTGGTGACGAAAGCTTGAAGAAATGAAAAAAATAAAAATAATGAAAAAAATGAAACTCTAATCGAAGCGGAAGGGGTGATGGACGAACTGACAACGAGGCAGGTCGCACAGATGCTGGGTGTATCGGTGCGAACCGTGCAGCTTTGGGTCGAGGCAGGCGCCTTGTCCGCATGGAAAACCCCCGGGGGGCATCGCCGTATCACCAAAGACTCGGTGGATGCGCTGCAGGCTGCACGCACGCAGGGCGTGCGCCAACCGCCCGAAGAACATCCCCAGTTGGTTGTCGTCGAAGACGATCGCAGCATGCAGAAGCTCTATCTCGCCGCATGCAAACGTTGGGGCCTGACCGTCGCCGTGGCCAACAACGGCTTCGAGGGTTTGCTGATGGTCGGTGAGCACCATCCGCGCGTCGTAATCGCCGACCTGCAGATGCCGGGGATGGACGGTTTCGAAATGGTACAGACGCTCAATAAAAGGTCTGAGTATGCCGATACCTTGGTATTGGTGGTTACCGGATTGAGCGGTAGTGAGATCGAGGCTCGTGGCGGGCTGCCCGAAGACATCCCTGTGTTGCGCAAACCGGTACAGATGAACCTGTTGCGCGACTTGGTGTGCAAACAGCTTGAGATCAGTGCGGATGGCGGGGAGTGAACAGAGACATGTTGCCGCGACTCGTGCTGCGTGTGTTGAGTCGACCTGCGCCTGCCAACGCAGCCGACAATTGGGGCGGGTGAACGAGCCTATGCGAACAGTCGAGAGCGTAAAGTCGGGCGTCGCAGCGATCTGCTTTGCCGTCGTCGCACTGTTGGCGATGCCTGCAGCGGCGGAACCACAGGTGCTGACGTTCGGCATCGTGCCGCAACAGGCCCCTTCCAAATTGGCGATGCTGTGGGGACCGATACTCAGGGCGCTTGCTGAACGCACCGGCTACCGGTTCGTGTTCAAGACTGCGCCGAACATTCCTGAGTTCGAACGCCGCGTGGCGGCCGGTGAGTACGATGTCGCCTATATGAATCCCTATCACTTCACGGTGTTCAATGAGAAACCCGGATACCGCGCCCTGGCGCGACAGGCAGATAAACGCATCAAGGGCATTCTGGTGGTGCGCAACGATAGCCCGATTGTCGCGCTCGAGGAACTCGAAGGTAAGCAGATCGCGTTCCCCGCACCGGCGGCTTTCGCGGCCAGCGTGCTGCCGCGGTCTGAACTGAGCAGGAACGGGATCGGCTTCGAGCCGAAGTATGTGTCGTCTCACGATTCCGTGTACCGCAGCGTGGCCAAGGGTCTGTTCCCGGCAGGTGGCGGCATTCAACGCACACTGAACAATGTCGCTCCCGAGGTGCGCAATCAGCTACGCGTGTTGTGGACGACCAACGGCTATACGCCGCACGCCATCGCCGTGCATCCGCGTCTGGACGCCGCGACGGTCGCCGAGATCAGGCAAGCGCTGTTGGGCTTGAATGATAGTGACGCCGGGCGCGCGTTGTTGGCGGCCATCAATTTCAAAGGTCTGGAAAGCGCGGTCGATAGCGATTGGGATGACGTTCGGGAACTGAACATCAGGTTGCTGGAAGGCTTGATCGATTAGGATGCTGTGATGTCTTTTCGCCTGAAAACCGTACTAGGGATAGCATTGATCGAAGCCGCGCTGCTGCTCATTCTGGTGATGAGCAGCCTTTACGAACTGCGCGGTACCGGCGAGGAACAATTGCGCCAGCGCGCACAAACGACCGCCTCGCTGTTCGCAAGCACGACTGCCGATGCGGTACTTGCCTACGACCTGGCCTCGCTCGAGAGCCAGGTTGCGGAAGTCATGAGCAATCCCGGCCTGGTGTATGCGCGCGTGCGCAGCAATGGTGAAGTTCTTGCCGAAAGCGGGTCGGATGGTGCATTGGGCGGAATCTTCGTCGACGACGCCGACCTCGACGCAGTGACAGACGGCGTTTTCGATCGCTCGGCGCCGATCATGGTGGGTGGCGAAAACTACGGGCGCGTCGAGATCGGCCTCGATATCGCGCATATGCAGCGTGAGTTGTCGCGCGCTACCCGCACCTTCAGCAGTATCGCAGCCAGCGAATTGCTGCTGTCCGGTTTGTTTTCATTCGTCCTCGGCACGTTGTTGACGCGCCAGTTGAAATCGTTGAAGGATGGTACCAGGGCGGTCGCCGAAGGACGATTCGGCTACCAGGTCGACGTAAAGGGCAAAGACGAGATCGCGCAGGCGGTCGGTGCATTCAACGCCATGTCCAGCGATCTGGCGACATTGATGGATGAAAACGCGGAGCAGCGTGACGAGCTCAGGTCGGCGACGGAGCTGCTCAGCGGTTTGGTCGACAATCTGCAGAGCGGAGTACTGCTGGTCGATATGCGCGGTGTGGTCTTGCATGCCAACCGCGGTTTCAGCGAACTGCTGGGAAGCGATGCTTCGCCGTCGATGTTGATCGGCAGGCCGTACAGCAAGGTCGAGGAGATGCTGGTAGGCCGATTGGACAATCCCGGGTCGGCTAAACAGCGTTTCAATACCTATGTCGATCAGGCCGAACGCACCACCGATCAACTGTTCATGTTGAAGTGCGGCAGTGTCATCGAGACCGACTATACCCCGTTGTTCTGCGACGGCCGGCAGTATGCGCATCTGTGGAACCACCGCGACGTCACCGAGCGCATCCAGGCGCAGAAGCAGGTCAACGAGCGGCAGCGTGAACTCAATACGGTGTTCGAGCTGAGCCCGGATGGTTTCGTGCATTTCGACTGCGACGACGAGATCACATCGGTGAACCCGGCGTTCACCCAGATCACCGGTATCAGCGAACAGAAGGCGTGCGGCGTACGTCGCGGCAGATTCTTCGCCATGTTGCGCACCGAATGTGGTGTAAGCGATATCGAAGACGCCGGCGGACACCGCTTGGTCAAGATCACCTATCCGAAGCCACGCATCATCAGTTGCCGCGAGCGCAGCCTCGGCAATCGCGGTGAAGGTGCACACGTCATGTACCTGCGCGACATCACGCACGAGCGCGAACTCGACGAGATGAAGAGCGATTTTCTCGCCACCGCCGCACACGAGCTGCGTACTCCGCTGGCTAATGTATATGGCTTTTCCGAGCTGTTGCTGCAATTCGAGCATGGCCCGGACGAACGCCACGAAATGATCAATACGATCTACCGCCAATCGGCCCATCTGGTCAGTATGCTGAATGAGTTGCTGGACCTTGCGCGCATCGAGGCACGGTCAGGCAAGGACTTCGAGATCCGGCGCCAACCGCTGTTGCCGTTGCTGCGCGACAGCGTGAACAGTTTTCTTCCGGAAGGCGACGATCGCCGCGTCAACGTGCAGTTTCCCGACATCCTTCCGGCTGTGCCGGTGGACGGTGCAAAGCTTAAGCAGGTCCTCAGCAATGTGCTGAGCAACGCCTTCAAGTATTCGCCGGGCGGCGGCGATGTAAGCGTTGTAGCGGAACAGCTGGATGGCGCGATCGAGATCCATATCGTAGACCAGGGTATCGGTATGAGTCCGGACCAGGTCGAGGCGATGTTCGACCGTTTCTATCGCGCCGACAAGTCCGGTGCGATTCCCGGGTCGGGGCTCGGCATGTCGCTGGTCAAGGAGATCGTCAACATTCACGGCTGGGAAGTGATCGTCGACAGCCAGCTCGATGTCGGCACCAGCGTGACGATTCGGGTGCCGTTGGACAGTTCGAACGACCAGCGGCTGCACAAGGTGGGGTGACTCATGGGAACGCAGATGCGCAAAATATTGATCGTCGACGACAACGAGAGCCTGCGCCGTTTGATCAGCCTGACGTTGCAGGGCGCGGACTATGAATTGCATGAGGTCGACAGCGGCGATGAGGCGCTGCAACGGGTGTGTGCCTTGAGTCCGGACATCGTGCTGCTGGATGTCATGATGCCGGGGTCTGCGGACGGCTACGAGGTTTGTCGTCAGATCAAGAACAACGATGATCTGCGTCATGCCAAGGTGATCATCCTGTCGGCAAGAGGGCAGAAGGCGGATCTCGACGCCGGCCGTGACGCCGGCGCAGACCACTACCTGATCAAGCCGTTCAGTCCCGTGGAACTGCTGCAACTGTTGAAGACCTATGACTGAGATACCGCCCATCGTCGAAGCCTCGACCGCCGACGAACTGCTGAGCAGGCTGAACGACGCCGTTGCCGCCAGCGAGGAAAAAAGCCGCTTCCTGGCATCCCTGAGTCATGAACTGCGCACCCCGTTGACCACGGTATTGGGGTTCTGTGAGCTCTTGCTCGACGAACCGGAGAAACTCGACGATGAGCAGGCAGACAGCATTGGCGAGATTCACAATGCCGGCTCTCACATGTTGTCGCTGATCAATGAGGTGCTGGACCTGGCAAAGATCGACGCCGGCAAGACCAAGCTGGTGATGCACGACGTCGCCTTGGCGCCGCTACTCGCCGATGTGGCTGCGTTGGTCAGAAACCAGGCGGCCAGCGCCGGTATGCAGTTGCAGCTACCGGCGGACGAAGGGCTGCAGGTGTGCGCAGATCAGGGTGCGCTCAAACAGGTGCTGCTGAATCTGTGCGGCAATGCGATCAAGCACAGCGGCAGGCCCGGCGATGTGACGATCCAGACACAGGTCGCGGGCGACCGCGTGCATGTTGCCGTGGCCGACGACGGCCTGGGCATCGAGCCGCGTCATCAGGAAGGCATCTTCGATCCGTTTCGGCGTACTGCCTTGCGCCACTCGATGCATGACGGCAGCGGAATAGGCTTGCCTTTGAGCCGTCGCCTGGTGGAGAGAATGGCCGGCACCCTGACGTTACAGAGCACGCCGGGGAAAGGCACCTGCTTCACGATAGACCTGCCACGCGCCGGCTGAGTCTGCGGCCGATGCGATGCAACCCCGGCTGAGCACGACCGACGGCAGGCGTTTCGCCGCGAGATCGCTCAGTGCGTATCCGATGCCTTGTAGCCGATACGGAAACCGCCCCAATGGCGCCCCTGCAGAAAAATGGGGACCGACATGTCGTGCATGATTTCGCCGGTATCACGCTTGTAGGTCTGCAGCAGGAAGGATTCGGTGTTCTTGCCGCAGCGGCTGCCGGTACGGTCGGTGAACAACCGCTTGGTGCGATTGTTGACCAGGTCGGTCTGGTAGTCACCGGTCAGTGGCTTGCTGTAGCGCTTGTTGTGGGTGGGGAAATAGCCGTTGTTGTCGACCGCGCCGGCGTACAGGATGAAGCCGTTCTCTTGCAGAATGGGTTCCTGGATCGCCGGCAATACCTCGTCGGTGAAACGGTCGAACCTTGTCTGGTACTTCGTCGGATTGGTGTTGGGGATCTCTTTGTAATCACGGTCCATCAGATCGGCGAGGCCGATCCGGCCGCCCGCAATGGCGTTCTCGAATACGGCGATGATCCGTTCTACGGCGCTGAGCGCGATATGGCGTACGCGATCGTGAACCGTGTTGAGCTCGAAGTGCGCGATGCTCTTGTAGACGGTCTCGGCCGTGTCCGACAGGTCGAGCGCGTGTTCCGAGACCATTCGTACTTCCTGCTCGGTTTCGGCCAGCGCAACCTCCATCTGGCTCAGTGATTTGGAGATCTCACCGATGCCGCTGACATGCTCGTCGACCGTGGTGGCGATCATGCCGATGTCGTTGGCCGATTCTTCGGAATAGCCGTTGATTCCCTGCAGTACCGTGCCGACGCCCTCGGTATCGGTTACCACCGACTCGACGACTTCGGCGAGACTTTGCATCGTCTGCACCGATTCGTTGACCTCCTGATGGATGCTGGCGAGCTTTTCGCCGATCTCCCGGGTGGCTTCGGTCGTCTTGCTCGCCAGCTGGCGGACCTCGTCGGCTACGACCGCGAATCCGCGTCCGTGTTCGCCGGCGCGAGCCGCCTCGATAGCCGCGTTGAGCGCCAGCATATTGGTCTGCTCGGCGACACCGTCGATCAGCCGGGTAATCGTCTGGATCTCTTCCGAACGGGCCTGCAACTGGCCGAGCGAATGAGCACTGCGTTCGGTTTCGGCGCGCACATGGTGGATACGTTCGATGGCGCCGAGCACTGCGGATTCACCCTGGGTACTGGCATCGCGTGTGGCGTACGCCGAATCACGCGCATGTTCGGCGCTCTGTGACATCGAGCGGGTCGTCGCTTCTATTTCCTGCGAAGTGGTACCGATGCTGTTTGCATGGCGCACCTGGTCGGTCATTCTCCTGCGCAGCTCGTCCGCCGAGAACGACACTTGGGCAGAGGCGATTGCGATCCGGCTGCCGCGTTCGGCCATCTCTCGGGCGACGTCGGTAGTCTTGTGCTGCAGGGCGATTACCGCATCGCGCATGCGTTGACAGTGCTCACTGCGGATGTCCTGCATATCCTCGGCAAAGCGTTTGAAGTCTTCCTTTGCGATGCTTTCCTCGACCGCGTCCGCGAGTCTAGCCAGCGGGCGGGTTACTCCAAGCGAGAACACCACCAGGCCCGGCAGCATGGCGCAGACGGCGATCAGCGCGACCAGCAGGGCGGACGACAAGCTGTCGACAAGCAGGTAGTGAACTCCATAGGCCATACCGAAACCGAGTACGACCGAGGCAATAAAGTGCGGGAGATAGATCATGACGAATTATTTTCGTATCGGGAGAAGCTGGAGCCTGCACACATAGGCGGCAAGTTCGTGGCGTACTTGAGAATCTTGAGGAATCGTTCACACCGGCCGGTTACGCGGCGTCGGGAACGCCGGAGATCGTTGTGCGAAGGGGCTTGTCGCCTCTAGATGGGCTGCTCGACCAGACGCAAACCCTTGGGCCCATCAGCGGTGCATTGTTCGAGAAAATTCTCGCTTGACCGTTCGAGTATCGCCGAAGCCGGCATTGGTCGGCCCAGCAGGTAACCTTGCAGGATGTCACAGCCCAGCGATTTCAGTGCCTCACTCTGCTCGGTCGACTCGACGCCTTCGGCCACGACCCGGCAATCGAAGGCATGTGCCATCTCGATGACGGTGCCGAGTAGCATGATGTCTTTGCGATGCCGCAGCATGTCGGCGACGAACACGCGGTCGATCTTCACGCAATCGACCGGCAGTTTCTTCAGCGAGGCGAGCGACGAATAACCGGTACCGAAGTCGTCTATAGCGATGCGCACCCCGATCGCACGAATGCGCTCCAGCATCGAGCAGACAGCCGTACCTGTCTGCAACACGTTCTCCGTGATCTCGAATTCGAGTAGTTCGGGCGGCAGACCGGTTTCCTTCAACACCTGCTGCACGGTGTCGTAGAAGGTGCTGTTCTCCAGCTGTCTCGGTGAGATATTGACCGCCACCGGCAGCGACGTCTTGCCGTCGCACCGCCATTGTGCCGCTTGGCGGCAGGCTGTGCGCAACACCCACTCGCCGATCTGGTCGATCAGGCCGATGCGTTCTGCGACATTGATGAACTGATCCGGCAGTACCATGCCGCGCACCGGATGCAGCCAGCGCACCAGGGCTTCGGCACCGCACAGGCGGCCGCTGTCGGTACCGATCTGTGGCTGGTACAGCAGCACCAGTTCTTCGTTGTCGATCGCCCGCGCCAAGTCACGTTCAACCTGCCGACGGAGCTCGTTTTCGGTGGTCAGGCGCAGCTCGTACCGCCGAACACGGTGCTTGCCGCCTCGTTTGGCGGCACGCATGGCGGTTTCCGCCGCCCTGCGCAAGGTTGCAGCGTCGTCGCCGTCTTCGGGAAAAACGGCGATACCGATGCCGGCGGTGATGCGTATGCGTTGGCTGCCGAAGCGGGCGGGTTCGGCAAAGACTTCCCGGCAGCGCTCGGTCACCAGGTCGACGTCTTCCTGACTCTCGACGCCGCCGATCAGCAGCGCAAACTCGTCGCTGCTCAGTCGGGCCGCAAAGTCGCTGCCGCGCAAGGTCGACGTCAGGCGGGCCGCGACGCTCTTGAGCACCATGTCGCCGATGTCATGACCGAGTGAGTCGTTGATGTCTTTGAAGCCGTCGAGATCGAGGTGTACCAGGGCGAAGCGGCAGTTCGCCCTGCTGCAGCGATCAACCATCTTCGGCAGGCGTTCGGTGAAATGCGTGCGGCTGCCCAGTCCGGTCAACTGATCGTAGAACGCGAGTTGGTGAGTATGGTCGACCAGCGATTCGAGTTGATTCTGGTGGTCTTCGAGGGCATCGCGTTGCTGCTGGATTTCCTTTAGCGCGGATTCGAGACGCGATTGGGTCGCCAACGAGGCGATGTACTGCCGCACGATTCGTTGGCCTTGAACAACCGCGAACCAGGTGAACGACACCTGCATCGCCAGCAGTACCCAGCCTGCCTGCAAACCCATCACGGCGGCAGTGCCGGTAAGCACGATGATCGGCAACCACAGCAGGACGACGAAGCGCGGCCAGAGGTTGCGTTCGACGGTATAAGTGCTGAATCCACCGGCGGTGACGCCGAGCGTTGTCGACAGCGCCAGTTGCGTCGTCCAGCCGACGCCGTCGAGAAGTACCATCATGCCGACCATGATTCCCCACGTCGTCGCCGTGATGTAGGCCGTCGTCAGGTAGCGCGTGATCCAGGTGCGCTGACCGTCCTTGTCCGTCTGCAACAGGCGCCTGCCGACGTAGACACGGTAGATCGCCAACCCGGCGAGACCAAGGAACAAGGCCGCAACGACCGGCCAATGGGTGATGAACCCGGGACTGATGAACAGGAACGGCAGCATCACGGCCGGCATAATCAACGGCATGTTGCCGGTACGTTCGGCCAGGTGGCGCACGGCCAAGGCGCGCACCTCTGCCACGGCATCGTTGTTGAATCCGGTTTCGAGCCAGCGTTCGGCGGGCGAGCAAGCGGATTGCATGTCGATGTGGTGTTGCAGATTGTGCACGTTCATTGTTATTCAACCTGAAAAGGTGCTGCTTATTATTGGTTCGGTACCTAACTGCTTCGGTTCCTGTAGGCATTATTCGGCGTACCGCGTGGTGTCCGCATCGGGAAACCCCTGATTACGGGGGTGTGATTTCCTGAACGTCCGGAATCGTGCGGCCGCCCGGGAACGCGCGGCACGCGCAGCGAAACGCCGTCGCCTTAGCGGCGCAGCGTCTCGGCAATCAACGGTGAAGGTGACGAAACGTCAGGACGACAGAACGGTGGGGTCTTCCGATCCACGTGTCACATTGCCGCGCCATTCGATGCGGCCGGCGGCTTCGGCCAGTCGCTTGGCGATCCACGATTGGACATCCAGGCCGTTCTGGTGCCCCAGGTGACAGTCGAAATTGTCCATCCAGATGACGACGCCGGAGTCGGCCTCGGTCATCTGTGCCTGGACGCGCACGCGCTGGTCGCTCCAGCGGACGTTGCCTGTCAGCACCAGTTGGACGCCCATGGACATGCGGATGTGCTCAATGTCGTCAGCCGGCTCGACAGGCGGAAAGGCACTTTCCGGCGCAATCAGGTGAAAATTGGTATCGAGCGCCAGCGATCGGCGTACCTCGGTGACCAGGCCTTCGCAGAAATACAGGTCTGCCGGTTGTTCGCTGAGGCAGGAAAACGATCCGACCATCAGCTTCGGGCCGGTCAGCGACAACGGGCTGCCGGACGGAGGACCGGATATCCTCGCGCGCCGCTCGATGCCGATTAGCAGGCTGTCCGTCGGCAGGCTGAGGCGAATCGGGTCGCGCCATCCTTCGGTGACATAATAGTTTTCGAGTCGGCGGCGCAGTTCATCCATATTGACCGGTTTGATGCCGGCCTCGCTGTCGTCGCTGGTAGCGCCGCACAGGCGCGCGAGATCGTCGGCGCGCGCTTCGAATGCCTTGACGCGGCCGGCCAGGGTCTCGGTGACAAGATGGCGCAGACACGCCGCCATCCGGAACGCATTGCGGAAGCCGCTGCTGTTGAGGACGCGATCGAGTTGCGCGAGGACATCCGTTTCGAATTCTGTGCTGCTCATGGTAGCGATCCCGCTGTTGTGTGGCTGGCAAAAAAAGGGACGGTCCGACGCTGATCCACGGCGGTCTGGTGCTCGCTCTTCACGCATCCCGCGCGCCAGGACCGTCCACCCAAGGAGAAACTGCCAACCTTTCCTGCTGATAAGTTTCGCCGTCGGCGGCAACCAGACGTATCGGAAATTCCCCGATCCGGGGCTTCGCAAACCCTTATTCGAGTGGACCGTGGCGCCGAAAAAGGAACAAAACGATTAACTCGTTGCGCAGAACGGCGAAACCGGCCAACTGACGCCGTCAGTCGTCGAGTGGCGTGATGCCTTGGCGGATGGCGTATTTGGTCAGTTCGGCGATGCTGTGCAGGTCGAGTTTGTCCATGATCTTCTTGCGATGGGTCTCGACCGTCTTGGTGCTGATGAACAGCCGCTCGGCCACCACCTGGGTCGAGTTGCCTTCGGCGATGAGTTGCAGGATCTCTTTTTCACGCGCGGTCAGCGGGGAGTCGCTTTTTTCATCGACCGCTTGCCCCTGGGCGATGTCCGACAACAGGCTGCCGGACGCCTCCGGGCTGACGTATACCCGGTTGGAACCGACTGCCCGCAATGCGGTGATCAGTTCGTCGAATGCGTTTTCCTTGAGCAGATAGCCGGATGCGCCGGCCTCGAGCATGCGTTTGACGTAGCGGCTATCCGAATGCATCGACAGTCCGAGGACCTTGATACCCGGCAGCATCGCCACCAGCTGGCGGGTGGCCTCGATACCGTTCAACTCGGACATGGCGACATCCATCAAAACGATGTCGGGCGTCAGCTTCTTCGCCAGCTTGAGTGCGTCGCGGCCATTGTCCGCCTCGCCGACAACCTCGAACTCGGCCGCGTCATCCAACAGGCTGCGCAGTCCCTCACGCAGGATTTTGTGGTCGTCCACAATCAGAACTCGGGTCAACATCAGCCACTTTGCTCCGTATCTTCTAGCGGAATACTTAGCGTAACGGTGGCACCGCCATTGGATTGCACTGCCAAGGTTCCGCCGAGCATGGACAAGCGTTCACGCACGCTGAACAGGCCGAAGCCACCGCTCTTGCTCTGTTCAAACGCGTTCTCCGTATCGAAACCCGCACCGTCGTCGCTGACCGTCACGAGCAGTCCGGCCGGTTCCGTGCGCAATTCTACCTGAGCACGTCTGGCGCCTGCATGCTTGACGATATTGATCAAGAGTTCGCGAACCGCCTGGAACAGAAACACCTTGGTCTCTTCGCTCAAGCCTGCATCACCGCCGTCCGTGTTGATGTCACAGGCGATGCCTTGTGGTTTCATCACCGACTCGGCGAGCCATTCGAGCGCCGGTGCCAGTCCGAGTTCGTACAGAATCGGCGGGCTGAGCTGGATCAGCAGCGTGCGCATCTCGCCGACGGCGGTATCGATAGTCTGGTTCAGGTCATCGAATGCGCGGTGTTGCGCCGGATCGGTCGCCGCGCGCAGGCGGCCCAATTGAATCTTGCTTAGCGCCAGGCGCTGAATCGGCCCGTCGTGCAGTTCTTGAGCGAGTCGTCTGCGTTCGCGTTCTTCGGTCACCGCCATGTCGGCGCTCATCCGTCGCAGCTTCTGGGTACGCTCGCGGACACGTTGCTCGAGACGTTCGTTCTGTTCCGTCAGTTCTTTGCGCGCCTGGCGCAATGCCAGATGCGTGCGGATTCGCGCACGCACCGTCGCGGCGCTGATCGGCTTGGTGATGTAGTCGACCGCTCCAAGGTTGAGACCGTGTGCCTCGGCGTCCACATCGTCCTTGGCGGTGAGGAAGACAACCGGGATATCGCGCGTGGAGGTATCGAGTTTCAGGCGTCGGCAGGTTTCGTAGCCGTCGATGCCGGGCATCGCGACATCGAGCAATATCAAATCGGGGAGCGGACCGCTGGCGACACGTTGCAATGCCTCTTCACCGGTTTTCGACACGATGACCCGATAGTCGGTTTGCAGAATGCTGACCAGAATATCGAGATACGTCCGTTCGTCGTCGACGACCAGAATCGAGAATTTTTGCGGCGTGGCGTTGATGTGATTATCCGTCCGCGTTGTGCAGTGATGGCAAGCCCAGCGACCGGGCCAGCTGTTCGAGTGCCTGCTTTGCTTCCAAGAAATCGTAACCCTCGATCAGATCGGCCAGTTCGGCATCCGTACCACGCGCGGTGTTGGGCAATGCCTGATGGATACGCTGCAGACAGGCCAGCGACTCGGCATCACCGGCGTCGAGCAATTCGGCGAGCTGCACGAACAAGGCGTGCAGTTGTTCTTGATTCAGCGCCTTGTCCGGTGCCGACCGCTGTGCCGAAGGCGCCGGTTCATGCTGCACAAGGTAGTCGTGTATGGCGCCGAAGGTTTTCGAAGCGGCTTGTTCGAAATCGGCGATAGCCTCCACATGATCGGCGTTCGGCTGACTCTTGGTCAAATGTTCCAAGCGGCTGGTGGCACCGAACAACCAGCGTGCGCCGACGTTGCCGGCGACGCCTTTGAGATTGTGCAGCAGGCGTTGTGCATCGTCGTCTTTGCCGGTAGTGAGCTGCCGCTGCAGGCGGGCGGCGCAGTCGCGATATCGGTGTTTGAAATCATTGAGCAGTTTGCGATAGAGCTGTTGATTTCCATCCACCCGGCGAATGCCTTCATCGGCATCGAGTACCGACGGACGCCGTGCTCCGGCGGCGCGTTCCCGCGTCGACCGGCTGCTACCCCGAACATCTTCGAGATAGCGCTTCAAAACCTGGTACCAGCGGGCGGGATCGATCGGTTTGGTCAGGTGGTCATTCATGCCGACCGCAAGGCAGCGGTCGCGGTCGCTGGTCAACGCGTGCGCCGTCATGGCGATGATCGGCGTGTCGGTGACCTGCATTTCCTGCCGGATGCGACGCGTGGTTTCCAGACCGTCCAGCACCGGCATCTGGATGTCCATCAGTACCAGGTCGAAGGCGTGAACGGCGACCTGCGACAGCGCCTCTTCGCCGTTTTTGGCGACGCTGACCTGCAGGCCGAAGGACTGGAGTATCTCGCGCGCGATCTGCTGGTTGATGGGGTTGTCTTCCACCAGCAGGATGTCGCCGTGCAGCGGTTCGAGGCGGATCGCCCGCAGACCGCCGGCCTCTTGATCGGCGAGACTGGGCAACTGCCCGGTCTGCTCGAGGAGGGTGCGCGCCAAGGGGAGTGCGCGAACCGGCTTGGCGATGACCGCGATACGCGACCGGTCGAATTCGAGCTGCATCAAGGCTTCGCGCCCCGTCGTGGTCGTCAGGATCACGACCGGCGTGTCGTCGAGCCCGAATTCGTCACTGATCTGGCGCAGTGCTTCGAACGGGTCGCCGTGATCCATATCGCCGCTGACCAGCAGGATGTCGACCTGTCCGGGTTGCTGCGTCTGCATGCACTGATGCAGTTGCCCGATCATCTCGGTCGGCGAGCCGAACGCACACACTTCTGCGCCCAGATTCTGCAGCATGCGGGTCAAGGCATCGCGGGTCGCTGCATGGTCTTCCAACAGGACGGCCTTGACCGATGCCTGGGGTATTGCTTCGGCGTCACCGGCCAGCGGTTTGAGCGGCAGTTCGAATGCGAAGACGCTGCCTTTGCCGGGTTCGGAACTCGCACAGATGCTGCCGCCCATCAGTTCGACCAGTTGCTTGGAAATGGCCAGGCCGAGGCCCGAACCGCCGTAACGGCGCGTCACGGAGGCGTCCGCCTGGGTAAAGCTCTCGAACAACTGTTCGAGCCGTTCCGGTGCGATACCGATCCCGGTGTCGCGCACCGCGAAGCGCACCACCTCTTTGCCGTTGTCGTTCTGCGCACTGTCTATCGTCAAAACGATGTCGCCATGATCGGTAAACTTGATCGCGTTGTTGACCAGGTTGCTCAATACCTGGCCGACGCGCAGTGAATCGCCGACGAACTGGTCCGGCAACTCGGCAGCGACGTCGTAGATCAGCACCAGGTTCTTTTCTTCGGCACGCAGGGCGACGACGTCGGAAAGGCTTTGCAGTACCTGGTCCAGCGAAAAGGGTGCCTGTTCCCATGCGATCTTGCCCGCCTCGATGCGTGAGAAGTCAAGGATGTCGTTGACCAGGCCGAGCAGGGCATGTGACGAACTCTGGATCTTGTCGATGTAATCCGCCTGTTTTACATCGAGCTCCGTTTTCGACAGCAGGTGGCTGAGGCCGGTGATGGCGTTCAGCGGTGTTCTGATCTCGTGGCTCATATTGGCGAGAAACTCGCTCTTGAACCGGTTGGCCTCTTCGGCCATGTCACGCGCCTCGGCGAGCTCGCGCTCCATGCGGAATCGGTCGGTCATATCGAGTTGGCAGGCGAGGATGGCGGGTTGGCCGCTGAACTCGATCGGAATCGACGAGATCAAGGAGTCGACCAGCGTGCCGTCGGAACGTTTGAACACTACCGGCATGCTTTCGACGAACCCCTGCAACTCGAGAGTCTGCAAAACCTTGTTGCGATCTTCGGCGTGCGCATAGAACGCCTTGACGTTGCGCCCGACCAGATCGGGGAAACCGGAGTCGGCCGATGCGCGTGCGTTGGCCAGCATGATCTCGCCGTCGAGGCGCGTGAGGATGATGGTCAGCGGTATGGTATTCAGTATCTGCTTGAACTGCGCCTCGCTCTTGCGCAACGCGGCCTCGGCCTTGACCCGATCCGTGATGTTCAGGCTGGTGGCCAACACCGCAGGGTGGCCGTCGTACTCGACGTGCAGGGCGGAAACCACGGCATGGATCTTGTTACCGCGATAGGTACGGAACTCGACTTCCATGTCACGTACGTTCTCGCCGCGCGTCAGTGCCTTCAACAGCAGTTTGCGCGTGCGTTTGTCGGCATAGTAATCGACCACGTTTCTATCGACCGCGGCGTTGTCGACACCCTCCGGCAGCTCGAACATCGTGCTGGTGTGGGGGTTGGCATACAGCACGCGACCATCGAGCGCCGTGATGCCGACGGCGACCGGCATGGTGTCGAGAATCGAACGCAGTTGTTTTTCCTTGCGTTCGAGTACGGCCTGCGCATCCTTGCGGTCGGAGATGTCGGTCATGACATCGCCGATGTATTGCGGCCGGCCTTCCTGATCGCGGATCAGGAAGAAGCTCTCGAGCGTCGGGAAACTGCTGCCGTCCTGGCGCATGGCGAGCAGTTCGCCGCGCCAGGTGCCGTGCGCCATCAGCGCCGGCAAGATCTCTTCGTCGAACCGCCTGACGACCTCGGTAGGATAGAAGCGTTTGAAACTCATGCCGTACGCGTCGTCGTCCGACCGCACGCCGAGCATCCTGCGCAACGCCGGGTTCATATAGGCGACCCGGGTATCCATGCCGGACATGCCGAGACCCTCGGTGGCGTTCTCCGCGAAGTGATTAAAGATATGCAGTTGGTCTTCGGTCTCGCGACGCTCGGTGACGTCCTCATTGGTACTAATGAGGTGCGTGATATTGCCGTCGTTGTCGCGAATCGCCCCGGCACTCACCGCGGCCCAGAAAATGCTCCCGTCTTTGCGCCGGTGCGGCAGATCACCGTGCCAGGTGCCGCCGGCACGTACCGCGCGCCGCATTTCGACCAGCCGCCGTTTGTCGCTGCTGTCCGCCAGCAGCATGCGTGCGCTCTTGCCGATCACTTCGTCGGGCTGATAGCCGGTCATCGGTACGAGGCGCTCGTTGACGTAGTCGACGATTCCGTCGATATCGGTGATGACGACCAGGATAGGTATCTGTTCGAGCGCCAGGTACAGGCGATGCAATTCGACCTGTTTGGCGGCGAGCGCCAGTTCGACGCGTTTGCGCTCGGTGATGTCGAGCGCGGTGACGATCAGGCGATGTACGCGGTTGTCGCCATCGCGCAGCGGCGACAGGTTCGCCAGCCACCAGGTGTCGCCGAGGTGGGGCAGGGTCAACATGCCTTCGTGGACAATCGAGCGGCCCTCGTCAATGGCAAGGCGATACATGCGCACCAGGGGCTCGGCGAGGAATGGCGGCAGGGCCTCCTCCGGCGTGCGACCGATCATCTCGGCGACCGGTTTGTTGGTGATCTTTTCGCAATAGGGGTTGCCGGCGGAATAGGTCAGTGTGCCATCGCTGTCGACATCGAGGGCGTACACGGCGGCGTCGATGCCGGCGAAGATACTGCGCAGAAAATCCTCGCTGGCGGCGCGTGCCGCTTCGGCTTCGCGCAGGTTGCTGATGTCACGCAGCACGCCGGCGCGGCGGACCGGTTGGTTGTCCACCCAGGCGACGACGCTGCCGCGCGACTGGACATCGGCGTAACCGCCCGATTTGCGACGTACGCGATATTCGAGCGAAAGGGGTTTGTCGGCTTGTTGCCGCGTGTGCGAGTGCCGGCCGACCCGCTCGTCATACTGCTTGCGATCGTCCGGATGAATCAGCGATACCCAGGCGGCATGGTTCGTGGGGACTTCATCTTCGTCATAGCCGAGATGCAGGAACAGTCCCGGGCTGAAGAAACGGTCGCCGCTGATCAGATCCCAGTCCCAGATGGTTTCGGACACGCTGCGGATCGCCAGCTCGTAGCGTTCCTCGGCACGGCGCAGGCGTCGCCGTTCACGTTGCAGACTCAACGTCCATGCGGCGAGTATCAGCAAACCGATGGTCGCGAAGGCGGCAAGCCGCAGCAGGTTTTCATGTCCGCCGTTGTCCGTATAGGTATCGCGCAACCAGCGAGCCGTGACCTCGTAGCGTTTGGCGGGCGGAATTGCGTCGACGGCCTTGCTCATGATGCCGAGCAGCTCAGGCTGACCGTTGAGCACACCGAAACCGAGTTTCATCGTCAACGGAAGCTGTCCGACGATGTGCAGCTTGGTGAAGCCGCCGAGCCGCAGATGGTAATCGCTGAGCATGGGCGTCGACACAAAGGCATCGTATTCGCCGCGATTCACCGCGGCCAACGCTGCCTGCACGTTTTCGACGAAGTGAAACTCAATGTCGGGGTAGGCGCGGCGCACCGCATCGACGTAGCCATAACGATCGATCATGACGATTCGCAGATCGGCGATCTCGTTGAGGTCTGAGACGAAGGCCTGGTGCCCTCTGGGCATGGTGACGGCCAGTGGTACCTCGAGATACGACGGCGTGAACTGATGCGTAGCGGCCAGCTCCGCGGTCTGCGGCACGTCCGAGATCACGACCACCTCGCCGGCGCGAGCCATCTCCAGCGCGTTGCCCCAGGTGCCGCTCGGAATGCGCTCGAAATGCAGGCCGCTGCTGGTTTCGATCAGCTTGAGGACTTCGGCGACGATACCGATGTACTCACCCTCTTCGGTAAAGGCCTCGAATGGCAGCCAGTTGGGGTCGCCGGTGAAGCGCACCACGGGGTGTTCGCTTATCCAGCGATGTTCATCCGGGGTCAGGGTCAGTTGCGGCGGGTCGTCGGTCAGCGTCGAGCGGTGCGTGATCCAGCGTTGTTGGATCGCCGCGAACTGCTGTGGGGTGATACTGTCCAGTGCCTTCTGCAGGGCGCTGGCGAGCAGCGGATAGTGCTTGGAGACGCCCATCCGCAATTCGGTACTGCGCAGCGGTACCTCGTTGGCGATGAGTCGCAGTCCCTTGATGTTCTCGCGGTCGATCAGAAATGCAGCGATATCCACGCTGCCGACGAATGCGTCCGCTTTTGCCTGCGTGACCATCAGCAATGCGTCCAGCGGATCCTTACCGTACAGCATCTCGAGATTCGGATAGCGGTACCGTAGCAGCTCGGCATCGGCGAAACCCTGCGGTATCACGATGCGGCGGCCGCGCAGTTTGCTCAGGTCGTCGAGGTGTGCATCGTTTTCACGCACCACGATGCCCACCGGTGCGGCCGCGTAGGGCGCGGTGAACAGGTAGCGATCCAGTCGCTGCGGCGTTTGCGCCATCGCCGTGGCCGCATACAGATCGCCCTCGCGGATGGCATTCAATGTTGCCGGCCAGCTTTGTGAACTGTCGACGACGATCTTCACACCGAGGCGTTGTTCGACCAACGCGACCAGGTCGGCCGCAATGCCGCGGTGCCGGCCGTCGGTATCGCTGAATTCGAATGGTGGCCAGTCGGTGCCGCCGCCGATCCTGATGACCGGATGTGCTGCCAGCCAGGCCTGTTCTTCCGCGGTCAAGGCGACGAGCGTATCCGCAACTTCCGCTGTGGCTTCAGCGCTTCGCAGATGCCGCCTAGGCGATCCCTCGATCGGCTTCAGGTTCTGCGAGACATGTTCGATGCTGAAGTCGTAGGTGCGTCGCGCTTTGTTGAATGTCTTGGACAGTGCGCGATAGTCGATCTGTTTGGGATCGTGCAACAGGCGTCGAAACTCGGCGAGGTTGGCCGGCGTGATCGCATAGAGGTTGCTGCGCACATCGACCGCCTGGCTGACGAAATCGTGGCCGTTGAGGTAATCGGTCACCATGATCAGCGCCAGTGCGCCGTCCAGTACGTGCCCGCCGATACTCAGATCGACCAGGCCACGTTCCATCGCCTCCAGTGATTCCGGACGCCAGTCGATGCCGCCGAATACCATCGGGCCGGCTAACCCGATCTCATGTGCCGTTTGTGCCGCGATCAGTGCTGAGTCGTCGGTGACGCCCCAGACGACATTGATATCCGGATTGGCGCTGATGGCTGCCTTGAACAGCGCGGCGACGTTCTCGGCATGCGGTGCCTGTTGCACCGTGACCAGCGAGGCATCGGTGCGGTCCTGGGTAACGTCGATCAGCGCACGCAGCCTGCGGTTGAGCGACAGTCCGCCGCCGTCGCCGCTGAACGCCAGGATGCGCGGCTGCTCGATGCCGTTGCGGCGTGCCGCGTAGAGCAGGTCGTTGGTGAGCTGTCGACCGGCGCGATAGTCGTCTGTCGCCAGCGTGCCGATCCAGTGACGGTAGGAGACTCGCGGAGCCAGGGCCTCGTTGCGCAACAGCGTATTGACCAGAAAGATCGGTACCTGCGCCCGCTCGGCAATGCGGATCATCTGCTCCCCGTTGCCGTCGAAGTCGGTAAAGATGATGGCGTCCGGATTCTCGCCGACGGCCACCGCGGCCTGCTCGAGCATTGTTTCCGGCCGGCTGCCCGCATCGACGATGGTCAGCTCGACGCCGAGGTCGTCGGCGGCGGCTTCGAGATAGGCGCTGAATCGACTCCAGAACAGACGGTTGTGCGGGCGGAAGGCATAGATCTTGAGCGGCTCGGCTTTCGCCGCACCGGTGTTGCTGCTATCGGCCGTTGAGTCGGGTTCGGCGTGGGCATTGGGTGCCGCCAGGGTCACCAATACCAGCAGCACACGCCACAAGAAGGTACGGACAATATCCATTGATGTTTCTTTCCCGCCCGCCGGGATGAACGCCCGCTATCAGGAACCCGGTTCTGCCCGTTCTGTCCCCGCATCCTCGCACCGAACGCAAGTCGCACGGCAGGTACCGCAGGGGTCTCGTTTAAACGTTTCGTAATTGTAGGTTATTCAATGCTCTAGGAAGGCGGGTGGTGGTTTTCCCGCGTTCTGTCAAGTTTAGCTGCCTAGACCCGTTAATGCTTATACGACGTGTGGTTTTGAGTGCGCATGCGGTGTTGACCGTGCGCTGCCGACACGTGCGACCTGATTATTGAGGGATAGCTAAATAATGAGCCTTCGAACCAAGATGTTTGCCGCCTCGGCGGCGATCGCGTCGATGCTGGCGCTATCCGGCCTATGGATCCACTCGCTTTGGTCGCAATCCGAACTGGCTGCCGACAGCGCCAGGCAGCTCGTCATGCTGGATGCGCTGGGTCACGAGTTCGAAAGCATCGGACACGGCCTGTTCTCGACGGCGCAAGACGGTGTCGAACGCCAGCTGGCGGACACTGCGACGAATTTCGAGCGCGGCCTCGATCGGCTGGAGTCGGACCTGAAGGAGATCGGCATCGAGGCGGGCAAGATATCGGCGATGCGCAGCAACGCGTCAACCTTCGTCGAGCTTGCGGGTCGGGTCGTCGCCCTGCATCGGCGCATCGGACTGGATGACAGCCAGGGGTTGCGTGGCGCGCTGCGTACTGCGGTGAATGATGTAGAGGACGCGGTACGTGCAACCGATAGCCCGGCGGCCCTGGCGGCTGTGTTGCAACTTCGGCTTGGCGAAAAGGACTTCATGCTGCGGTTCGCGGAAGATGACATCGCGCGGTTTACGCAGCACCTCGAATCGGCGCGCGCCGCGCTCGACCCGTCACAGCATGCCCGGCTCGATGTCTACGCCGCGACGTTCCGGGCCTATGCTGATGCACGCAAGTCGCTCGGCCTGACGGCTGCCGACGGTCTGCTCGGCAAGTTGCATGATGCTTCGGGCGAACTGGATCAAACCATCACCGCTATGGACAAGTCGCTTGCCACCCATCTCGACGATGCCGGCCGGGGTTCGCGCACCATGATGGTCTTCGGCCTGGTTGCCGTCGTGTTGGTGGTAATTGCCGCTAACCTGTGGAACGGCATGTCGATCACGCGGCGGATCTGCGTCGTCAATCGACAACTGAGCGATGTGGCAAAAGGCGAGGGCGACCTGTCGCAGCGCCTGGACGTGCAGGGAAAAGACGAGATCGCGACCCTGGCAGTTTCGTTCAACCAGTTCGTTGCGACCATCGATGGTGCGCTTCGCAGCACCAGTCTCGGTGTGGCATCGCTGGGGACGACCGGCGACCAGTTGTCGAGTGCAGCAACGGCCACACGGCACGGTATGGACGGCCTGCAGCAGAACACCCACGCCGTGGTGGTGGCGATCGAGGAGCTTTCGGCGACGTCGAAAGATGTTGCGTCGAACGCTGCGGCCGTTTCCGATTCAGCTCGACGCGCCGACGAAGAAGCCCGCGACGGTCAAGCGTTGGTGCACAAGTCGATGCAGGCCACCGGTCGGCTGGCCGACGACATGGCGCAGGCAGCCGATGCGATCCGCGAACTGCGCCAGGAGTCGGAAAACATCGGTAGCATCCTGGATGTCATTCGCGGCATCGCAGACCAAACCAACCTGCTGGCGCTGAATGCGGCTATCGAGGCGGCGCGCGCCGGTGAGCAGGGCCGCGGGTTTGCCGTGGTGGCCGACGAAGTTCGGACGCTTGCGCAGCGTTCGCAACACTCCACCGAAGAGATTCAAACGCTGATCGAGAGGCTGCAGACGAAGTCCGAACAGGCTGTCGAGATGGCCGAGCGGGGCCAGTCTCAGGTGGTCGATAGTGTCGAAGAAGCAACCCGCGCCAATGAGTCGTTGACCCACATTACCGAGTCGGTCGGCAACATCATGTCGATGACCTTGCAGATTGCGACTGCAGCTGAGGAGCAGTCGTCGGTGGCCGAAGACATCACACGCAACGTGGCATCGATAGACAGATTGGCCAAGAACATCCTGTCGCATTCCGATCAGACATTCGATATCAGCGCGAAAATCTCCGAGGTGCTCGCCGCCGTACTGCGCGAGATGTCGAAGTTTCGCTTCAGCAACGGCGAGGCCTTGGTTCTGGCGCAGGCGCGCTCGGCGCACCTGGCCTGGAAGTCGCGCTTGCGGGCCTATCTCGATGGTCACGCCCACTTGAGCGAAGAGCAGGCCGTATCGCACACCCAGTGTGACCTCGGCAAGTGGTACTACGGTAGCGGCATACAGGACTTCGGCAGCATGCCCGAGTTCAAGGCATTGGAGCCGCCGCACGAAGAGATTCACAAGCTCATCAGAGAGGTCATCACGCTGCGCTCGAAAGGCGAAACGCACCGGGCCGAGCAGCTCTACCAGCGTGTCGTCGACCTGTCCGAACAGATCATTCACAAGATCGACGACCTCGAGCAGCGGGTGACGCACGGGGCGTCGGCTGCCTGAGGTTTCGCATCACACGTGGTAGCCGAGTTTGGCGGATATCTGCTGCCCGGCATCAAGCATGTCCTGAACCCATTCCATGCGCCGGCGCTCGATCGGCGCCGACACGGAAAGCCCGGCCGCGACGTTGCCTGTGCTGTCGTGCAGCAGCACGCCGATACAGCCGACGTCGATCTCCGCCTCTTCATTGTCCAGCGCATAACCCTGTTCGACCGCCTGCCCGCACTCATCGAGCAGGCGCGGCAGCGTGGTGATCGTGTTGCGCGTGTAGGCAGGCAGGTTCGTACGTTGTGCATAGCCGCGGATCGCCTCGTCGCCGGCGGCACCCAGCATCAACTTGCCGACCGCGGTCACGTGCAGCGGTGCACGGCTGCCGACGATCTGTTGTACATGCATCATCCGGTTGGGTGTGGCCTTTTCCAGATACACCACCACGTCACCCTCGCGGATCGTCAGGTTGATCGATTCACCGAACTTGTCGCGCAGGCTCTCCATGACCGGCAGGGCGATCGAACGCAGGTCGATATTGCTGTGCATG
>MWSA01000359.1_pt1 | contig 32962 bp, 21 predicted proteins | sample 1021941 | NCBI WGS metagenome assembly MWSA01 (sample SAMN06327220, study PRJNA374545) | mollusc metagenome | biome: marine bay; material: sediment; isolation source: gill 40 cm from animal A | host: Kuphus polythalamius | place: Philippines: Mindanao | collected 2011-09-12 | reverse complement strand
TCCCGAGCTGCGTTTCAACAGCTGGGTTTGAAGGCTGCCGTCGGCCGCAATGACGAAGGTCACCGTGGCAACGCCGGTAGCGCCTTCGCGCCTGGCAGAGCGGGGATAGCGCTTGTGACGCGCGATCTGCGCCATCACTTGTGCGTAGTACCCCTGACGGGCGGCAGGGTTGCCACCGGTTTCGAGTCGCTGACCGGTGCCCGTAGCTTGGGTGGAGGGTCGGCGCGCCGTCGTGTTGTCGGCGACGGCTTGTTGTTGGGTGGTTGGCGGCGTTGGTGCGGGTTCCGACGATGTCGTTTTCGCCGGTGTTTGGCGTTTCACCACCTTCTTGGGCTTGCTTGTTTTCTTAGGTGCGACGGGCTTGGGCGCAACCGGTTTGTCGACGACCTTCTTGATAGGCTCGGGTTCGGTTTCCTGAATAACTTCGGGTGCCGGCTCCGGTTGTGGCGACGGTGCTTCCGAACTCTCCGGCTCGACTGGTTCGACCGGGGCCTCGTCGTTGATCGGTTCTTCAGGTACCGGTTCGACCGGCTGCGGTGCAGGTTCGTAGCGGCCGGCGAGGCCGACACTGACCTGAACGCCGCCAACCCCGGCATCCAGCGCGCCATCGTCGTGCGGGCGATTGAACCAGGCCGCCGCTATCGCCGCATGCAGCAAGCCGGCGAGCAGCAATGCAGACATCCAGTGGCGTTTGTCGGGGGTCACTCGACCAACTCCGTCGCAATCCGCAATTGCGTCAGACCCAGCCGGCGCACTGAGCGTAGCACCGGGTCGAGCGCCGCGGCGGGCAGGGTCTGGTGAACGCGACACACGACAGCGGTGTTCTCGTCGAGTGCCAGCGCGTCGAGCAAGGTGTTGAGCTCACCGGCGGCGATCTCGCCGTTGACGCGCACAACGCCGGACGCATCGATGCTGATGTCAAGTTCGGTCGTCACCAGCGCCTGGTCGCTGGATGAACCGGGCACGTGCAGTTCGTCTTCGGTGTACGCGTTGATCTGACCGGCGATCATGAAGAACACCAGCAACAAAAAGACGATGTTGATCATCGGGATCAAGGCATCATCTTCACTACGCCGCTTGCTCGGCGCTGTGGTTGCGGGCAACACGATCAGTACGACTCGCTGAGTTTGAGATTGGCGATGCCGGCGGCTCGCAGACTGTCGAGCACGCTGATCAGGGTCTGCACGGGCGTATCGGAACGCGCGGTGACCACCACGTTGGCATTGGCATGCTTCCAGTCGGCAAACAATGCGGTGGTTTCCGCACTGCCCGGTACATGGCGTCGCCCATCGATGTCGAACGTGCCGTCAGCGGCGACCAGTACGCTGCGCGTATCGGCTACCTGTTCCGCCGAACCCATGCTGGCCGACGCGAAACTGATCTGCTGGTAGCGTACAAAGGTCGACGACAGCATGAAGAACAACAGCATGATGAACACCACGTCGATCAACGGGGTCAACGGCACATGCAGCGTTGGCCGTCGCTCGTTATGCGCGAGCACGGTGCAGCTCCAACGGCTGGGCGTCGTGGCCATCCGCCGGTGCCAGGCGCGCAGCCGTGAGCATCCGACCGAAGCGGTCGTTCAGTCCGGCGTTGAAGCGTTCGATTCGGCGTTCAAGCCAGTTGTGCGTGACGATGGCCGGTACCGCCACGATCAAACCGACCGCCGTGGTCAGCAGTGCTTTCCAGATACCTCCGGACAGGGTGCCGGGGTCGACTTGGCGGCCGGCGGCCTCCATCGCCTGGAATGCCTCGATCATGCCGAGTACCGTACCCAGCAGCCCGAGCAAAGGAGCGAGGCTGGCGATCAATTCGATACTGCGCAGTTGCGACCGCAGCTGCCCCAGCACCTTGGCCGCCTCGCGCCCGATTTCGTCGATCAAGGCCTGTCCGCGCAGGCTGCCGTCCTTCATGTGTCGCGCCGATTGCGCGAGGATACGGCTCTGGGCATCTTTGCCGCGCCCTATCTCATCGATTGCGGCATCGGCATCGCCGGACTCCCACAGCCCGACTGCGCGATCCGCACGTGCGCGGGCGAACGGTGAGAACAAACCGCCGGCACTGAACTGCCACAGTTTCATCAGCAGCAGCGTGACCAGCAGGATAGACATCAGCACGTGTACCCATACGACCGGACCACCGACGTTCAAAAAGGCAACAGTCTGTTCAACGATTTCATGGTTCATAAGCAGGTGTCCACGCGGGAATGGAAGAGTTCACCAGGGCCGACAGGTAGTGTCCTTGCGGGCAGCCCGGGTCAGCGGGGTATGCGGATATCGAAGGTGACGGGCAGTGCCGCGTGTGGCGGCCGTACGGCGGATGTTCTGTGACGGTCAAACGGTCGACGAGCTGTTCCCGGGATAAGAAGACGGACGGCGTGCCGGGGTCGGGCGATAGAGGGGTAAAACATCGTTACAGCTCTCATGGTATGTGCACCGCATTCCCCGCCCGATAGGGGACATGCCGTGCCGCGGCATCTATTCGTTATCCAGTGGCGGCCATACACATGAATTGCCCGCCTTGCCGAGTCAGCCCCTCGCTGTCATCGGTGGTGTTCGTTGTGGTTGGTGTTGTCAGCGCCCGGTCAACCTGCCGGATGCGCGGCGTCGAAATCGACGACGTAGCGGTATTGCTTGCCGCAGTGCAGGATGACCTCTTTCTGGCCGCGCCGAAGCAACCGCACCTCGACCCGGATATCGCCGTAGCCGTCGTGCGCAAACACGTCGCGATAAAGCGACGTGAGCTTTTCCAGTACCTCGTTATGCGACGCCGTGGGCGAACCCATCTGCAGCTCCGTACCTGTCGACCAAAGACCACCGGCACGCGCCAGGGCCGCGCCTTGGCGAGACTATACAAAGATGAGAACGCGGTTGCAAATCATTCGCATTAAATACAGTAAATGTAAGGGTTTGCAGGCCAGTTTGACGCCACGTCGTTCCCCGGTGAGCGGGCATCAAGATGATTGCACGCGGAGATTCGGGTCTTCGCTCTGGACAAACGCGGCGATCGAAACGGCCGATCTGCAGGCCATGCGCGGGCGGTCTCCGACCTGAATGCGAACCACACGCGGAGACGCCGGTGCCGGGGCTGTCGTGTGAAATGATGCAAAGGCAAAAAATCGGGTCTATATCTTTATAAAGTTCGGCAATCTAAATATCGGTTGCTTGGGGTGCCTGGCGGGTCATCGCTATCGAGCTGACTGTGTGCCGACTGAACGGCAGGTACCGTAGATCGCCGACAGCGCGGGGCACATCGGTGTCGCCCGGAGGAGTTTCAGCGCACGACATTGGAAGTCACGGAGAACGAAACATGCGCGCGATCGTCATACTTGGAGCGCTTGGCGCTTATCTCGTATGGAAGCTGGCTGGTGATCCCGATTTCATCGGCACCCAGGCGGTGGGTTATCGGCCTTCCGGCGATACGGGCACGGACGACGTCTTCGGTTTGACGTTGGTCGTCGGCGAGATCATCGTTTTCGTTTTCTACTGGTTCAAGTTCAATGAGTGGGCAGGCGAGGGTGAGGCCCCCGCCGGTTTTCGTCCACGTCCTGTCCGCCACTTCACCACCTGGCTGAGATTCCTCGCCTGGAACTGTACCTATGGGCTGATCATGGTGGCGGCGTATACCGTCATCGTGTTCTTTCCAGACCTGATCTACGAGGTCGCGGGGTCGTTCCTGCGGGCGTCAGACGAACTGCAGGCGCCGGTCGTTGGTCTGGCGGAAACACAGTCGCTCGTCGATCTGTTTTTCGATGAATCCCGGTTCGCCGCCACCGGCGTCGGCACCCCGGCCGATCTGGCGCCGTATGCGGTTGTACTGGTCACGGTGTTGTGGGCCGGCACGCGGCCGTTCGCGGATTTCGAACGACGCTTTCGTCTGCAGTTGCAGGAGCGTGCTGCGGTGCCGACTCAGGCACGTGACCTGATCGAGAGCTTCAGCTCGAACGACAGCAGTTTCAGTGCAGAGAAAGATGTTGCCAGGCTGGTCATCGAGCAATCGGGCAAGACGCTCGGTACGCAGGATTTCATCAGCCACGCCGACAATCAGGGGTACTGGCTCGTGTATGCGCGGGTCGAGTACATCTTCACCCAGCTTCAGCGCTACTGGAACAAGCCGGTGTTCGCGAATCTGTCGGTGCGTTACGCGCACGAGTTCGAGGATATCGAATCACGCGTCGATGCGCTGCGTAGACGAATCCGCGAACGCATTCAGGATGTCCAACAGCATCTGGACGATGAAGGTGTGGAGACGCCGCCCAATGTCACGCTGACCTTGCGCGACGCAGAGGGTTGGTTGCGCAAGCTCGATCAAAGAAAGCCGAACGCGTTGCGCGACAAATATTTCGGTGCGCAGCACAATGAGATCGAAGGGAATGTGAACACGGTGTGGCGCGATATCCTGCAGTTGTTGGTGTGCAGCATTCTGGCTGTCGGCCGCACGCCGACGCATCGTGCCGAGTTGTTCGAGGCCTTTGGTTTCCGTCTCAAGGGCCAAATCCCGCTGCAGCTCAACTGGGAGACCGTTACATGGATCGCGTTCGGTACGCTGGGTATCGTGTTCAGTGCCTCTATGGCGTACCGATTGCTCCTCGACAAAGTCAGCGGTGCGCTGCCGCCGCATGTACCCGAAGACGTCAACCAGATGGTGTGGTGGTCGGTCGTCGTCAGTTGCATGCATCTGTTGGCGATCGTTGCCGGCTATACGGTCCAGCGATCGTTCGCCGCCAAAAGAGAGCGTATGCAGATCGGAAGACCGCGCTTCCCCTCGCGTAGCGACCTTACCGCCGAGGCGAGCTGGTCGGCGTTGTTCGGTGTTTCCTTGAATGTGTTGCTGTTCGCTTTACTGTTCGCCTCCTCAGGAAACTTCAACCAGTTGGTCACGGGCTGGTGGTGGGCGCTTGTCCCCGGGGTAACCGCCTTTTTCGCAGCTGTCTACACACAACAGGAGCGCTATCGGCAGTTGATGCGCAGCTACAGACGCAGCTTCGAAGAGATGCCGCGGATGCGTATCTTGATTGCCCAGGCAGCGGCAACCGGTGCGACGGCATGTTTCGTCCTGTTGCTTCTCTACTACCAAAGCTATGATCTGTCGCAGCCCAAAATGCTGTTGTATGGCGCTTATGTGGGCCTGACCAACACCTTTCTCGGGCTGGCACTCGGCTTGATCCTGTGTGAATGGGTCAGGGCCGAGACCAACGTACAGATACTCGATCTGAAGGGAGAGACTGAGAAGCGTCGAAACCGCAAGAAGTACCGTTCGCACGCGGAATGGCGCGATGAAGAACGCAAGCTCAGAGTTCGTACCGTGACGATCTCCGACAACGGCGCCGAACTGGTGTCGAAGGAAGACCTGGTCGTCGGCAGCCACGGGCAGATCTCGATACCGCCGTTTCCACCGAAGTCCGCCCTGGTTCTCCGCCGGGATGCTCGCGACGAGCGCAGGTACTACGTGGGCTATATCAAGGATGCCGCATGAACGCCGGCATCGCGATGTGTGCGGTGCTCATCAACGGTATCGCTTTGGGCAAAGCGTTGGTCGGGGAAATGCCTGCGGCAGCAAGACCCCATCGGCGCAAACGCTTCGTGCCTTGCGGTTTGCTGTCGGCCCTGCTACTCAGTGGCCCGGTGCTGTCGGCCCAGGCAGATGACCGGCCGGACGACGGTGTTCTGGTGATGGGCGTGCGTGCCGATGCGGCGCCGTTCTCTGCGCTGGACCGAAATCAGCGATACACGGGGTATTCCGTCAGTCTTTGCCAGATGATCGCGCAGCGCGCGATATCCATGGGCGTATTCTGTGGCGCACGATACGAGCCGGTCGATACCGCCAACCGTTTTGCCAAGCTCGGTGACGGCAGCATCGATATGCTGTGTGGCGCCACCACGGTAACGCTGGCCCGGCAGCGCATCGCCGATTTCAGTCTGTTCACCTTCCTGAGCGGTGCGTCGTTGATGTATCGAATAAACCCCGAAGAAGACGACGATGCACAGAACAAGGCATTCGTCATCGGGGTGTTGCAGCACACGACCACGGACATCGAGGTCAGGCGGATCGCGGGCGAATTCCGAATGCGCTCGGAGATGCCGCTGCCGGCATCGAACCGGTTCACCGTCAGCTACACTAAGCAGCACGACGAAGCGCTGGACCTGCTGCGCAGCGGCGAGATCGACGCCTACCTCGCGGATCGTGAGATTCTGTTGGCACTCAAGCAGAAGGCCGCTGCAACCGAGCGGGATAATCCGGGTGGACAAAGGCTCGATCTCAAGGTTTCCGAGCACTACTACACGTTCGAGCCGTATGCCATCGGTATCAACCGGGATCGCAGGGCATTGCTGTATGTCGCCAACCTGGTGCTGACCGAGCTGTTCGATTGGGAAAGTCAGCGATCGCGCCGCAATATATACAACGTGCTGGCGCAGAGCTTTCCCAACAAGCGCTTCAGCAAAGCGTTGCAGTCCATGTTTCGTCTACAGCGTATTCCGATCGGGGGTGTGCTGGGTGAATCGGGTTTCCCACCGCTCGAGCGGCGCGACTGTGGGGGGCAGCCGGCGCATTTCAATATTCGATAAGAATGGGTCGGCGTTCCATGAGCGGGCCCGTACCCTTGTGCTGAGGAGGAACACAAAATGGCGCTCTACGCTTTCGATGGAACCTGGAACTCCGACGAAGACCAACCCGAGGTCGACACCAATGTCGTGCGTTTCACCGAGCTCTACAAGGGGACGCAGGTGGAGTACGTTGCCGGTGTCGGCACGCGTTTCGGCAAGCTGGGTGCCGCCTTGGGCGGTCTGTTCGGAACCGGCGGGCGTACACGTATTGCCGAGATGTACGACGAGTTGTGTGAGAACTGGCGGCAGGGCGACCGCGTTATCGATATCGTCGGGTTCAGCCGCGGTGCGGCATTGGCCGTCCATTTCGCCAACCTGATCGGTGAAAAGGGGATACGCACGAACGGCGATCATTTCGATAAAGCGGCCAAGGTACGGTTCGTCGGTGTCTGGGATATCGTGGGCTCGTTCGGCCTGTCGTTCGATACCATCGTCAACTTTCAAGAGATCAACCTCGGTTGGAATATCGATACATTGGATGTATGCGTCGAGCACTGCTACCACGCCATGGCACTCGATGAACGCCGCGAGACCTTCAACGTGACCAGGCTGGACCCCGACCACAACTGTCCGGGTATTCACGAAGTCTGGTTCCGCGGCGTACACAGCGATGTCGGGGGCGGCAACGGTAACGAAGCGCGCTCCAATATCGCCTTGCAGTGGATGTTGGACAAAGCCAGGTCGTGCGGTGTCGAATTCGACGAAACCAAGGCGGCACACCCTCGCTATCGTCGCGTCGACCGATTCGCACCTGTTTCGCAGAACAAGGATGTGAAGCGCGACCCACGACGAACGGTTTTGGCGGCCGATCAGGTCGACCCCAGTGCCCAGCCGATGGAACTGGGGGTGGGAGACAGTCACACCTGTTTGGTCTCGTCGAAAGATCTCTACAACTGGTGCGGCGTACGGGTGCATGCCGGCGAGACTTACCAATGCACGGTCGCGGACGGCGCGCGTTGGAAGGATGGCGATATCGAGTGTGGGCCCGAAGGGTGGAGCAGCGATGACCTGCCTGCCATTCAGCGAGGGATCGTCCGCTTCGCGGAGCGCTTCCGGCGTATAGCGGATGCGAACTGGTTCGCACTGATCGCGACACTGGGGGATGAAGACGACGATGCGATCGTGCTGAATGGCACCCAGACGTCGTTCAGTCCGCAGGCGACCGCCGATCTCTACATGTTTGCGAACGATATGTCATCCAAGTACGGCAACAATGAAGGCGCGCTCAGCGTGACGGTCACGCGCACGGCCTAATCGATCAACCGGGCCTTCTGGCGTTTTGTGAGCACGAACGCGTGCTCGCGGATGACGTCGAATGCGAACCTGTACTTCATCTCGTGGTCGGGTACGTCCCGCCGTTCAATATGCTTGAAACAGTATCGCTGCCCGTCGTGCGCGATTCCGTTTTGCCGACCGGCGTGGCGGTTACATCTGGCTGACGGTACCCTCTTGGCCGAGCATCGAGGCGGTGACCAGCACCACACCTTTGTCGGTGACGCGATAGCGCTCTGCGTCGGCGGCGCGGTCTTCGCCGATCACGGTGCCTGGCGGAATCCTGCAACCGCGATCGATGATGGCGCGATGGATGCGACAGTGTCGGCCCACTTCGACTTCGGGCAACAGCACCGATGCGGTGATCTTGCTGTAGGAATGGATGCGCACGTTCGAGAACAGCAGTGAATCGATCACGGCCGAACCGGAGATTACGCAACCGGCGGAGACGACGGAATCGAGTGCCTTGCCTTCGCGGTCCGGATCGCGAAACACGAACTTCGCCGACGGCAACTGCAGGTGATAGGTGCGGATCGGCCATTCCTTGTCGTACAGATTGAGTTCCGGCTCGACAGATACCAGTTCCATATTGGCTTCGTAGAATGAATCGAGCGTGCCGACGTCGCGCCAATAGGGTTGTCGACCGGTTTCACTGTCGAGAAAGGGATAGGCGAAAACGCGGTAATCCTTGATGACCGACGGGATGATATCGTGCCCGAAGTCGTGTCGTGAGTCGCCTTTGTCGGCGTCTTGCTCGAGCTGCTCGAAGAGAAACTCGGTGTTGAATACATAGTTGCCCATCGATGCCAGGGCGATATCGTCCATGCCCGGCATCGGTTGTGGGTCGTCCGGCTTTTCATCGAACTGCCGGACGCGGAAATCGCTGTCGACGCTCATCACGCCGAAACCCTTGGCGTCTTGCAGCGACACGCCGACACAGGCCACGGTGAGGTCGGCATCGTTCTCTTCGTGATGGGCCAACAGCGCGCCATAGTCCATCTTGTAGACATGATCGCCGGACAGCACCAAGACATACTTCGGCAACAGCGTGCGCACGATATCGAGATTCTGATAGATCGCGTCGGCGGTACCTTTGTACCAATCGCCGGTAGTGCGTTGCGATGCCGGCAGTATCTCGATGAACTCGCCAAGGTCGCGTCGAAAGAAACTCCAGCCTTCGACCAGATGGCGAATCAATGAGTGTGATTTGTACTGCGTCAGTACACCGATGCGATGGATGCCCGAGTTGATGCAGTTCGACAGCGGAAAATCGATCAGGCGGAACTTGCCGCCGAAATACAGCGCGGGCTTGGCGCGGCGCTCGGTCAGTTCGTGCAGTCGGGCACCGCGTCCGCCGGCCAGTACCAGCGCAAGCGTGTTGCGGGTGAGTTGATTCAGGTAGCGAGGGTCGCGCGCATTCATTCGGATTCCTTTGTCGTTACCTGCATTGAACGTCGTGTCGAACGGATAGTGATTGCTGTCGATACGCTGGGTTATTCCGGCACCAACCCAAGAATATCGGTTTGATCGCCGTTGCGCGCTGCAGGCGGCCGGCTGCCCGGGAATGGTGCGCGACTGCCAAAATAACGGCATTTGCTTCTTTTATTCGTCGATGTTGGTCAGCTTCTCGCGTTTTCGCTGGTTATTTCAACTGTCGGGAGAAGGCAGACATCCGCGGTGCCGAATGCCCGTTGTTCCGCCGTTTGCGGCGCTAAGCCTTTGGCAACAGGCGCTTAATCTTCAGTGCCAATTCGTTGGTATTGCAGGCGTCGGTTGAAAGATGGGCGCTTTATACCGTGTCCAAAACCATCGCGGCACGCTTTCTGCAAAGTTTGGATGCGCTCGGTTTGTGCGACTCTGATTTCCGCATCGGCCGTGCGCAATGTAGATTAATCGTAGAGACGACAGTGCGCCACCGGTCCGACTGAAGTGGAACGGTCGCAACAGCAGCGTTGCCGGCCACGGCGTCGTCGAAACGACTCAGAATTCGAGGCCGTTTATGGAACTGTGTGCAGTTTTACTATCGTGGGTTTTTACATTATCCGATTTCGAGAAGGTCGAAGGGTGCCCACAGATCAGCAAGGTGTCGCACGCCTGGCTGGAGGAACAGGCCTGCGACGGTCGTAAGTGCAAGGTCTTGGGATGGTACCCGGGTGACGGCGATGTGGTGTATGTCGACGACCGGCTCGATCTCGAACGCAACACGCTGCATACATCGATCCTGCTGCACGAACTCGTTCACTGGGTGCAGGGCAAGACCGGCGCACTTTCGCAGACCTGCGAACACAGTATCGCGGCCGAGCGCGAAGCCTACGCGATTCAGCGCGAGTATCTTGCAAAGTACGGCATCTATTCGCCGACAGGTTCGGTCGTGCCTATGCTGCGCTGCAAGCCGGCCGCCGATATCGTCGCCGAGCAACGCGCGCCCAGTTAACGCTTCCTGTTGCCGAGTACGCCGCTTGCCGATCCGGTCGAGCGGCATGCTCGGTCCATGCCGTTGAGTTTGCGTCGACAGGGTCGAACCCGCGTGGGTTGGCCGCCAGCAAGCCTTGAGCCCGGCGGCGTTTGCGCCGCGAGCTGCGGTTGCTTGCGCCCATCTCCCTCCCCGGTTTTTTGCCAGGCGATCATCCAAAGTGCAGCTTGAGTCGACTCGCGTGCTTCGCTTGCCGACGTGCGGCCAGTAAGCCATGCAGATGATTGGCTAATGCTCAGCTACCGCGCGGGCCCTTGCAAAAGGCCCGCTAGGCACAAAATGCGTTTTTGAGTACCCGCCTTACTTTCCAGCGTGCCTGCATCACGCTTTCCTCCAATCATCGATTTTTGTCGTTCAACTTTGTTGAACAGACGACGCTGAGCTTGGGAAACGCGCTGGCAAGCTGAACTGCGTTGCCATGTGCCGGGAGTCAGGGAGCCTTGTGCGTCCGATGCGATATCGAAGAGATCGCGCCAAGGTGTGTGCATACCCATCACCTATCGAGAGTGGAGTCTATGGATCGTCGTCTTTCGACCTTTTTGTTTACTGCGATGCTGTCTGCATCCGTCAATGCTGCGCCACCGAATACCTTTGATGGCGGGGCGCTGTGGAAGCCGCGCATGTTCGGTGCCGGTCATTCATTCGTCAGTGGCGATCTGCCGCGTGGCCGACTGCGCAACCGGCTCGAATCAATGCCTTCGCGTGCGCGCAACAAAGCGATGGAGTGGTTGCATCGCTTCGAATTTCCTGCCGCCGATGCTGAATCACTCGACGTCGATGAAGAGGGTGGTGTCTTCTATGTAGACGATAACCTGCCGCTACCCGACGAGACGCAGCAGGCAGGGGGCGAGTCCGACACACCCTTCGCCACGGCGAATGCCTGGGCCGTCGATGAGCCGTTCGCGTTGCACAGTCGACCGGGTGCGCCGAACGTGGTCTACCTCGATTTCAATGGTCATTCCTTTACGGGTACAGCCTGGAGCGCCGGCACCATCGTTGCGCGCCCGTTCAGCCTGGACAGTGACCGGGCCAACTTCAGCGCGGCGGAACGTGCAGCCATTGCCGAGATCTGGCACCGCGTGGCGGAAGATATGGCGGCGTTCGATATCGATGTCACGACCGAGGAACCGCCGGCCTTCGGTCCCAATGTGGGCCGTGTGTTGATCACGTCGCGCACCGATGCCTACGGCAACCCGATGCCGCACGATACCGCCGGCGGCGTCGCCTATGTGGGCGTGTGGGGACGCTCCAACTACAGCTACTACTCACCGGCACTGGTCTACCAGGACAACCTCGGCAACGGTACGACCTATATCGCCGAAGCGAGCAGCCACGAGTTCGGCCACAACCTCGGTCTGTCGCACGACGGCACCAGCAGTGATGCGTATTACACCGGCCACGGCAGCGGCGCGACGTCATGGGCGCCGATCATGGGAGTCGGCTACTACCAGAATGTCACTCAGTGGAGTAAAGGTGAGTATGCCGATGCGAACAACACGCAGGACGACCTGGCGATCATTGAAAACAACCTGTCGTCGGCGGCCGATGACCATGGTGACACGCTTGCTGACGCCTCGTCGCTGGTCATTGAATCCGACGGCAGTGTGCAGGTCTCCAACCCCGAAGCTGATCCGCACAACGTGAATCCTGAAAACAAGGGGATCGTGGAAAACAGCGGCGATGTCGACATGTTCGGCTTCAGCGTACCGGCCGGCGCTATCGATCTGACGATCAATCCGGCATGGGATGCGTTCTATCGCACCGACCGGCGCGGAGCGAACCTCGATATCCAGGCCCGCCTGCTGAACGCATCGGGTGCGGTCGTGGCGACCTCGGACCCGGGTAGCGACACCTATGCCGGTATCGCCGCCAACGTCGACGCCGGGACCTATTACCTCGAGATTCGCGGTGTAGGCAGCGTCAACAACAGCAATTACGGTAGCGCGGGCCAGTATTTCATCGGCGGCATGGTGCCCGCGGGGTCGGTGGCCAACCAGGCACCTTCCGCGCAATTTGGCTACGGTTGCATGGACCTGGCATGCTCATTCACCGACACCTCGAGCGACAGTGACGGCTCGGTGGTCAGTCGCCAGTGGCGTTTCGGCGACGGTGCAACATCATCTGCCGGCAACCCCAGCCATAGCTTCAGTGCGCCCGGCAGCTACACGGTTGAACTGACGGTGACCGACGACGACGGTGCGACAGCGTCGGTTTCGCAAACGGTGAACGTTACCGCACAGGTGAACAATCCGCCGACGGCGCAGTTTTCTTTTGCTTGCGACAACCTCGAATGCGGCTTCAACGATCAGTCGAGCGACAGCGACGGTAGCATCGCGAGTCGGCAGTGGAGCTTCGGTGATGGGTCGACGTCCACGCAGCCGAACCCGACGCATACCTTCGCCGCAGCCGGCTGGTACAAGGTCAGTCTGACCGTCACCGATGACGGCGGCGAGACGTCGACCGTTACGCAGGTCGTCACGGTCAGCAACCCGGCAGTCGACAGTGAAGATCCGACGGTCTCGATCACATCACCGGCCGACGGTGCGACGGTCAGTCGGCGGGTGAGGCTGTCGGCATCGGCGACCGACAACGACCAGGTGAGCAGTGTCGTGATCTACGTCGACGGCAGCCTACGTTGTTCCGGTACGACCAGTGCGTCATGTATCTGGAACCTGCGCAGGGTAGCCGCAGGTAGCCACACGATCAGTGCGCAAGCGACCGACGCCGCCGGCAATAGTGCGACGACGTCGATCAGCGTCACGGTCGAAGCCGCAGGCAGCAGTGGCGGCAAAGGCGCAGGCAAGTCGAAGTAACCGATAAGCTGAGCGCTCACAGGCAGAGCCGACGGCGAACCCGGGTGGTGCGCCGCCGGCTTCCGCTTGTCCGGCGCCTTGCCACCGGTGACCTCAGATCGAATCGAACAGCGCGATACTCGATTCGAACGAGCGTTGAGCCTCGTGTTCGAGGAAATCCATCTGCGGTGCGGTCAATACCAGGCGATCCAGTTCCTGTTTGATCTGTACCAGTGTCGGGCGCTGCGCTTGTACCGAGGCGAAGCGATAAAAACGCACACCGTTATCGTCATGCAAGCCGAAGGTGCCCGCGATGGCGCGGCCGATCATCTGCCCGCCGGCGAGATCGCCCAGGTAGCGGGTGTAGAAATGTGCGACCACGCCGAGGGGGTACGCGTCGGCGCTGGCGCGAATCTGTTCTGCATAGGGTGAGGCTGAGTCGGCGGACGCCGGTGTGTGGCCGAAGTGCATCAGATCATCGGCGATCGCCGGCGCGCGCGGCAGATCCCACCGGGGCCACGATGCCAAGCTTGGCGCAACCTGTTCTTGCGACATTTTGTCGAGGGTCTGATAGACGGGCAGCAGGCGTTGTAGATAGCGCACATATTCCGCCCTCGACAAGTGCCCGTTCAGCATCGACGTCACGAAGCTGTGCCGCTCCGCCGCGCGGTGGAGTAGTTCGGTCGCCGACTTGAGTCTTGCCGTCAATAACATATGTTGAACCGGGTGCCGTTCGGCGGTAGTTGGGGCTTCTTCTTTTCGGATTGGACATGTTGCAGCGTGCGCTGAAAGTGCCTCGAAATGCCGGCCTCGGCGCGCCGCCGAAATTGCCTGTCCAGAACATGAAACGCCAAATAGTCTGTGCTACTCTCGCGACGGCATCAATAATTGCATGCACTTGGAGTGTGGGTTGAGCGAGAACGTAACCGGCGAACTGCTGACCCGTGGTGACCTATCCACCTGCGACCGTGAACCCATCCATCTACTCGGACGCGTTCAGCATTTCGGTTGCCTGCTCGCGCTGACCAGCGACTGGATCATCAGCCGGGCGTCGACCAATGTAACGGAGTTCCTCGGGATCGACACCGACTCGCTGCTTGGTACGTCCTTGGGTAGCTTGATACCGGGTGGCGTGTTTGCCGAGATCCGCGAGCACGTCACCGAGTTGAATACCGAAGATGCCGTCGCGCGGATGTTCGGCGTGAAGCTGCTGAGCGGCGGCGATAGAACCTTCGACCTGGCGATGCACATCTCCGGCACGTGGATCGTTCTCGATATCGAGGCCGGTGATTCCGCGGAATACAGTGACACCAGCCAGCACGTCAGGAACATGCTGGCGGTGCTGCCGACGTGTGACACGGTCGAGGCCCTGTGTCGTGCCGCCGCCCGACAGGTGCGTGAACTCACCGGGTTCGATCGCGTCATGGTGTATCGTTTTGCGGCTGACGGCAGCGGCGAGGTCGTCGCCGAAGAGCGCCACGCATCGGCCACGTCCTACCTCGGGTTGCACTTTCCCGCATCGGATATCCCGCAGCAGGCCCGAACGCTTTACCGGCGCAACCTGCTGCGCATCATCAGTGATGTCGATGATCCCGGCTCGCCGATCCTGCCCGAGTACAGTCCCGACGGAAAGCCGCTGGACCTGTCGATGTCCGGTTTGCGCTCGGTCTCGCCGATCCACATCGAGTACCTGAAGAACATGGGCGTGCGTGCGTCGCTGTCGATTTCGATACTCAAGCGCGGCAAGTTATGGGGCCTGTTCGCCTGTCACCATGACTCGCCCAAGGTGCTGCCTTATCGGATACGTACCGGGGCCGAGCTCTACGGTCAGATCTTCGGCTTTGTATTGGATCAGCTGGAGGGCGAGGTTCGAAGCCTTGGCTCTGACAAGGCACAGGCGCTGCATCATCGGCTGATGTCGGAACTCGCCGATGAATCCGGTTTGGCCGGCAAGTTTCCCCGTCTGGCGAACAGCCTGCGATCGGTCATTGAATGCGACGGTGTGGCCGGCTATATCGATGGTCAGTTGCTCAGCGAAGGGCAGACGCCGGCGGAAGAAGATATCAAAAAGATCGTGCGTTTCCTGAATACGGCCGGTTGCAGCACCATCTATAAAACGGACTGCCTCGGTGACGTGTTCCCGCCGGCTGAGCGCTATGCCGCGACGGCATCGGGGCTGTTGGCCTTGCCGGTGTCGCGCACGCCGCGCGACTACATGATGTTCTTCAGAAAGGAGCTCGTCAGCACGGTTGCGTGGGCGGGTGATCCGAGCAAGCCATTGGTCGCGGACCTGCAAGGCGAGCGTCTCACCCCGCGCAAGAGTTTCGAACTTTGGCAGCAGACCGTGCGTGGCCGATCCAAGCCATGGAGCGATATCGAATGTGAAGCTGCCGAGTCGGTACGGGTCACCTTGCTCGAAGTGATTCTGCGCATGGCCGACGTCGCTGCGAGCGACCGAGCGCGTGCGCAGGAGCGCCAGGAACTGCTGATCGCGGAACTGAACCACCGCGTTCGCAACATCCTCAACCTGATTCGCGGCCTGGTAACGCAGAGCGGCGCGGATTCACGTTCGGTGGCCGATTTCACCGATGTCGTCGGTGGGCGGATTCATGCGTTGGCGCGCGCGCATGATCAGATCACACAGCAAAACTGGTCGCCCGCATCGCTGACCCGGCTGATCGACACCGAGGTCAAGGCCTACCTTGCCAGCAAGGCCGAACGCGTGGTCGTCAAAGGCAAAGACGTGATGTTGGCGCCGGTCGCCGCGACGACGATGGCCCTGGTCATCCACGAGCTGACCACGAATTCGGCGAAGTACGGCGCGCTCGCCGATTCGAGCGGCAAGGTGACGGTCGAGCTCGCCACGAACGACCACGGCGACCTTTGCATGCATTGGAAAGAGACAGGTGGTCCACCGGTCCAGGCGCCGACACGACGTGGATTCGGCAGCGCCATCATCGAAAGGTCCATACCCTTCGAGTTGAAGGGCGAGGCCGCGCTGTATTACAAACTTGCCGGTGTCGAAGCCGACTTCGTCGTTCCGGCCACGTTCATTTCAACCGACCCCAGCCAGTCGGAAACCGTGGACGAGGCGACAGCGGACGAACGGATATCATCACGGCTTGCGTTTCAGCACGCCTTGGTGCTCGAAGACAATTTCATTATTGCGATGGACATGGAGGCGCTGCTCAGGCGCCTGGGCGTACCGAACGTGACGGTGGCGGCCGGCGTCATCGATGCCGACCGGGTGCTCGATGAAAAACCGATCGATGTCGCCGTGTTGGACGTCAATCTGGGATCGGAAAGCAGCGAACCGATTGCCACCCGTCTGCAGCAGGCATCCATTCCATTTGCGTTCGCTACCGGTTATGGCGATGTCGCAACCTTGCAGAAGACGTTTCCCGGGGTGCAGATGATCACCAAGCCGTGCCAGGAAGAAGCGCTGCGCGAGGTATTGGCAATACTGTCTTCCTGATCTGCCCGTCAAACCGGTCGCCAGACTATCCCAGCTAGGGGTTCGGGTGCGCCTGCAATTCGCCGCATGGTCTATCGCGGTAGTCGTTAGGGTTGGCCCAAGCGTCTTCCCGATTGCTCAACATCTACCCCGTAGTAATCGTACTCGCTGTCGTGATGCTGTTCGATCGTGTCTTCGAAGTCGCCGTTATAGCGTGGGTCCTGCGGCCGTTCGTGACTGTTCATGAATGCGGCAACGTCCCAAGCGTCCTGGTCGCTGAGTCCGCCGACACCCAAAGGCATATTGTGTTTGATGAAAGCAGCGGCGGTGTTGATGCGATGCATGCCGGCTCCCCAGTTGTAGGCACGCTCGCCCCACAACGGCGGGAAGACGGTGGTACCGTCCGCATCTCTGACGCCCAGGCCATCTTCACCGTGGCACAGCGCACAGTTGTCGGCAAACACCTTCGCCCCGCGCCGAACGTCGAATCCTTTCTCGGTAGCGGCGACCTCGGGATAGCCGCGCCCCGGCATGTTGTTATCTCCCGTCGGCGCGCCGCTTGCGAGCCAATAGCTGTATGCGGTCAACGCGACGATCGTGTCGCTGTCGGCGGCGGGCGGCTTGCCGGCCTTCGAGGCCTGTGCATTCATCGAGTAGGTGAAGCAACCTTGAAGACGTTCGATGTAGGTGTTTACCTTGTGGTTTTTCTTGCGATATGCCGGGTAAGACACCCACGCCGCCCACAGGGGAGACGAGTCGGCCAGTCGTCCGGCGTCCAGGTGACAGTGGGTGCACGCCTGATCATTTCCGACATGGGGCGCTGAAATTGGATGGGTGTTGGTTTCTGTGAAGATCGCCTCACCCAAGCGCACCATGTCGCCGAAAGGCCCGCCCGGCAGCTGCTCGCGCGAAGGGGGCGTGAACGCCGCCTGTTGGTGGGCGGCGGGTGCCGACGCCTCGCCCGCGGCGGGTTTGGTGACGGACACCTGCGCAAGATTACCGGCGGTGATCGCTTTACCCGTCGGCATCGATGCGTAGTAAGCGGCCAATAGATCGATCTCTTCGTCGCTCAGCGAGGTGGCCACGTGTCTCATCATGCCGAGCAGGTCGTTGCGCCGCGCGCCGCTCTGCCATGCCTTGAGCTGCGCCTTGAGGTAGCTTGCGTGTTGACCGGCGATGCCGGGAAAGTTCGCACCCACCCCTTGGCCCAGTGGGGCATGGCACTGATTGCAGCCCGGTAGCCTGCGTTGCGGCCAGTCGCCCCAGGTGGCAAGGAGTTCGGCGCGTTTCAACAGGTCGCCTTCGAGGTGACTGGCCGGCGTACTCGACCCGGATGTCGCAGCCGGCAGCAGCGCGTAATAGCCGGCCACGGCCTCGATCTCGCCATCGGCGAGCTTGGCGGCGATAGGCGTCATGATCGGGTTGTCGCGTGTACCGTTCCGAAAGGCGTGCAACTGCGAAACGAGGTAGTCGGCGTTCAGGCCGGCCAGTCGCGGGAAACCACCGGCGGCCATCCCTTGTCCGTCGCTGCCATGGCAGCCGACGCATGCCGCAGCGCCCGTGCTGTTGCCTTTCGAGGCCAGTTGTCTGCCGAGGTCTTCATCGGCGAGGGCATCGATCGCAGCGGTGGTCAGCCAGGCCAGCAGCCCAGCCGTGAGAATCGTGGTGCCGCGTTGCAAGCGTTGCGTGTCATTCATGTGTTGCCTTCCTCTGTACGTCGATTGTCGGCAATCGGATCGCCGCAGGCGTATTCGGCTGCACGTCGTCACGGTTGGTCGGGCGTGCGCTGTGCGCCAAATGATTGGGCAGCAAACGCCAGGGGTAGAGGCTTCCCATATATCCCGGCGCGTACTCCCGTTACCGGGAACGGCCCTCAGCTGCCTCTGTGATCCGACTTGGATGTCGAGTCATAGGAGAGTCGGCAATCCGCATGCCACATGTGCCATCGCTACGCAGAGCTGGCTGAATAGGGCGCCGTGGGACGGGTTACTCCGTATGCGGTCGAGTTCGACCAGCTGGCATGGCGCAACTGCACCAGTCAAACAGAGCCGCGAAACCCTTTGCCCGGTCGATGGAGACCACTCGCCATTCTTCCGTTGCGAGCCTGCCGTCAACGGTGGAGTTGATCAGGTCGGCAGGATCAAGGTAACCGACAGGTGAGAGGCGTCCGGCGTATCAACCTCGAGCTTGCCGTCGAGCAGACGCGCCAGTGCGGCCGCTTTGCCGAGGTCGTCGCGCAGGCGCTCAACCGCGTCCGCGGCAGTGTCGGCTTCTGAATCACCGGTGGCGAGGATGGCGTCGAGTCGGATCAGCGGTAGCTGCAATTGCATGCCCGTGCTGTCCGTGTCGACGGTGATAGTCGCCGGCTCGGGTAGACCGGTTTCAGCGAACCGGTCCGTCACGTGGACGAGGATCTGGTAGATCGTGCGCAACACCTGTTTGCGCGGCAGCGTGACCGGCATCCGGTCGGCGGCCGCGCAGCTACACGTCCAATCGGTGGCGTAGCGGTGGTTGACGATCTCGCACAGCTGAGTCACCGCCTCGTCCAGGTTGAATGCCGTGGCAGGTTCCAGCGGCTCGCCGATTTTCGCACTGATGGGTTGTAGCGCGGCCAGGCCGGCATCGATCTGTTGCCTGAACAGTTTCAGGCGCTCCGCAACATCGGCGTCGGTGGTCTCGCCCAGCAGGTTGTTGCACACAGCCGCCAGCGCCGCGTAGTTGTTGCGCGACTTGTGGATGATGAACTTCACCACGTCTTCCCATTCATCTACGGCGTCCCAGCGGACGAGTTCGCCGTAGCACTCCAGCAGGGACGCGATGTCTGCCGAGGTTCCGGTCTCCCCCTGTCTGCGGTTGTGTCTTGCCATTGCCTCGTGCCGAATCTCGATTGCTTTATCCATCAGCGTCGCCCCTTCGGTGCTTCTCCCTACACGCAGTTTTGACGTCGAGCGTCGCGCCATAGCTCGCAGATGAATCTTCCATCGGTCCCTTCCCGCCAACGATCCGGCAACCAGGTCTGCGGACTGTTGCGACTCTCACGACCGTTACGCCAACGTTATTGCCAATAAGGCCGGGTGCGGTAAGTGTCGTATATCTTCATTTCGTAGTCCCGGTCGGTGAAATCCGGCCATTTATCTTTTTCGAAACCTTCCGCCGACGTCAACCGCGCGCGGTCGATATCCAGAAGCAGGCCGTTGTTCTCGGTATCCAGGTGGAACGCATTCCAGGGCACAGGAAACAGCTTTTCGCTGACACCCAGAAACTGACTCATGTCCAACAGGGCGTACGAGACCAGTCCGGTATCCGTGTCGATCATAACCTCTTCGATGTTGCCGAGGTTCTCGCCTTGCAGATTCTTCACATAGCCACCGATAAACGCTCGTGCCGAAATGTTCATATCTCCTCCGACTCGCCTTTACAAAAAGACGGGAACCAACGACTAAATTACCCGTCTCGACCTCCGTCATCGCTTTTGCAGAAAGCGACCGTCATGCTGCACGTTCGAACAGCACTAACCGTGCCAGCTGTAGGGTGAGCGCGCCGGCGGCCGCAAGATGGCATGCGCGAATCGCCGGTCGATGCGCCTATCGGGTTTGTATTCCGGGTTCAATCGGCGCGCGACGGCTGCGTGCGGAAATTGCCTGACGACCCCGGCCGTTGCGTTGGTCTCGATACCTGGCTGAATACAGACGCGCGGTGGTCTATTAGAACCTTCCTTCCCTCGCGCGCAGACCGAAGCCCCTGCTCAAGCACCGTTCCGCCGCGCTTTATCACCTTGGCATGTGCCTTGCCATTACGCTCCCAAACGCCGATCGGCGTTACAGGCAATGACGACATCGACACAGAACACGGGGCATCTCATGGCAACGAAATCCAGCGCTAGAAAACGTAAATCGTCCACCAACAAGGCAGTGATCGCTGATGTTGAAGCACCGGTCGGCAACGGCGGTGAGATTCAGCAGGCGCCCGAGCAGGGCAACGGCGAGACAATGACCACCCAACAGGGAGTGCCGGTCAGCGACAATCAGAACTCGCTCAAGACAGGTCAGCGTGGCCCGACCTTGCTGGAAGATTTTCACTTTCGCGAAAAGATCTTTCACTTCGACCATGAGCGCATTCCTGAGCGGGTCGTCCACGCGCGTGGCTACGGTGCGCACGGCTATTTCGAAACCTACGAGTCGCTTTCCGAGTTGACGAGTGCCGATATCTTCCAGCGCAAGGGTGAGAAGACACCGGCGTTCGTGCGATTTTCGACGGTGGCCGGCAACAAGGGCTCGGTCGACCTGGCGCGCGACGTCCGCGGTTTCGCCGTGAAGCTGTACACCAAGCAAGGCAATTGGGACATCGTCGGCAACAACATCCCGGTGTTCTTCATCCAGGATGCGATGAAGTTCCCCGACCTGATCCATTCGGCCAAAGACGAACCCGACCGCGGTTTCCCGCAGGCGCAGACCGCGCACGACAACTTCTGGGACTTCATCTCGCTGACGCCCGAAGCCATGCACATGGTGATGTGGATCATGTCCGACCGGGCAATACCGCGATCGTTCCGCTTCATGGAAGGCTTCGGCGTACACACCTTTCGCCTGGTCAACGCCAAAGGGCAGTCGCACTTCGTCAAGTTTCATTGGAAACCGAAGCTGGGCATGCAATCGGTGACCTGGGACGAGGCCGTCAAGATCAATGGTGCCGATCCGGACTTTCATCGTCGCGATCTGTGGGACACGCTGGTCGCAGGCGAGAAGGTGGAATGGGAGCTCGGGCTGCAGGTGTTCGACGACAAGTTCGCCGACGAGTTCGAGTTCGACGTGCTCGATGCGACCAAGCTGATACCGGAGGAGCAGGTGCCGGTCAGAATCGTCGGTAGACTGGTGCTGGACCGGGTGGTCGACAACTTCTTCGCCGAAACGGAGCAGGTGGCCTTCTGCACGCAGAACATCGTGCCCGGCATCGATTTCACCAACGATCCGCTGTTGCAGGGGCGCAACTTCTCGTACTTGGACACCCAGGTCAAACGCCTGGGCGGACCGAACTTCACCCATATCCCGATCAATGCGCCGAAATGTCCTTTCCATCACTTTCAACAGGACGGCCACATGGCGATGACCAATCCACAGGGAAGGGTCAACTATGAGCCGAACTCCTGGGGTGACGACGGTGGTCCGCGAGCGTCGAGCGACGGCTTCACATCTTACAGTACGGAAGAAAGCGGCGAGAAGGGCAAATACCGCTCGGAAACCTTCGCCGATCACTACAGCCAGGCGCGCCAGTTCTATGTCAGCCAGACCGACGTCGAACGTGAGCACATGCGCAATGCGCTGGTTTTCGAGCTGAGCAAGGTGAAAGAGCCCAAGATCCGAGTGCGCGTCGTTGCACATCTGCTCAATATCGACAAGGGCCTGGCGGAGGGCGTTGCCGCGGGGCTCGGTATCGGCGAACTGCCGAAACCGGCGACGGCGGAGCGCCAGCCGATCAAGGATCTACCGGTGTCCGATGCACTCAGCATGCTGAAGAACCCACCCCAGACGTTCGCCGGCCGCAAGCTGGGTGTGCTCGTCACCGACGGTTTCGACGGCAAACTACTGGGCGCCTTGCGTAAGGCGGCCAAGAAAGAAAAAGCCAACGTCACCCTGGTGGCGCCGGTCGCCGCCGGCATCCAAGACGATCAGGGGCAGAAGTACGCAGCGGACGAGATCCTCGACGGCGCGCCGTCGGTGTTGTTCGACGCGGTCGCGATACTCGTGTCGGAGAAGGGGGCGGATGACCTGCTGATCGAAAATGCCGCACGCCAGTTCATCGGCGATGCGATCGCCCACAAGAAATTTGTGGCCTACAGCAAGCCGGCACGCGCGCTGGTCGAGGCATGTCGACTCGAAGGGGCCGACGGCGATCAAGGTCTTCTTGAACTGTCGACAAACAAAGCGGCTTCGGACTTTCTTGAAAGGTGTCGCAATCTACGTGCGTGGGAACCCGGCCAGTAGGTCGAGATCACTGACGGCAACCTGCTGATCCGATCGTCGAGGTTCGACGGCGGGTTGCCGCGATGAAGACCCGACGCAAAAACAACGCATCAGGCGTTCGTTCTCGAACCTGATTGTGCCCCGGCATCGAGTTGCATCAGGATGGTAGCCAGGTCACGTTCGGCGGCTTCGTAGTCGAGTCGTGTGATGTTCGCAATCAATGTTGATATCAGTTCGTCACTCACCTTGCCGCTGAGCAGGTCGTGGACGGTATCTTTGGCGCGTTGCGGAACAATGGTCGATTGTTGAAGTAGCTGGCTCAGTTCTTTGAGGGCTTTGGCGGGGTCGGCATTTTTTTCGGCCGGTGTGTTCCCCGACTTGTCGCCGGATTGCAATGTCGACACGATGCTCAGCACGGATTCCAGCTGTGATACGAAATCCACGCTCACCTGCAATTTCTCGGTTTCGTCCGTGCTTTTGACCAGTGCCTGCTCCAGCCGCTCGGCACTGGCCGCCAGATGTTTTGCACCGATATTGCCGGCCATGCCGCGCACGATATGGACTTGTTCGACGGCGGACTCCCGGTTGCCGGATGCCAATGCCTGGGCGATGCGGGTATGCACATCGGCGAAGTCTTTGGCGAAATCGCCCAGTACTCTTCTGAGCAGGTTTTCGTCGCCATCGAGCCGTCGTAATGCGCTCTGTATATCCAGCTCCCTGATGGCCATCAGGTCTACGGAGGGCGTGCGCGATTCGTCTTCGCCGCGTGCCAACCGCCGCCGGCGAACGCGTGCGGGGTCGATCCATTTGTTGAGCATCTCGGTGAGTTGCTGAACATCGATCGGCTTGGGCAGGTGGTCGTTCATGCCGGCCGCTTTGGTCGCGGCGCGGTCTTCCTCGGTCACGGCGGCGGTCATCGCAACGATCGGCGTGTCTTTGTACTCGGGCAGAAGCCGCAAGGCCTTGGTGGCCTCGAAACCATCCATCAGCGGCATCTGCAGGTCCATCAATATGAGGTCGTACAGGTTGCTGCGTGCCATGGCCAGGGCGACCCGGCCGTTGTCGGCAACGTCCACTTGCACGTTCATCCGTTCGATCAAACCTTTGGCGACATATTGGTTGGTCGCGTGATCCTCGACCAGCAGGATGCGGCTCCCCAGCGTTTCGTGGCGCGCAGTGGTGGCCTCATCGACGCGCTCTAGCTGTTCCTTGAACCAGTCAGGGCGGATGTCCTGTTGGATAGAGACGATCGCGTCGTAGAGCCGGGATGGGCTCACCGGCTTTTGAATGAATGCCTTGACGTGGTCAGCTTTCAGCGGAAGGTCCGACAGGGTTTCGGCAAAGGCTGTGACCATGATGATGGCCGGCCGGCGTCGCTGACGATAGCCGTCGAGCGTCGCGTCCATCTGCTGGATCATGCCCACGCCGTCGAGAACGGGCATCTTCCAGTCCAACACCAGAATGTCGAACGGTGCACCGTGCCGTTCGGCGTCGGCAAGGGCCTCGAGTCCGGAGGCTGCATCGGATCGGCCGGCAACCTCGAGGCCCCAGTTGGTCAGCAAGCCGCCGATGATCTGCTGTGAGGTGACGTTGTCGTCGACCACCAGGGCGCGCATCACGTCGAGTCGGTCGCGCAAACGACTGGGGTGTACCTCGTCGTTGTAGGAAACCAGGATATGAAATTTGAACGTCGAGCCGTCACCGAAGGTGCTCGTCGCCTCGATCCGGCCATCCATCAATTCGATGATGCGTTGTGCAAGGGCCAAACCGAGGCCGGTGCCGCCAAAGCGCCGCCGGGTGGATGGGTCGGCCTGTTGGAACGGTTGAAACAGCTTTTCGATCTGTTCGGCCGTCATGCCGATGCCGGTATCGCGTACCGAAACCATCAGCTCGACCTTGCCGTCGTTGCGGGGCGTACCGGTCAGTTTGAGCAGGACCTGGCCACGGGACGTGAACTTGACGGCATTGCCGACCAGATTGTTCAGTACCTGCGACAGGTGGAAGTCGTCCGCTATCAATTTGTTCGGTATCTTCGGGTCGATATCGAGCAACAGTTCGATGCCTTTGCGCTCGGCTTCGCTGGCGAACAGTGACAGCGTTTCGTCGCACAGTTTGTCGAGATCGAAAGGGCGCTCGGCCAGTTCGAGGCGATCGGCCTCGATACGCGTGAAGTCGAGGATACTGTTGAGTACCTTCTGTAAGGTCTTGCCCGAGTTCAGCAGGATCTCCACCTCGCTGCGCTGGCGGCTACTCAATGGGCTGTCGAGCAACAACTGTGCGATGCCAAGCATGCCGTTCAGCGGCGTGCGAATCTCATGGCTCATGTTGGCAAGAAACATGCTCTTGGCTTCGTTGGCTGCGTCTGCGGCCTGTTTTGCAGCAGCCAGCTCGCTCTCTTTCTCCTTGTGTTCGGTTAGATCGAAAACGGTGGCCGCCACATAGGTCCGATCCTGCACCCGCAGCGGGCTGAGGGTGATGTTTACCGGTATCAAGTTGCCGTTTTTGCACTGGGCGTACAGATCTCGCCCGGGCGCCATGGGTTGGGCCTGCGGTGTCGCAAAATAGGCTTGGCGGACTGCGCCATGTGCACCTCTTTGCGGTTCGGGCACCAACAGATCGACCGACGTGCCGATGAGTTCCTGTTCATCGTAGCCCAGCATGCGTGCGGCGCGCGCGTTGATCCGTTCGATGTTGCCGTGCATGTCGACGACCATCAACGCGGTGGGCACGGTGTTCAGGGCGGCGCCGAAGATCACGTTCGTTTCGTAGGTGGCGAGCGCCTGTTGGGTTTTCGCCAAGGCGTTGGCGACCTTCTGCAGATCAGGGGCCTTGATTGCCGGAACCGGATTTTGGAAGTTGCCTTCGCCGATTGATGCGGCGAAATCGACTAGATCCTTTAGTGGGGTGAAGTTGCGGTAGATGTTGTAGTAAACGAACCAGCCGAGAAAAGCGGCGACTGACCACACGACCACGAGCGGCAGCAATGATGCCTGGACCACCGACCAGATCGCGGCCGGGGATTCTGGGGCGACGACCAGCGTATAACGCGCCGGATGTTCGTTGTTGCCGAGCGCGAGTTCACGTGCATACCAGCCGGCCGGGCTCCATCCATCGTCGCTCTCCCCCTCGAGGGGGGATGACTCGGTGATGGGTGTTGCAGGGAGTTCAGCGACGTCGCTCAGGTAGCCTGGGTTGCCGGTTTGGCCGGTGAAGTCACCCTCCGGGCTCAGCAGCAGCATTCCCTCGCTGTCGACGAAATAGATGTCGGCATTCCTGGGTACCAATGTCCTCAGGTAGGCCAAGGCGTTGGTGAGATTCAGGTTGACGATGACGAAGCCGTCATTCGCGCCTGCCGACGGCGCGGTACGTACGAACGCTCGAATCACCGGCACGAAAGGTATCTGAACCTGCCCATGCTCGCGGTTGAGGTTGATCTTCGAGTAAGCGAGTTGGCCCGCGCTGAGATTGCGGGCGGCGAGGGTATAGGGTTCGCGGCTTTTGTTCTGCAGTGCCTGGCCGACGATCGCGATGACCTCGCCGTCCTTGCGCTCGGAACGCACCAGTTCTCGTCCTTCGCCGTCCAAGGCGATCAGCCGGACCTGCAGAAAGTTCGGGTTGGAGCGCGCTACGGTATCGGTCAACTGCTGCATGGCGACCAATGCCGCCGGATCGCCGTCCAATGCACCGCTGACTGCGGGATGACCGGCGACGGCTTCCGCGGCGTTGGCGGCGCTTACGATAGCGTATTGCAGATCGAGGACATGGCGTTCGGTCCACGCGGCTATCGCTGTGCGTTGGGCCTGTTGGACCTGGTCGCGGTCGGCTGAAACGATATGGTAGCTCGCCAGCCCGGCCAATATGACCAGCGCCACAGAGATCGTGGTCGTCAGTCGGCGTGCGATTGTCAGTTTTTGCTCGATCGCGTTCATGGGACGTGACGGAAAAGGTCGTTGCGTGGGTTGGTCCGATACCGATGTGCGGTGTTGACCATGCTCATCGCCCGGGCACCAAGGGTTTGCAGTAGACCTGGTTGCGCCCGGCACGCTTGGCCTCGTACAGCGCGGCGTCGGCCACCTCGAGGAGTTCGTTCGGGGTGCCCTCGCTGCCGGGGAAGGAGGTCGAGCAACCGGCACTGATCGTGACGCAGTTGGCCACCTGTGAACCGCGATGCGCGATGCCCAGGCTCCTGACCTGCTCGAGGAGCTTTTCCGCACAGGTGCGCGCGCCGGCGATCGGCGTATCGGGCAACAGCATCACGAATTCTTCTCCGCCGTAGCGCCCGGCAAAATCCCCCGGGCGCTGCAGCGACGATTCGAGCGCGGCCGCGATTTTGCGCAGGCAATCGTCGCCCGCTGTGTGCCCGTAGTGGTCGTTGAACGCCTTGAAGTAATCGACATCGAAGACGATGAGCGAGAGGTGACCTTTGTGCCGCAGGGCACGACGCCACTCGACCTGGAGCGCCTCGTCGAACTGTCGACGGTTCGGCAGACCGGTCATGCCGTCCAGTGCCGCTCGTTGCTCGAGCAACTCGGTCTTGAGTTTCAAGTTGAGGTGGTTCTTGACCCGTGCCTGGACGATCGGTATCTCGAGTGGCTTGGCGATGAAGTCGACGCCGCCGACGCGGAATGCGCGAAGTTGCGAGGTAACATCGGACTCCCGTATCGAGAATATGACGGGTATCCCCTGGGTTTGCGGATTGTCTTTGAGCTGACAACACAGGTCGAACGAGTCCATGTCCGGCAGTTCGTCGTTCAGCAGGATCAGGTCCGGTTGTTCGGGCTTGGCCAGCATGTTCAAGGCATCGGTGCCACGCAGCGCGAAGCGTACCGTGTAGTCTTTGGACAAGGCGCCTGCCAGGCGTTCGATCGAAACGCGATTGGGCTCGATGACCAGCACGGAGACCGGGCTGAATCCACCGAGTTGGCTCACGGGCTGTTTCGTACGGTCGGCCAGCTTCTGCGACAGCGTACCCTGGTAGGCGTTTCGGCTTCTAACGACCGTCCGCAGGTCTTTGAGTAGGGCAAGTACGCGTTTCTTGCTCTCACGCAGATGCTGAACAATGTCATCGACCTGGTCTTGCTTGTCGTTGCGATGGGCCTGCAGGGCGCGTACGGCGAGGTCGTGAATTGCCCGATGGGCGTCGTCGATGGCGATGAAGGCAGCCATGTCGCCATAGGTCGCCTGTCCCTGGTGGTGATACCAATGGCCGAAGCGGCATTGGTGGTGATCGCCGACGAAATCGATGTTGCATCGCTCGCCGCTACCGCTCGTTTCTTCGATGATGCATTCGACGAATTGATCGAAATCGGATTGGGCCATCAGCAACGGCAGGTCGTCCAGTTCCCATTTCGAATCGACCCAATCGAGCCATTCTTCGTCGGGCTTGAACGCGGCGGCCCACGCCGGAATGGCGGTCGGCGCCATCGGTCTGGCGATGGCATAGCCCTGCAACAGGTCGCAACCGAGGCGCATCAGCACGATCGCCTGTTCGGCGGTCTCCACACCTTCAGCAACCACCACGCGACGAAACACGTGTGCCAGCGTGATGATCCCCGAGACCAGTTGCCGGTTGTCTTCATCGTCGAGCAGGTCGCGCACGAAGCTCTGATCGATCTTGATAATGTCGGTCGGTATCTGGCGCAGGTAGGATAGCGACGCGTAACCGGTGCCGAAGTCGTCGAGCGAGAAGGCAACGCCCCATGCGCGGCAGTCGGCAATCAGCTGCCGGACGTGTTCGGTATCCTGCAGCGCGGCTGATTCGAGGATCTCCAGTTCGAGTCGTGCCGGACTGACCTGCGGTTCGTCGTCCAGGCATTGGCGCAGGGTTGTGCGAAATCCCGGTTTCAGGAGTTGCCGCGGGGCAACGTTGACGCTGACGGTGATATCGACGCCTTGTGCCTGCCATTCGGCGATCTGGCGCAAGGCACGCCGGATGACCCAGGTACCGACATCGATGATCAGATCGTGTTCCAGCAGGTCGGGTAGAAAGTAGCCCGGCGACAACTCGCCGAACTCGGGATGCTGCCAGCGGAGCAGGGCCTCGACGCTTTCCAGCTTGCCGGAACGCAGGTTGACCTTGGGTTGGTAGACCAGCGCGAATTCCTCGCGCTTCAAAGCATCGGCTATTCGGTCAACCGAGAATTGCGCCGTCGGCACCGGCTGTGGCTGTCTGATTTCCGGTGCCAATCCCTGAACGGTACCCATAGCCGAGCAGTCCTCCCCCCGATGGACATAAAGACGATGCGGTTCCCGACATACCCGCTGGTAACTTTCTTATTTTTATTGTTTTTATGAGGATCGATTTCCCCTAAGTATTTTACGGCCCTGACTATGGGCACTTTAGAGTAATTATTCAAAAATAAACGCACTGAATTTCGGGGAATTGCGCAAGCCCGGCGTTCTTGGGCGCAACCGTGACGCCGTTCGATAGATGCGGGGGCGAAATCCCCGAGTGCCCGAGAATTTCGTCAGTGCATCCGTTCACGGGCGGTGGGTTCCGGTATGTGCTTGTTTCGCCGGGTGAACCCGGATCGCCTTCCGCTAAGGAATGTCTGGCGGTCGCCTGCAAGGTCGAGCCGGACGGCAGAGCGTATTGGCCGTAGTGCGGCGAATGGCAGGCGACGGCCAGAGCGGTTCGGACCACGGTTGGTGATAACGCTCAGTCGCCAGGCGGCGCTTTCCAGCGCTATCGCTCTGCAAATTCGCGTAAGTGACGGTGGATGGCTCGTGGCCGGCAATCGCCGGCGGCAGGTATCCGTTGAAATAGCCGCCGCCGGTTTTCCGGGTTTTGGCCGATGCCTTGATCAGTCAATGCCTCCGCCGGGTTGTACCGCGGTAATGCTGCACGCGTCGCAGGCCTTCTTGCAGTTCGGGTCATTGCCGACGTTATCGCCGCATTTCTTGCAGATATAACACGATGTCGACGCCGAACCCGTCGATCCGCCCGGTGCGGCGAGGGTGGCGCTACCGGTTCGTCCGACTGACGAGCTACCGGTCGCACGTTGCAGTTCCTGTTCGGCAAACAGCGGGGTCGAGCAGATCGATGCGACGATCAGTGCGATAGCCCGAAGCGGAATGAGTTTGGCGGTTTGCATGTCCCTATCCTCCTTGATTTTCCTGAAGTGCGTGCGTCGTGCACAGCTTCTAGTGTAGTCGCTGTATTTGAAGGCGCAGCGGCGGACTATCCCGTCTGCATGGTCAGGTGTCCGGCCCACCAGCCAGGCTGATTTCAACCACCCGGCCGCCGCCAAGGGGCTGGTTGCGGTAGGGCCATAGCAGGCGCTCACTGAGTTGGGCGGTCAACTGCAGGCCGAGGCCGAAACCGGTGGCCTCGCCGTTGCCGTTGTCGTTTGTGTCGGCCTGCCGATTCTCGATGCGCACTTCGCTGTCTCGCTGGGTGATCTTCACCTGGCCCTCCCAGGTGTGCTGGAAGGCGTTGCGGATCAGGTTGCCGAGCACGATGCGCGCGGCGGTATCGGGCAGTTCGACGATGCTCTGGTCGGTCTGCAATTCGACCTCGACATGCTTGTCGGCGAGCAGGTAACGGTTCTCGTCGACCAGCTGTTTGATGAGTTCGCCGATCGACACCATCTGGGTCGGCAGTGTTTCGAGTTCATCGCGGCTCAGCCACAGCAGGGTCTCGGTGAGATGCTGCATGGTCTGGCTGGCCCGGTCGATACGGTCGTAGGCCTTCTGCTGCGACTTGTCCGGCAAGTGTTTGCGATCGAGTTGCAGTTTGCGGATCAGTTCGACGTTGCTGCGGATCACGCTGATCGGTGTGCGCAGTTCATGACTGGCATGGCGCAGAAAACGGTGCTCGCGTTCGACCGATTGCTGCACCGACGACACGCTGTTCTTGATCAGCTGCGCCAGCCGATTGAGTTCGGGGTAGGCAAAGTCGGGCACGGGTTTGGTGATATTGTGCGCGTCGAGGGCCTGCGCCCAGCTGCCGAGCTCGGCAGCTGGGCGTGATACGCGTTTCATCAACAGCCAGATGATCACGGCGAACGCCAGCGCACTGGCGGCACTGATCATCAGCAGTGCCTTCATGTTGCGTGCAATATTGCGGCCTACCAGACGCGAGGCGTTTTCGCGGGTGAAGGTACGCGAGATCAGTAGCTCGTTGTCACTGACGCGAAAGCGCATCAGGAAGTGAATGACGTCCGGACGCTGCATGAAGCCGGATGCATCGTGCTTGTTCAACACGCCGACGCGGGTCGGTGGTTTACCGAAACTCCGGCGGACGGCACCCGGCAGGCGGTCCCAGCGGTTGCTGATGGTGTAGCCGTCGAAACTGTTGCTGTCGCTGTAGTCGGCGGAGGGGATTGATTCGACAAAGCTGTTGACAGCCGCTTCCATATTGGCGGCGATGATGTTGTCCATGCCGCGCATGAAATACTGCGCCGTCAGCACCGAGTAACCGATGACCAGCACGATACCGAGCGCCAGTACCGCCAGTGCGATGAACCAACGTAGGCTAATCTGGCGTTTCATCGTTGTCGGCCCGCACGGCAAAGCCGTGACCGGTGATTGTGTGCACAAGGCGTGGCCCGGCAGAACCGTCGACTGCTTTGCGCAGGTTGAAGATGTGCACCTTGAGGCTGTTGCTGTCGGGTGGTTCGTCGCCCCACACGGCGTCTTCCAGTGTTTGACGGCTGACGGTGTCGGGCGAGGCACGTAGCAATACCTCGAGCAGACGCCACCCGGTCGGCGACAAGCGGATCGGCCGGTCGGCCCGCGTCACCGTCTTCTCGCTGAGGTTCATGACCAAGTCGGCACAGCGCAACACATGTACCTGACCGCTGCGACGTCGTGCCAGCGCATGCAATCGAACAACGAGTTCCTGGAGTTCGAACGGTTTGACCAGGTAGTCATCGGTGCCTGCGCGGAAGCCGTCGATCTTGTCTTCCAGGCGGTCGCGGGCAGTCAGCATCAGCACCGGGGTGTCGTCGCCGTCGGCGCGCAGGCGCTCGCAGACGCTGAGCCCGTCGAGGCGCGGCAGGTTCAGATCGAGCAACAAGACGTCGTAACGCTCACGCCGTGCGAGGTTGAGCCCGGCCACACCGTTGCTTGCGTGGTCGCAGCGAATCTGTTCGAGCTCGAGGTATTGCACGATCGTTTGCGCAAGATCGAGGTCGTCCTCAACCAGAAGTGCGTTCAGCATGGCGAGCCGGTTTCTCCGCGGTGAACGAGGCGTTTTTGATCCGCTTCAGCAGGTCGGCGACGTCGTGTTGAATCAGCAACAACGCCGGTATCAGGATCAATGTGATCACTGTAGCAAACATGATCCCGTAGGCGACCGACACGGCGGCCGGAATCAGGAACTGCGCCTGACGTGAGGTCTCGCCGAGCAGCGGCATCAGGCCGGCAAAGGTGGTGAACGACGTGAGCAACACCGGGCGCAGGCGTTCGCGGCAGGCGCGGCTGATCGCCTGGTGCAGGTGGGCGGCATCCGGCTTGTGTTCATTGAAGCGCGCCACCAGCAGCAGACTGTCGTTTACCACGACGCCGCTCAGCGCAATGATGCCGTTCAACGACAGGATGCCGAGCGACATGTCGTTCAGCCAATGACCGAGAATCGCGCCGACGATACCGAACGGGATCGCCGTCATGATCAATACCGGCTGTGCGTACGACTTCAGCGGTATAGCCAGCAACAAGTAGATGACGAGCAGGGCGAGCATGAACATGTGCGTCATCGATGTCTGCGTTTCGGCCTGCTGTTCGGCTTCACCGGCAAAGTGGATGCCCAGGCCGGGGAACTGACGTTCGAGCTGTGGTGCGAGCGTGCGTTTCAATTGCGCGACCAGCTCGGTGGCCGAAAGCTGTTCCTTGTCGACATCGGCCGAAACATAGGCCGCACGTTTGCCGTCGATGCGGCTGATACTGTCGCGTGCATAGCCGAAATTGACGGTTGCCACGCTCGACAGCGGCACCACGGTACCGTCGGTGGTGCGGACGCGCGCGTTCAGAACGTCGGCAGCGCTCTGCCGCTCGTTTTCGGGATAGCGGACCTTGACCTCGATCTCGTCGCTGCCGCGTTGGTAGCGCTGCACGACCTGCCCGCTGAACGCCTGCAGCACTTGCGCCGCCAACGCATCGGTGGTCAGGCCGAGGGAACGTCCCTGCTGGGTCAGTTCCAGGCGCATGCGCGGCATCCCGGGTTCGAGGTTGTCCTCGATGCCGAATACCGCCGGCATCGCGGTGAGTTTTGCTTTGAGTTCTTCGCCGGCCAGCGTCAGCACCTGGTCGTCGTCGGCGCGCAGCTCAACGCGCACGGCATCGACCATGCGTGGTGAGTTCTGGATCGTGAGCGAACGCACGCCCTCGGGTAGGCCGGCTAAGCTGCGCCATTTTTGGGTGAAGGTGCGAATGTCGTAGGCCGACTGGCTGTCCAGCTCGATCGT
>MWSA01000457.1_pt1 | contig 37486 bp, 35 predicted proteins | sample 1021941 | NCBI WGS metagenome assembly MWSA01 (sample SAMN06327220, study PRJNA374545) | mollusc metagenome | biome: marine bay; material: sediment; isolation source: gill 40 cm from animal A | host: Kuphus polythalamius | place: Philippines: Mindanao | collected 2011-09-12 | reverse complement strand
CAGGAGAGAGCATTGTATGTGCGGTATTGTTGGTGCGATCGCAGAGCGCAACGTTGTCCCCATCTTGATGGAGGGCTTACGCCGGCTTGAGTACCGGGGCTATGACTCGGCCGGTATCGCCGTGCGCCATCCGGATGCTCGACTGCAGCGTATCCGTTCTGTCGGCAAGGTCTCCGAGCTGCAAAACCTGCTGGATCAAAGTGCCGTCGAAGGCAATCTCGGTATCGCCCACACGCGTTGGGCGACACACGGTATGCCGGCCGAGCGCAACGCCCACCCGCACATGAGCGGCGAGCAGGTTGCGATCGTGCACAACGGCATCATCGAAAATCATGCCGACCTGCGTGCTGACCTGCAGGCTGCAGGCTTCGAGTTCAATTCGGATACCGACACCGAGGTCATCGCCCATCTCCTGGCGCGGCTGTTGGCCGAAGGCCAGAGCATCGCCGACGCCACGCGCAATGCGATCAAACGTCTGGTCGGTGCCTACGCACTCGCGGTTATCAGCCCGGACGACCCCGATCACATGGTCGTCACCCGCGCCGGTAGCCCCCTGGTTATCGGTGTGGGCGTCGGCGAACACTTTATCGCCTCCGACGTGTTCGCCCTGCTGCCGGTCACCCAGCGCTTCATCTTTCTCGAAGAAGGCGACCTGGCCGAGATACGGCGCGACGGTGTCAGCATCTTCGACGCCGACGGCAAACCGGTAGAGCGTGAAATACGCACCAGCCAGCTTTCCGTGTCGAACGCTGAAAAGGGTCAGTACCGTCACTACATGCTCAAGGAGATCTTCGAGCAACCCGGCGTGATTGCTGAAACACTTGAGGGCCGTATCCACCAGGGCAAGCTGCTCGAGGAAAGCTTCGGCCACGTCGCCAAAGAACTGTTCGAGAAGACCAAGGCCGTGCAGATCATCGCCTGCGGCACCAGCTATCATGCCGGGTTGGTCGCAAGATATTGGCTGGAAGAGGTCGGTGTACCCTGTCAGATCGAAGTCGCCAGCGAGTTCCGTTATCGCAAGACAGTCGTCTCGCCCGATACCCTGTTCGTCACGATATCGCAGTCCGGCGAAACCGCAGATACCCTCGCGGCGTTGCGCGAAGCCAAGCGTGCCGGATACATCGGTAGCCTGGTCGTGTGCAACGTTCCCGAAAGTTCCCTGGTGCGCGAATCCGACGTCGCGTTGATGACCCGCGCCGGGCCGGAGATCGGTGTGGCATCGACCAAGGCCTTCACAACCCAACTGGTAGCGCTGCGCCTGATGACGCTGGCCCTGGCCAAACGCCGCGGTTTGAACGCTGAACAGGAAAAAGAATGGGTCGAAGAGTTGCAGGCGCTGCCGCGCCAGGTCGAAGTCGTTCTCAAGCTCAGCGATGCGATCGACGAAATGGCGCAGTCTTTTGCCGACATGCACAACGCCCTGTTTCTCGGCCGCGGCACGTTCTACCCGATCGCCATGGAAGGGGCACTCAAGCTCAAGGAAATCTCATACATTCATGCCGAGGCCTATCCGGCCGGTGAACTCAAGCATGGCCCGTTGGCGTTGGTCGATGACCGCATGCCCGTGGTGTGCGCCCTGCCCGATGATCCGTTGCTCGAAAAAGTGCTATCCAATCTGCAAGAGGTACGTGCGCGCGGCGGCGAACTGTTCCTGTTCAGCGACAAGAAGATCAAGATCCCGCTCGACCGCTACCAGAACCTGACGTTGGACGACATCTGTCCGGGCACAGCACCGATCGTGTATACGATTCCGCTGCAGTTGTTGTCGTATCACGTGGCGATTCTCAAAGGTACCGACGTCGATCAGCCGCGCAATCTGGCCAAATCCGTAACCGTCGAATGAAGCGAGGCTTGGTGGTTTCCGTGCTGTGACAATAAAATGATCGCCTCCGCTTTTCTTGGATCGGGCTGCAGTGGCCGATACACGCTCACCTTCCAGTCGAGTTGTAATTAGCGATATCGAGTCGCCGAAGATTTCGGCGTTGTTCAACAGTGTGGTTCGATTTGCGACGATCGTGGTCTTTCAATGGGCGTGTCATCGATGAGAATGAGATTGGATTCTAAGAGGCGTTTCTCTGAGAGCTTTGTTTCCTTCAGTTCCATGTTCCAGCCCTGAGGACCACATTCATTAGCGAGCTTTCGTACCGTTTTTTCCAAAGCCTCTCCAGTACCGGCACAACGACTGCTTGCATTTCGTGATTTCTCGAGATGCTTCCATTTGATTTCGATCGTTCTCATCGGTTATCCCTCTTGCCGTCGTCGATCGCCAAATGCCTTGGTTAACCGTAAGCGAATCATCGCTCCGACCGGAACGCATTGCTAGAAATCACGTTTCTCCGCCCACGTAGCGATGGAAGTTGGACTGAACCTATTCAATGGTGTCGCTTCATCGCTCCAATAGTCTTCGTAAAGATCACGGAGAATGAAGCCGGCAGCAAGCTGTCCGCCGATCTGCGACTCGAGTGTGTGACCAAACTCGAGCGCCCGCCCTTCTTCTTCCACAGCCTTTCTGCCCGTGACAGACAAGTCCTCCGGCTCTCTGTAGGGCAGTTTGAACTTCACCGCCAACCTGTCGGTTTCCGCCTCGTGATCAAATAAGAAAAATGCCGGATTCATGAATCCGGCAAGCAAGCTGCCTCCAACCTTGAGCACCCGATAACATTCACGCCAGACAGGATTTAAATCAGGAGTAAACACGTTGGATACGGGGTGAAATATCAAGTCGAATTCACCATCTGCGAACGGCGCCAGATCTGCCATATCCCCTTGAACACATTGAATGCCAAGATCGTCGCGCTCGGATACAGAATGATCTTTCGACAATTGCTCTTCGGAAAGATCAAAACTGACTACTTCAGCGCCGGCCGCTGCCAGAATGGGAGCCTGCTGGCCGCCGCCTGAAGCTAGACACAGAACGCGCCTGTCGCGAATCTCTCCGAACCAACGCCTAGGGACGGGTCTATTCGGGGTGAGAATGACTTCCCAGCGGCCATCCTTTGCATCCTGGATTGCCGTCGAATCCACCGGGCGAGTCCATTCACTCCCTTGTTTCGATTCGCGATTCCAAGCACTGCGGTTGTGTTCGAGGATATTCATAGTGATTCGTAGGGCCTAGCTAAGTAGCGCTCAGGTCAAAGCGAGCATCTTGAGTCCTTGCTAGCTCAACGATCTCGAATAGCGCAACTCACAGAGTGGTTTTCCAGAATGCTCGCTATCTTTTTTGCTCCTACCCGAGTACTCGAAACCGAACCCTTCATACAGCTTCTGAGCGGGCAAGTTACCTTCTATCACCCACAGGTGTAGCGATTTGTAGCTTTCCTTCGAAACGCTCCCAATCACGGTTTTCAGCAAGTTAGCACCGAGTTTGCGACGCCAGAAATCTGGGTGTACGTTGAGTGCTACCAGTTCGCTTGCCAATTCATCGAGATCACTGTCACGGGCCGGTCCAAATACGGCGAAGCCCTGAATGCGATTTTGTACCTCCGCAACGAGGTATTCCCCGCGACCTGGCTGTCTGAGCACGTCTTTCCACATTTCTGTTCTTCGTTCGATCGAAAGTGAATTTAAGAATTCGCTACCCATGAACCCGGTGTAGGCTGCCTGCCATGCTGCCACGTGGACTCTCGCTATCGATGTTTCATCTCCTAGGCGTGCTTTTCTTATGAGGGCTTCCATGTACTTCTCTTCGGGTCAACGTCAAGCCAAGCGACGGCTGGTGCTGTAATCCCCCCATTTTTGATCGAGCCCAGAAGTAGGCGTCTATCTTGTAAGCAATGTGTATCTTGGGAGTCCCGGCAGACGCCCGCCCGGGGGGCTGTGTCTTCTGGACCGAGACTTATGATGTCTTCTGGGGAAGGCTCTGTCGTCTACCGGTTAATGCCGTTTCGGACAAAACAGCACGCCCTGAAAGCGCAAGGTTACCGTCCCAGCAGTTTAGAGGCTTTCTTCACCAATGCTTCAGGCCAAAACACCTCGAAATCAGGTAGCCGCCCCGGCCGCCCCGGCCGTGTCACCTCGATAACTTTCAATCGCTCACCTGTTCTGGGGTCACGGATGGCCTGAAGTTTTCCCGCAGATCCTTCGCCGCCGTCTCCGTGCCCTCCTTCTCGAGGCCCTTGGGAAGATCCCGTTCAGAAACCCGCCGTCTGCCAACGCGGTATTCGATTCCCCTCATCGGCTCGTGTCTCCATAGCCCGGTTCGGTGCCCGCTCACGGACAACCGTGTTTGGCGAACGGCGACTGGCTTTGCGCTCGGTGATGAATTGCCCGTTTCCAGCATCGCGGTAACGGACCGTGGTTTTGCTTACAGACTCCTTTCTCATAAGAAATCCCTATGTAAATCAGCTATTTAATATTGAATACTCCTTGACAATCGGTACTCCCTTACGCATATTACGAGTATCTCAACATACTTTTTCAATAAATAAGTGTGTTTTTGTACCGATAAGAATAGAAGAACCATGCACAGAACGAAAGACCATTCGGAGAACACCCATGACCGGAGACATCACAAAAAAACTTGCCGCCCAACCATCGAAAACAGCTGGAGCCGCGCTGCGCACGTTTTTCAACATCGCAACCGCGTGGGACCTGAATGAGACCGAAGCAATGACCCTTCTCGGATTCGACGACCGGACGCGCAGTACGTATTTCAAGTGGAAACGCGAACCGGAAAAGGCTCGACTAACCAAGGAAAAGCTGGAGCGGCTGTCCTACATCTTCGGGATCTACAAGGACCTGCAAATCCTATTGCCGAAGGCAGAATCTGCGGATGGCTGGGTTCGCCGACCGAACGACGCAACACCCTTTGGCGGCCGTCCTGCGTTAGAGAGAATGCTGTCAGGTAATGTGGCTGATTTGTACGTGGTCCGAAAATATCTGGATGCGCAGCGTGGCTGAAGATGACACTGTTTCACTCTCGCACGTCCGATGGCAACCATCATGGCGGCTGGTTTCCAGCCGCTTCCCTCCCGTTAGCCTTTTCGATCGAGTCGCAAGTGCTGGCGATCTCGATATCGTCGCAGATATTGAAGGCCTGACGAATGACCGCCTTCGCGAGGAAGTCGGTGATCTCAAGATTGTCCCTGACGAGGACCGGATTTTTGGGCCATGCACGACACCGATCATGGCGGCGTTCACCCATCTGAATCCGGAAGGAAACCGCTTTTCAGATGGGAGTTACGGCGTTTACTACGCTGCATACAGCATCGACACAGCGATTGCAGAAACAATTTTTCATCGTGAGCAATTCTTGCGCGCGACGAAACAAGCCCCCATTGAGATCGACATGCGTTCCTATGCCTCAAATATTGATGATGAGTTCCACGATATTCGAGGTCAGCAGGAACAACGATCAGAGCTTTATGACCCTGATCCTGGCAAATATGGGCCCGCGCAATCCTTTGCTGTTTCACTTCGATCCGATGGGTCGAATGGCATCGTCTACGAAAGCGTCCGCGATCCCGGCGGAGAATGCATTGCCATTTTCAAGCCACGCCTTCTCGCACCGGTGGTACAAGGTGCTCACTATTGCTATGTCTGGAACGGGGAATCCATCGCGGATGTGTACGTGAAAACAGAATATCAACGCGCATGAGAGCCCCTATCCGGTTCCGGTCGGCGTGTCGTCCAGACCGCTTTCCTCCGTGATAGGCAAGGCAAAACGCATTTCATCATCATGGCGGTTTCGCGCCTGATCATGTCGTCGTTGGCCTCGTGCGCGTTGTTGGCCGCTTCCAGGATGACGCAGCGAAGCGTTTGCGCCTGTGCAGTGCGCACGAAATCATCCGCAAAGCGGATAACGATGTATGACGGGGGCCTTGCAAGCGGAGATATGCATGACGCGGGAACTTCTCACGTTAGCGCATTCGTCGAGATAGTTCGGTAAGCGATCGCGCTGGGGCCTACCATTCAGCGATCACGCTTTTTGAGCCGGTAGTCTAGACGAGACCGCGTGATGCCGAGGAGTTTCGCGGCGCTGCTTACGTTTCCCTCCGTTGTCTGCATAGCGCGATCGATCAGCAGTTTTTCTATGTCGTCCAGCGAGTTGTCCGATCGGAAGAAGGCTTCGGTGAGTTGAGCGGTTTGTTCTTTGTCTTGCCCACAACTACCCGTCGTCACGTCGTTGTGTGACTGCCGTTTGACCGATCCATCCGGGCTGAGGCGAAACACGGTGGAGTTCATCTTTTCGCCGTAGGTGAACAGGTGGCAGAGGTCGATAGGGCCGTCTTCCGGAGCCAGAATCACACCGCGTTCGACGACATTTTCCAGTTCGCGGATGTTGCCGGGCCAATCGTAGCTGAGCATGGCCTCGACGGCTTTGGGGGTGAAGCCGGTCACGTGCCGCTCGTGGGCTTTGACGAACCGATGCAGGAACGTTTCCATCAGCAGCGGGATATCGTCACGTCTTTCCCGCAGCGGCGGGATACGGATCGGGAAGATATTGAGTCGAAAAAACAGGTCCTCGCGAAAGCGGCCTTCCTTTACCTCTTCATGCATGTCGACGTTCGTTGCCGCAACGACGCGCACGTTGACCTTCTTCGTGGCGGTGCCGCCGACGCGCTCGATCTCTTTTTCCTGCAGAACACGTAACAACTTGCCTTGGGCCGCCAAGCTCAGCGTACCGACTTCGTCCAGGAACAGCGTGCCGTTGTGGGCCAGTTCAAAACGTCCTGGCCGCGAGGTTATCGCGCCGGTGAACGCACCTTTTTCCACACCGAACAACTCCGACTCAACAAGATTCTCGGGTATTGCGGCGCAGTTCACCGCGATGAACGGCGCGTCGGAGCGTTTACTGATCTGGTGCAGTGTCCGCGCCAACAGCTCTTTCCCGACACCGGTCTCGCCGAGGAACAGTACGGTCGCGTTTGTTGGTGCGACACGCGACAACATGTGACAGGTAGCGCTGAAGCGTGCGGAGACGCCTACGAGTTCTGAATAGCTCGATTCGCCGTCGATCTGCAACGCGGTACTGGCAGCATATTCGTCGCGAACCCGCGGCGGCGGGGTCATTGGATAGGTTTTACGTTGCGCGCTGACAGGTTGCATGTCTTCTACGCGCTTGTTGACGAATGGCTCGGGCTTGAGAAACCTGAGATCACTTTCCGGGTCGTCCCACTCGCCGACTGGCTTGCCGACGACCCGACAGTGTTCGTGACCCATAGCGCTGCATTGCATTTCGCGGAACAGGATGGGTTTGCCCATCAGCACACTGGTGTATCCGCACGCGTAGCCGATCTGCATCCAGCAGACCGGTTCGGAACCGATGCCGTAGTTGTTGATATGCGTTTCGCCTTCAGACGAGTCACGCCAGAGAAACTCGCCGTAGAACTGTCCGTTTTCGGCATCCACCTCGAGTTTGATCGGCTCGACAGCAACGATGCCCTCCATCGCGTGCAGCTGAGGCCCGGCCATGAAAGTCTGCAGGATGCCTTTGTCCGTTGGACGGGCTTTGAACGCCAGCTGCGCATCACGCGTACCGCAGGTGTACCCCATACGGGTGATCAGTCCGCGGGCGGTTTCGATACCGAGTGACTCGATCAGCTCCATGCGCATTGCGCCAACCGCATACGAATCAATCATCAGCATCCGCCGATTGTCGAGCCAGATCCGGCCTTCGGCGGGGCTGAAGTGCAGTCGGTCTGTCAGGTCGCCAACCTGCGGTAGCAACTTCGCGATCTTGGGATCGATTAAGGGTTGGCCATTGTTCATGGGTGATTGTCCTCTGGGGGGATCGGATCGGTACCTTGATGTAGGCAACAGATCCCATCATTCGTAATTTTATGGATCCGCGAAGCTGACTATTCGCAATCTTGTGAATTTCGGTCGCCGCTAAGGCCCGAAATCGTGACCCCGCAGGACCGCCACTTTACTGCCCGGCCTCGTGCTCCGCTCTCGGTGTCTATCACCGAGCGGTTCTTAACAGATTGATAACAATGACTTTTTTCTTATAGAGCGGTGGTGCCGCTCGGTGTGCTTTCGGGCGATATCCGGGATGCCCAGACCCGCAGCCGCTCTGCCTGGCATCTGCTTTGCACTTTCGTAACTAAGGCTGGTTTCTTTCACAAAATCAAGACCCCGAGCACGGGTCGCCGAGGAGACGTCAAATCATGCGCCCCCCTACTACCGCGGATTCACGGCGGAACGGACGATACAGTCCATGCCTGTTGCGGCGATTTATTGGTGTTTCAGTTGCCGTGATGCTGCTGGGGTCGACTTTGCTCGGCATACGCATGTCAGCAGCGGCTGCCGAGAACGCCGCCGTGGCCCAACGCTTGGTCCCGGATCACCTGTTCGGCGTCGATTTCGCAACTGAAAGCGTGGGATATGCCTCTGGCTACTACGGCACCGTGCTCAAAACGATCGATGGCGGGTCGCACTGGTTGCGTCTGGACACCGGGGGAAACGAGTTGTTGCGGCGCATTGAGGCCGTCGATGCCTTGCATGTCTGGGCGGTCGGCCACCGTGGCAGCGTACTGCATTCGAGCGACGGCGGTTCGCGCTGGGTCAGTCAGTACCAGTTGCCCGGTAGCAACCTGCGTGATGTCGCGTTTACCAACACCCGTTCCGGCTGGGTGGTCGGCCATGAGGCGTTGATCTCCGCAACGACCGACGGTGGTCAGACTTGGCACCGCCAGGCACTCAAGGGTTATGAAGGCCGCGATCAGCCTCGCCTGAATGCCGTCCTTGCCATCGACGAACAGCGGGTAGTCGTGGCTGGTGAGTTTGGCGTGATCGCCGTGAGCCAGGACGCGGGACAGAATTGGACGCTGCTGGACACACCCGCCCGGACGACATTGACCGCGTTGGCGAGTCGCAACGGTTTGGTGACCGCGGTCGGTCTCGATGGGGTGATCTGGCAGTTCGCGATCGACGACCCCGGCGCCTTGAAGGTCGTCAACAGCGGCACGCACGAGCACCTGTTCGATGTGGCGACCGACGTTGACGGCGCGGTCGTCGTCGGCAATACGGTTCTACTCGACGTCGTCGGCCAACACGTCCGGCGTCTGTCGACCGACAGCGGCATCGATCTTCCTTTCGGTTGGTATCACGGCGTTGCCGTCTTGCCTTCGTCCACCGGTGTCCTGGCGGTCGGCATCCGCGGTGAAATCATCAAGGCCCGCGGGACGGACCGTCGATTTGCCCCGCTCGCCCGCATTAGTGATCCGACCACCGTGAGCGCGTCGGCAGCAACGACGTCAAGGGCAGGGTGATGGCAGCCAAGCGCCTATCCCACCTGGTGGTTACCCACCCGGTGATCGTTTTGATCACCCTGTTGGCTGTCTCTTTGTTCCTTGCTTATCACGCGAGGACAGGATTATCGCTACGCGTCGTTCTGGAAGAGATGCTTCCGGTCGAGCGTCACAATGTACAGCTCATCCAAAAGTTCGGCGCGCAGTTCGGCGGCGCCAACACCACGTTGATCGCGCTCGAAACGAAGCAGGGGGATATCTATTCCAACGACTTCCTGCAGATGTACATGAAGTTGTCGGATGAGGTTTATTTCTATCCGGACACGATCCGGCATCTCGTCCAGTCATTGTCGCTACGCAAGACCAAGGCCGTTGCCGGTTCCGGCGGTCGCATCCAGATCGATACCTTGATGTGGCCGCGCGTTCCCGAAACGCAGGCCGATCTCGATCTCCTGCGACGCAATATCAAAGCGCAGTATCAGGGCGTTCTTGTCTCCGATGATGAACGCTCCGCGATGATCGTTGCCGATTTCAAGGATGGCGTCGACTACGAAGCGCTTGTGGATTTCGTCGAGTCGATGCGCACCGAGGCGTCGCATCACGGTATACAACTGTATGCCGCCGGTCGCCCAGTCCTGCTCGGAACGATATACAAGGCTTTGGGCAACACCCTAACTATCCTGGCGTTTTCTGTGTTGCTGGCGGCATTGATTTTGCTCGCCTATTTCCGCAACTGGATCGGTGTGTTCGTGCCGATGCTCAGTGCGGCGACCGCCACCACCTGGGGCTTGGGGGCGATGGGTATGGTCGACTACAACCTCGACCCGCTGCTCATTCTGCTACCGGCCTTTATCTTTGCGATTGTCCTTTCGCACAGCGTCCAGTTCATCTCGCGGGTCTTCGAGGAGTTTTCCGAACATCACCATATGCGCGAAGCGGTTCGTCATGGCCTGACGAAAATGTTGTTCCCCAGCCTGGCGGCGATTGTCACGGATGCAGCAGGCTTCACCGTGCTCGTGGTTGTTGGCATTCCGAGTATCCAGGCGCTCGCCCTGATCTGCACGGTATGGTTACTCGCGATCTTTCCGTCCCTGATCCTCTCTGCGTCGTTACTCTGCCTGCTGCCGCGGCCCAAAGCCTACCGTACGGGACTGCATTTCGTAGATCGCATTTGGACCTGGTTGAACATCGAGAGGCACGCGCTGGCAGTGGTGCTGGCGACCGGGGTGATTCTCGCTGTTGGTATCGCCGGATCGAATCACCTAACGATCGGCGATGCGAGTGGCAGCCCGATACTTTGGCCTGATTCGCGTTACAACCAGGACAACGAAGCGATCAACGAACGGTTCTCGGCCGTTGGCACCGATCTGATGCAGGTGTACATCGAGGGTGGCCAGAACACGATGCTGGACCCCGCCGTTTATCACCGTATCGAGGCGTTCGACCGCAATATCTATGAGCATGTCCCGCAGGCGCGGGCGGCGCAGAGTCTGGTGCCCGTGATCAAGAAGATCAACGGCGTGCTGTACGAGGGCGACCCAAGCTATGAACTGATTCCCGATAGCGCCGAGGAAGTCGGTTTCAACATCTATCTGTACACGTCGAAAGGTGAACCAGGTGATTTCGCGGCGTACACCAACGCTGATTGGCAGATTGGGAATGTCGTCGTGCCGGTCAAGGATCACGCGGGCGATACTGTAGACAGCGTCATCAGCGCGGCAGATGCCTTCGTGGCATCACAACCACCGCTGGACAACGGTGCTCGCTTCCTCGTCGCCGGTGGGCAGATCGGAATAACGAAGGCCGTCAACGACGAGATTCGCGAATCCAATAGCCTCGTACTCGTTGCGATCGTATCGGTCATCGCGGTTTCCGTGTTCACACTCTACCGCTCCTTTGCCGTCAGCCTGCTGCTTGTATGCAGTCTCGCGACCGCGAACTTTCTGACCTATGCGTTCATGGCATTCAAGGGAATTGGATTGAGCGTGAACACTCTGCCCTTGACCGCGCTCGGTGTCGGCCTCGGCGTTGACTACGGCATCTATATGCTCGATCGAATTCGTGAAGAGGCGCGGCATGGCAAACATGCCTTCGCTGCCGTACGCAGCGCGATCTTAACGTCTGGTAACGCCATCTTCGTCACCGCGTTGACTATGGTTCTGCCGCTCATCCCCTGGTTCATGTTTTCCACGTTGCGTTTTCAGGCCGAGATGGGACTTCTGCTGGGCATGGTGCTGTTTCTCAACATGGTGGGGTCACTGGTGTTTGTCCCGGCGGCCGTATTGCTGTTGCGGCCGACGGTACTGCTGGGTTCGGGCAATGATCCGAAGCACGAAGGCGACAAGGGCGATAGCGGTGCACTTGGGCCCGGCAAGCTCGCGGTGCAGGCTGAATCGGCGGAATAAACGCAATACATAACAACAGAGGGGGAACGTGATGAATTCACGATCACAGGCATCGGTCGCGTTGGCGTCGTTTTCTTTGCTGGCGGTAGGCGACGCATTGGCTGCTTTCGAAGGCGATAATTGGTGGATAGGCGGACGTGTCAAGCAGGGCGTTTCGATTGCGTACGATCTTCCCGGGCAATCCGCAAAGTCCGGGCCGGCAAATTTCCTTGCCCAGATTGATGGCAACTGGCAACCGAGTGATGACGTCAGTGTGACTGGAAGTTTTTGGTTGCGAGGTGATCTGAACGCAAACAATGGTCCGGATACGCGCCAGGGCGGTATCCAGGATCTCACCTCGGCTGGATTCCGTCAGCAAGCGGGTTTCAACATCAATGGACCGGGCAGCGGTTTCCCGGATGAACCCTTCGGAGCCAATCAGAATCAGATTGAGTTGTTTGACGACTTCAACGAAGAAGTCATTCGAGAGCTGTCCATGAAGTACAAGGACCCGGATGGACGCTACTCCATCAAGTTCGGTAAGTTTCAGCGCGGATGGGGACAATCAGACGGTCTGCGTTTGCTCGACGTGTTACATGCCCAAGACCTGCGGGAACGCTTCGTACTTAGGGATGCCGAAGACACTCGCATTCCGTCATGGATGGCCTCTCTCGATCTCGACTTCCAACGCATGGGGATCGCCGGTCCTTTCGAATCCCTGGGTATGGAGCGTCCGGCGCTCGAGTTGGTCGTCATTCCCGAGGTCAACCACAGTCGTTTCATCGTCAACAACCCCACGCCGTCATCGGCCGCTTCCGGTGGTATCTGGGGCTTTCCGTTTCCGCGGCTGATCGACAGCAAGTCGAACCAGGGTCTCGCCTTCATCGGTGTCGACCTTGGGGAAAATGAAGTGGACAGCTTCGAACTCGACAACTCGGAATTTGGTGCGCGGTTCAAATTCGAGGCACTGGGTGCAGACTGGACGATCAACGGCTTTTACGGTCAACAGGATCTACCGGTCGTCGCGCTAAGAGGTTCGAACCTGATCGTAGGTTCGGCTTTGAATAATCCGGTCGGATCGACGGCGATACCGCTGGACGTGGCCACTACCGTTGGGGCGGCGCACGCGCCGGGACAATACCTGGATTACCTGCGCAGCCTGCCCACAGGGCCGATTGCGTGGCCACTCGGTGCCTTCGGTTGTAACGATCCGGCGGTCGCCGCGCCCAACTGTTCGCTGAATCTTGATTTCGATCTCGACTACGACTACCGACAGAAGATGTTGGGTTTCAGTTTCACGCGGGAAATGAGCGAACTGAAGTTGGGGCCAAAGAACGTTTCGCCGGTAATGCGCCTGGAATTCGCTTACGAGTTCGACAAACCATTCAACCGCGCTGAAGTGATCACGCCATTTGGGGAACTCGAAACAGGGACAACCGCGCTGGTGATCGATCCCGGACAGTCCATCGTCGAACGAGACCAATGGTCCTTGATGGTCGGCTTCGACTATTTCCTCTGGTTGCCATTCTGGGAAGACCAGCGCAGCTCGATCTTCACCAGTGTGCAGCTGTTCAACATTCACACCGACGGCGGAGACGAGCTCTTGTACCAGGCGCCGTATTCCGCATCCGGTGCACGGGTGCCGGAAAATCACAACTACGCGACCTTTCTTTGGAATGTCGGCCTGATGCAGGAAAAGCTATTCCTAGAAGGGCTGAGTATCTATGACGAAGACTTCGACGGTTTCATCCATCGGCAGCGGATCGACTTCAACTTCTTTGGCGACAAGATCCGGCCGCGACTGGAATGGGTGCATGTCGACGGTGACGCTGAGCAGGGGGTAGCGGGATTGTTCGGTAACTCGGACTACGTCGAAGCCTCGATCACGGTTCAGTTCTGACCGGCCACTCCTTGGAGAAAAAATGAAAATCAATCGATACGAAATTATCGCCTTGGCAATTCTTATGGCTTCAGCGACCAGCGCCGAAGCACAGACGCCCTGGGTCGAAGCGTGGAAGACCTATGCGGAATCGACGGGAGACCCTAACCACAAAAAGTGGGCCGAGCTCATCGCGCTGCCTGAATCCGTGAAGCTGGCGCAAGACTGGGCTGACCTGCGCGGCTACACGGCGTCGGAGTTGGTCTTGAAGGCTGATCTCCCGCCGGATCTGAAACCGGGCCTCAAGATCAATAGCGACAATGTTGCGAACTATCCTTGGCTGAAAGATTACCTTCCCCCTGCGATTATGGATCAGCTGATGTCTTCCGAGTGGTTTCGCTGGGGCGAGATCGAAATCGTACCGACGAACAGCTACTACATGTCGCGCGGTACATTGGAGGCGACCAAGCAGGCCGTCGAAGCGGGGCGCAAGTTCACCGCGACACCGGAGGGGAACCTGCTTACTGAAGCGGGTGAGCACGCGTTGGCAACGCAGGGGGCGCTACCATTCATTCATCCGACAAACGGCTTGGAACTCAACTGGCAGTTCGTCGCGCATGGAGTGAGCATCGAGAATCTCGCGTTCAAACCCGTCACCTTCGATGTTTGTGACTCGTCGAACAAGATCGAGCGACAGTATGAAGGGCATCTTTGGTGGCAAAAGTTCCACGGCCGCTCGGACATCCAACCGCTCGGAGACGTGCCCAACACAGAGGGTATCGTCGAGGGTGGTGGCATGTACTTCCTCAAACCGTTCGATGTGCGCGGTTTGGCGGCCGTTCGGTTGCGATACGCAGATGCGGACAAGGACGACGACTTCAGGGTGTTCATCCCAGGCTTGCGCAGGACGCGTGTGCTGGCAGGATCGGACGGCCAGGATCCGATGGCGGCCGGCCTCGAAATCACATGGGACGAATGGCGCGGCTATTGGCTGAAAACGAATCCCCGCGCATTCGACTACAAGCTTGCTGGAGAGGGATTCATCCTGGCACAACCGGAAACGGGCCACGTTTACGATCCGGCGACACGGGATGCCTCGCGCTGTCACATATCCAAAGTCGAACTCGAACTGCGGCCGGTCTGGATTCTCGAGATCGACGACAAGAAAGGCGACTATCAGTACTCGAAACGTCGCATCTTCATCGATAAGGAGAATTACTACCTGCAGCATGAAGAGATGTACGACCGGCGTGGCAACCTGTGGCGCGTGTGGGATGACGTACGCGATTTCGACCCGCGCAGCGGGCAGTCGATGTGGAAGACCGTTCTGGAATGGAATCCGATCAGTAAACGTCTGACTCACCTTCTCATGGACTCTTCTTGGGATACGGTCGAGAAAGAGCCTTCGGCAACGACGTTCGATATAGATCAGCTTCGAGACTACCGGTGAGCAACTACCTTCAACTGACAACAACTGGGGTGTGAACATGGCATTACTTAACCGTTCGGATTGGTACGACATCGCGCGGGACACGAACTGGACGCCGACGTACGTTGCGGAACAAGACTTGTTTCCCCCGGAGATGAGCGATTGCTTCGACATCCCGCGCGAGAAATGGTCTGGGTACGATGAGCCGTACAAGACGACCTACAGGGAGTACGTCAAGGTACAGCGGGAAAAAGACTCCGGGGCCTATTCGGTCAAAGCTGCGCTTGCCCGTATGAAATTTTACGAGAAGGCGGACCCTGGCTGGTTGTCGATACTCAAAGCCCATTACGGTGCCATCGCGGTTCAGGAGTACGCGGCGGGAATGGCCGAGGCCCGGATGGCACGTTTCGGCAAAGCACCCGGAATGCGGAACATGGCAACGTTCGGCTTAATGGATGAAACACGCCACGGACAGATTCAGTTGTTCTTTCCACATGAACACGTCAACAAGGATCGTCAGTTCGATTGGGCGCACAAAGCGATGCACACTAATGAATGGGGCGCGATCGCTGCGCGCCACATGTTTGCGGACATGATGAACACGCGTGATGCGGTATCCGTAGCCATCATGCTGACCTTCGCATTCGAAACCGGATTCACCAATATGCAGTTTCTCGGCTTGGCCGCTGATGCTGCAGAGGCCGGCGATTTCACGTTCGCGAATCTGATATCCAGTATCCAGACGGACGAGGCCCGCCATGCGCAGATCGGCGCACCCGCACTCAAAATCTTGATCGAGAACGGCAAGAAGGAAGAGGCACAGCGCAAAGTCGACATTGCGTTCTGGCGGTCGTGGCGTTTGTTCACGGTGTTGACCGGGCCGATGATGGATTACTACACGCCGCTGGATAAACGTGAAAAATCTTTCAAGGAGTTCATGGAGGAATGGATTATCGGTCAGTTCGAGCGGAACATGCTGGACCTCGGTCTTGATAAGCCCTGGTACTGGGATACGTTCCTCGAAGAACTGAATGATACCCATCATGGTATGCATCTCGGTGTGTGGTACTGGCGACCGACGGTGTGGTGGAATCCGGCGGCAGGCGCATCGTCGATAGAACGCGAGTGGCTGGAAGAAAAGTATCCTGGCTGGAACGACACCTGGGGTCAGTGCTGGGATGTCATTACGGAGAATATTCGTAGTGGGCGGAAAGACCTGACTTTGCCCGAAACTTTGCCTGTCATCTGCAATATGACCAATCTGCCCATTGTTGGGCGTCCGGGTAAGCGGCCGAATCTTCGGGACTACCCCCTAACTTACAAGGGCAGGCGCTATCACTTCGGTTCGGAGCCGGATCGGTGGATCTTCGAACAAGAGCCCGAACGCTACGCCGGCCACCTATCGTTGGTGGACCGCTTCGTGACGGGTCTGATCCAACCGCCATCCATGGAGGGTGCCCTTCAATACATGGGCCTAACACCCGCAGACATGGGTGTGGATGCTCACGACCTCGATTGGGCATTCGATTACCAGAACTTTCGTAAACAAGCCGTTTAGGCGTGGAGGAGATCATGGTGCCCTTGGTGGTCAATTTCCAAGCGGATTTTGTGTTGCAGTTGGTGCCGGTCGAGCCCGAGTTCACCATGGATGAGGTGGCCGAAGCGGCCGCGGTGCATTCGTTGAACCGGCGGGTCAGGCCCCAGCCCGGCAAAGTACTGCGTGTGCGCTTACAGGATGCGGACGAGCCGCTGGCGCGCACGGCAACCGTCGCGCAGGTAGGGCTCAGCGACATGGAAACAGTCGAGGTTTACTACGAGTCATAACCGTTTGGCAGAGAAAAAGGTAACAACGATGGCATTCGTGAAAGTTTGCTCTCTCGATGATCTGTGGGAGGGCGAAATGGAGACGTTCGATGTTGATGGCCACGAGGTGCTGATCGTTCACGCGGACGGCGGATACGTGCAGGCGGTCCAGGGCATCTGTCCACATCAGGAAATACCCCTGGAGGAAGGAAGCCTGCAAGGCATGACGCTGACCTGTCGGGCGCATTTATGGCAGTTCAATGTTCAGACCGGTGAGGGCATCAATCCGACGGGTTGCCGATTGGCGGTGTATGCCAGTGAAGTGCGCGGCGACGACGTGTATGTGGATGTGGAAACGGCGTCACCGTTCTATTCGGCAGCATAAATCTATAACAGGTTGGAGAAACCAATGGTTCAAAAGATCGACGAAGCGCACCTACACAATCGGGTGGGACCGATTTTCCGCACTGGAGAATTGGCAAGCGCTGCAATAGAGGCACTGGAAGAAGACAACCCCGAGAAGACGTTTTCGATTGAAGACCGTACGGCATACGTACGGATCGTTACCGACAATGAATGTGTCATTCGACGGACAACGATGGAGAAAATCTTGAGCCGTCCATTCGAGATGCAGGAATTGGAGGTCGTGCTGGGCTCTTTCTCCGGGCAGATCCAGGCGGAAGAGGAGTTTATGCGGTTTTATTACAGCAAGACGCTCTAAGAGTTCTGGGAGAAAATTTATGAATGATCACGCAGTGACGACAAAGCCGCTGAAGACCTGGAGCTATCTGTCCAAGAACCGTAGGCGGCCGAGCGAGTACGAGATCGTATCGGCAGGTCTCCATTTCAGCACCGACAATCCAGAGTGCCCGTGGGAACTCGATCCTGACGTTTTCATGAACCAATGGTTCCGCCGGCACCGCGAAGGCAGCCCGCTGCGCCATGAGGACTGGGATGGATTTCGTGATCCCGACGAGTTGGTCTACCGTACTTACAACATCATGCAGGATGGCCAGGAAAACTATGTCGATGGCTTGATTCGCGAGTTCGACGAACTGGATCACGATCAGGGGGTCGCGCCGGAATGGGTGGATGTACTGGCGAAAGCCTATACGCCGGCACGGTATCTATTGCACGGTCTGCAGATGGCATCTGCCTATCTTGCGCAGATGTCGCCGGCCAGCACCATCACCAACTGCGCTACCTTTCAGGCAGCCGACAATCTGCGGTGGCTTTCGCATCTGGCCTACCGGACGCGTCAGCTCGATCAGGTATGGCCTGGATACGGGTTCGTCGATGGTGAGCGTGCGCAATGGGAAGACGGCGAGCATTGGCAGGGGTTCCGCGAGCTGTTGGAGAAGGCCTTGGTTACCTATGACTGGGGTGAAGCCTTCGTTGCGGTGAATCTGGTTGTTAAACCTGCGGTCGACGAAGCCGTGTTGCGGCAGCTTGCCCATACGGCGCGCCGCTACGGCGATACCTTGTTGGGTTTCCTGGTCGACGCGCAATTAATCGACAGTGACCGCTCGAGACGTTGGACGGCATCGTTGGTGCACTACGCCCAGCAGAACGAGGACAACCAGGATGTGATGGATGACTGGTTGGCGAACTGGGTGCCATTGGGAGATGCGGCGATAGAGCGTTATTGCGCGGCGTTACCGGACAACCCAGCGGCAGCCGATGATGCGAAACGAGACGCCTGGGGGTTTCGCGCTGGTCTTGGTCTGTCGGCTTAGCCGATACGGAGGTCTTGAGGTGTACCGAATCCATGTGGACGGCAGTGACGTCGAGTTCGAGTGTCACGACGGCGATTCGATTATGCGGGCCGCGATTCGAGCGGGGTTCGCTTTCCCTTACGAATGCAACGTCGGACAATGCGGCAGCTGCCGATTCGAGGTGCTGGAAGGCGAGGTCAGGAACACGTGGGACGAGGCCCCAGCGTTAACCGCCAGGGACAAGCGCAAGGGGCTGATGCTCGGTTGTCAAACGCGTCCGCTATCCGACTGCAGAATCAAGGTAAGGGAAGATGCCGGATGTCTTTCCAGGATTCGGCCTGCGCGGCGGGAGGTCGTGCTCGCTGAGGTTCGGGATGTGACCCACGACATGCGTGAGTTTTGCTTTCGTAGTGAAGGGCCGGTCGCCTTTCTTCCCGGCCAGTATGCACTTCTGCATCTGCCGGGGGTTAACGGCCCCCGTGCTTATTCTATGTGCAATCAACCTAACCAAGACGGCGAATGGCGTTTTCTGATCAAGCGGATAAAAGGCGGTTCGGGTACGGCTTACCTGTTCGATGTTCTAGGTAAAGGCGACGCCCTGACCCTCGACGGCCCCTACGGACTTGCGTACTTGCGCGAAAACTCGCAAAAGGACATCGCCTGCATCGCCGGTGGCTCTGGTTTGTCGCCGTTGATTTCCATTGCCACGGCAGCAAGCCGACTCAGCCCGGATAGTACGCGCAAGATCCGATTTTTCTTTGGCGGTCGTGGGCCGGCAGACATCTGCGGCGAGGAGTACCTAAGACTCCTACCGGGATTCGGCGAACGCATCACGTTTCATTCCGCAATTTCGGTGCCCGAGCTGGACCCCGGCGGTATGTGGATCGGACCCGTCGGGTTCATACACGAGTCGGTCGAAAATGTACTTGGCGTGTCCGGCCTGCACGAGCATGAGTTCTACATCGCCGGACCACCACCGATGCTGCAGGCAACGCTGCAAATGTTGGCCGTGAAGCACAAGGTTGGTGTCGAGCAGATCCATTTCGATCGTTTCTTCTAGTCGTTCCCGGCAACGACAGTAGCCGGCAAAGCGCAAGTATTCCTCACCCTTAGAGCGGCTGAATCGCTCAATTGTCCCGCGTCCAAGGGCGCGGGCGCTCTTTTACCCTCTGCACGTGAGCGTACCGCGGTGCACTTGGATTCCCGCCGTGACAGCATACCCAGGGAGTGATCTATGGCGACAATGTTGCCATTGGTCGGACCGCACGATCCGGTTGCAGCGCCGATGCTGGGAGCGATGCGTCAATCGGCGGCGGGGTGTGGCTGCATTGGCCAGAGCCCATGCGTCATCGGCCCGATATGCACCGGTTCGAACCGATCGAACTCGATCTCGCGGACCATATGCATATCACGCCACATCAGTTTGTGCCCCTTCGTCAACCGAGCCCGGTTGACGCGTCGCTGCCATAGCAGCTTTTCTCGTTCCGTGGCAGGGCGTAGCCCTTTGGCAACGCCATAAAGGCGAACACTCGGTGCGCTGGCAAACTTGCCGGCAATCAGCGATTTCAGCCAAAACCATCGAGAGCTGTTCACCGCCAGAACGCACACTCTTTTGTTTGTCTCGACGTTACTCGCCAAGCGCTGCGTGAACTTCTCGAAGTAAAAGCCCTGGCCGGGGCGCCCAAGGATCAACGAACCGATCGGCGTGACGTGCGGCTCACCGTTTTCCCTTACGGTCGCGATTGCGTAGTGAAACGACGAGTTGAATGCATCACGAAACAGCGCCTTGACCGTCGTCCAGTTGTCTTTCAAATCCATCGTCTTTCCCTCATTGGTACTTTGTACACGGGGCCACGGTGCCGTTGTTGTTCTGGTCCCGTGACCTTGAATGCTTAAAGTGGCGTTTGCCTTGATCCTGATCGGTGTCGCCCCGGCCACGCCGTTTATAGGTGCGAAGATCAAGGTAGCCTGGCAAATCCATCGATCTCGGGCATGAGAACCAAGCTGGAGGACCGGCGCAGGGTGTCTCAACTATACTCAACCCTGCCATGGAATCGATTCTCCTCGCTATTGATCCGCAAGACGCCTTATGGATCGCCATAGCGTTCCTGTGCGGTTTTGTGGCGACGCGGGTCGGGTTGCCGCCATTGGTGGGGTTTCTGGGCGCCGGATTCGTTTTGCACGCCGCTGGTGCTGAGGCAGGTGAATTCCTACGTGTGACTGCCGACCTGGGCGTGACCTTGTTGTTGTTCTCGATCGGTCTCAAACTGCGTCCGCAATCATTGATGCTGCCGGAGGTCTGGGGTGTAGCAAGCTTGCATCTCCTAGTGGTCATGTTGTTGATGACCGGCTTCGTGATGCTGCTGGCACTGATTGGTCTGCAGTCGATCACCGGTCTCGATGTTCGCACAGCATTGATCATCGGTTTTGCATTGACGTTCTCTAGCACCGTGTTTGCGGTCAAGATACTCGATGAAATCGGTGCCAGTACGACGCGGCATGCGCGTGTTTCGATCGGTGTACTGATCATCCAAGACATCGCAGCCGTCGCGTTTATTGCGGTAACCGCGGGTAAGCTGCCCAGCGTTTGGGCACTCGGCCTGTTATTGCTGATCCCGCTGAGACACGTGCTGCACAAGCTGCTGTCGCTAACCGGCCACGGTGAGCTACTGCTGCTTTTCGGTATCGTCCTTGCCGTAGGCGGGGCCGACGTTTTCGAGATGGTTGAACTGAAAGGCGACCTCGGCGCGTTGCTGGTCGGCATGTTGCTGGCATCGCACCCCAAGGCCAATGAACTGGCCAAGGCGTTGCTTGGCTTCAAGGAACTCTTTCTTGTCGGCTTTTTTCTGACGGTCGGTATGACGGCCCTGCCCGGCTGGAATGAACTAGCGGTAGCGCTCTGCCTGTTGGCGTTTCTACCCTTCAAGACAGCCTGTTATTTCGGGTTGTTCACGTTATTCAAGCTACGCGCCCGGACTGCCTGGCAAGCCTCTTTGAACCTCGCCAACTACAGCGAATTCGGTTTGATCGTCGGTACCATCGCCACAGCGGCTGGCTGGTTGTCGCCCCAGTGGCTCGCAGTGTTTGCCATAGCGTTGTCGCTGTCGTTTGCCATCTCGGCACCCTTGGCATCGAAGGGCGACCGCTTCTACGCAAAGTGGCATTCACAGATCAAGCGATATGAGCGTAGCCAGCGTCTGCCTGTAGATGCCGAAATCGCGTTGCCGCCGACGGAAGTCGTGGTATTCGGCATGGGGCGTGTCGGCACATCGATATACGATTCCTTGGTCGCCGAGCATAACGGCCGCATCCTGGGAGTCGATACGGACGAGGCCAAGGTTGACGAACATCAAAAAGCCGGACGCAACGTCATCGTCGGTGATGGCACCAATGCCGATTTCTGGTCGCGTGTACCGGGACTGTTGTCTGAGGTGGATTGGATCATTCTGGCGCTTCCAGCGCACAAGGCGAATATCTCGGCATCGGAGAGGCTACGTGAACAGCACTACCGCGGGCGGCTGGCGGCGACGATGCGTTATCCGGAAGAGGCCGAGTCTTTGCGGGCTGCCGGCGTCGAGTTCGCCTACGACCTTCACACCGATGCGGGTCGGGGCTTTGTCGAGGAACTGCGTCAGCATCGGTGATGCTTCGTCCTGCAATCCCTTGTGATTGAGTTACTTGGTACAGGTCATCGCACCCCTAGCCACCGGTCCCGTTCATAGGCTGACGGTCAGGCACTAAACCAAGCCATCGGCGGTTCGCGCTACCTGCCTCCTGCTACATCGATGAAGCTACCGGTGGTGTACGACGCCTTCTCTGAAAGCAGCCACATGATCGCCTCTGCAACTTCTTCGGGCCATCCGCCACGCCGCATCGGTACGCCGTCCTTCAACCGGTCTACGCGTCCCGGTTCGCCGCCGCTGGCGTGCATGTCGGTATAGATCAAGCCCGGCCGAACGGCGTTGACCCGGATTCCCTCGTCGGCGACTTCTCGTGCCAGGCCGAGCGTCATTGTGTCGACGGCAGCTTTGGAAGCCGCATAGTCGACATATTCGCCAGGTGCGCCCAGCTGGGCAGCGGATGACGACAGATTGACGATGTTGCCACCGGAGCCGCCACGACGTGTCGACATACGGCGTACGGCTTCCCGGGCACAAAGTATCGTGCCGAGTACGTTGGTCGACAGGATTCTGCTGATGCGCCCGGCGTCCATGTCTTCCACCCGGGTTTGTGTTGCCAGGATGCCGGCGTTGTTGACCAGCGCCGTAAGCATGCCGAGTTCGCGATCGACGGCCGCGAACAGCTCGGTTACCTGGCGCTCTTCGGACACGTCGGCCGCTGCTGCGATGGCGTTGCCACCCTTGGCTCTGATATCGCTCACGACGGCGCGCGCCGCATCCGCGTCGGATCGATAGTTGACGCAGACTGCGTAGCCCTTGGCTGCGGCAAGTCGGGCCGTGGCGGCACCGATGCCCCGGCTTGCCCCGGTTATTAGGATGACCTTGTGCATGGTACCCGCTTGGCGCCCGTGTTCGTTTGATGCTCCCGACGCAGTCTATCGTGCCGTTGAGTGATCGACGACCCCCGCGATATCTGGCTCTCGTCCCCAATCGTGGTGCCGCTGTAGCGCACTTTTTGAATGAGTGGACGTTGTGATACTCACCCCGTATTGCCCGCTCGTCGCCGAACACATTGGCGCTGCAACGCCGTCGACGTCGCCGGCCTCTCAGTCGGCTGACTTGCTCAATTCGCGAGCCGCGACCTCGGCCGCCGCCGCCCGCACTTTTCTGTACTCGTAGTGCAGCGCAACCAGCGCGATGCCCCATACCGCGCAGACCAACAGTACCAGCCAACCGAGTTGCGTGGCGCCGATCGTCCACGGTAGCCATTGCGTCAGCAGCAGGATCAGCATCGAGCCCAGCACTTTGAACAGCCGATAGCCGAACATGTCGATCCAGGCCTTGGCCTGGTAGATCAGCAGCGGATCGATCGGCACGTAGAGCAGTTCCTTGGATGCACGGTTGATCGAGTACGACAGACCGCGGTCGGCGATCTTCAGTGCCGCGCCCGCGTTCAACGAAGGCGACGCCATGTAGTTCAAACTGGCCACGAACACCGCCGTGGGCTGGGCCAGCAGACCGCCGATTGCGCCGAACAGGCGATGCACCAGCGGCGTAATCAGCAGGTTGATGCCGATCGCCACGCCGCTGAGCAGGCTGAAGAAGTCGCCCAGATAGGCCGTACGCGCCTCGAGTTCGGTGACACTGGCTTCGACCGCGCTCATGAACTGGTACTCGACCAGTGGCTCCACCATCTGCGCCATCAACAGCAGCACGGCGATCAGCAGCAGGTAGCGGTGGCCGAGAATCGCGCGCCAGCCGCTGCTGTCGGATTGTTCGTCGTCGCGCACGCCACGGTACTCGCGGTACATGCCGGCGCGCCCCATTACCAGCGTGAGCAGCATCAACAGCACCAGGATCAGTGCGGTGATCAGCAGCAAGTCCATCGTTTGCAAGCCGGCTTTCTTAATCCAGAACGACGACAGCGCTCCGCCGACGATTCCGCCGAGCAGACCACCGGTTGCGATCAGACCGTACCAACGCTTGCCCTGCTGCGGGGTGTACACGGTGTTGGTCAGGCTCCAGAACTGCTCGACCAGGATCACGCTCAGGATGTCGACGAAGATGTAAAACCCGAACGCGAGGACCCGATCGGGTGCCTGCATCGCCGGGTAGAACGCCACCAGGATCGCGATGATCGTCGAGCAGGTACCCAAAACAACCTGGATTCGTCCGAATCGCGCCACGATCCGGTAGTACACAGAAATGATCAAGCCGAGGCATAGCGCGGTCGCTATCCATACGTAGGGGAGCTGCTCCGAACTCAATGCAGTCACGAAAACCGCCCGACTGGCCGGTTTCAGGTGATACAAAGCGGCGATGATGAGGAAAAAATTTATGAACAGCAGCAAGGACTTAAATAAAGTTTTGCTACCAATTTGCGAACTACTCATTGCCTTTAATACACATTTGGATACTATTGCGCGCGGCTTCGGAAATCAGGTACTGCACAAAATGGCGCGACTGCTGATCTTAGTGAGCCTTGCTCTGAGTTTTTCCTTCAACGTATTCGCCGATACGTCGAACCGTCCTTTTCCAACACTCCGCAATGCTCAAGACAGCGATCTGCAGGCGGAGCTGGAATCCCGCATAAAGGACCTCGACCTGGATACTGCCGTACGCCGAGGCGAACTGGCGGTGTCGCTGGTCGACATTACCGACCCACACCACCCACGCCTGGCCCAGGTCAATGGCGATCATATGATGTACGCGGCGAGTCTGCCGAAGATCGCCATTTTGTTAGCGGCATTCGAGCGCGTCCATGAAGGCCGTCTGCGGTTCGACGTCGAGAATCGTGAGTTGATGACCAACATGATCCGCTTCTCGTCGAACACCGCCGCGACCGAGCTGATCCATCGTGTCGGCCGCAATTACATCAACAAGCTGCTCGCCTCGCCCAAGTACCGCCTGTACGACAAGCGCTACAACGGCGGACTGTGGGTAGGCAAAGAATATGCGAAGGGCGCGGCCTACAAGCGCGATCCGCTGCATAACCTGTCGCACGGCGCAACCAGCTTCCAGGTGGCGCGTTTCTATTACCTGCTGCAGACCGGCCAGTTGGTGTCGCCCAAGTTGTCGCACGAAATGAAGAAGATGCTCGGCGATCCCGGTATCCGTCACAAGTTCGTCAAAGGACTGATGGAGACGTCGCCGGACGCCCAGGTCTACCGCAAGTCCGGCACCTGGCGTCAATGGCACGCCGATAGCGCGATCGTGGAGCATGCCGGGCGCACCTACATCGCGGTAGCGCTGGCGCAGAACCCCAAGGGTGGCGAATGGCTCAAGAACCTGATTGCCGAACTCGATACCATCATTCTCGAACGTCCGACGCGGGCCGCAAGCCTTTCAGCAAAGCGTGTAAACGGGTAGCCAGCGCCTGATGCTCGGCGGCTGAGTTCTTCTTCTTCACGTTTGACGTGATGGCGACCATGTAGTAATAGCGTGGCGCGCCGGCCGGTGATTCGACGACGGCGACGGAGTTCATCAGGTTCTCGACGTTGCCCTGATACTTGCGGCAGACGAAGTCCGGTTCCGGTTTGCAGCGGTACAGCGAGCCGGATTTGAAAAACACGGCCGCATTGCTGAGCGCCGGCGATGAGGCGTAGCGGATACGCCGCTGCGTCATGTACAGCAGGCGCTTGATCTCCAGGCTCGACCAGGCATCGACCAGTTTGCCCTGTTCCAACTTCACCAGATAGCGTATCAGCTCGTGCGTGGTTGCAATGCTGTTCCTGCCGGGTATCGCGCGCTTGGCGTTGTGGCTGAAAAAGCTGCCCTGCCGCAGCCGCTCCACATCCAGCCCGTTGCGCGTTACCGGCTCGGTCAGCGCGCTGATCAGCAACTCGCTCAGTTCCTTGACCGGCGTATCGCGAAGAAACGCCTGGGCGCGTGCCGGCTCAACCGGGTAGTCGGCGCCGAAATGACGCAGCAGCACCAACTGCTTGATCACCATGGTCGCCGCGCCGTTCGAACTGGCCGACAGCATCCAGTCGCAGAATGACCACAGGTTCGCGGTGTCGCCCTCGCGCAATTTGCGGCGTGGCATGCGGTTCTGCTCGGGCATCCACATCGGCACCTCGTGATGCTCGGAGTGGATGAAGCTGTCGACCGTCACCTGCGCTTCGCGCAACACCCGTTTGCGCGCCTCGATGTCGTCGGGGTAGAGGTCGGCCAGCGTCTGGAACAACGCCAGCGCGACCATCAATTTGCCGACACTACCAGGATTGCGCGGCAACGACCCGTTGTGCTCGATGTACAGCGGCTTGGCCGGGTCGCTCAGATCGAGCACGCTGATGCTGTAATCCTTGGCCTCCGCGCCCAGCATCGCTGTCACCCGCCGGGTGAGCGCGGCATCGGGCTGAGGAATCTCGAAGTCCGGCTGATCTTGCAGGCGCAGCTGAATGTCGGTGGTTTTCAGCAGTGCGCCGGGCGGCAGGGGATTGCCTTTTACCTTGCCCTCCTGGGCGAGGCGGAATCCCTCCAGGCGGGCTATGCCGGTCTCGGGGTAGGCATCGATCGGATAGGCACCCACCGGTCCTGCCGAGGCGGCCAGCAGGGTGAGCGCCAGCAGCGACGCCGTTGATCGGTGTGTGGCCATCATGTTTTCCTCGTTTGCCCGATGTCGGGCAGCAGCGCTCGACGTGATCATTGTGTGGCGGGCGCAGCGCCGAGGTCCACCGGCTGAGCGGCATCGCTTCCCTGCCTATCCATATTGATCAGATACTCGCTGCGACGCGCGCGCAGGCTCTCGACGAACGGGCGAATCTGGAACAGCGCGAGCCGACCGTCGGCAAAGCCGAACTCGATGTCGGCCGGCGCGGGCAGGCCATCGCTGCCGACCGGCATCGGGAAACGCCGCTCGACGTCGTCGGCGAGCGCACGCAGCTGCTCGATCTCATTGACGTTGAGTACAACGTCGGCCCCGCTTGCCGGCACCTTGCGGATACCGCCCTGTGGTGCCGGTTCGGCGCGCAGCGGCGAGCTGGCTTGGGCCAACAGGCGCAGCTTGCCGTCGCTGCGGCGCACGCGTAGCTCTTCGACCGCCTGGCCTTCGACGGCCCCACCGACGCCCTCGCCCACGGCGATGGTTAGCCATTGACGATCGCCGCTGTCGACATCGGTGGTCACCAGCACGCCGGATTTCTGCGATGCAAACGTCTTGAGCAGCAACACCGCCGGGTAGACGTGCTCCGGCTGGCTCATGTGCGACTGGCGCCATGCATAGGCGCGCTCGGTAAACGGCGAGGCCCATACCTGGCGGATCGCGTCGACCACAGCGTCGAAACCCTGCACGTTGGGCAGCGTCAGGTTGAGCCCGGCGCCGGTGAAGCCGGGCAGATCCTCGACATTGGTATCGCTGCGCACGAACACGCCGACGTGTTCGGCATCACCGAACACCTCGACCATCCTGGCGCGCAATGCGCTGCGAAACGCCTCGCCCGGTTCGGCCGCGACGATCCACCCGCGCAGGTGAGCCAGCATGTTGCTGACGGCCTGCTGCTGCGCCGCCGGATCATTGATCGCACGCACCCGTGCATATTCACCGGCCATCCAGTCGAACGTGCTCGGACCGCCCGGCTCGATCGGCTGATCGAGCAACTTGCGGAACACCCCGAAAGGGATTGCCACACCGGGGTTGACCGCCTGCGGATAGTTGTTGCGCAGCTCGCCGAGGTTGGCCGCCTTGGGTCCGACGATCCGGCCGGAATCCGCGGCGCGGATATCCAGCAAGGCAAGCGGCTTGGCGCGTGACAGGTCGAGCTTTGCCAGGGCCGGCTCGATCACCACGTCTTCACCGATCGCCTCGCGGCCGAAGATCGCGTCCCACGGCCGGCCGTCTGCGCTGATCTCGACCGCGCCGCGCGGACTGACGGCGAGCACGATTGGCTCACCGACGTGCGTCAGCACCGCGGCCATGCGTTGTTCGTCGATCACGACATTGGGGATGCCGAGGTTGCGCGCCAAAAGCTGTACGTGCGACAGCGAGCTGCCCTCACCGCGGGTGAGTATGCCGGCGACCGGCGGCAGCTCCGGCGTGGTCGACGGCAGCAGGTAGATGCCGTCGCGGCGGAATGCACCATCGGCCGGCGGCAGCAGCAACACGCCGCGCCGCAGCCCGGGATTGAGTGCACGCAGACCGGTACCGACCGCCGCGTCGAACAAGCGATGGCGTACGCCGACCAGGCGGTTGCCGTCCTGTACCAGGCGATCGAGCAGGCGCGTGTAGGCAAGCAGAGGGCTGCCGCGTAGTCGGTCGGGGATCAGATGTACCGCCAGGGGGGTCAGCGCACTCCAACGCTGCACACTCAGACCGAACTGATACTCCAGCGCGTTCTGCGCCCATTGCGGCACACGCGCGAGATAACGCAGTGCGTTGACATAAGCGCCGACATCCAGCGGTGCCGCTTGCGTGAGGTCGTTGTTGTGTTGCGCGATCGCCGCACGCTGCCGTTCCGACAGCAGACCGCTGCCATAGAGCGCATCGCTCAAAGCACCGAGATACTCTAGCTGCGTGGCGCGCGTGTCACCCGCCCGCTGGTCGACAAGCTGGTTGGCGACGGCAAAAACCTCTTGTTCCATCGCGAGGCTGGCCAGCAGCAGGCGCATGTGGTTGAGCGGTTTGAGGTCGCTTTGCGTTTCGGTCTGTCGCCGCCAGTCGGCCATGGCGCGCGCTGCGATGGTGAGGCGTGCCGGCAGGTCGGCAGCATCCTGCAGGCTTTTGACGGTGCTCTGCAATTGCTGTTTGAGGACGGCGTCGCGCGTGTCGCGCGCCAATGCGTTCAACTGGCGAAGCGTGGTCAGCGGGGCATTCAGGGTATCGAGCAGGCCGGCCAGGCGTTCGTATTCCTTGCCCAGCGCTTCGCGACCTTTGCTCTTGGCGTAACGCCGCACCATGGCGGCATCGCCGGCATCCGGAATGCCGTGGATCTTGATGCGCAGCGGGGTGAAGCCGGGGTCGGCATCGGCGATCTCGATCGCCAGCTGGCGCACCTGGCCTGCCACGCGGGGCTCGCCGCCGAGCGGCAGCAAGCGTGCCGCCTCGCGCAGCAGCAGATAGCGCGCAGGCGAACGCCAGCGCGGGTCGCCGCTGAGCGCCAGCATCAGGCGCGCCGCACCGGCCTGTTCGTCTTCGGCCTGCAGGGCACCGCGATAGTAACGCGCCTGGCGGAACACCCAGCCGTCATCGTTGCCGATAAGGAAGCGTTCGAGCAGCAGTTGGCGCAGGTCTTCGAGACGCGCCCGGTCGCCCACGTAGTCATCGCCCCGCACGTCGGCGAGCAGGTTGGCGATGAAGTAGCCGTCGGCACGCAGTTTTTTTGTCTGCGCATTCCATTCGCCGTGCTGCACGCCGCCGCCATGCTCGCGGCAGGCCCCCTCGCCCGGCGCCAACACCGCACCGTCGGCGCAGAACCAGCGGATGCGTTCGAACGGGCCGCGTTGTGCTGACTTCATACGCTCGATCGCAGCGCGCAGTGCCTGCTGATCCTCGCCGACCGCCGGCGTCGTTGGCGACGCTGCCTGGGCGGACGACATGAGTAAGGCCAGCACTAAAAACGCGGGTGACAAAACATTCCAGCTGCGGCTGGTCGACATCGGGATCGTACTCTATTGGGTGAAACAAAACGGACACCGTCAGACACAGACCGGTGAGCTGAGCTTTCGGTTAATTGGCGCGGGCGTCCGCTTGCCGGCGACCACGTGTGCCAGCACAAGCATAGCAGTCAGCACGCGTGTCACGCGCACTCCAAGAGCGAGCTGAACATACCAGCCATGCAGCTCTCAGCTGACGCTTTCACCCCGACAATCTCGTACGTCGTGGCAGCGTCGCCTTGTCGTGGTTTACGGAATGAGCCCGGTTCGGCAATGGCACGGTGCTGCTGCCGCTGGGCGGAACACGCTGCATCGGGACGTCACCGCTAACCGTGGCTAGCCGCGCCCGGCTTCGCTGATCCGGCTAAGTGTCTCGCGCAAACGCGGCGCAGCGAAATCGAGGAAGCGCCGCATCTTCAGCGGCATGCGACCGCGCGAGGCGTGGATTAAATGCACGGGCACCGGCTCTGTCTCGTAAGCCTCCAGGATGATCTGCAGTTCGCCGCGGACGACGGGATCGGCGACCTGATAGTGCAGCAGCCGCGTGACACCGACCCCCTGTATCGCCGCGTGCGCCGCGGCCTCGGTGGTCGTCACCGCGAGGCGCGGAACCACCGGTATCTCCAGTGGTGCGTCGGAACCGGGAACGCGGTATCGCCAGGCCGGTGACGGCAACGGGATCTCCACCATAACGCACGGATAGTGCAGCAGCTCTTCCGGCCGCTCGGGTGTGCCGTGCCTATCCAGAACGGCGCTGTTCGCACAGGTCACGGTTCGCATATCGCCGATCGGCGTTGCGATCATCGAGCTGTCGGGCAGCCTGCCGAAACGCACGGCCATGTCGACGTGATCGTCGATCAGGTCGACGTTGCGGTCACCGAGGTGCAAACGGACACTGATCTCGGGAAACGCGGCCAGGAACTCGGCGACGATCGGTAGCACGTGCAGCCTTCCGAACATGATCGGCGCCGTGAGTACCAATTCGCCTTTCGGCTGGGTGAACTCGCCCGCCGCCTCGCGTTCGGCCTCGTCGACCTGTTCGAGAATTCGGCGAGCGGACGCGACGTACGCGATACCGGCATCGGTCAGCGTCAGTTTGCGCGTGGTGCGGATCAGCAGGCGCGCGCCGAGCACGGATTCGAGATCCGACACCTTGCGGCTCAGCGTGGCCAGCGGCACGTTCAATGTGCGTGCTGCGGCGGAGAAACTACCCCGCTCCGTGACCGTCACCAGCATCGACATGGCTTCGAGTCGATCCATGCATTCTCTCATTTTTCGGAATTATTGTTCTCGATAATGAGGGATTATCTTTTTTTTCGGAAGCCCCTACTGTTCTCCTCACCGGCCCAATCGGGGCCCTCAACCCACAAGGAGAACGCTATGTCACGCATTACCATCCCCTCTCTCGACAAGGCCCCCGAGGCCTCGAAGGCCCCGCTCGACGCCGTGCACCGGCAGCTCGGCTCGGTGCCTAACCTGTTCCGCCTGATCGGCCTCAGTCCGGCGGCGCTGACCGCGTACACCGGCTTCAACGGCGCACTGGCCAAGGCGCTGGACGCCAGAACCCGCGAACGCATCGCGCTGGCGGTTGCCCAGGTCAATGGCTGCGACTACTGCCTGTCCGCCCACACCTATTTGGGTCTGAACCTCGCCAAGCTCGCGCCCGAAGAGATCGCCTTGAATCGCAAGGGCACATCGACCGACCCCAAGGCTCACGCCGCCGTGCATTTCGCCGCCAAGGTGGCACGCGAGCGCGGCCACGTAGGCGATGCCGACTTGGCGAGCGTGCGTGCGGCCGGCTTCAGCGATGCGCAGATCGTCGAGATCGTCGCGCTGGTCGCCGAGAACAGCTTCACGAACTACCTCAACGAAGTCGCGAAGACGGATATCGATTTCCCCGAGATCCGGGCCTCCGAGGCCGCCTGATGCCGTCGGCCGGGGCAATCGCCCCGGCCACATTTCGCTACCGGTACGGAGACTCCACATGGCTCATGGCTTTCTCGACATCGCATTGACGCCCAGCGTTCGGAAGGTACAGCAGCAGATGAACGTTGAAGATATCTGGTCCGACTTCAAGGGTCACCGCGCGTTCGATCGCATCACCGACAACGTGGCCGGCTACATTGCCGAACGCGACAGTTTTTACTTCGCGACAGTGTCCGAGACCGGTTGGCCCTATGTGCAGTATCGCGGGGGTCCACGCGGTTTTCTGAGGGTGCTCGACGAACGCACGCTTGCGTTCGCCGATTACGGCGGCAACCGGCAATACATCAGCACCGGCAATGCAACCGCCAACGGTCGCGCCTGCCTGCTGCTGATGGACTACGCCCAGCGTGCGCGGCTGAAGATCTACGTGTGCGTCGACGTGCTTACGCTCGATGCCGACCCGGACCTGACGCAGCAGGTCGCAGTGCCTCACTACAAAGCGAAACTCGAACGCATCTTCCGCCTGCACCTGCAGGCCTACGACTGGAACTGCTCGCAGCACATCACCCCGCGCTACACCGAGCAACAGATCAGCGAGGTTGTGCGTCCGTTGCGTGAACGCCTCGACGCCCTCGTATCCGAAAACGTCGGGTTACGCGCCCGTCTCGCCAACTATGGAGAAATGCCATGACCGATCAACGCCCCCCGCTGCCGCCGTTCGACCTCGATACCGCGACGCAGAAGGTCCGCCTCGCCGAAGACGCCTGGAACACTCGCGATCCGGACAAGGTGTCGCTGGCTTACACACCCGATAGCCGCTGGCGTAACCGGGCCGAGTTTCTGCAGGGCCGTGCTGCCATCGTGCAGTTCTTGCGGCGCAAGTGGGACAGAGAGCTCGACTACCGCCTGATCAAGGAGTTATGGGCCTTCGCCGGCAACCGCATCGCGGTGCGGTTCGCCTACGAATGGCACGACGACGCCGGCAGCTGGTTCCGCGCGTACGGCAACGAGAACTGGGAGTTCGACGACAACGGCCTGATGCGTTTGCGTATCGCCAGCATCAACGACCTGCCGATCAGCGAGCCGCAGCGGCGATTCCACTGGCCGCTCGGCCGCCGACCCGACGATCACCCGGGCCTCGGTGCACTCCGGTTGTGACACGGGCCCGTCGGCGAAAGGCAATCCACTAGACGATCACGCGACGAGAAACACCATGAACGCCACCTGCGAAAACACCACAGCGATGCTTGCGACGCTACACGATGGCAGCTCCACGGCAGCGAACGGCGAACAACTTGCCGCACACGGGCCGGAATGCCGCGCAACGAAGCTGAGTACATCCGCAGCGCTCCGGTCTACCGACCTGCACAGTGTTCGCACAAGCCGGCAGGCCAACCACAACGGCGCGGCGAACGAAAACGTCGCCGATGCGCGCACGGGTTCTGAAGACGCCGTCGCTGAACGCGACCGCAGGCAGCGGTTCGAAGAGCTGGTCGCCGTGCACCTGGACGACCTCTATCGCTTCGCCTACTGGTTATGCGGCAACCGCACCGCTGCCGACGACGTGGTGCAAGAGGTGTTGATGCGCGCGTGGAAGTCGATCGAGCGACTCAAAGACCCCAAGGCTGCAAAGGGTTGGCTGCTGACCATCGTTCGCCGTGAGAACGCGCGCCACTTCGGCCGAACGCAATTGCCGCAGGTCGACAGACCTGATGACGAGCTGGTCGCCCACCGAACCGAGTACGACACGTCGACAGAGGCTTTCGTGCTACGGCGGGCCCTTCAGCGCCTACCAACCGAGTACCGCGAGCCGCTGTTGATGCAGGTGGTGTACGGTTATTCGCAGAAAGAGATTGCCGCGCACCTCGGCATATCCAACGCGGGAGCGGGATCCCGGTTGTATCGTGCAAGGGAGAAGATGCGGGGCCTGTTGTGAAAGGCCGGTGATCGATCCTTCATCTGGTGGCCACCGCTGATCCAGGTTGTCAGATAGCGCGTAGATGGCCACTGCTCGAGAGATCGCCAACAAGCATGACCCCGCACCCGTGGCACGTCCAATCCGATCCGACGCAGGTGAAACCTATGCAATCTCTTGGTGTGCAATTTGCGTGTCCCACAAGACTCTACTGAATAACGGGCGATTATTGTGGTGTTTCCTTCAATCCTTCTCTCGATTGTTGCAAACGTTGACACAATGTGGGGGACGAACGATTTCTTCGTATCGAAGATGAGCCTTGAGCACAGTGCCGGCAAAGCCTTGGGGGTGACGTATGCATGGCGCGCTTGAGATTGCAGACCAAGAGGAGTGGGTCATCTGGAACGGCGCCAATGGCCTCGTCACCACGGCAACCATCGGCACCGTGGAGGTCGGCGTCGACGGAAGGACGGCGTGGCTGGAGGAGCCTTTCGATATGGTGGGGCCCTTCAGTCTGGATGAGCTGGAGACATCGGGATGCATCAGCTTTGCTGCCTGTCTGGTGATGTCGCGTGAGCGTTGGCAGCAGGACCAGCAGGCGTTGCGCCAGGAGTCGTTGAAAGTACGTCGGGCCGCTGAAGCGCGGGTAAGGGAACGGGTTGCGGATTTCTCCGGCAATCACAACGGCCACGACCGACTTGCCTATCAGCGCAGGCCCGTGGATGAGCAACGACATCGCGAGATCCTGAAGCTACCGATCTACGGCAAGCTTGAACCACGCCAGATCAAGGCGGCGTTTCGACGGTTGGCGCAGAAGGCACATCCGGACGTCGGCGGCAGCAGCGAACAGTTCGTGCGCATTACCGAGGCGCGCAATGCATTGCTTGTAGGCGTTGCCTGAACCGGCGCAGCGCATCCAGTCATCGGCCCGACAGTTGTCACGTAGGAAGACCGCTGGGTGCCGATCTCCATCCAGCTAACGGGTGTTTCCAAGTGGCTCACCAGGATGTGTCCTTGACGGCGTCTACTGCTTTCCCTGTGCTGCCTGAGCCTTGTTACCGGCAACCGGTCGCATGTCGATCGGCGAGCATTCCACAAACTTTTCGTCACGCGTGCCGTTGAGCTCGCAGGTACCGCCCGATACCGGTGACGCCAAGGGAGGCCGCAGCGGGTATGCTTTGCCTTTCCCTGTCGTCACGACCGGCAACCGTCAACGGATACGCTCGGGTGGATATCGATCAAGCCAGAACCTTTCTCGCGATTGCCGCGCACGGCAGTTTTCTTGAGGCCGCCAAGCGTCTGCACGTCACCCAGTCCACCGTCAGCGCCCGGGTGCAGAATCTCGAGTCGGAACTCGGCGCGCAATTGTTCGTACGTAACCGGTCCGGCGCCACGCTGACTTCCGCCGGACGCCGCTTTCTGCAACACGCGAAGTCTCTGGTGTTGACGGTCGAGCAGGCCCGACACGATGTGGGCTTGCCGAGTCGGTACCGTGCGACGCTACGCATAGGCGGCCGGATCGCGTTGTGGGAAGAATTTCTACCGGACTGGGTCGGCTGGATGCGCGGTCGGGCGCCGGATGTCGCGATTCGCAGCGAGATCGGTTTCGAAGAGGATCTGATGCGCCGGCTGATCGAGGGTTCGCTCGATATCGGCGTGATGTATACGCCCAGCCATGCCCCGGGGTTGGTCGTCGAACACCTGTTCGATGAAACCCTGGTGATGGTCAGTACCGATCCGCAGACGCGCTGGCCTGGTGACGATTATGTCTACGTGGAATGGGGCCCGGGGTTTTATGCCAAACACCAAGAGAGCTTTCCCGACCTGGCCGGTCCTTCGCAGGTGGTCAATATCGGCTGGCTCGGTATTCAGCTGATCCTCGCCAACGGCGGCTCGTGTTTTTTGCCCGCGCGTATGGCGCGCGCGCTGATCGAGTCCGGCCGACTTCATCAGGTCGCGTCCGCGCCCGAGTTCCCGCATCCGGCCTACATGGTTTTCTCGCGTTCGGCCGACAGCGAGGTATTGCAGCTCGCGGTCGAGGGTTTGCGCAAACTGGCGCTGCGTGAGCAGGGAACATGAGTGCAAGTGCGACGCACGGTCGCACTGTCGGGAGATCATTCAGCGCTTAGTGTTCGCCCTTGGTGCGCAACAGGCCGGCCAGGCGATTACCTTGTTTTTGCGGGCCGCCGCGTGGAAAGAGGCGGTGCAGATAGCGGTTCGAACCACGTTCTTTGTCCCACACGGTACGGAAATGTTTGATCATGTCGCGCACCGTAGCCTGCGAACCGCGCTCGGCATAGTGTTCGCGCAGATAGCGAACGATTTCCCAGTGCTCGGCGTTCAACGTCAACCCTTCGTGAGCGGCCAACGCCTTGGCGAAGGCCTCTGACCAGTCCGCGGGATTGACCAGGTAACCTTCACTGTCGGTCAGCACATCGCGGCCGTCTACCGTGATCGCCTGCGTCGTCATGCTGGGGTACGCGTTGCTGCCGGCAGGGAAGATGCCGGGTGAGCCGGTCGAATCGTTAGCCGACTGAGTGATCGACCAGAGGTCGATGGCGATCTCTCCGTCGAGGCGCCCGTGAAATCGCTCGACACCGGAGACCAGGATCTTGCCGCTGGCCGGTGGCAGATCGAACAAGGCCACCCCGGTACGGTCGGTCAATACCGGCCCGACCTGTCTGCCGTCGGCATCCATCTGCAATACCACCGGCGTCCGCTTCAGTGGCTCGTTGCCGAACTTCATGGCCACACGTACTGCGATCATTGCTCAAGTCTCCTGCAGTTGCGCCACAGGTCAGGTCGGGCCCCGTCCGCAAGCGCCAATGTATTCAGGACACAAATCTACGATGCTTTCTAACATTTGAAAAACGGAATTTATCGAACTTTTATATCGAAATGATCGATATCAGATCCCCGGGGCCCCGTGAATTTTCGAAAGCTCATGGGCGGGGGCAGTCGGTCTCCCCAGAGGGATGGTGAGAACGTGAGGCGTTTCGGTGGGCGGTCCGCATTTGCTCTAATTCGGTGTCGGTCAATCGCGTAGCGGATTGCATCTTTCGAAAAGATGTATGTCGTAATAGCGCCCGTGTTTCGCCACCTCATCCTCGAGTACGCCGACGAAGGTGAAGCCGCCTTTGTGCAGGATTTGCATGGAGGGCTTGTTGGGTGCAAGCACGGTGGCATACAGCTTGTGAATCTGCAGTTCAGAGAACGCATGCCCACACATCATTCGCAATGCGGTGGTCGCATAGCCTTTTCCCCAGTGCAGTTCACCGATCCAGTAACCAACCTCGGCGACATGCGCGCGCCAGCCCGTTTGCTCCGTCAATCCGATACCACCGACCAATCGCCCGTCGACCTCGATGGCCCGTGTAATCATGCCCGGGGCACAACTGCCCTGCTCGATCCACCAGCGCGCGTCTTTCTCAGTGTATGGACACGGAAACGTATCGATCATGTAGCGCGACACGTTGTCGTTGTCTGCCAGCGCGACCAACTGATCAACGTCCTGTATCTGATATTCCCTGAGTTTCAACATTTAACGGCCGCTGTTCGATATAAAAGAAGGTTGAGGCAGAGCTGCGCAGCAACGCCACGCTGCTTGCCCGATCCGTGATCCGCCTTGGTAAGTATGACTGCTGAGGTGGCGGTCGTTGCGTATCCCGTCCACGGCCGACCTGCCGCGCTTCCCAGCCGATGAACGATTGCGCGCGGCTATGCATACGGACACCTACGAAGATGCGCACCAAAGGGATTCACCAGCTGGTTGTCAGTCAGCGCATTAGTGTTCAGCTTCCGTATATTGCGAATCTAACTCGCCAACTACCTGCAATGGCGTGATAGGCTGCCCACCGCTATGCGAAAATTGCCGCACTCACGATGAGTTGTTCGGCCACAGGCAAACGCGGTTTCTTCATCACGGAAAGAGAAACGACATGGATCTGTTGTTCAGCGCGGAGACGCGCTTGTACGCGCTCGAGTGGCCGTTGGGTGCACCGGGTGCGTTGCTGGTTGAGGCCTGGTGGGGGCGT
>MWSA01001409.1_pt1 | contig 50039 bp, 46 predicted proteins | sample 1021941 | NCBI WGS metagenome assembly MWSA01 (sample SAMN06327220, study PRJNA374545) | mollusc metagenome | biome: marine bay; material: sediment; isolation source: gill 40 cm from animal A | host: Kuphus polythalamius | place: Philippines: Mindanao | collected 2011-09-12 | reverse complement strand
GTCATCGATAAAACTGCCGTCTGCGTTGCGCTGCACGACCGAGATGATCTTGCGCTTGTCACAGGTATGCGTTCCATAGACCTCGCGCAGCATCTGCACCGTTTCTTCCTGGTGTTTGCGCCACGGATCGTTCTCGTCGAGACGTACATCGACGAAATCGTCGAAACCGGTGAGCGTCTTCAGACCGATCTGACGGCGGAATTCGTTGAAGCGGGGTACGCCGCGCTCTCGGTCGCGGATGATATCCAGCGCAACGATGTCCAGCTTCTTGCTCGGTGAATCCAGATGCGGCATTGGCAGATTCTGCAAAAATACCGGCAGATTGCGCAGGTGCAGAACACCGAGACGCTGACGCCCCATGCTAATCGCCCAGTTGTCGATGCCGCGACCGTGCATGAACTCGGTCGCACCACCACGCACGGTCTTGGCCACCGGTATCTTCGCCCGGATGGCGTTTGGGTCGGCCTTGTCGCGGAACTCGATCAGGTCAGGCACCAGTGCATGCAGGCGATAGACCGAGGTGAACTCTTCCGGAAAATTGAACGGTGAGCCGAAGTGATTGATGCCGCCGTTCACGTCGCCGAGCAGATCGTTGAGGTCCCAGGCATCGTGTTTCCACCACAGGATGCCACTGGGTTTGCTGTTGCCGATGCCGAAGATACCGGCACCGGAAGCGAGCACCGAATAGGCCGAGTTCGCCTTCTTTGCATTGTCGGAGTCGGCGAGCAGGCCGGCGAGCGAATCCGTTTTGCGACTCAAAAAGCCCTCGTTCTCAGACACGATACGGCGCAGAATCTGCGACACGCGGCTCTCTTTCTGATTGAACAGTCCGAACCAATTCGCGTTCATCGCGGCGTGTAGCGGTTCATCGTACAGCAGTTGAGTCGTCCATTCGATAGTATGGATCTTGGCGATCTCAGCCGATACCACCAACCGGGCCACCTGGTACAGGCGCTCATTGCCAACGTCTTTGTAGGCGATCACGCGCTCCGGATCGTTCGGATCGCGCAGTCCCGAATCCTCATCGGGCGTGCGCTGCTGCAGCTCGCGAAAACGGTCTACAAAGTAGTTGTGTTCTCGCGCGAACAGGTTGTGGTAGAAGCTCATGCCGATATTCCAGTTATCGGGAAAGCCGGTGGCCTCCTGTCCGCGCCACTGCGGTTGCACCGGGCAGTCTTCCGAGTAGCTCGCGCAGGCCGGCAGTAACGGCAGGTAGTTGTTGGGCGTAAGCAGTTTGGCGGAGTCGTTCGGATCGCGCTGGACGCGTTTCTGCGACGGCGTATCGTGCCCGTAAATCTGCGAGGCATCCCACCAGGCGGTGACCAGGTTGCCGGTGGTCTTCAGCGGTCGCTTGGCATGTCGCTCACCGCCGTGGTCGAACGTCTGCGGCTCACCTGACGCCTGAAAAAGTGAAGGCTCGCGGCGATCACCGGCGCGACAGCCGAGGGTTTGCGCCTGGTCCGACGTGCACCCGACCGGCTCCAGGCCGGGCGTGTTGCGGCCTTCGGCAGTGTGCGAGAACCAGTCGTGCGTCATGAACTGAATCCAGAACGCCGCCAACACGTTGAAGAAAGGCGCCTTCATGTACTCGCAGTCGACGTCGGCAGAGAAATCCGGCGAACCCATGCCGTCGTTGCACCCATTGCCGGGCGATTGTGTGCGCGTGAAGAGCTTGCGACTGATCAGCTGCGGGTCGGGTTTGAAGAGATCGATGCGCCCGGCGTGACGGTTGCGCGTGAGTTCAGTGAGACCGAGGCGGGGAAAGGTGGCCTCGAACTGCATATTGCGATTGAACGGCATACCCGACGAGCCCATCAACGGATTCTGCACGTCGTTGCAGATGCCGGTCAGGGTTCGGTGGGTGATCAGATCACCCCGGCAGACGTGCTCGTCGGCGCCACCCACCGCTGTGTAATGCTCGTGATCGGCCGGCAGGCGCATCTCATCCCATTGTTTTAGGGTTGCACCCGGCAGGCCGTCGCGGCCGACGAGGTAGTCGTCGTAGGTATTGGGGTCGAACAGGTTGAACTTGATCAGTTCGATTCGCTGATATTCGAGGTCGAGCAGGGCGCCGTCGACGCCTCGACCGTTGGGCAATAGATGGTCGCCCAGCTTGGTCTTGGCCTCGCGGCCTTCTTTTAATGAAGTGCCGTCACCCGTTGCGTAGTAGTTTTGCCAGTCCACCCAGGGGCGATTACGGTACTGCGCGGCCCGCTCGCCGCCGCGACAGCGCGCCGTGTCTTCTTCGACCTTGCCGAGGAAGCGCTTCGATCGATCATCGGGGATTTCGAGAAAGCCTTGCGCTGCCGCCTTGACGCACGATCGGGTATCGTCACCCGCCAACACGGTGTTTGCAAAAACGCCGCACGCCAGCGCGAGCGGCACAAGCACGGGTGTGCGCTTCGCAATCCGGATCATCCTCATCATGTGTTCCCCTGTAGGCAGGTCGACCCGCGCGACCATCGACGGGTGGTTCTGCTTCCCTGTGTAGATTGCCGACGGCGGAACTCGCCGTTGGATACCCTCAGCAAGGAGTACAGCACCGTTTCCAATGTAGCGGCTTGAGAATCCGACGCGGCAAACGAGCGAGTCAGATGCATTTCTTGTCAGCCATTTCCTACAGACTCAAAAGTGGCAAAGTCAACCGGTTAGCGCAACTCGGAGCATTCGGCGCGCTTCTGCAACTGGAGAGGTGATCGTGTCTGCGGTCAGGGGAGTGTATTTAACCAGGCATGAGCGACCCGGCCGGCCTTCGCACTCAACGTCGCGGCGAACCGACGTGCATCTGCACGAATCTGCGCGATATCGATCTCGGCCGCGGCCAGTTCCGCAGCATGCCCGATCAACCATTGCTCGATGCGCGACAGGTCGACCTCGGGATGAAACTGGAACCCGATGACATTGCGGCCGATGGAAAATGCCTGGTTCTCGCACACACTCGAAGAGGCGAGTCGCTCAGCGCCGACAGGAAGATCGAATGTGTCGCCGTGCCAGTGCAGGGTCAACGGGTCTTCGCTGAAAGCGGATAGACACGACGATCGCCCGGCCTCAGTCAACGTTATTGGGGCAAAGCCGATTTCGCTGACGCCGCTGGGATACACCCGGCTGCCGGCCGCCCTGGCCAGCAGTTGGGCGCCGAGGCAGATGCCCAGGATCGGTCGGCCGTTATCGAGCCGCTGGTTCAGCCATCGCAGTTCGTCGGTGAGAAAGGGGTACTTCGCGTCGGCGTAAGCGGCGATCGGCCCACCGAGGACGATAAACAAGTCGGGGCGCACCGGGTCGATCGCGGTCAGGTCGTGCCAGCCGATGTCGACGTATCGGATCTCGTAGCCATGCTCCAGCAACGGAGTAGTGAAACTGCCGAGGTCTTCGAATGCGACGTGCCGGATAACCAACGCAGTTCTCATACGCTATTTCTCCCGCAACAATTGATCACTGAGCGACGGCAACCGACCATCACGCGTCCCGGCCCGGGCAAACATCGCGTCGCCGGCGCTGCAGGACGGCGTTGGACATCGGTATGCCTGGTGCGAGAGCGGGGTCTGGTTGCGGCTCGTCGAGGCGCTGACGCAGCGGCACGACACCGGCCCATGTCGCAGAATCCAGATCAGCCGCGGCGTCAACCGGCGGTCCGGAGCGAATCTTGGCGGAACCTTCTGAAATGGGAATCGCGACGACCGTCGTAGCCTGGATCTCAGCTTCGCTCGCATGCCGAACTTCCGCCAAGCGCCCCGGTAGCATCTGCTCGATCAAGGCATCCAACACACGCCGCTTGATGTCGACATCGACAACTTCCAGCGCTGTTCCATACAGCATCACCGAGCGGTAGTTCAGCGAATGGTGCATCGCCGATCGCGCCAACACCAAGCCGTCAATTAGCGTAACCGTGACGCACAGATCGGCACCGGCGATCATTGATTTGAATGTCGCATTGGTCACGGCGCCGTGGACGTAGAGACATTCGCCGACCCGGACGTACGCAGTTGGAATCACGCGAGGAGAACCGTCGACTACGACCCCGATGTGGCAGATCAAACCGTCGTCGAGTATCGCGTTGATCGTCGGGCGATCGTGAGCGCCGCGCCTGGCACGCCTTTCGAGTGTTGTGCGTGGAGTCTGCCTCAGTTCGTTCATGGTGTATTGGCTCCTGGTTCGTCTCAGCCAAGCATGCGAGAATTATGGTCTGTCAAAAAGTGCCAGTTTCTAAAATATGGCTAGACCAGTTAAGACCTGGGAATTCGCGGTCGAACTCGATCCGGCTGCTGCCGAGCCGATGTTTCTACAGATTGCACGCGGAATCAGCGCGGATATCCAGCGCGGACGCCTGTTGGCCGGCACGCGCCTGCCGGGAAGCCGCTCGCTGGCGACGACGTTGAACGTGCATCGCAATACCGTCGTCGCTGCGTATGAAGAACTGTTGGCCGAAGGTTGGCTCAAGTCGTCGCCTGCAAGTGGTACCTTCGTCGCCGATATCTTGCCGCCATCGATCGGCAGGAACTGCACAGATCCACCGCACAGGCTGCGCCAGCCGGGGTACCCATTACCACAACATTCCGCTTATCTTCCAACCGACACGCCGCGCGACAGCGGGGTTCTGACGATGGGCGATGGAGTCTCCGATCCCCGCTTGCTGTCGATTACCGAGTTCGGTCGGAAATACCGACGTATCCTGGAAACGTATCGGCTGGATGTGCTGAGCTACGGATATGCGCAGGGACATCCACGGCTCTGCCAGGCGCTCTCCCAAATGCTCAATACTGCACGCGGTCTCGATACCGACGGCTCGCAGATACTCGTCACGCAGGGGACACAGATGGCGCTCAATCTGGTGGCGCGTGCACTGATCCGCCCCGGTGATGTCGTCATTGTCGAGACGCTCGGTTATCGCCCCGCATGGGCGGTGTTCCAGCAATACGGTGCTCACCTCATTCCGGTAAGGGTCGACGCCGAGGGCATCGACACGGAACGTATCAAGTCCATCACCGCGAAACAGACGGTGCGGGCTGTCTACACCACGCCGCACCATCAGTATCCAACAACGGTGATCATGAGTCCGGCAAGACGCATGGCGTTGCTCGAGCTGGCGCAACAGCACCGTTTTGCGATTGTCGAAGACGACTACGACCACGAGTTTCATTATGAAGGCCGTCCGGTTCTCCCGTTGGCGAGCCGCGATGCCCATGGCGTGGTGATCTACCTGGGCACGCTGGCGAAACTGCTGGCGCCGGGATTCCGCCTGGGATTCGTTGCCGCACCGACGGCCGTGATCGACCTATTGACCGCGCACCGGCTCATCGTCGATCGACAAGGCGATCACCCATTGCAGATGACCGTGGCCGAATTGCTCGATGACGGAACCATACCGCGACATGCCCGACGGGCACGCAGAACCTACCAGGCGCGACGCGATCATGCGGTCAAAGTCTTGCACAGACGATTGGGTGGTGCCCTCGCATTCAATGTTCCGCAAGGAGGGATGGCGATCTGGACGGAAGTCGCAGGCGATATCGACGTGGAGGCGTGGGCGCGAAGTGCCATTGCACACGGGGTGGCGATCCGCACCGGTGGCAGCTTGGCATTTGACGGCCGCTACCGGCCAAATATTCGGTTGGGGTTTGCCGCACTCGACGAAGGCGAGTTCGACACCGGTGTGCGCCGCTTGGCAAAGGCGTTGGCGGACCTGCCGAAACACTGAACGATAATACGCCACCGGTTACCACCGGTCGGTCAAGCGGGAGACGCTTAATGCCAACTCGATGGAAGTGGTTGACGCGGTGGTCAATTTGCAGCTATTCAGGCGTTCGTACGGCCGATGATTCCCGCGCGAGAACGGGTACCTGGCAGGCGACAGATATTGAGGAGGACAACACAATGCTCAGAACCTTGATGCTGGCGGCTTCGGTCGCACTGGTTGGCGGCATAGCGCACGCTGTACCCGACACCATTCTATTCAACGGCAAGATCCTGACGGTCGATGCCGATTTCAGTACGCAACAGGCCCTGGCGATCGAGGGTGAGCGTATCGAGGCTACCGGATCGGATGAGCAAGTCCTGGCGCTGGCTGGCGATAAGACGCGCAAAATCGATCTCGAGGGACGGACGGTCATTCCCGGCCTGATCGACAACCATGTACATATCGTACGTGGTGCCCGCCAGTGGACACGCGATGTGCGCCTGACCGGTGTGCTGACCCGCGCAGAGGCCAAACAATTGATCACCGAACGCGCGAACGAACTCGGCGACGGCGAATGGGTGTTGGTCATGGGCGGGTTCACGCCCGAGCAGTTCAGTGACGACCGCAAACCCTTCACCCGCGAAGAGCTCGACGAAGTGGCACCCAACAACCCGGTGTTCATGCAGGTGTTGTTCGGTATGGGATACGCCAATTCGCAGGCGTTTCGTGCCATCGATATCGACGAAGAAACGGAAATCGCCTGGCTGGAGATCGCCAACGACATCGACCTCGATGCGGATGAGCGACCGACCGGAACCGTGCGTGGTGCCGCGATGAACCGCATGCTGGCCAAGGTTGCGGAACCCAATCCGGCTGAGGCCAAGGAAAGGGCCTTAGGCAATATGCGCGATCTGCACGCCATGGGCGTGACCAGCGTGTTGGATGCGGCCGGCGGCACCGGGCTGGATCTATCACTCTACGAGCCCTACGTCGAACTCGAGAAGGAAGGCAAACTCAAACTGCGCCTGTTTAATCTGTACAGCCCGGCCGTGATGGAACCGGGCAAAACCGGCGGCCTCGACCAGGAGCTCTCGGCCTTGCCGTTCATGGAAGACAGCCATTGGCTGCAACGTACCGGTGTCGGGGAGCGCCTGTACAATCCGATTCACGATTCCATGCTGCAACCGGCCGCCAATGGGCCGCAGCACAAACAAGCGTTTGCCGATTTGGCAAAGCAAGTCGCCGCCAGACGTTTGCATCTGCATCAGCACGCCACCCACCCGAACTCAATGAAACAACACCTCGATGCCTACGAAGCTATCGACCAGCAATATCCACTGAAGGAACTGCGTTGGGTGTTTGCGCATGCAGATGGCATCGACCCGGAGATTCTGCCGCGAGCGAAGGCGCTGGGCATGGGCATCGCTTCGCACAGCCGCCGCCTGATATCCGGCAAGTCGTTTTCTCACCCGCTGGCCATGCTGGCGTTCGGCAACCCGCCGCTGAGAACGATCCAGGCCTCCGGCATCATGTGGGGCCTGGGCACCGATACCATGGTGGTCAACCAGTCGAACCCCTTCTATACGCTCTGGTGGGCCGTATCGGGCCGCGCCATGAACGGCGACAAACTGACCGACGAGACGGTAACACGCGAGCAGGCGCTGATCGCACATACGCGAAGCAATGCCTGGCTGGTGTTTCGCGAGGACGAATTGGGCAGTCTCGAACCCGGCAAATTCGCCGATCTACTGGTGCTGGACCGGGATTATCTGACCGTTCCGGAGGTCGAGATTCGTCGAATCAAACCCTTGCTGACCGTGGTCGGTGGAGAGATCGTGTATGGCGAACTGCCATAGTTGATTGGTTCTGAACCTGGCTCGACGATGCTCGCTCGGTCTTCCAACGATAACCATGCTCCAACAACGGCTGCAGTTGAATAGCTTTGCTGTCGCGCAGTTGAAATCAACTGCAGAAGGCGCAGAATGGAAATGGAAGGGCTAGCGATCGGTTAGCCCTGTAGTTGCCTCGCGCAGACGAGGTGCACAATCATGCACGCGACCGACGGAACTACCAACAATAAGACGTGGACGCGTCTGCTGGTCGCTGTTTTGGCCGGCATCCTGGTCTGGGGTGCGGCGGCTTGGGTGTTCCCCGGGGCACAGGCTATTCTGACCGGACTCATCGCGTTTCTCGTCATCCTGTGGACCAACGAGGGATTGCCGCTCGGGGCCGTATCACTGCTGCCGTTGATATTGTTCCCCGCGTTCGGTGTGGCCGACATGCAGGGAGTGGCGGCAAATTACGCGAACCCCATCATCTTTCTGTTTCTTGGCGGATTCATGCTCGCCATCGCGGTGGAAGCAACCGGCTTACACCAGCAGATTGCATTCCGTCTGTTGGCCGTTTTCCCCAACACGGCCCGCGGCATGATCTTCGCGCTCGCCCTGGTAGCGGGCTTGCTCAGTGCGTTTCTTTCCAACACCACCACCGCGCTGTTGTTGATGCCCTTGGCCATGTTCCTGACAGACGAGCGGCGACTCAATATTCGGTTTGCCCTGGCGATCGCCTACGGCGCCAGCGTGGGTGGCGTCGCTACGCCGATCGGCACGCCGCCCAACCTGATTCTGCTTGGCTTCATGGAGCAACACGCCATCGAACCGTTGGCCTTCGTACAATGGGTCGGGCTGGTGCTGCCGCTGGCAATCGCCATGTTTGTCGCCGTCGGCACGTTGCTGTCGTTCGGTGTCAGCGAAACCCGCTTGGCCCGGCCGGCAACGGCGGAAAAATTGGACCCTGGTCAACGCCGCGTCGCCTATACGCTGGGCGCGCTGTTGCTGCTGTTGTTGGTCAATTCTCCGATCCAACCGTTTTACGCGGGGTTGGGTCTCGACGAGCGTGCGATCTTGCTGGCCTTCGGACTGAGCATGTTGCTGCCGGGGGTAGGGGTGTTGAACTGGAGCGACTGTCGCAAGATTCCGTATGAGATCATCTTTCTGTTCGGCGCCGGCTTTTCCATCGCACATGCGTTCGGCGCCACAGGCCTGTCCCAGGCTATCGGCGATCTGCTGCTCGCACTGACCACACTCGACCTGTGGTTGCTGATTGTTATCGTTGCCCTGCTTGTGACCTTCACCACGGAGATCACATCCAACACCGCGCTGATTTCGATGATCCTGCCGGTGGTCCACTCGGTAAGCAGTAGTGGCGGCCTGAACTCGACGCTGTTCATGCTCGTTGCAACCATCTGCGCCAGCTACGCCTTCATGCTGCCGATCGCAACCCCGCCCAATGCAATCGCCATCGCATCCGGCACCGTGCGACCGTTGAGCATGATGCGGTTTGGGCTGTTGCTGAACCTGACTGGGATCTTATTGATCAGCCTGTTTGCATTGGGCTATTGGCAGTTCGTGTTGTGAAACCGCCGGCTCGCCAAATATCGGTTTTCGTTGTCAACGCGGCTTCACAGCGCGGCTCCGCATCGTTCCAGCGGGGAGGAACCGGCGCGGGACGGAGATCCTGCGTTGTGCTTGCTGACCGAAGTATTGTGGAAATCCGCTGTGTACCTGAGGCTTACCTATTTTGATGAGCAGCCGAGGCAGCTATTGCGCAAACGGATAGTGAAGTCGTGATCGTCGAGATTGGGTTCGAACAAACTCCCGTTCGCCTGATAGTTCGTGGCGAAACAACCCCCCTGATATTCGTTGGCAATGCCCGCCTTATTACAGGTGGCCTTGAGTTGCTTGCACCCGACCAGTTCAATCCTATTGTTGATCTGGTACACGCCGTGCGTCACATCGCCCAGCCTCGCCAACAGATTTTTCTTGTCCATGGCGAGCACTTTGGAACAGGGTGAAATCTCGCCATCGACGCTGATCGACACCGAACTCCGCCCAGCCTGACAGCCGAAATAGCTATGTCCGATGTCCTCTTCCTCAAACTCGGTAATTAACAGCGGGCCTTCACGGTGGAGTATATACCAGGCATGCAGCCGCTCCATATTCCGAACATACGCCGAGCGCTCATCGTGGGACCACGGAATTCCGGTGGCATAGCCGATCGTGAATTGATTGACCCCCGAGTCATACAGATGCTGAATGTCGTGGACGAGTGAGTCGCACGTTTCCGGCATCACCGTTATCTTCACGCCGATCCATTCCTGGTGTCGCATCAAGGTTTTGAGGCCGGCGAAAGCCCGTTCGAAAGTCCCTCGTCCTCTTTTGTCTATGCGGTATCGGTCGTTTGATTCCTGCAATCCGTCCAGACTCACCATGGCCATGATGCGATGCTCAGCGCAGTATGCTGCAACTTCGTCGGTTATCAGCGTGCCGTTGGTCGTCATGTTGAACGACACCGATTTGCCATATTTTGCAGCACGATCTTCGGCATACTCGGTGGTGAATCGGACGGCTGGAAAGTTCACCAGGGGCTCACCACCAAAGTGCGCGATGTGTAACTCGTCTGCATCTCTGGAGTATCTCATCAACAGGTCGATAGCTTTGCGGGCTATCTCCAAGGGCATCCTGCGGTGGCCCAACATGTCTTTCTCAAAACAATAGGCGCAGGCGAGATTGCAGCCTTCGGTGTAGACCATTTCCAACTGCGTCAATGGCGGGAAGAGTTTGTCGTTCACCTGCGCTATGGTTTCATATACCAGCTGTGCAACAGCGTCTCTCGACTGGCCGGTGTCAACACTGATCTGTTCCGACACAGTATCGAAGTCGGAAAGTTGTGCTTCCAATACGCCTGGCAAAATGGCGTTGAGCGCTCGCTCTAAAGGGATAAGTCCGGACATATAAGCCTCCGTCCATGGGGCAAAGCGGAACGGTCGTGCTGCCGGTATACAGCACGCCGCCCTGCAACTACGGTTTGACGCGAAAAGTTACGCGGATTCAGCCTGAATCAGGAAGCTCGGGCGGCAACGAAACCGTCCGCTGCATGTGAAGCAGCTTGCTTCGTCGTCTTGAGCTCCGAGCGTGATGCCGTCAGTAGCAGTTGTGGATGGAGCGGCCGAAGACCTGCTCAGTTCACTTACGACGCTGGTTGCGACACGGCGGGCAATATCTTCCATTTCGTCTTGTGTCATGATCTGCTCTCCTTTTCAGATTAAAACTCACAAGCCAACTAAAGAATAGGTCGGCAATCATCGTTGTTCAAGCCGGGTGCGATTATTTTTTAGTGCGATGTGTGTTTTTCGAAACTGATCTCAAAACCTGCCGGAGAACCGACACGTCGTATATCCGTAACATCGGTTGGAAGCGATCATCGTCGCACCAGAGAAAACCAAGGAACGAAGGATGCGGAGTAGGGCCACCAGGTCACGACGTGTACCCGGCATTCGACTCCTGTCCAAACTATATCCGCTGAACCGATTGGTTCGTCTCTTGATTGAAATCGGCCACGTCAATCTCTCGTTGCAGCTGTGTATTCGCGAAGCAGATGAACAATCTCGAGTTTCTCATTGAAGCGAATGTGAGAATGTAGAACCGCGTGGGGTTCAACGTAGGTACGGAGCGGGCCGGGCCGTCATCGCAATGATCCCGCGCGTGGCGCAGCACGACCAACCAAGGGCGACCTTGGCCAAAACCGAAATGCTGGTTAGTATGACACGTTGAAACTCATGTCACGTGGAACACCTTACATGCGCCGTTTGCTGTTTGTTGTTTTTCTCGGTCTGGCTGCATGCGGTGGGGACTCGTCTTCAGGTGAGCCAGTCGGGCTGCCTCGCGATACACATGAACCCTTCGAATACTGGGATCCGGCGGAGTTCGAACGTACCGGCAAGGAACTCATGCCGTTGGAGGGCATCGCAAAAGCCCTGGAACCGCACTGGCGCGGTGTCGAATCGTGCGAGCAAGTAGCTTATACCCAGACGACGCCCTCGTCGGGCGAGACCTACATCTACAAGCTGCTGTTCAGTTTCAACAGAAGCACCGGTAATACCTATGATCTCGCTTGCGAGATGGAGAAGCACGGATTCTATGTGTCGCACGTCGCCCGCATCCGAAAGGAAGTCTGGAGCGACTATTGGAAACGCGTTGAGCCCCGGCTGTTCACTTTCTTCCGCATTCGCTCTGCGGATGGCCGGGCCGATTTCGCAACCTTTCTGGTCAACGACTTCCACCGAGATGGCAAAGTCAATCTCGATGGCTGCAACCACGATGAAAAGTACTGTTACTTTCTCTATCGACCCTCATACGTCATCAATCTGCAAAACGGACTGTTTACAAAATTCAAGATTGCGCGTCGCAATCGTGCCGAGTTTTACGAGGATTCCGGGCCGGTTGCACTGCTGCTTGGCAAAGAAATGCCTGACATCGCTGCGTTCGTCACCGGCGAGATCGACGGAATACCACGCTCACTAGCTCTTCGTGCGCTAGTGCGTGAGGTACAGCGCCAGTACCCGGAGGGAATGGGCGAGGCGCTCGATCTCTATGGTTACGTTCGTCCGATGACGAACGGCGTCGTTATTGAGGATATCGGTGCAAACCTTGGAATCGCCGGCACCGATGCTTCCTACCTGATTCGATTGACGGACTCGCCCGACTGCGAAGATACCGATAACCCGAGCGTTCGTCACTGCACACTGCAGGTCAAGACCAGTTTGCAGGCTTACAATCGCGCAACCGGGTCAAAACAGACGAAAATCGCGCAAATCGCCAATGTGGCCGCTGCCGGTACGCAGACCGGTGAGATTGAAGCATTGTTCGTACAGGAGGAGGGCGGTTGGCGATTGGTCGTAACCGAAGAGATAGCGCGCTTTCTGTCAGGCAAGGATCGCAAGAACAACTGGGCTGTCCGTACGGCCGATGGCCGCACGCTGATGGGCGCGCCGGCTGTGTCCTGTATCGCCGATCCCAATAACTGCTGATGGCGAAAGCGAAGTACGCAATGTGGCTACGAAGTAAACCGATGGTCGGTGCGCTGTGTGTCCGCCTCACAGCGGGGTGGGTGATACGGTTTGAAAAAGACAACGCGCGAGGCGGTGCGTCGTTGTCTGGCAACAGAGAACCAGAGTATGAGTGAGCGCGACCGATTTGGTGACTATCTCGACGGTAAGCTGCATGGTGGTGGCGGTGATACCGTCGAGGGCGCGGCGGGCCGTGCCGAGTATTATCACGACCTCGAAAAACGTGTCGCCAGGCAGACGCCTTTCTCCGCAAGCAGCAAAGAAATGCTTGCGAAGCTGGTAGTTTGTTTCGTGGTCGGACGCTGGACCTATCACCTGTCGGCATCGCCCGAGGCCGGGTATGTGGCTGCGGTTGTCTCGCTCATCGCTTTGTTGTGGAGGCCGCTCTGGCTGATCGTCGCCAAGGTGTTTGCCGTGTTTCTGCTGATCGGTCTCGTGGTGATCCTGGCCGCAATGGTCGGCGCCGACAACGAGTTCATCCAGTCGCTAGAGCACATCGTTTTGTGGGTAGTGGGCCCCGTATTGCAGCCTGGCAGTTGAGGAGCATCAGCGGCCGCTCGGTATCCGACTTGGCAACGGCCGCTGCGGGTTGTTAAATGGTCATTAAGCCAGGAACGCTGGCCGAACGGTTCGAACGGTTGCGTTTCGATATAGACAATGTCAGCACTAGCCATCCGCCCATAAGCAATGGCAGCACCCCTGGGAGTGGCACACCGGACACAACGTCTGCATCTGGATCTCCAACTTGAGGCGCGTTCACGTCGAATACGTATAGCCCGCGTCCACGCGATCCGGCGACGGCAATCCCTGATGCCGTGTCGAGGGCCAATTCCCGCCCGAGATTGCCCCGAAAGCCGAACTCGTCGATGAAATGATCCAACATGACACCGGTCGCGAGCTCATACAGGTACAAACTGCCTTCATTCGAATTGAGGCCAGTGATGAAGTCATCTTTGGGTGCGGAGACCAGCAACAGCCCACCATCCGCATCGACGGCGTGACCAAAGTCTTCCGCGTACCCAGGCTGCGGATTATCAATATGGTAAAGCAGGTCTCCACTGGGAATGTCGAACACGCTGATAGCGCCGGCATTCGGCTCGCCACCTATCGTTAGACCCGACTCGCCGACAACCAAGTAATCGCCATCGATGTCAACATGCAATGGATAAACGTACGGGTCTATGGGAGAGGTGACCACGTCCAGCAAACTGCCGTTTGCTACGTCATAGATTGCAACCTCCATTGTCGCGGCTACTTCGCCGCTCTTCAGTGTTCGAGTCGTGATGGCTGCGTACTTGTCCGTTAGCGCCAGGGTCGAAAGTTCACCAAACGCGGCCTCGAACGTGGAAATGATATTTCCAGTCCGCAGGTCATACAGCGCCGTCAATTCGGTGCGATCCTCATGTGCGTCCGTCAGATCCGTTGCAACGAATATGCCGTTGTAGCGCTGTCCAATCAGCGCATAATCGCCGTAGGTCGCAAGGTATCGACCGAAGTTGGTGTTGGCCCCCGGGTCCGGGGCCTGCAAGGTTCGGAGATAGGCTCCGCTGGTAGCGTCGTATACCAATACGGCCCCTGCGTTCTGACCGTAGGTGTCATCTAGGATGTCGCTGACAACTACGAAGTCGTTCGTTACCTGTGCTCCACCGTAAACATAGGGCAGATTCTGAAAGGGTTGCGGATTTGGATGTGTGAGGGTATGCAACAGGCCGCCCGTGGCGGAATCGTAGACGAACACCGCTCCCGAACTCTGCGCGGCGCTACTGTTTACGTTATCTGCCGTTAGATAGTAGCCATTGCTTGCGTGTGCCAGATCGCCGTAGGAGTTAAAGATCTCGCTAGACGTGACTATTTCACGCAGATCAAGCGCTGCGGCATGCGCAGTTGCGGCAAGTAACGCAGTGGCAGGTATCATTAGCGCGATTCGATTTTTCACGTTGTTCTCCTTCGCCTGTCTATCGGGTCGTCCGCGCCTGGGTCGCTAAACAACATTCTGATCAAGGCTAAGCACAAGCAAATTACATGCCGTCTCGCCCAAACTACGCCTAGACGGGCGTTGACAACGATGCTGCAGCACAGCAATCGACAAAAACGTAAATCTTTCTGACACAGGATTTGCCGTCCCGAGCGGCCCAAAGTGCGGCGGCTGACGTCCCAAACCAAGAACCAGAAGGGAACTGTTACATCCCTAATGTTGTAATCCGTTAGCAGGCTCAAGTTGCATAGTTGGCGACTCGGTTGTGTATCAGCTGGTCAGCCAGCTATCCCATTGATGCGATATATGCAGAAAATCAGTATGTTACAGTGCCCTTTCCAAGCAAGCGGATTGGGGTTTTGAGGAAGCGGAAAACCTGAAACTGCGTGCGACGCTGATGCGGGCGGTCATTCAGTGGATCGAGGGCAACGGCCTCGACGACAAGGATGCCGCAAAGGCACTAGGCATTGACGCACGGGATTGGTCCCAAATTCGCAGCGGTCAGATAGAAAAATGCACGATCGATCGGCTATTTCTGATGCTTTCCAAAGTCGGTGTTGAAGTAGCCATGACTTTCAAACTGCCTTCTGACGCTACTACGCTCGGGCGGTAATGGTTACAGACCCTGAAATGCCTGTGGTTACGTCCCATCCCCTTTGCTGCCCGTCTGCCCGGGATGGGTGTGGTTGCGCGGCGCTGTCGTTGTGGTCAGCAGCACATTATGGATCCCCGGACCTTGAAAATTACGTTTGCCGCAATAATAATCCAGCTCGCAGTCATGAGACGATGAGGTTTCTCAGGCTTGATTTACGCACGGTGGGCGTTGACTAGCATTTCCGGAAACGAAGCCAAGCGCTGATGAGTATTCCCTCGTCGCGCCGTTACTCCTTGACGTTGCTCTGGGTCATTTTTCTTGCCGTGGCGCAACTCCAGACGTATGCGTTTCAGATGCATGCTCACGAGCTGGACACTCCCATTGATGGCACGCTGTTGCAACACGGCGACCATGGCCATGCCGTATCTACCCACCCGTCTATCGATGCGTCGCACGCGGACCATCACGATACCGTGATGTTCGAGATCGAAGCGGGTCCAGACCGCATCACGGCCAATCTCTCGCTCATTCCAGCGGCGGCATTCGTCTTTGTACTGATCACGTTACTGTTGTTTTTGGGGGGCTACGCCTCCTGCCGCTCAGTAGCGCGGCTAGACGATGAACCGCTCTGGCGGCGGCGCTTCCACCTGACACCGGCGCTACGCGCTCCTCCTGTTTGAATCCTCCTCTCGCTTTTATCAGCTAGAGACTCCTTCCGTCGGTAATCAGGGCGATTTAACCGTCGCTCAGGTCGGCTGATGGGTTGGGTATCGAAGCTTAGCGTATGGCAGATACAGCTCTGCTGTGCGACCTATGACTATGAGGATTTGAAATGAAAGTATTGACATTGATTGCGCATACCGACGCTCAAGAGTCACTGACCGATCTTTTTCGATCGATCGATCATGTCGGCGGATTTACCTTTTCCCACGTGGAGGGGCATGGCATCGAAGTAGAGAAAGAAAGCTTTTTAGCCGCGCACGATGCGGCGATGGGTCTCGTTCCCAGGCTGCGAGCCGATCTTTTTCTACAGGATACCGACATCGATGCGGTGCTGCAGCGAATAGCAGACGCCGACATTGGGTTGAAGAGCAAGGGCCTCTATTGGGTGACGCCCATCGAGAAAGGAGGACGCTTGTAATGGGTTGGCATCTTCTGAGAACACCCTGGCGCGCACAACTTTTCTTAATGGTTGCTGCGTTAGTTTCTGTCGCCTTGTTCGCCGATCTCGTTTCGGCTCACGGGATGTCGGAAGAAGAAAAGCATTCGATCCTGCATGGCGGTAACTGGAACTACCTCTGGTTGGGCGCGACCCACATGCTGTCGGGCTATGACCATCTGGCGTTTGTGTTCGGGATCATCTTTTTCCTGACAACTTTTCGGGACATTGCCAAGTATGTAACGGCGTTCACCGTTGGCCATAGTGTCACGCTGATCTATGCGACATTCAACGGCATACAGCTGAACTACTTCTTGATCGACGCCATTATCGGCCTGAGCGTTTGCTATATCGCCTTCGCGAATCTGGACGGCTTCCGCAAGTACCTGAACATCAATCCACCCAACATGATGGTCATGATCATCCTGTTGGGCCTGATTCATGGTTTTGGCCTGTCTACCCGGCTACAGGCACTGCCGCTCAATCAAGATCAGCTACTTTTGAACATCATATCGTTCAATATCGGGATCGAACTGGGGCAGATCGGCGCGCTTCTCGTCATGCTCCTGTTGATCGCCGCGTGGAGAAAGAGTCATTTCTTTCAGACGTTCAGCAAGGTCACCAACCTTGGCTTGATCCTGCTGGGCGGTTTTCTTTTCCTGATGCAGATGCATGGCTACGAGCACACTGCGAACGCGGAAGAGTTCTCGACAACTGAAACGCGCAGTTCGACAGCCACTGTGCAGGCCGCCCCACCCATGGGTGATGCCGAACCTTGGACCGACACAACCGAAATCACCATACCAGCTAGGGGCGATAAGGAATACAAGCTCTTCGTAGAGCAAGGCCGAACCTTTGCCTATTCCTGGCAAAGTGACGGCGGTGCGCTGTTCTTCGATTTTCATGGTGAACCGGCAAACGACACGAGCGGTTACTTCGAAAGCTTCGCCAAGGGTACCGAGACTCAAGATTCAGGATCGCTACAGACCACCTTCACGGGCACCCATGGTTGGTATTGGAAAAACACGTCGCCCCAGCCTGTCGTAGTGACCCTGAACACCCGGGGAGACTACCGTTCCAATACCAAGGCACCCACGGCACAGCCAAGCCCGCAGACCGAAGAACCTCCAACCTCAACCCACAAGTCAATTTTCTGATCAATGGAGAACAGCACAATGAACCTGAAAACTTTCCTTTTTGCTCTCATCATCGCAACCGGCGCGACGACGGCAATTGCCGGAAGTGGACATGATCACGGCCATGGTCACGCTCACGAGCCGGTGACTCAGGAACAAGCCGAACAAAGCGCGAGCCGGGTGATAACAACCTTGGTTTCCAAAGGCGTGATTGACTCAAGCTGGGACGGCTCTCCTGTCGTGAAAACTGAACAGAAAACCTTTAAAGGTTCTCCGGAATGGGTGGTCAGCTACCAAAACGATGCTATCGATGATCCCGAAAAGCGCACGTTGTACATCTTCCTGACTCCGGACGGACAGTACATCGCTGCCAATTACACCGGAGAGTAACCGCAAGGGCGGAATAGGCCCTGCACAGGAAAAGGTGCAGGGCTTTATTTCCATGATGGTGCACCTAACAGCCTGTTGGTACGGTTGCTTCGGCTACGTTTTACGGAACGCCTGCGTCAGGTGGACCAACGTGCTGCTGCGAGGAAATGACGATTCGCATTGATAACCTATCCTCCCCCATAGGATACTAGCGCTGTCATCAAGTCACAGAGTTTCAAGGCATGAGCCATATTCACGCGTCTCACCCCGATATCATCAAACGACTGAAACGCGCCAATGGCCACCTATCCAAGATCATTGCAATGATCGACCAGGGAACGCCTTGTTTGGAGGTCGCCCAACAGCTTCAGGCCGTCTACAAAGCTGTTGGGAATGCCAAGTCGACGTTTGTTCACGATCACATCGAGGGGTGTCTGAACGGCGAGAGCAGTTCCTCGTCTGAACTCAAAGTGATGATGAAAGAGATTCGAGACATCTCGAAATACCTGTAGGAACGAAACTCTTTTGTTCGCAGTAGCGTCCCTCAAACCCTTTAGATCGGAGTGGTCCGGAAATGAAATATGTATTGATCGTTGCACTGATGCTTGTCCCGATCGGTATGACACTGGCTCAGCAAGACTCGGCTGAAGCGCTGGTTTCGAGTAAACCGAAGGCCGACATGAACTATAGACAGCTCATGGAAGTCTTGGGTGAAGCCTCTTCGATGATGCACATGGGCATCATCCGGGAAAACCAGCAGATGGTACGGACGGGTGCCGATATCGTGCTGCATCATCCAGCACCCAATCACAAGCCGTGGACCATCATGCAGCCCGGCGATCAAGACGGTTTTAAGCAGAGCTTGCTGGCGTTCGACAAGATTCTGGACCAGTTTGCCAGTCGCACGGCTGAGGCCGCGGCTAAGGGTGATTGGTCCAAAGCGAATGAAGCGTTGACTGAGCTGAATGGTGCCTGCATTTCGTGCCATGCCGCATGGCGCGGCAAAGCCGGCGCGAACAGTTCGAACCCCTAATCCACACTGCGTACGACGTGAGCAATCCAATGCAAACGCACGATTCACAGCACTGGCAACACGCGCACGATTTCCATGTCAGTTCGTCGCAAGGAGAAAGGCGCACGTTTTACGTCGTCCTGTTGACAGCCGGCATGATGGTTATCGAGATCGCGGCCGGATATGCTTACGGGTCAATCGCCTTGCTGGCAGATGGGTGGCACATGGGCACGCATGTCGCCGCGTTGGGGATATCGCTGTTTGCGTACAGCTACGCACGACGCAATGCAGGCAATTCCCGATACAGCTTTGGCACCGGCAAGGTTGGCGCGCTGGGGGGATTCGCCAGCGCTATTGCCCTGGCGGTGGTGGCTCTGCTGATGGGATTGGAGTCAGTTGAGCGTTTAATTTCACCGGAAGTGATTCGTTTCAACGAAGCGATTGCCGTTGCCGTGGTCGGTCTTGCAGTGAATCTCGCGAGTGCCTGGCTGCTGCAGGGTGGGCATGACCACCACGAGCACCATCATCACCATGGACATTCGGACCACGACCACCATCACCACGATCACAACTTGCGTGCGGCCTACCTGCATGTACTGGCAGATGCGCTTACGTCGTTGCTCGCCATCATTGCCCTGATCGCGGGAAAGTGGTTTGGATGGGTATGGATGGATGCGCTGATGGGTATCGTAGGCGGCATAGTGATTGCCCGTTGGAGCTTCGGTCTCATTCGCGACACGAGCGGCGTACTACTGGATGGTCTGCCAAGTCATGCTTTAGAGACCGAAATCAAGCGGGCCATCGAGTCTGACGGAGACAACAGCGTCACCGATCTGCATCTTTGGCGACTTGGCCCCAGTGCAATTGCGGCGATCGTGTCAATTGTGGCGCACAATCCTCGTGATCCGTCTCACTACAAAGCGCTTTTGGCCGACGTGAGCGACTTGGCGCACGTGACGGTTGAGGTCAACCGCAACGCCAGTGAACACCGTGCTGGAGCTGCTGGCTGACTCAAGAAGTCTTGTTTCGCTAACTATTTCCGACAGTTAAGCCGCTTCTGGCGGATTTTGCGCGAATCCAGGCCGCCCCTCAGTTAGCGACATACTGGAAATGGTGCGCCTAGAATCCGGCGCCGGCCAAACCTCGGAGGTCGTCGACCTCGGAGACATGGCAAGGCAAGCTATCGATCTCTACGATGAGGCGTTTATCAATGCGGGTGTGAGGCTCGAATGGGTCATTGAAGAAGATCTTCAAGCCGAGATCATCGGGCGTTCCTCACTCATTGTTCGCGCGATCGCAGACCTGCTGAGCAACGCTCTTCGCCATACTTTAGAAGAGGGTATGGTGAGCCTTTTACTAATATGTTCTGAAACGTTCTACCGATTGACCATCGCAGATACGGGTGGTGGCGTAGTAGATTCCGGCATCAACCGGCTGGCTCGCGCATCGAGAGGGGCGGCCGTCGGCAACACATCGGGGTCGGGCTGAGATTCGTGCGCGCTGTGATGATTCGCCACGGGGGCACCGTTTCTCTTGCCAATCGGGGAGGGAGCTTGGTCGTAACCTTGGTGTTTCCGTCCAGCGCATAGCGGACCTACAGATGATGATTATTTTCGTTGAGTTGCGGAACGTCTACGTCGACGCCTTGCGGCAAAAACTTCACAACTACATTGCAGATGTGTTTTGATCAATGCACGACAAAAAAGCTTGTCCAACAGTGGCGTAGGGCGTAGAGAACGAACGCCAAGAGCTTCCCCAAGCAACGAACACAGACTCAATCCAGCGCTGGCGGATGACTGATTACCCTGTAAAAAAGATCAAGTGAAGTAAACTCGCTCATCTGTTGAGCGATTGCCGACGCCGAGATCGGCTGTCTGGCGGCAGGTATCACCTTCATCGCGTATGTACTATGTCGGGTTTTCCGATTTAGTGGTCAATTTACGTTCTTGAACTTCAAGCCTATAAGATCGTCATCCAGATGGGCATGTGGGATAAAGGACTAACTAGTGGCAAGACGCAGACAAAGCACTTTCGACGATCTGGTTGAACTCGCAGCGCTCATGCCTTGGTGGGCAGGCGTCGCACTGGCTGTGATCAGTTACGTCGTCATTCACCAATTTGCTATCCAGCCAGTACCAACTGCTACCGAGGTCGGTCAGTTGGGGCAGGCTATGAGCAATCAGCTGATCCGGACTTTTGCCACATTCGGGCAGTACATTGTTCCCGCTGGATTACTATTCGGGGCTGCGATTTCGGCTGTAGGCCGAGCAAAACGCAAGCGCTTGCTGGCCACAACATCCGAAGCAACCAACCCGAACGCCGCCAAATCGCTCACCTGGCGCGAGTTCGAAATGCTGGTCGGTGAGGCGTTTCGTCGCGAAGGATACGCCGTCCGCGAAACCCAGGCCGGCCCCGATGGTGGCGTCGATCTGGAACTGACAAGGGACGGTGAACTGTTGCTGGTGCAATGCAAGCAGTGGCGGGCCACAAAGGTTGGCGTTAGCACAGTCCGTGAATTGTTCGGGGTGATGGCAGCCAGAGGCGCGGTAGCAGCCTTCGTGGTCACTTCAGGGGTGTTCTCAAAAGAAGCTCAAAGGTTTGCCGAAGGTCGAAACATTTCTTTGATCGACGGCGATGCACTCGACGTGATGATTTGCAACATCGGCAGCGATACGAAGCCACCCAGAAGATCTCACCCAGCGGCGACCAGCAGCAAAGAGGCCAAGCCGACGTTGCGCGCCGATGACGTCCCGAACTGCCCAAAGTGCGGTAGTGCCATGGTCAACCGGCTCGCGCGAAAAGGACCGAACGCAGGACAAGAGTTTTGGGGCTGTTCCGGCTTCCCAAAATGCCGCGGCACTTTGCCTATCAAGAAATGAAGAAAAAGAAAGGTTTCGCGAGCTGCCGGCTATTTCTTCCTAACACACGCATTTGAATTCCCAAACCGAAAAACCAGTTGGGAACTGTTGCACGCCTAAGATTGTAATCCGTTAGCAGCAGGCTTAGGTTGCATAGTTGGCAGGGTTAGGCTGTATCAACAGACGATGTTGCAGTTCGAGGTTGGGATATGTCTTTTAACATAATATGTATTATACGCAGTCACAGATGGGGCTCATCGGGTGGAAACCGCAGCTAGACTCCATCGCTACTCCCATTCCATCTCCTGAAACACCTGTTGGGCATTGCGGCCTTTGAGCGTCGCGTAGTCCACAAGATGCTCAAAACGGCTCTGGTCGAGCGTGCCAACCTGGGTGATGTCGCCGCCGCTGTCCATGTACTCTCCAATTGTTTTGCGGAGATACACGAGGTAGTCGAGCGTATCGGCACGTGCATGCGCCAGGTCCGTAGATGGGCCGTGTCCAGGGATAATGCTGGCCGGCTCTAACGCCGCCATCGTTTCGAATGCCTCGATCCAGTGTTTGGCATTGGAATATGGCAAGACGCCCAGCATGCGTCCCACATAAACCACGTCACCACTGAATACGACGCGCTCACCGGGCAGCCACACCAGGCTGTCGCCCGGTGTATGTGCGGGGCCAACCTTGCGCAGTTCCACGGTCTTGTTTCCGAGAGTGACGCTCATGCGTTCATCGAACGTCTCGTCGGCGTAGACGGGTTCGGTGCCCATCAACCCTTCCGTTCCGACCAGATTCCCCAGTATGAATAACTGGTCTTGTTGCCGGGCACGTTGATCTGCGACCGCTGCGGTGCTCGCGATGATTCGTGCGCCTTTTTCCTTGAAGTAGCCATTGCCCAACCAGCGGTGATCCTGCCCACCGCTATTGACGACGATCTTTACCGGCTTATCGGTGACTTGCCGGATCATTGCGTCAATCGCCTGCGCACCCTTATAGCTGCCACCCGAATCGACCAGCATGACGCCTTCGTCGGTCACAATGAAACCAAACGTCGCGTTGTTACCGAGGTTTTCAGGTGAGCGGTTTCCGAAGGGTCCGACCACCGCATAGACATCGTCGGCGACCTGTTGCACGTCTAGCGTAGTGTCGCTGTCGTTAGCCGCTGACACGACGCCGGCAGCGTGTATCAACACGGACGCAAGTAGCATGGAATAGAACTTGAGCATCTGGTCTCCTTATCGAGGAATCGGCCGCGATTGGCGCAAAATCCACCGTATCCCCCGAATAGCCAAAGGATATCTGTGTTCAGCACGGAACATCAGGTCGCGAATGGTTCAAAGATTCACTGCCTCGTGTCCGGCTGTATCGGTCACCATCCAGACTCATTGCTGTAGTTCAAGCAGTGGATACTCGTCATTATTTCCCGAGTTCGCCTCAGAGCAGTGACGGTTGCATCGGGTGCCCCCACGTTACCGGACGTTGAAACACATATTTCATCGTGTAATATCTGTTTCAATATGTCCAGTTCCAAATCTTTCGCATGGCTCCTGTTTACGAGCACCCTCCCCGGCCGATCGCAAAGCACGCCGCGGGTCCGGTTATGGCGTGCGCTGAAAGAGCTGGGTTCAGCTCCCCTGCGCGATGGCGTCATCGCGTTGCCCGCCAACGATCGCAACCGAGCAGCATTGGAGGCCATTGGTGCCCAGGTTGAGAGGGATGGTGGTACGGCCTGGTTGCTCGAGCTGCCAGACCAGCACCCAATGGTAGAAGACCGCCTACGTGCCGCGTTCGATCGCACGGAAGCCTATGTCGATCTCGAGCGAAAATCGGTGGAGCTGCGTTCGGACGCGGTCGCCCTGGACGAAACATCGGCCCGGCAGCGCCTGCGCCAGCTGCAGCGCGATTTCGACGTGATCTCAGCGATCGATTTCTTCCCGGGAGATGCGCAAGCGCGGAGCCGCGTGATGCTGGAAGAGCTCAACGAGCAACTGAATCGGCGGTTTTCACCACAAGAACCGGCGGCTTCGGACGGACAGATCGCACAGCTCAAGCCGTCCGATTATCGCGCAAGGCAGTGGGCGACACGACGGCATCTGTGGGTCGACCGCGTAGCCAGCGCCTGGTTGATACGTCGCTTCATCGACGACGAAGCGCGATTTATTTGGCTGGAGCGCCCGGATGCGTGCCCTAGGGATGCTCTGGGCTTCGATTTCGACGGCGCGGCATTTACGCATATTGGTGAGCAAGTGACATTCGAGGTACTAATGGCGAGTTTTGGACTCGACACAGAGCCGGGCCTGGTTCGGTTGGGTCAGTTGGTGCACTTCCTCGATGTCGGTGGCATCGAGGTGCCCGAAGCGGCCGGTTTTGAGGCCGTGCTGGCGGGCCTGCGCGACACGGCGCCGGATGATGACGCGCTGCTGAGCGCGATGACGCCCATGCTCGATGGGCTTTTTCAGCGATATTCGACTGCTGCAACTTGAGCCGGCATCGCTGGCCAACCTTGTAAAGAGGCATACACCATGTCCACGTTGAGTGATGCTGCCACAAGTGAACGCGCACAGCCGCGTCCTGTTTCGCTGTGGGAGGCATTCGGCTATTGGCTGAAGCTCGGCTTCGTCAGCTTCGGTGGTCCCGCGGGCCAGATCTCGATGATGCACACCGAACTGGTCGAGCGTCGACACTGGATCAGTGAACACCGCTTCCTGCATGCGTTGAACTACACCATGGTGCTGCCGGGGCCTGAGGCTCAGCAACTGGCCACCTACATCGGCTGGCTGATGCACGGCACGCTGGGCGGGGTCATGGCGGGCGTGTTATTCGTGTTGCCGTCACTGGCCATCCTGATTGCACTTACCTGGATTTATCTGGCCTTTGGCGACGTCCCCGCGGTTGCCGGTGTGTTGTACGGTATCAAACCGGCAGTCACTGCGATTGTCGTATTCGCCGCCTACCGTATCGGCTCGCGCGCTTTACGTAACGGCGTGCTGTGGGGCCTGGCAGCGGCGGCCTTCATCGCCATCTTCGCGTTGCATGTGCCCTTTCCATACATCGTAGTGGCAGCGGGCATCATCGGTTATTTCGGCGGTCGCATCGCACCCGCCAGATTCAAGGCCGGCGGCGGTCACGGTGCATCGAACAAGACGTTCGGACCGGCATTGATTGACGACGACACACCGGCGCCGAGCTGGGCATGTTTCAGCTGGCGTTCGACCGTCGTCCATGTGTCGGTCGGTCTCGCGATTTGGATGCTGTTGGAAGGATTCCTGTACTTGAGTTTTGGTTGGCACGGCCCGCTGACACAGATGGGCTGGTTCTTCACCAAGGCGGCATTGGTTACCTTCGGCGGTGCCTATGCGGTGTTGCCGTATGTCTACCAAGGCGGCGTAGATCAATACGGCTGGCTGACAGGTTCGCAGATGATCGATGGCCTCGCGTTGGGCGAGACAACGCCCGGCCCGCTGATCATGGTGGTTGCCTTTGTCGGTTTCGTCGGCGGCTGGACGAAGGAAATCCTCGGCCCGGATAGCCTGGTGCTGGCCGGTGTCGCTGGCGCGACGGTCGCGACGATCTTCACTTTTCTGCCGTCGTTCCTGTTCATTCTGGTCGGTGGCCCGGCTGTCGAGGCGACCCGCGACGACGTGAAATTCACGGCACCGCTGACCGGCATCACAGCTGCCGTGGTCGGCGTCATTCTGAATCTTGCTGTTTTCTTCGCCTGGCATGTGCTGTGGCCGCACGCGACCGAAGCGGCGCCGTTTTCCGGGCGCTTCGAATGGTTCTCGCTGCTGATAACGGTCGCAGCCTTTGTTGCACTGTGGCGTTACAAGTTCGGCATCATCCCTGTCATCGCGGTCTGTGCAGCGGCAGGGCTGATCTATTCGTTCGTTTTATAGGGTGACCAATACGCAAGGTATGATTACCACTACTGAACTGCAGGCGGTCTTGTCTGAATAATCAACGCTCGTTCATTGAGAAAAACAGCTGCTTAGACGAATACTAGTCGAGTTCGGTTTTGCGGAAGGTTTTTGCGTCGATCCCATGGGATTTGAGCTTCATTTGCACAGCACGTGGCGTGACACCAAGTTGCCGTGCTACGGCACTTACGTTTCCCTGCATATCGCTCAAGGCACCCTCAAGCACGCGGGCCTCAGCTTGCATGGTGGCTTGTTTCATAACTTCGCGTAGGGTGGCACTACCCTGCAATATGGGCATATCGTGTGTGGTCGTGACGTTGAGTTCGAGGGTGTCGATTGTTTCGCCGGGAGAGAAAAGGTAAGCACGTTCTAGGACATTTTCCAGTTCGCGAAGATTGCCGGGCCAATGGTAAGCCAAGGCTGTATTCCATGCAGCTGAGCCTAGCGCCTTACGCGTACCACCGTATCTGTCGGCAAGACGGCCGAGAATATGGCCAGTCAACACCCTCATGTCTTCCGGGCGTTCACGCAGCGGGGGGATGTGGATTGGGACGACGTTGATACGATAGTAAAGATCTTCCCGGAACTTGCCGTCTACGACCAGAGTGTTGATTGTGCTGTTTGTGGCGGCAATGATTCGCACATCGGTACGGCGGACTTGGCGTCCGCCTACTCGCTCATATTCACCTTCCTGCAATACGCGCAATAAACGGGTTTGTGCGAGCAGCGGCAGACTATCGATTTCGTCAAGGAACAAGGTGCCGCGGTCAGCGCGCTCGAAATACCCCTGGTGCGCTTGATGTGCATCGGTGAAAGCGCCTTTTTCGTGACCGAACAGCGTGCTTTCGATTAGATTTTCCGGAATCGCTCCGCAATTGATCGCTAAAAAGACTTCGTCGGCGCGGTCGCTAAGAGCGTGAACGCTGCGGGCAATTACTTCTTTACCCACTCCTGTCTCCCCTGTGATCAGCACACTGGCCGTGGTGGGTGCCACAACCTCAACTATGTGGAGCGCGCGTCGCATCGCTTCCGATTCTGCAACGATCGGCCGCCACTTTTCACGGTGATTAGACTTGTCCGGAGAACACCAAATCTCTGGGAGTTTCTCCTCTAAACGGCAGGTTATAGCTGAGGTCGATGAGCACGCCATGACTTGGTCGCCCTGCTTCGTATATTCATCGCCCGGCCGTTGCGCGGCCAATTCAGGATCAAAATGCACGCGCACGTCACATCGCTCATCACCTTTGGCGATTCGTTGATAGAGCTCAACCTTGGCATAGCCGAAATTGCGCGCGGCAACGGCACCAAACACACTTGATGTCATACGACATAACTCTGGCGCTTCCTTGACTACATCGCCAAATGGGCATCGGTGATTCACTACGCGTATCGATCCCATCTCGCTGGGTACGCGTTCAAACTGGCCACCGATCTTGTTCTTGATTTTGCTGATCAGCTCCGCATACTGACCGTGGTCGATGGACCCGCAGTAACCAAGGTCGTTGCGACTCATTTCCTCTAAGCATCCGCTAGCGGCGAGGCCCACTCGAGCCACGTAATCCATCGACGATCCGCAGTCCGGGCAGCCCGGCACCGCAACGCGAAGGCTCTGTACGATGAATGCCTGCAGAAACGAAACCGGGTTCAATGGCTTAGAACTGATTTTCGACACACGAGCGCACTCCTAAGAAGGCAGCAATCGGCGCTCCCTGCCCCGTCGGCATAAAGCCGGATGTCATGGCTTTATCGTAGCGCAGACGCTACCGAGTTTAGCAACCTAGCTGTCCGGGTGGTGGTGGCAGCAGGGACAACCGGGACCATGCTTTCGAGAATTCTGGGGCTCGAAGGTTCGCGCAGCGGCCTCGCGGCCCCGTGACATTTCGCCATGTATCGCAGGCGCTGACAATATCACGCGATTCGGTAGCGTTCCGCACGATGGACAGCACGGCGACTCGGCACCCAGGGAGTGACGTACTTCGAATATGTGCCGGCAATTCGGGCATTCGTAGTTGTAGGTAGGCATGTGGACCTCGGTCAGGAGACAGAAGGACGGCCGTCGGTGAGCCGCCCTTCAGACTATGCTATTGGTGTGATTGAGCTACTCAGCGCCAGCGTGGCGGCTGTTGCCCTTCTACGCCAAACTGGGATGCTGTAACGTCCGTGCGTGCACGCAGGGCAGCGTCCTTGGTAGGGGCTCGCAGGCGTCGTGTCTCGACTTCCCATATCCATCCGCTGACGGTTACGTCATCCGGTATCAGCGGATGGTTTCGGAATGTTTCCACGGTCTTCATGCATGCCTCATCGACATCGTCCATCATGCCGATCCATTTAGCGAATCCGCCGGCGGCAAGGCTGAGTTCGGGAAGCGTCGGGTCCAGTGTCAGTTTGTCTATGTCGACGCCGCGCTTTCTCAGCGCGCCTTCTAGGTCGTTTGCGTTGGCCGACAGCATCCCGCACTGCGTGTGCTGAACGATCACAATCTCCTTCGTACCGAAGAAGTTGCAAGTCAACATCGCGGATCGGATGGCGTCATCAGTCACAATCCCCCCCGCGTTCCGAAAGCAATGGGCGTCACCGCCGCCGACAGGGGAATCCACCCGAATTCCCAGGGCTTCATCCACAGGCAGCCGTTCATCCATGCAGGCAAGGACCCAAAGGCGGCGATTGTTCGGTCCTTCCGCACCGTAACGACGGCGTGTTGCCCAATGGTCGTAGCTCTCGATGCGTGACTCGATTTCGTCTCTAAGCATGGCCACAGATCTTTCTCCTCAAAGAGTTAGTTGTTTTGTCACCCGGCTCTACCGGGGTACCACAACCACTAGCGTGATCCATGCCACTTCTTTTTCTTACCGAAAATCAATTTGTTAGAAAGAGAGAGTCGGGTTTGAGTGCGAAGTAAGTCTTCCCAAGCGAAGAATGTCTTCGTTAGCGACAGGCGTTTCATCGATCTCGTGATGCGTGACAGGGACTCGGACGTGCGGATATTGCGTGCATCCCGGCCGACCTCAACTCTGGAGCAATTGCGCAGTTATCTAGGAAACCGATCGCAACTCGTGCCGTCCCCTCGGTTCATTTCGGTCGGAGCCATTATTGCGTGGCCTGCAGGCCCCTACTGGCCGCCAGGTCGCGCTCGTGCCAGATGACGTAGATCTTATCCGACCAGTGCGACTGCACCCAGGCGAGGATTGCATCGATTTCCTGCGGAGTGAGCTTCTCGGCGAATGCCGGCATGCTGCCCGCGACCGGGGCCCCGCCACGCCGAACCACCTGACGCAACACGTCAAGCGGATGGTGCCAGGCGTGTGCCATACCGTTCAGCGGTGGCGGTGGAAGCTTGCCGTTCGCGTCGCGAACCTTCCAATCGGGTGTGCCCTCTGCGTTTGACTTGTGGCAGCTTGCACAGTGTTGCGCATAAAGGGCTGCACCTGCCTCTACCTGATCGGGTGTATACCAACGCATCATGACCGGCGCAGACGCCGGCGCTGCCGTATCCGTCCAACGTGCTTTCGGATCCGTCTGTTCACCATCGCACGCTGTCAGAGCCAACGCTGTACTAAGCAACAAGGCTAGCTTCATCATCTGCATCACCATTCTTAGCGACACCATGGCTGCCGACTCCGACCGTGGCGTGCTCTCCGTTTACGGTTTCGAGGTCGCCGTTGCGACCATGCCAGACTCGGCACGCTTCACCATGCCTCGCCTCGCGCTGACGTCCGGACTCCGCCGTGCGACGACGTCCATCGCTTTGCTGGCCGGCCACCGTGACACCAAAAGGGGTCAATGCAGCGATGGCAATGACCGTTGTCGATGTCTTTATGTCTTGTGCCCCAACATTTGCCACGCCGTCAGAACCAAGCACGGACACCGGCGACGAACTGTATGTCATCCGTGTCTTCACCCTCTTCACGCGCGAAGTCGGCGGTGTTGCCGAACTTCCTGGTCCAGTTCACGCCGATATAGGGTGCGAATTCACGGCGAAGCTCGTACCGAAGGCGAAGCCCCAGTTCCACGTCCGACAGACCCGAGCCCGTGCCGGTCGCCTCGTCGTTCTCGGTATGCAGATTGAGCTTCAACTCGGGTGACAGCACCCAGCGTTGGGTGAACATCACCTCGTATTCCGCCTCCAGACGTGCACCAACCTGACCGTTCTCGCCAAGAAAGGCGGCCACGTCGATTTCGAACCAGTAAGGCGCGAGCCCTTCGAAGCCGATCACCAGCCAGTCACGATCGGGCGTGGGGCGGATATCGTGCCGCCAGCCGATCTGCAGATCCCAGTACGGCGCGACGGCTCGGCTGTACACGGCCTGAACCTCGGCCTCTTCGGTCCGGCCGTCGACATACTCGACATCGGCTTTCAGCCACAGTTTATTCAGGTCCTGTCCGATCCACGCCTGGGCTTCGAGTACATAGGGGTCGGGTCCATCGGTAGCACGTACCTCAAGTTGATCAATCATGATCTTGGTAAGAACCGGGTCGTCTTTGCCGGCCGCCTGCGTGGCAGTCGATAAGCACAGCACAGCTATGCCACAGAGTGTTTTTTGCATGTTTGGCGCTCCTTAGCTGACCACGACTTTGCGGAACATACCGGGCATGTGATACAGCAGGTGGCAGTGATACGCCCACCCCCCCATCGCATCCGCCGTCACCAGGTAACTGAGCATCGCGCCCGGTTGTACGATCGCCGTGTGCTTGCGCGGTATCTTTGTCGGCTCGCCGGTCTCCAGGTCGCTCCACATGCCGTGCAGATGGATCGGGTGATTCATCATGGTGTCGTTGATCAGGTTGATCCGCACACGCTCGCCGTATTTAAGCTGCAAGGGGTCGGCATCGGCGAACTTGATCCCGTTCATCGACCACATGTAGCGGCTCATGTTGCCGGTCAGGTGCAGGTTGATCTCGCGTTCGGGTTCGCGCGGATCATCCGTATTGCCGAGCCGGAACAGGTCGGCATAGGTGAGCACGCGCCGGCCGTTGTTGCGCAGACCGATGCCCGGGTCATCGAGCTGGTAGCGCGCCGCGTCGGCGAGCATGTCGACCTGCGGCCCCATGCGCACCTCGTCATGAGTTACGGGTTTGGCACTGCCGTACCCGGCTGGGCCGGATCCCATCGGCATTTTGGTCGCCATGTCCATCCTGCTCATACCGTGCTGGCTGTGATCCATGTTCGACATCATGCCGGCACCACACTTCATGCCGCCCGTTGCGGGTTTACTATCGCCTTTTTCCGACATGTCGTGCTGACCGTGGTCCATGCTGCCCATGTCGTGCATGCTGTGGTCCATGGCCATACCCATGTCGCCATGCGTCAGGACCGGCGCGGGGTCCAGCGCCGGCACCTCGGCGACCAGCGATGCGTCAGGGGTAAGCGTCCCGCGCGCGTACCCTGAGCGGTCGATGGCCTGGGCGAACACGGCATACGCACGATCGTCATGCGGCTCGACCAGCACGTCGTAAGTCTCGGCGACACCCATACGGAACTCATCGACGGTGACCGGCTCGATGTACTGGCCGTCGGCGGCCACCACGGTCATCTTCAGGCCCGGAATACGCACATCGAAGAATGTCATTGCGGCGGCATTGACGAACCGCAGCTTGACGCGTTCGCCACGCTTGAACAGGCCCAGCCAACCGTCGGCGGGTGTTACGCCGTTCATCAGGAAAGTGTAGGTGTAGCCGGTGACATCCGAGATATCACGGTCCGACATGCGCATGTCGTTCCACATCCCGCGGTCGGCCCAGAAGCCGCTCCAACCCTTTTCTTCGAGCTCAGCGACTGCCTCGGACACCGTGCGCTCGCGGAAGTTGTAGTAGTGCGAAAGCTTCTTTAGCTTGGCGTAGATGGCATGCGGATCTTCGTCCGACCAGTCCGACAGCACGACAACATGCTCGCGGTCATACGAGAAAGGCTCCGGTTCTCTCGGGTCGATGATGATTGCGCCATAGGCCCCTGTTTGCTCCTGGAACCCGGAATGACTGTGATACCAGTAGGTACCGTTCTGGATGACCGGGAACCGGTAGGTAAAGGTCTCATCCGGCTTGATCCCTTTGAACCCGTCGCTGATGTTAGGCACGCCGTCCTGCGAACTCGGCAGGATGATCCCATGCCAATGGATGGAGGTATCCTCGGCGAGATTGTTGGTCACGTTGAGCGTGACCGTGTCACCCTCTTTCCAGCGCAACACCGGCGCCGGTACCGAACCGTTGATCGCGGTGGCAAAACGATCCTTGCCGGTGAAATTGACCGGCGTCGGACTGTAGCTGAGATCGAACCGCGTGCCCGAGAGCACCTGTGGTCCCATGCGCGCCCGCAACGCGTCGGCTTGGCTGAGGCGTGGGCTCATCCCCAATCCGAGTAATGCCCCGCCGGCTGCGAGACCCTGCACGAAACGGCGACGTGACAGCGAGATACCCTCTCGTGGAGGCAGATAGATCTTAGACATTCAGATAACTTCCTATGCATTGTGCGCGATGGGGATCCAACAACACACGAGACAACACCGCCTGGAGAATAGGCAGTCGTTCAGTCAGCGATAGGAAATCAGGCTTGCGGCGGTCGGAACGGCGGGGTGAGGAGTCCGGCCAACGGACGGGCGACGGCCAACGTCGATGCTGCAGAAGACAACCGCTCGAACGTCAACGTCATTGCGTTTTGAAACGCCAGTGCGGAACCCGTGCAGTGGCCAACTTTGCAGAGTCCGCCTTGGCAACAGCTCGTGTCGCAGCCGTCGCAGTTCTCACTGGACTGCGATGCAAACAGAGTACCCGCCGTGTGGTCTCCGGTATGCGCAAGCTCACTGTGCGCCATGCCTTCGGCCACCATGCTATGTCCAGCGTCCGGCGCACATGCATGCGGGCTCGCCATGACGCTGCCGACCGGGCCGATACCGACCAGCAGCATGAGCAAGGCAATCAGCAGCTTGTTCGGATTGCGGAACATAGAAGCAGTATAGGCGTTAGCTGTCGAGCTTGCTGAGTCAGAGTGCCGCACAGCCGGTATAGTTCCCAACTCGATCAGATCATCACACGCGACCGCCCCGCGCACCTGGAACGTGGTGACCGAGATGCGCCGGTCCACGACGACGATGTCGCTCCCTGAATCGCCTACGCGCCATCACTGCACAGCGCGATCTCGGCGAATAACCCGACAGTTAAGTGATGGGTTTGAGTAATCGGGGTAAGTCGTGCGCTCGTACATCGCCCTGCCCTGGGTTCCGGCAGTGCTGTGAGGCTTGGTGAGTGACTCACCCTCCCCACGCGCCGACACCGGCGTACGCTGGTTCGCTCAGCGGTCCTCTGGCGGCGCAAATGCAACAACGCGATGGCTTGCCTCGGCCCATTCGGCCCTTTGCGGCTCATCTGTCGAGGGTGCCGAAAGCCTGCGCCCAGCGTTGAGGCAACTGAAGGGTAACTGGCCCGCTCATTGCTTTGCCTTGGATCAACCAGTCGCGAAGGCGCTGCGCCCAGCCGGTGGAGGGTCGAGGACAATGAATGACAATATGCTGAAAGCCGTAGCCGGCACCGGCTATTTCGCGCGCGGCCTGGTGTACCTGGCAATCGCCGCTTTTGCGATCGGTGGGCTGGTCGGAGCCGGCAACAGCGACGGTGCACGCGGCGCGCTGGCTCAGCTCGCTGCCAAGCCGTTCGGTCAGTCGCTGCTGTGGGTCATCGCTGTGGGGTTGATCGCCTTCATGGTCTGGCGCCTGATCCAATCGATTGGTGATGCCGACCACCATGGCAGCGATGTCAAGGGACTCGCGGTGCGTGCCATGCTGCTGATCAGTGCCGTGTCTCATGGCCTGCTCGCACTGACCGCGATCTATCTGGTTACCTCGCTCGGAGATGCAAACACCGGCAATCCGTCGGGCACTCAACAGGGCACGTCGTGGCTGCTGAGTCAGCCGTTCGGTCGCTGGCTGCTCGGTGCAATCGGTGTCGGGATTGTCCTCTGGGGAGTGGCGCATGCATTCAAAGGGATCGGGGGACGCTATCGCAAGCGCCTTAAATCCGGTTTGCCCGACCAGCTATGGGTCCGTGCCGTCTGTGCCCTGGGCTTGGTCGCACGCGGACTGGTTTTTGTGCTGATCGGTGGCTTTCTGGTACGTGCAGCACGCTATGTAGACAGCAACGAAGCGAAGGGGCTCGGTGGCGTGCTGCGCGCTTTGGAGGCGTCATCTTACGGCCCCTGGTTGTTGGGTGGCATGGCCATGGGCCTCGGCGCCTTCGGTCTCTACTGCCTGATCGAGTCACGCTGGCGCCACGTCTCGCCACCTACGTTCGGATAACGATGACCACGCGCAGCTATTGCCATGCATTCACAGCGTTCAGAAACGACCGTCGATGATTCGCCGGCGGACAGCAATGACGGTAAACGGTCGATCAGTCTTCGCGATGTCTGGCAGCGTCCAGGGCAATGGGCAGGTCGGTTGGCCGAGTCATCTCTCGGCTTATGGTTGATCGGCGTCGCGTCATTTTTCGAAACCATCATCGTCCCGATCCCAATCGAAGTCATCCTGATCCCTTATATGTTGGCGCGACGCGACCTGATATGGCACATCGCGCTGGTGACGACCTTGGGTTGTCTGGTCGGGGCTGCTGTCGGTTACGGCTTGGGCTATTTTCTGTACGATACGCTCGGCCGGCAGTTGATCTCTGCGATGGCGTGGGAGCAGGATTTCCAACACTTCCAGACCTGGTTCGACAATGACGGATTCTGGGCAGTGCTCGCTATCGGCATCATACCGATTCCGTTCCAGGTAGCGATGCTGGCTGCCGGAGTTGCGGGCTATCCGATACTCTTGTTTATGCTGGCCGCGACAATTGCGCGCGGCATCCGCTATTTCGGGCTCGCCGTCTTGGTTGCATTGGTCGGCGATCAGGCCGTCTCGCTGTGGGAGCGTCACAGAACAACCGTTGGTATCGGCCTATTGTTGATCGCATCAGCCGTCGTCGCGATCAATACCGTTGCACTTTGACGGCACGGACGGGTGACTTTCTGTGTTCGGTAAAAAGCGAAACCCCTTCGAATTGGCACTGTTCCGCGGATTCGGCGACGCAGAACATATCTGTGTTGCCGGACGGGTCATCCGGCGCTCCCGGCTTCCGGTCGAAGAACGGAAGCACGGCCTGCTGCGACGCCTCCGCCAGGGCATTAAATTACTGATCAGTCGCCGCGCCCCAAGGATGGAGATCGAACTTCGCTGCGGCGACAATCTGTGGCATGCGCAGTCAGACAGTCACGGGTATTTCTTCAGTTGTCACAAGGCTGTGCCGCCATTAGGCGACGACCTCTGGTCGCCCTACTCTGCCCGCCTGGCCGACACGTCGACGGGGGTCGACGCCGTGGCCGGCAGCGAAGTACTCCATGCGTCGAACAGCGCCAGGCTGCTGGTCATAAGCGATATCGACGATACGGTTGTTTACACCGGTGTCGCCAACAAGCTCCTGATGCTGTGGCGGCTGTTTTTCACCTCGGTCGACGAACGCGCCCCCTTTCCGGGGATGAGCGCGTTCCTGAGGGGCTTGCACGGGGGGCGCTCCGGCCGGGAAAGAAACCCGATGATCTATGTCTCACGCAGTCCCTGGAGCATCTATCCCTTGCTGGAGGAACTGTTCCAGTGTCACGACATCCCCGTCGGCCCCGTCCTGCTGTTACGGGATTGGGGGATATCTTGGCGTCATCCGTTTCCGCGCCGCGCCGAAGATCACAAGGCGAACATGATCGATTTCGTGTTGAAGGGCTACCCGACGTTGCCGGTGATTTTGATTGGCGACAGTGGTCAGCACGATCCCGAGGTATATGCTGCGGTCGTGGAGCGCCATCCCGGCCGTATCCAAACCGTCTACATCCGCGACTTGCAACACACACCGGAAAGACGGAAGCAGTTGCTCGACTTGAGCGGACGGATGGCTGAAGCCGGTGTTCGATTGGTCGCGGCGACATCGACTGACGAAATGGCCACCGATGCAAAAGCGTCCGCCTGGCTGAACCCCAGCGATCAGCAACACGTGGCCGAGGATGCCGAAAACCGGAGGCTGTGAGGTCCTGCCGTCAGCTGATCTCGGCCCTCACCTGCGCATACGCCAGCATCGAAAACAACCCTGTGCCGCCGATAATGTTGCCCGCCAGCATGGGAAGCATGGCTGTGCCCACAGCGTGAACCGGATCGATCTGTCCGCTGAGCAGCAGCAGAAACACCTCCGTGGAACCGACAATCACATGCGGAAATCCGCCGATTGCGATCAGATAGGTCATGAGCATGATGACCCAGAGCTCAAAACCTTTCGAACTGGGCAGCATCCAAACCAGGGCGGCGACGAAGAAACCCGCCGGAATCGATTGCACCAGCATATCGCGGGCATCCCGGCCGTGTGTCAGATGAGTAGACACTTCATAAAACACTGCCAATTGAGCATCTGTAGTGAATCTGACCCATTCCGTGAAAGCAGCTGCCAGAAAGGTGCCGAACAGGTTTGCTATCAGTACGACTACCCATAACCGAACGGTGCTACGCACCATCTTGTTCGAATAGTCGGCGAACAACGGCAACACCGGCGTGATGGTATTTTCGGTGAACAACTGCAGGCGGCCGAGGATCACGATGACAAACCCGATCGAGTAACCGGCCGTCGCAACCAACTCCTGCCAGTAACCGGGGGCCAGCGTATGCCTGAGCATGCCTTCGGCCCACAGCGAAGTGCTGATGGCAATTCCCGCTGCAACACCGGACCACCACAGTGAAACGACCGGCCGGGCCAGTTCTTCGTGGCCTTCCTGCCGGATGACCTCGTAGACGGTCTTGGCCTGCAGCATCGAACTCTCTTCGATCTGCTCTGCTTCGCGCTGCTGGTTGCGGCTATCGTTACGCATTAGGCTGCCGCGCAGCGCATTCTGAACGTCACCGGTGCGCCACCGCGCCGATCGTTCGTCGGTCTCGCAGGATGGGACAAAGCGAGCAAATAATCTGCCTGGCGTTTAGCGTCAGCCATACCCGGGGGATCCCTAAATGCGAGGCTTCTTGCCCATAACAAAGAACACCAAGGCGACGATCAATCCGACTACAAACAAAATCCACGCGATCTGCGAGGCCGTACCCGCAATGCCTGAAAAACCCAACACACCCGCGATGAGTGCAACGATCAGAAATATAAGTGCCCAACTCAACATTCGTCTCTCCTCCACGTGAAACCCAAGGGTATTTGCCGACATCCGGCCGGCCCGGCCGTTTGTGTCCCTCTGAAAGGACACAGCCGACCGACCCGAAAATTGCCATGCCCTTGCCGGCCAGACTCATCACAGCTCGTGGCATTTCGTTCCTTGCATGGCACGTGCCACCGATTGCATACGAGGTCGCACGGTCGAGAACGACACCAACAGGACGTATTGCGCCCCATATGCGCCATACAATCGGCGGATATCGATCGATTGCCGTTTCCCAGACAACAGGTCACGTATCGCGGATGGTGTCGAGAGACTCCACGTGCTGCACACGAATCGACCGGGCGTTGACCAGGTGAACTGTTGTACTGAGACAAAAGCGGCGAAGAATGTCGCTGATCGGTAGTTCGGCATCTGGGCGCGATGCGCGACAGTAGCGAGTGCCGGGAGCTAGTGGCCTTTGTCGCGGAGATGCCGGTCGCGATCGACCAGGGCGGCCCGTGCCAGGGGACTGCGTAGATCGTATTGAACCCGACCGGTCAACCTTCCCGTAGCCGCCTTTCGGTATCGCTCCAAAGCGGGTTGGGTCTATGGATATGGAATCCTTGCGCATAATCGACCCCGATCTGCTTCAGACAGTCGACGATCTCGGTGTTCTCGACGAATTCAGCGATGGTCTGCATACCCATCGCCGTTGCGACTTCGTGAATACTGCGCACAAACGCAAAGTCAATCGGATCTTTGTGGATGTCTTTGACGAAAATGCCGTCGATCTTGAGGAAATCGACCGGCAGATTCTTCAGATATGCGAACGAAGACAGCCCGCTGCCGAAATCGTCCAACGCAAAGTGAAACCCCGCTGCCCGCAGTTCTTTGATGAAATGCACTGCCGTTGCGAGTTTCGCGATCGTTGCGGTTTCAGTTATCTCGAAACAGATCTTTCGCGCAGGAATATTTGATTTGTCGAACAAGGAAAGTATCAGATCGAGAATCTTGGGATTGCCCAGGGAATGCCCGGAAAGATTGATCGAACAGAGTGCCAGTCGATCGAGTTCGTCGGGGTTACGTTCAAACCAATCGACTGCATTACAGATCACCCAGGCATCGATATCGGGTGTCAGACGATACTGCTCTGCGGCACCCAGAAACTCGGCCGGTGAAACCAGATTACCGTCGTCGTCGAGCATGCGAATGAGAATTTCGTAATGATCACCGGTATCCAGTTGATCAAGCCGCACGATCTTCTGCTTGAACAACTGAAATCGGCTGTCGCGCAATGCGCGGCCGATACGCGACAGCCACTGCGACTGATTTATCCGATCCGTCAGCGCCTCATCACCCGGACCGGCAACGTGGATCTGACCACGACCGCCCTCCTTCGCCACATTACAGGCGGTTTCGGCCATACTCACCCATTCGGCAGCCGCACGCCGGGTACGGTCCAGGGAAACCATCCCCACGCTGACACGCATATCCAACGACGTACCGTCCCATTCGCGCAGAATCTTCTCTGCCGCTTGCTGAATCTTTCCGACCGTGAGCCGCGCCTCATCGATCGTGGTGTTATCCAACCACGCTGCAAACGAATCGCCAGACAGCCTCCCGATGATATCGGAGGGACGGCGAATGCTCGACAGCAACGTGGCGAAGGTTCGCAAGATGGCGTCGCCAGCGATGTGGCCACAGGTATCGTTCACGACATGTAGTTGGTCCACGTCGAAGTGACACAACACGGAAGACGTGCCGGCGCCTGCATGCGCCGACAATCTTTGATCGAGTTCCCGGCTGAATGACAGTCGATTCGCCAAACCGGTCAGCACATCGTGCTGCGTCTCGTACTCGAGGCGTTCCTGCAGTTCGTCGATATCGGCCTCGCTGCGCGCGAGCTTTTCCTTTGCCGCCAATTTTTCTTCGTGTTCCCGTAGGGCCGCATCGATCACACTCTGCAGCGTCTCACGATCACACGGTTTGGTGAGAAAACGGTAGACCTCGCCTTTGTTCACGGCATCGACAGCCGTTTGCTGGTCGGCGTTGCCCGTCAGCATGATCCTTACCATATCGGGATTCGATTGCCTGAGCAGAGAAAGCAACTGCACGCCATCCATGTTCGGCATACGCATATCCGAGATCACGACGGCATACGGCCCCTGTGTTGCGACCATCTGCAAAGCGGCAGCGGCGCTATCGGCAACATCGATGGTATAGCGACCGCGCAGTGTTCTGCGATACGCGTTCAGCACCTGATGCTCGTCATCCACGAGAAGTATGCGATCAGACATCAGGAGACTCCGCCACCTGTTGCGAGCCAAGCGCCTGAGCGCCGACGACGATCTTTACCACGTTGGAAACGCGATGATTCGTATCATAGTGCTCCAGCCGGTGCACGACCGACGGTGTGATCGAGTGGCCCTTGGCGATCAATAGGACGCCATCCGTCGAGTACAGGTCTTCGGCGAGTTGCATGCCTTCTTCCAGATCGCAGATGCGCACCTTACGGCATAGTACCGGTGCCTCACCAAGAACGGATTTGTACAAGGCGTCGAGAATCCTGCGATCGTACCACTTGGACTGACGCTGCATCCGATCGAGGCACTGCCTCCGCGACAATCCGTTCGCCTCGCCATGATCGAAATCCAAGGCGACTTTCAACAGGCGCGCACCGAACGGAATGGCATCCCCGGCAACCCCGTCGCTCGGTATGCCGGTGCCATCGTATTTCTTCTCCTGATATCGAATCGCCGTCGCGATCTCTTCCAGACGGGGGATCTTGGCCAGCAGGTCCGCGCCGATGCTGGGATGCCGTGCGAAGTACCGGTACGAGTCAGGATCGAGTGTCTGTCCGGATGCCACTTTTTTCGACACGTTCGGCGGAAGGGTTACGCAGCCGATCTGCGACAACAGCACCAGAGGTTCGAGCCACCATTCACGCTGGACGCCGAGCTCGTCGATAATTCCCCGCGTGAGCTTGACCAGACGCGCGGTACGGCCAAATGCCGCCGGGTCAGCCAAGGCCAAAACCTCGGTCAGCACCCTGATACTGCCGGCAAGCGTTTGCTGCAGTAGATCCTTTTCGGCACGAATCAGGCGGTATTGGCGAATGCCTTCGTCGATGGCGTGAGCGAGATCTTCCTTGTTGCACGGCTTTGTCAGAAAGCGAAAAATGTCGCCTTGGTTGATTGCGTCAATCGCCGTCTGCTGGTCGGCATTGCCGGTCAACATCAAGCGGACCGTATCGGGCGCCTGTTGCTTCACTCTGGCAAGCAACTGCACGCCATTCATCTCGGGCATCCGCATATCCGAAACGATGACCGCAAACGGTCCGGCAGCAGCAATCTTCTGCAGCGCTTCGGCACCACTGCTTGCGACTTCGAACGCATAACGCTTGCGTAGTGCGCGTTGATAGCCTTGCAGCACGTTCACTTCGTCGTCGACCAACAGCACCTTTTCGCCCATCAGTCTTCACCTTCGGCGAGCTCACGCCATCTATCGATACGGTCGCTCAGGCCGAGTTTTTCCAGGTACGGTACATCAAGGCTGCAATCGTCATTCAGCAGCGCATCGGCGACATGGACTGCACCGACGACGCCGAATTCATCGGTCGGCAACCGGCCGGGTGAGTGATTGAACGCCACTGCCTCGACAACTGAGTTCGGCAACCCCCAAAGCCCCAGTAGATAGGCACCGATGGCGTCGTGATCGGTGCCGGTTACTTGGTGCTCGGCGTCGCGCTGCGTGATGCCTTGTGACTCGGTGATGTCACAGACCTGGCACCAAGTCTGCGGGGCATGAAATGCAAGTATCAAAACTCCGATATCCTGTAATAGACCCGCTGCCAGAGCGTCATTGGCGATTTCTTCCGTACACCCCTGTTCCTTTGCGATCTTCTGTGCCAAATGTCCAACCATGATGTTTTGTCGCCACATCGTTTCAACCGATGGGCATCCGATCGGCACTGCGTGAGACTCGAAGGCACGAAACAGACCTGTTGTGAGTACCAGATTCTTGATGGTCTCGGTGCCGAGCAGGCTCGCCGCCTGTTCCGGGCTGCTGATATGGCGACCGACACCGAAAAATGCCGAATTGACGACCTGCAGCAGTTTCGCTGTGAGTGGCGGATCTTTGGCGATCAGCTGGCCGATCTCGCGCACGGTCGCCGGCGCCGATTGCAGCATCCGGGTCAACTCTCGATAGATCTCCGGCATGCTCGGCAGCGAGCTCAAGCCCTTCACCAGGCTTCGTAAGGGCTCATTGCTGAGTAGATGCTGCAGGGCGAAAGCTCGCGACAATGCCTCTTTGAGGCTTTCTACATTGCAAGGCTTGGCGAGAAACTGGTGCGTTGTACCGACCAGCTTCAGGATCGACGCTTCGTCGGATTGCCCGGAAAGTACGAACCGCACGCTGTCTGGGTGGCGCTCGGCCATGGCGCTCAACAGCTCTGCTCCGGTCATACCGGGCATCCGCATATCCGATACGATGGCGTCCACCGGCTGCTGGTCTGCGATTTCAAGCGCCTCCGGGCCGGATCCGGCGAATACCATGTCCCACACGTCTCTCTGCCCCCGAAGCGACCGCTTCAATCCTGATAGCAGATGGGGTTCGTCGTCGACAAAAAGGACGCGTTTGCGAGCAGTCTCCATGACGTTCGGCCTCAACCTGTTCTACACATCCCGTCACCCTCGGCGAACGGCCATGCGACTGAGCGACACGCCGGACCCATTCCAGCCCTGGGCCATGGCGCATCCGCAGATGGCCAAACGCCAGGGTAGCTGACATAACCTTTGGGTATTGCATATAGCGACGCGCTCGAAGGAACCTTAAGCCGGTCCTTGGGGCAGAGGGGATGCCCGGGCTCTGTCGACGCGCCGTATGTGCATTAAAGGTCGCTTCAGACCAGCCGATTCAACCCTTTACGAATGCCCAAGCAGACAAACGGGGGATGGACTCCTTGTCGCCAGATAACATCCTTTCTCGATTCAAGATCCGGACCAAACTTCTCGTGGCATTCGTGGTTCTGCTCGGCCTTTGGTCCGTTGCATCCATGTTGGTCCGCGATAGGCTGGTCGATATGCGTGATGAAGTCGACGCGCTTGTACGCGAGCACCATCCGGTCGAACTGCTCGCCAACCGACTGGATGCCGAGCTCGACGATATCATTACGACTCTGTCCACCTATGTATCGGTTCGCGACGATGAGTTGAAATCGGCCTATCACCGGAGTTTCAACGCCGCCTTCGAGACCTACGCCGACTTGGCACGAAATCCCGTGGTCAACGCCAGTCAGACGTCCAAAAATGAACTGGCCGAGATCCGGTCGCGGATGGATCGTCTGCGGTTGCTGGGTGAAGAGCTGCTGCGCATTGCCTCCAGTGACGAGCTGACCTATCCCGGTCTGGCGTATGCAAACCGAAATCTCAACCCGCTCAACCGCGAAATTCTGCAACTGTTTGAGCAGGTCTTGCTGGAGCTGAAAGATGACCAGTTCACCGAGGCCGACCGGCTGAAGGCAATCGTAAATGACATGCGCTACTACTGGATCAATGTCGTCAGCGCTGTCCGGGGTTACCTTGCCTACCGCAGTGACAGAGTTCTTCACGACGCCGCCTTGTATCTCTCCGCCGTTCGCGACTCGCTCAGAAAGGTCGGCGACCTGGGTGAACCCCTACCACTCGATACCGAAGCGGCTGTTAAACAGATCACTGACACTCTGGAAGACTTTGATGCCCAATGGCTGGTCGTACAGCAGATTCATGGCGGCGATGGTTGGCGTGCAGATGACCAGCTGATCCGTACGCAGATAGCTCCTCTTTATGGTGAAATCGAACAATTGCTCACGGCTTTGCAACAAAAGCAAAATGCCGAGATGGACGCGGTACTCGGTCAGGTCTACTCAGACAGCATCGGGATCACGCACATTGCCAACGTCTTCCTGTTGGTTGGCTTACTAGTCAGTTTGGCTATGGCGTGGGGAATCAGTCATCTGGTAACGATGCCCCTGCACCGCGCCGCACGTGCGATGCAAGGCATCGCCAGCGGCAACGCGGACCTCGCGCAACGACTGCAGGCCGAGGGAAGCGATGAGGTTGCCGTGTTGGCGCGCAGCTTCAACACCTTCATCGCCAAGGTCCAGCGAACGACTGAAGAGGAGCAGGCTCTGGCGCAGCTGTTGCGCGTATCGCTAGAGCACACGGAACTCCCGGTCTATCTGGACCAGGCCCTGGCATTGTTGATCGGTACCGTGACTTGGTTGGGATTGACGCCCCGCGGCGGCATCTTCATCACTGACGACGAAACAGGATCGACACTAAACCTGATGGCCAGGCATAACTTCTCCGTGGAACTGCAAACGCTATGTGCGAAGGTGGAGTTTGGTCACTGCCTGTGCGGCAAAGCCGCCGTCAGCGGTCAGATCGAGTTTGCCGACTGCGTCGACGATCGCCACGACATCACGTTCGAAGGCATGTGGCCTCACGGCCACTACAATGTGCCGATCAAACTCGGCAACGAGGTGCTGGGCGTCTTGGTTCTGTACCTGCCGAGCGGTCATCCGCATTCGGAATCCGAGGTGAGCTTTCTGTACAAAGTCGCCGAGGTTCTCAGTATGGGGATTACCTTGCGTCAAGCCAATGCGGAACTGGTCGATGCCAAACATCGCGCCGAAACCGCCAACGATCAGCTCACCGGCATTACGGCCAACATTCCGGGTATCATTTTTCAGCGCCGTTTCAGTATCGATGGATCTTGTACCTATCCGTACGTCGGTCCCGGCACCTCGACCTACCTGGGCGAATCTGCCACTCATGCCGAACCGGATATGGTACGACTGTTTGCCGATGTACACCCTGCGGACAGGCAGCGCCTGAACGACGCCTGGCATCAGTCGGAGCAGAACATCCAATCGATTACTGTCGAGTACCGCTTTGTCACCGAGAAAACGGGCACACGCTGGATTCTTTGCACCGCGGTGCCCCGCAGTTTTGCCGACGATCACGTTCTCTGGGACGGCCTGCTGATCGATATCACCGACCGCAAGAATCTCGAGACCCAGCTGCTGCAGGCGCAGAAGCTGGAATCCGTCGGCCAGTTGGCTGCGGGTATTGCGCACGAGATCAATACCCCGACACAGTTCGTGCAGGACAACATCCATTTTCTGCAAGAAGCCTTCGAAGACTACCGGTCCGCGCTAACGGTTCTGCGCCGACTGCGCAGCCAGATTCCCGCCGATCCCGCGACCGATGCATTGGTCGCTGAGGTCGACCAAATCATTGCAGACCGCGACATCGACTATGTCGACGAAGAGATTCCCAGCGCGATCAGTCAGTCGCTGGAGGGCGTGCACCGTATCGCCACCATCGTCGGTGCAATGAAGGAGTTCTCGCACCCCGGCACTGACAACAAGCAGCCGGTCGATGTGAACGCGGTGATCCGAAACATCGTCACGGTGTCGCGCAACGAGTGGAAGTACGTCGCCGATTTGGATGTCGAGCTTGCAGAGCACCTGCTCTCGCCGCTTGGTTATCGCGACAAACTCGGCCAAGTGATACTTAACCTGATCGTTAACGCAGCGCATGCGATAAATGACAAGGTACAGCAAGGCCAGTTCGACAAAGGACACATACGGATCGAAACGAGCAGCTATGCTGATGGAGTGGAGATTCGGGTCCAAGACGACGGGCCTGGCGTACCGGAGGCCATCCAGCGAAAGATCTTCGATCCTTTCTTTACGACAAAAGATGTCGGCAAAGGCACCGGACAAGGGTTGTCGATTTCACGTTCCGTCGTGGTGGATCAGCATGGAGGCGCATTGGAGCTGGAGTCCACGCCGGGCGAAGGCGCCACCTTCATCATTCGTCTGCCCGCATGTCGCGGCCAGGACGACGATATGATCGCGGCGTGAGCACAACGCCAATCCCGGCGATTCATCACACCCAAGGGGCATCGGATGAAAACCTTATTCTGGATGCAGACCGGAGCCTGCGGCGGTGATTCGCTGGCAATCCTCAGTGCCGAAGCGCCGAGCCTGGAGCAACTGTTATCGGCACACGGTATCGAACTACTGTGGCACCCGTCATTGTCGCATCAGCCGATGCACCTACATGATCGGTTGATCGAGCGTATCCTCAGCGGCGCGCAGACACTCGATATCTTGTGCATAGAAGGCAGCATCGTCACTGCCCCGCGCGGTACGGGTCTCTACGACAGCTACCGCGGCCGGGCAAAAATGGAACTGGTACGCGAGCTCGCCGAGCATGCCGGTGTGGTCGTGGCCATGGGGACCTGTGCGGCCTACGGCGGCGTCCATGCAGCCGCCCCGAACCCGGGAGACTGCATCGGACTGCAGTTCGACCGTGCCGAGCCCGGCGGGCTGTTCGCGCCGGAATGGCGGTCGCATCGTGATCTGCCCGTGGTTAATGTCGCAGGTTGTCCGGCGCACCCGAACGCGATGACCCAGACACTGGCCTGGCTGGCCTCCGGCTTGCCGATCGGGCTGGATGATCTCAATAGACCGCTGGCGCATTTCAGTACCGTCGTCCATCAGGGCTGCACGCGGAACGAGTACCACGAATACAACGTCGAAGAGGTACAGCCGGGCGGCCGCGCCTGCATGTTTTTCAACCTCGGATGTCAGGGGCCGATGACGCGCGCTGTCTGCAACAGCGACCTGTGGAACGGCCGCAGCAGTAAAACACGCGCCGGGGTGCCCTGCTTTGGTTGCACCTCACCGGACTTTCCGGTGGCGACCGACCTGTTTACCACCGAAAAGATCGGCAATGTACCGGTCAAACTACCGTTGGGCGTGGAAAGGCCCCGCTATATGGCTTACAAAAATCTCGCTCAGGCCGCGGCACCGCAGCGGGTCAAGGACAAGGAAATGGAGCCTTGAGATGGCACGCAAGGAACTGAATATCAACCTCAATCGGGTCGAAGGCGATCTCGAGATCGGCCTGACCGTTGAAGACGGCGTCGTCATCGATGCGAAGACCATCGGCAGCCTTTATCGCGGTTTCGAGCAGATCCTCGTCGAACGCTCGCCGCGCGACGCGCTCGTGATCACCCCGCGTGTCTGCGGCATCTGCGGTACTGCGCACCTGTATTCGGCGGTACTTGCATTGGAGCATGCCTGGAAACTGCCGGTGCCGCCCAATGCCACGCGGATTCGCAACCTCTGCCTGATGGCCGAGGGCATTCAGAATGACCTGCGCCAAACGTTCTTGTTCTTCCTGCCGGACCTATGCAATCCGCGCTATCGCGAGCATCCCCTGTATGAACAAACGATGGCCGCCTTCGAACCCTTCCGCGGTCAGGTTTACCGTGAGGCCCTGACCCTCACGCGTCGGGCGGTGGAGATAGTCGCCGTGTTCGGCGGCCAGTGGCCGCATTCGTCGTACATGCTGCCCGGCGGCGTGGTCACCGAACCGGATGCGCGGCGTGTCCTCGCTTGCCAATCGATTCTCGACGAGGTGCAATCTTGGTATGAACAGCGCGTTATCGGTGCGACGCTCGACGAGTGGTTGGATCTGGACAATGCCGACGCCCTGGACGCCTGGCTCGAAGACGGCAAACGCAGTGAATCGGCATTGAGCCTGTTGACCCGGGTGGCGCGCTCTCTCGACTTGCACCGCTTGGGTGAAGGCACCTCGCACATGCTGTCGTTCGGCGCTTGGTGCGACCCTGAAACATGGGACGGCGACAGCGAAGCGCACATCCTCCGCAGCGGCTTTCGCGACGGCGACAGCGGCGAGATCGAACCGCTCGACCAATCGTTGATCAACGAGCATGTACGCCACTCCTGGTTTCGGCCCTATCCGGGAGGACTCCACCCCTGGCAAGGCGAGTCGGTGCCCGATTTTCAACCGGGCACGGATCGCTACACCTGGGGCAAGGCGCCACGCTACGCCGACAAGGTCGTGCAAACCGGGCCGCTGGCCGAGCTGCTCATCGCGGGCGATGCATTGATCACCGAGCTTTATGCGCGCGACGGCGGCAGTGCCTGGCTGCGCCAGTTCGCCAGGGTACGCCGTGCCGCTGTCGAACTGAAACAGGCACGCCTGATGCTGCGGGGATTGGCCGAGAATCTCGGCCAGCCGCATATCCTGGTACCCCCCAAGAGTGCCGAAGTCGATGGCCGCGGCTATGGCATGGTCATGGCGGCGCGTGGGGCGCTCGGGCATTGGGTGGAGATCCGAAACGGTACGATCGAGCGCTACCAGATCATCACCCCGACCGCCTGGAACGCCTCACCGCGCGACAGCGATGGTCAACCCGGTCATTGGGAGCGCAGCCTGATCGGTCTGAAAATAAGCGACCCCGATGACCCAGTCGAGATCGGTCACATCATTCGCTCGCATGATCCCTGTCTGGTCTGCACGGTGCACTTCGTCGGCAGTGGGCGGCGCATGCGGTTTGCGCCTTAAGGGAGGTTGGCATTGAGGCACATCGTATGCTTCGGCAATCCACTGCACGGCGACGACGGTTTCGGCCCGGCGGTCTATCGGGCGATGCAAGACCAGGTACTACCTCCGGACGTGCGTCTGTTCGAAGCCGGCACCCGCGGATTCGACGCACTTACATTGTTTGAAACCTGCGAACTTGCCATCGTCGTCGATGCCCTCGCACCAGCCGACTGCCCCGGGCGCGTGCTCGAACTGCAATCGAACGAGATTGACGCCGAACCCGAGTTGCCCGGGCATGGTGCCGGTGTCGGTAGTTTGCTGCGTGCCCTCGAAGCCCTGGGCACTCAACCGGCAACCCTGCGGATACTGGTTGCCGAAGCTGCAGAGATCGTGCCTTTTCGTCCACGGCTGTCGCCGCCGATGGAACGCGCGGTCGACGAAGCGGTCACGCGGCTGCACGCCTGGCTTGAGGATCACTAGTTGCTCACGCGTTCTCCGGTACACAACCTTGAATGGCTGGCCGATCAACAGCGCTGGCGCGGCCGTGTAAGGCTCGGCAATCGACCCCACCCGCATACCATTCTGATTTTTCAGGACGGTGAGCGATGGCTGGGTGTGTCTGCACGCTGCCCACATGAAGGTGTCGATCTCTCTGCATGCCCGCTCGATGATGCAGGACGATTGATCTGCCCTGCACATGGCCTGCAGGTACAGGTGACCGGACCCGAGTCCGAGGCCTTCGCTATAGACCGGGAGGGGGATGCCTTCTGGGTTTTGGAGGGTTCCGGAGGGCCTGTATGACGACCAAGCCCTCCAACCTCTCACCAGGCTATCTGCAAGCGGAGCTCGAAGCCCTGCAGCTGGCTAATGCCGCGCTGGAAGCGCAGATGCTGGCAGGCGCCGAGCAGATGGACGTGATGCTGCGCGAAGTGGAAAGCCAGCGCAACGCTTTGCAACATGCCAACCGTCGCGAGCGCTCACTGAATGATTTCGCGCAACGCGTTATGGATACGGTGGGGAGCGTGGTGATTGTGCTGTCCGCCCAGGGCCGTATCGAACGAGCCAACCGGTACTGCGAGGCGCACCTGGCAAAATCCCGCGACGACCTGCGTGATAGCACTCTCGACGATCTGCTGCTCCCGCTGGAACGCAAGGCTCTGGCCGAGGCATTGCCGAACCTCCCCTGGCCCATAGCATCGCCGCTCTTCGAGACGGTGCGCCGCGTCGGACACTACAAAGCTGAGCATCTCCTGCGCAGCACCAGCGGCAATTATCGCCATTATCTGGTCGTGGCCACCATGTTGCACAGCCAGCAAGGCAAAGAAGAGGGCGCCGTCGTGAACGCGACGGATATCACCGAACTGAAGCTCAAAGAACAGCAGTTACAAGCCAGAGAGGCCGAGCTGCGCGAGGCCATGAGCGATCTCAAGCGTACCCAGGCCGAGTTGCTGCATGGGCAGAAGCTGCAGTCAATCGGTCAGCTGGCTGCGGGTATTGCGCACGAGATCAATACACCGACCCAATACCTTCTGAGCAACATCAGTTTCCTGCAAGAGAGCTTCGAAGAACTGCTGCAGCCATTGACGACGTGCTACCAACTGACGAATCAGCTATCGGACAACGGGGCGCCTACCGGTTGGCAGGAAAGTCTGGGAGCCGTTTTCGAGAACGTCGATTTCGAGTACATAAGCGAGGAAACACCCCGTGCGTTGACCGAATGCATGGAAGGCCTGAATCGCATCTCCGGCATCGTGTTGGCCATGAAAGATTTCGCCCACCCCGGCGGAAAGACGATGGTGCCGGTCGACCTCGATCGCTTGATACGCTCTGCGGTCGAAATATCGCGCAATGAATGGAAGCTCGTGGCGGAACTGGAAACTGAACTGGCGACCGAGCTGCCTACGGTGGAAGGTCTAAAGGATGAGCTCGGACAGGTATTGCTGAACTTGATCGTAAATGCGGCGCATGCCATTGGCGACTGTTCTTCAGACGAGCCAAAGCGAGGCAAGATCCACATCTCGACTGCATGTGACGCATCTTGGGTAACGATTCACGTGAGCGACAATGGTTGTGGGATACCCGTTGAAATTCAGGACAAGATATTCGACCCCTTCTTCACGACGAAAGAAGTGGGCCGCGGTTCAGGGCAAGGCCTCGCTATTGCCTACAATGTGATCGTCGGCAAACACAAAGGCGAGCTCGCGGTAGATTCAACACCGGGAATTGGAACCACGTTTGCCGTGCGTCTCCCCTATAAGGCGCCGTTCGACGGTACCACCCGATGAATTGAGCGCTATCGAGGTGCCATCGACACGCTCCAGCCGGGCGCTGCGCTATCACTCAGTCCGGCGGGGCTGAAAAGCTGGACGCAGACGCCGCGTGGTTCTCAAATGTCCCGCATCTCGGTCGGCAAGCCGGTAAACGCCCGCGACCCGATCGAGGCCGTGCGCGGCACAATGTGCCGTAATGGCCCAGCGAGCGAGTAGCCATCGTCTCACCGCGCCGGCGTTGCGGAATCGATTCGCTCAGCAATCGATCTCATGCTGCGTCGGCCCGGCCTTCAGGCCGCATGATTCAGTTCGCGTATAGCGGCGGCAACGCCGAATCACTCGATTTGCGCTTGCCCTTTTCCCCTTGATCCCTCAACAGCGAAGCGAGCGCCTGCCATGCCGCGGCCCCGTCCCAACGCGCGGCCTCACCCGCATACAGGTTGCGATTGAGTTCCTCCAACACCGGCCCGGCTTGCGGCGGCAGACGTTGCGCCAGGGTTTCCAGACCTTGCGGCGGGTCGACCGGCCAAACGGCCGCTGCCCATGTCAGCAGCGCCTGGCGCGTGGCCTTGGCATCGTTGGCCTGGCACGCTTTCTCGACCTGCTTGAGCAGTCCCGCGC
>MWSA01002008.1_pt1 | contig 70250 bp, 56 predicted proteins | sample 1021941 | NCBI WGS metagenome assembly MWSA01 (sample SAMN06327220, study PRJNA374545) | mollusc metagenome | biome: marine bay; material: sediment; isolation source: gill 40 cm from animal A | host: Kuphus polythalamius | place: Philippines: Mindanao | collected 2011-09-12 | reverse complement strand
GTATAGTATGCACTCGTCAGTTGCGGGGTGGAGCAGTCTGGCAGCTCGTCGGGCTCATAACCCGAAGGTCGTAGGTTCAAATCCTGCCCCCGCTACCAATTTTCTGTAGCCAACTTAATACCTTGCGGTTGTGTGTCGCTCTGGCGATCGACTAACAACCACCGGCCAGCGTAATTCCAGCGTACCTGGCCGTGCGAGGATCACGAAGATGGCCTACATCCGCAAGCTCGCCAGCGGTCGCTGGCAGTGTCAGGTTCGCCTTACCGGACTCAAAGCAATTTCTCGCACCTTCGAAACGAAGGGGCGAGCGATTGCTTTTGGTCGCAAGATTGAGGGTGATACCGAGCTCGCTCGGAAACTCGGTGCGCCTACCTCCAATTGCCCGAGTCTCAATGAATTGATTACCGACTATTTGACCTCTATTGACCTCCGTGATCCCAACGTCAGCCAGCGCCTTGGCTGGTGGAAGGGGCAGCTTGGTGCCGAGACGATAGTGACGGCCATTGATGAGCACAAGGTAGATGACGGCCTACATGCACTGGCGAGGCGACAGGGCAAAGGCGGCCGATTGATGTCAGGGAGTTCAGTTAATCGCTATAAGAGTACGCTATCGGCTTGCCTGATGTGGTTCATTCGACATCCGGAATACAAGCGCTTGGGGTACAAGAACCCTGTCCGCGCAGAGTCCGTTTCTCGGTTTGCCGAGAATCCCAGCAAAGATCGTTTTTTAACAGCGGGCGAACAGCAGCGGTTACTGGCCGCGACTCGTCGGTCTACTCAAAGTCGCATGTATCTGCTCGTGTTGATGGCGTTGACCACGGGTATGCGCAAAGGTGAACTGCTGGGCCTGCGCTGGTTGGATCTCGACCTCAAGGTGCGGGCGGCGTATCTTGGCCAGACAAAAAACGGCAAGCCGCGTTATGCGCCTCTGACGCAACCTGTGGTCGAGGAATTGATGAAATTTCGAGCTATGCCCGCCGCTCGAGTTTTTCCTTGTGGCAATCCAGAATCTGACGCGCCACTCGATCCGAGCAAGGCTTGGCGCAACGCTTGTCAACTATCGGGAATTGGACGATGCCGTTTTCATGACCTCAGGCATACCGCTGCATCGAATCTGGTTAGAGCAGGGAGATCGCTCTTCGAAGTCGGGGTATTACTCGGCCATTCGAGTCCAACGATGACGCAAAGGTACGCCCACCTTGCCACGGAAGATACACGTCGTATGGTCGATGAGGTAATGGGAGCCCTCAAGTGAACAAGAGCATCTTCGATGAACACGTTTTGCGCAACTTCTGTAGCGAGGCTCGCGTTATTCTCGCCAAAGAAGACTCACAACGGATCGACTTGTTCTGCGAAGGGTTTTGTAGCTTGGCGGCAGACCTCGAGCGTCAGATGGCTGTGGCGACCTACGATATACTTGAAGGACAAAAAGATTTCTCGCTGCCAGTGAACGCATATGCCGAGTACGATGGCAGCCAGCGTGCATTGCGGGTTGCTAAGGATGCAGAAAAACTTCTGAAGCTACTCGAACGGCTTTTGTCTGCGCCCGAGTTCGAGAAACACACAGAAGTCCTTTTTGAAACTTTCCGCGTGGTAAGTGCACAGCTAATCGAACGGTATTCGTTGAGACCGAAAGGGCGGCCCCGCCAGCCAAAACGCGACTTGGTTTTGTTGAACTTGCTGGATACCGCTCTCGCTCTTTGTCTTCCACACCTGAGCCGAGTGTCCTACGGCCCGACCACAAAGGCTGGTCAGTTGGCGGAGGCATTGCTTGGAAAGCGCCCACCTAAAGATCTCCGCGAAAGATTGGATCAAATTCATTGGTACTCGCCGGATGACGAAAACCTGTTGTCGAACGACGATGGCGATGTCTTGCTAAACGCCAATGTTAGATTTGTGCCCACGGACGACTAGTTCACCCGTCTCAATTCTAAGGTCCGAAGGCCAACTAAAACTCGGCTTAAAACTTTCGCGAAAGGAAAGAAGCTTGCCCATGACGTGCTATTTGGCAGTGCCTGTTTTTTGCACATCTGGTGCTAGAGCCGCTAATCTCTAGTTGTGGGAACAATTTCCGTCTAGAAGCGTGCGATTAGAGGGAAAATCCGCCGAGGCTACCAGGACTGCTTCGCGCCACTTACAGCGTTTGACCTGCGACAACTAAGCCGTCTGCGGTCCGACCAGAGCGGTCGATCAGCATTCGGCCTGGCTGCGACCGCATCAGGGTGGGGCGCCGAGCAGCTGCTCTATGCTCAAGACACCGGCCGGAAAGTGCGCAGTTTGATCATTCGTCAGCACCATGCTCGGAGTATCGGAAGGTGTGGTGCCTAGATCCCTGCCAATAACCGATCATGAGGTCTAAATGTCACATAGCTTGATCCGGTAGCCGCCATCACGACGGCTACCGGCATTCTCAAAATGATGGCCTACATCTCGCCGGAAGTCGTTGATCGTACGGATATCCTTGCCACCGTCCAGTTCGCTCTCGCTCGGCGACCATCCGAGCGTAAGTACGGAATCTTTGTTACTCCGCAGCACACCGGCAATGGTCATCGACGATGATTCGGCTTCCGACTGGCCCGAGCTGGTTGTCATTGCTCAACAGCCCCGCCTCCTTGAGCACGTAAAACCACAATGGCGTGTTCTCCAGCAGTAGATCACCATCGCGGCCTGCGCAGAAGTGAAATTCGTCGTTCCCCGGGCAGTAGAGATCGCTGTCAATTTGCGGTCCGTCGCCGTAGACACTATCCAGATCGAGCGAGTGGGTACGCAAGTTCGCTAATTCGTTACGTACCTGATCCGGATGGGTCGGAGAGAAGTCATCGGCTCGAATGTCGAACGGCGTAGTTCCTACAGCAGTGGCCGAATGCCCGCCAGCGACTAAGTTGCGGTCTGTATTGCGCGTCATGTCGTGGTCGATGAATTGACCCCAATACGTATAGGCTGGCGGGAACTCAGTATCACCGCTGGCTATATCACCTTCAATTTCCGTCACCATTGTGTCGCCCAAGGCGTCTAGTGCAGCGATCACAGCGCGCCGTTTCAGTTTCGGGTAGTCGGTCGGCAGCATCCGACGACAGATAGTCGAATGTGCCCGACGTGGGAGTACCTTCTGGTGGTACAAATACAGCTTGTCTACGCTGCCCATACTTGTTGATGTCCGAATGTTTCATGGCTTTGCATCGCACGAGCGTTCCTTCGATCGAATACACGAACAGGGATGTAGTAGTGAATTACTTGTCGGGCTGTTTGGCGAGAGCAACTTTGGCTATGTTTTTGAGCCAAAACTATTGGCTGTCGTGGCTAAAACATCGCTTTCCATTGCGTTTGATGTCAACCCAAACCCATAGCGCAAAGAAGGCACTAACAAGGCGTTCAAGCCGCTCGCTATGCTCGCTAGGACGTTCAGCGCTCCGCATCTGCTCGGGTATGGCTTCGCCGTTGTTACCCGAGAAAACGCTCCATGCTAAACGCTGCTTAACTGGGCGTTTGGCTCAAAAAAAGGAATCAAAGAGTTCGCAAAGTAATCCACGCTTCGTGTGGGAAATTGCACATGAATGCCCGGCGGAGCGTCAGATGATGGAGTCTCCTCAATGCAACAAGCTAGGAGATATTAAATGGATAAAGTATCGGAATTTCGAAAGAGCAAGCGTAAGAATCTTTACTTGGTTGTCGCAGTAGCGCTGAGTTCGGTAATGTTGAGCCAGACTGTAGCCGCTGAAGGTTTCCTTGCCGGTACTCTGCGTGATCTTGGAGTAATTGACGAGGAACAGCGCCGTGCATTGGATGGGGCTCACGCAGCTATGGGCAACCCGCTCGATCACGCGGCGAACGCCACGGCGAATTTTTACGCGCCTGGTTCGGTTCAGGCCTATCAAAGGTTCCGAAACATGCGTAACCGGCCGGCACCACGCTACTATGCCCCGCCTAGGCCGCAACCATACTACTATCGCCCGTATTATGGGCGGTAAGTAGCCTAACAAGGTGTTCCAGCGAACATCGAACACTCCGCGGCTTTCTGCGAGTGCCTTATGCATTTTTCGCAGAAAGCCGCTCCGTATTCGGCGCCGCTGAACCAGGCGTTAGGCAAAACACTCTTTGAGTTTCTTTGAGGCAGCGGAAATGCTGCAATCCTGCGAAGGTCCACCAAAGCTGCGAGGTTCCATTCCGAGCCAATATTGTTTCAGAGGCTATTCTGGTTTTGGGCGCGACACGAAAAGGCTCTACGCGGAATGGTGCCTAACGTTTGGGCATCGTTTTGCGCATCAAACCATTGAACACGCAGGCAACCGTTTTGTCCGCCTGGGGCGCTAAAGGGCCGGCGTCGAAGATGCTTTTGTTAGGGAGATTGGTTCAATACCCACCTCGACGTGCGGATACGCAGAAAGCTTGATAACGTCGAACCCAATCGTGTCCTATATCAATGGGCTCATTGCATGCCTTCGACACCCGCCGATTCGTTAAGACGATTGTTTGATCCCGCCATCGCTTTGGTCCTGCCAAAGGAGTGTAAATGAAGCGCACATCGGATGTGGAGCCTCGGCAACCCTCACGTGGTTGGTTTTCGCTCGCGTTGGCGGTCGCGCTGGTCAGTCTCGTCGGGCTGTTGCTTTGGGCTAGTCCGTTCGGCCAGACATTCGAGCGTGAGCACGGCCTTGAGCTGGCGTTCTTGTTGAGGGGTGAGCGTCAACCGCCAAATGAAGCGATATACATTCCGATTGATCGGAAAGCCGCCGATGCACTGTGCAAATGGCTACCAGTCAATCCCGAAAACGGTAGGTGCCCGACGTGCGACGTCGACAACCTACCGCCGTGGGTACGACGCTTCGTCGCTGAATTGATCGACACGCTGGCCGATGCAGGAGCGGCCTTAATTGTCGTCGACCTCCATTTTGGATCGCTCGGTGATGTGGCCGAAGATCGGCAATTGGCAGAGGCAATCAGGCGTGCAGGTAATGTCGTATTGTTGAGTGGCATGTTGCAGCACGATGATGAAGTAAGCGATGGTGACCAGCTGCTGTTGCCGCAAGCGCTGTTCGCAAACGAAGCTGCTGCTTCGGCGCCGAGCCCGTTGCCTAGAGATGCGCGCCGCGATCGGTTTGTCACGTTTGTCAATCTGGGCGATCGACGCCTTGCTACATTGCAGACGGTTGCGCTTTATCTTTATGAGCGGAAGCGCAACACGGTGGCATGGCGGGCATGCTCTCCTCTGACGAAACTCGAAGCGGTTGCGGGCCCCGCTGGGGTGTTGGAGGAACTCCGGGAGTCATTCACAGCAGATTCGGTGATGCTCAGTGAGTGGAGAGCGGAACCCGGTTGTGAGCGTTTCATGCAAAGTGCAGTCGGCCGCTTGACGACAGCACCCGACGAGCGGTTTTTCAATTTCTATCAAGGAGTGGGAACGTTTAGCGGGCCGTTCATCGACAGCGTCGTGGAGAACGCCTCCAATTGGGAGCCTTCGGCAGTGGAGGGCAAGGTAGTATTTATCGGCGTCGATGATCATTCTGACCGTGATCCCGATGATAGTCATCGGACAGCCGTTGGTGAAGCAGACTTTAGCGGTGTGGAATTGGTCGCCACGGGCTTTGTGAATCTGCTGCACGAACACGATATTAAATTGCCAACAGTAGTCGAAGGTATTGTGACGACATTCGTCGTGACGTCGCTTATCGGGCTGTTGTTTCTCATGCCTCGCGGTGGCGCGATAGTCGGATCCGTTCTGGTTGCCTGGGGATATATCCACTACTGCGCCTATCGCTTTGACCAAGATAATCTACTGCTGCCAATTGTTATTCCGCTGTTCGTTGTGGTGCCGATGATGATCGCCTTGGGTTGGCGTTGGCAACTCGGACGGATGGAGCGCCTTGCCGACGCGCTGAATCAGTTCGTGCCGCAATCAGCGAAAGACTGGTGGGTGCGCATAAAGGTATCGGAAGAGCAGAGACAGTTCGGCGTCTGCATGCATACGGATGTGGCCGGTTACACGCCTTTATCAGAAAGGTATGCATCCACACCAGAGAAACTGAGGGAGTTGGAGCGCGAGTACTGGTCGCTGGTCGATGCCGAGATTGTCCGAGAGCATGGACGACGTTTCGATCTAGCCGGTGACGGTATGTTGTGCGTTTGGATAGCGGATAAGCCAGATGAACAAGCAGCGACACGCGCCTGCCGGGCCGCACTAGCCATTCAACGCGTTGTTGACGCGTTCAACGAGCGACACCCGGATACGAAGTTCGAAACTCGAATTGGGCTGCATGCTGGGCCGATCACGGTTGGGCCAGTCGGTGGCGGTGACAGCTTCACGATGACAGTAGGGGGTGATGTGCCCAACACAGCCGCGAGGATAGAGAACGACTTGAACAAGCAGCTAGGTACGCGGCTATTGGTCAGTGAAGCGGTGGCCGAATTGGCGACGAGCGTGCAGTTTCAGCGGATCGGGGAGTTTGTGTTGCGGGGGAAGCTCATGACCGTCGTAATCTACGCGCCAAATAAATCGGATTCCCCTGTTCACACCGAAAGCGTTTAGCGTGCTTCGCAGCTTATCTGTACCTCACCAAGTCCACAATCTTCTCCCCACAGAGCGCAGCGTAGATGTGAATTGTCAAACGACGTGCCTGAATAGTGAATATTGTGCCAATGCGCATGATCCGTTTGAATGCCTACGACTTTGTTGCCTACAATGATAGGACTGCCTGAATTCCCGGGCGTCGAGACCGCATTGTGGCCAATACACCAATTTTCCGCTTTCAAGGCAAAATCTTTGCTGGCGGCTTTTTGTTGGACGAAATTGCGCTCGGGATGAGAGTAATTCAACCCGTAGCCGATGACAGCGACTTCGGTTGCTTTCTCCTCTCGCAGTGAGGTGTCGGCGGTGAATGGAGTCATCGGTAATGTCCGCGTTGCACACAGAATCCCCCAGTCTTTACCAGCCTTACCGGGGCACGACCTCTCACTGCCTTTCCACCCACGATCAAACTTCGCATTGTTGCGCACGGGATACTGATCGACTGGGTCGGGATGTTGCATAGCGCCTCCGTCAGCATTTGAGGGAGGGACGTTGAACTGGACAAGCGGTTTTCGGAAATCCTTTTTATCGTCCAAGCAGTGTCCGGCGGTCACTATGCGCTGTTCGTTCGCGACCCAGGCTGTGCAGAAAATGGGACCGTTTGGTGTTTGCCTCGGTGGAAAGAGGCGTCCAACGGCAGGATGGCTAGATACCTGTCTTGTATCTCCATCGGGGGGGATGCCCAAGTAGTCGTACTGGACTTGTGGGACGTTGACAGGGACTGGTTTTGACGTGTACTGGACTTCGGTGCCCAGTAGAGAAGGACTCTTGCTCATGCTATTCAAACATGCGGATGCGCTGGCCCCCATGGAAATGATCTTCAATTTATGCGTATTGAAGAACGCACTGCTTTTTGTCCATTGCTTGAAACTTTTGTTGTTGAGAATTTGAGTAGTCGGTGGCGCATGCGGCGAGTCTGTTGAAATGGTTAGCATGTCGCCATTATCAAGTGAACATTCGTCTGGAAAATGCAATCTGAGCGCGCTACCTGCTGATTGACATTCTTTAATACTATCTGGGCAACATTTAGGTCCAGGATCTTTTCCTGCACAGCCGTCAACTCTCACGACCAACTCGTCCCTGCCTGTTCCCGATGTTTTGCTGTCCAAACGTATGTTGGGATGCGGAATATGGACCTCTCTCATAAACGTCAAGCTGCGGATCGGTAGATTTGTAGTATCGTCTCCTAGAGCCGGAGGCGCCCACTGGGTCCACAGCGGAAGTGTGCAAGCAGCCGCTGCTAGGTTTCTAAGCACCATGGCCAACTCCCTCTAAGTGCGGAATTTGCGCGCGATCGTCGTCGGCAACAGAACGCAGTTTGAAAGAAGCAGTCATGGGAATACAATGCCACGCCTGCGCATTCGATTGCTCCCACCAAGACCCTCGTTTAAGCGGCCGCACTGGAGGTACGCAGATAGCCCTAAGTACGAGTTGCTGCCGATGTCGCTCCCGCTTGACGGGTTCTCGTGCCCTAGCGTCAGATCGATGAACGGAGTGCAACCGGCGATCTCGCCAAGGAGCTTCGCTAGCGTTTTCGTGAACGTAAGCTCTGTAATAACCATTTGATCATCATCTTGGTCTTTGCCGTTGATATCCGGATTTCGGTAGTCAAAGTTATGGAAGTATCCAACATTGAGTTTCGCTTCGTGCAAGAAAGCGTCGGGTCTGCGATGGTTCAAAAACGCTGCTTCAACCTCTGCATGCCAACGCCGCCGCTCATACAGATCGTCGTCCGAGTACAGATAGGGGGTTAAGCCAATCTCAGCAGAAAAGCTAATCTCATCGCGAAGTTCGCCACCAATGGGATCTGGACCAACTTCTCCACAATTGGCATCGAGCCCGAGTTTGTGAACGCCGCAATCGAGTCGTAGAGCGAATGTCGGTGCGACCTCCAATCGATCGTTGCCGCCATTAACGTTCAGTTGCTTCGCAAATAGAGAGAATCTAAACGCCTGTGTATTGGAGCTATATGGGTCGTATATCCCGTCTTCGTGGGTAGTATTGAATGGCATGTAGAGATTGACTCCGCCGTAAAACGAACTGACCGAACCATCGTCACCCTCGATCGGCGCATCAGCTCCTGCTTCCATGTCGAAGGTGAGTCTGTTGGGGCTCTTTTTGTCGTCATCGCAGGTGGCGTCGGCTGTGAAGACAGATTTTGCATCGCTACGTACATAGGCGAAGAAGTTGGTACCGTTGGCTCTGTGGTAGTCTTCGTCACGTTCGAAGCGATAGATCTGACTGACACCGATTTCCATTTGGGCGGAATCGGCAGACGCACGTAATGGTTTGCTCGATATTGTTGAACATCCGTCTGGGTCTTCAGCAGAAAAAACGGGGGCAGCCACGCCGATCAGCATGCCGGAAACGCAAAGTTTGGTGAGCGGAGTCATAGGCTACCTCATTTATCAAATGGCACTACCACACGAACAAAAGCGGCACGCTCAGGTGTATAGCGGGGTGCGAAGGGATCGGTGTCCTGGTATCGGTAGGTTTTATCGAATACGTTTTCGATATCGAGAGAAACGATGGCTTTCGTGCCCGGGATTTTTCCGCTCGCTGAAGCGTTGAGGATCACGAACTCATCATTGCCGGAATAGGTGGTGAAACCGGTACTTACAAAGTCGCCTTTCTGGCGAACCCACACGGGCTGAAGAGAAAGAGTGATGCCGGAGCGACCGAAGTAATGGATGTTTGCGACGACTCTGTCGGTATCGAGATAGATGATCCGCTCTGCACCGAACGTATTCGGATTCCTGTCGAACTCTTCGCGGGTGTAACTCAGATTGAGTGCCCAGTTTTGTGAAGGTACCCAGTTGATATAGGCGGAGGTGGTCGATTCATCGATCTCATCGGTCACCAATGCCGGGGTGTATCGATCAAATTCCAGGGTGTCGAGCCTGCGGCGTAAATGACTTAGCCCGAGAGTTAGATCGTAATCCGGTAACACCACGTCGATACCCGCCGCAGTTGCTTTTGCCAGTGTGGCTTCTGGGTCGTCATAGAATTGGTTGAACCCCACGATAGTAGTGGGTTCGAGTGTTTCGTCGGCTAGCAGCGCACGTTTGAGCGTGTCGAACCGCGCTGCGCGTAGCGTGATGTTGGCGCCGCTGAACTGCGGTGCTTCCCAAATCACGCCGAGTTTGGGTGACAGGTGATCCCGCTTCAATGTCGAACGCCCAAAGAAGCCGAAGGTATTAAATGCGTCGACAGCGGTTTCTAGATCTTCGTAGGAAGCGCCGATTGTGATGCTCGTGCGCCCGGGGATTCCAAAATCGGCCGGCGAATTGAGGTTAAGCAAGGCGTAGGCGGTCTCGTGCATAGTATCCCAGTTCCACCATGTCAAAGGAAATGGAGGGATATCCTCTTTGTCCCGACGGTCCCGGGCGAAGTGGCTGCCGCCAAATACCAAGTTGGCAAAATCCATGCGCTTGGTGAACTGCACCTCTGCCTGATCGCCGATCTCGTCCGCTACTGATGAAAAACTGCCATCGTTGGCATCGATGTTCAGTGTTGCATCCTCTTGCCGAAATATTCCAACAACATCCCAGGATGCGGAGAATTTGTGATATCCACCGATTCGCCATGATTCGACCCGCTCGACATGGTCGTCGGTAAAGAAGTAGTCCGTCGGATCGAATCCCCAAAACGAGTCGCCGTATTTTGAATCCAAGTTGCGATACTCGAACTGGATACTGGTTGCGGGTGCTACGCGATACTGTGCGAGAAGATTCCAGTAATCGTCGTCCTGATAGTTATTGTGTCGATAGCCGTTGGTTTCACCATGTAATTGCGTAACCCCGATCGAAGCCGGGCCCTCCGCCAGGGAAAGACGAATTTCCTCGCGGAAGGTTTCATTGCTCCCGGCAGTGACGGAAACAGTTGCTTTCGTACCATCTCGTTGAAACAGTCGGGAAAATTCGTTCGTGCCCGGGCTCAGGGTATCGGCCTTCCACTGACTGTCGAACCGTGAGTCGGCGATCGTTGGACTCACGGGATGCTCGACTTGAGGTGCGCGAATACGTGCCTGCAGCAGCTCGCTGACGCGGGCAATGGTGTGGCGAGGTTCGCGACTGAAGGCATCGGTCAATAGTCGATGCGCCGAATAGTTGCCAGGGTCCACCTGGAGTGATTTGGTCGCCTCGAGTCGCGCAAGCTCGTCGAAACCGAGCTGTTCATACATACGCCCCAGACCTGTCGAACGCACGGCGTCGTCTGCATCGAGCAATAGCCTGGAGCGGTAGACGGCGCGGTTCTTGTTCCTTTTTTTCGATTCCTCGATCGCCGACAGCGCACCCACCGGGTCGTTTCGATCGCGCGCAACGAAGGCCTCGTACAGCCAAGGGGTAGGATCTTGCTCATCGAGTGCCTTTGCCAGCGTAAACTGCCTAGTGGCCGCATCGAGACGGTTCTGCTCATAATATCCCTTGCCCAGGTAGCTGCGGTACAGCGACACCTTGGGGTCCATCGCTACGGTTATCTCGAGTTGCCGCACGCCTTCATCAAGCCTGCCTGCGCGTATCTTGGCTAGACCAAGGCCGAGGTAGGCGAGCGGGGAAAGGCCGTCGGCACATCGTGCTTTTTCGAAGCTTGTGTGCGCATTGTCAGCGTTGAGGGCGATGAGCTGTACATAGCCCTGGACGGCATAGGCGCGTGACAGTATCGGGTCACCAAGCCTGCCGGTGGGTATCGCATGATCCAGTGCGCACTGCGCTTGCGGGCTGGTCTTTAGTCCCAGCTCAACAGATCTTTCTGCATAACCGGCCGCGCCGCCGACGTTGCCCTGAGCCAAGGCGAGTTCCGCCAACCTGGCCAAGATCAGCGGCTCATCGGGGGCATTGCTCGCAGCTTCCTCTGCTTCTTCGACTGCGCCTTGCAAATCGAAGGTTGCCTGCAGCGCGTATGACATCGCGAGATGCGCATCGGCCGAAGATTTGTCTACATCGATTGCTCGGGCGGCGAGCCGAGTCGCCTCGGCTTTATTGTTTTCTTTTAGAGCTAACACGCCGCGTAGCGCCAGGCCGCTGGCGCTAGTGGCGTCCGCTAGAAGTTCGCTAGCACGCTTGACTTGGCCATTCTGCAACAAGGCGATTGCCGACGCTGAGAGTGGTTCGCTCACTGAATTTGTGTCGTCGTTGCCGGCTTGGCCGAACCGTATCAATGGTGGGTAGTAAAGGGTCCAATTGACCGCGTCTTCGGGAGTGATATTCAGCCCAGGGGCATATTTGGGCGGCATGCCGGCGATCGCGATAACCCTGTCGCGTTGGCTATCGCTAGCGTCAACAGGAATTTTCGAATCTTCGATCTTGCGGTCGTTTTTCTCGGTCAAGTAAGAACGACTGGCGATAACCTTGCCTTCTTGGACGAACAGCACAGAGCACCCTTTGGCGACCTCGGCGTCAACGGCGCAGTTGGTGTTGTCTGTGAAAAGCGTAAACTCGGTACCTCGGACACCGGCCGTGATGAACGGTGTATCGACATCGAGTTCGACTTCACGACCGCTGAAGAACTGGAACCAGCCATCGAGCAGTTCCATTACCCAGTCGGCCTGCGAGCGCTCACGGCGTTGTTGCTTCAGGGTGAGACGGGCGTTTGGTCCTATTTGCATCACCGATGCATCGCGCACGTCGCGATTGCCGATATCGGGGGTAAGCTCGAGCGTCAGTCGGCCCTGGTCATTGGTCACCATGGTCGTACCGAGATAGAGGCAACTGTTCTCGGCTGCGTTACGAATGCTCTCGCCGAAGGGGTGCTGGAGTTCGGCGCCCTCAGCCGATACTACTCGACCGATAGCGATCGCGTCGTTCGGCTGTTGAGTCGGTGGCTCGCAATACGCATCGGCGTGCGCTGTTGTCGACAGCAGTAGAGCGAAAACCGCGCTCCATGCAACAGTCGCACCTCTCCCCAGGCGCATTCCTTTTAGCTCCATGCTTGATTCCGTTGTGAGTTCTTTTTTTTCCAGGTCTGCTTCGTCGGTGCGACGGCCAGCCCCGGTTTCGCTACACTCCGTTTAGCTAACCTTAGTCCGACGTTGGAAATTAGCAAATAGGATCTGGCAATGGACGGGCTATTAACAAAGCAGCATTCCGAGACGCACCGTGTTGGTGCTTTGTGCAATGTCACTACGGAGGGGCGCTGTATGTCGGACGAAAAACTGCGAAAGCGGGCAATTGACGAGGTGGATGCCGGATGAAAAAAGCACCTGCACACACACTTGCGGCCGTTATGATTTTCCAAGATCTCGACATCGAGGACCGACAGCGTCTCGCTGAGCAGGTGTTTATTCGCACCTATGGTCGGAGTGAACAGGTTTTGGCGCGAGATGATATGACGACCGAAGTGTTCTTCGTGATCAGCGGAGAGGTCAGGGCTACCGCTTACTCGGCCAAGGGGAAAGAGGTGGACTTTCAGGACCTCGGGCCGGGCGAGATGTTCGGCGAGCTGGCAGCCATCGATCAGGAGCCTAGATCGACGCACGTCGTAAGCCTGGTTGACTCGTTGATTGCAACGATGTCACAGCAGGCGTTCTTGTCGGCGCTGGCGACCTATCCATCGGTCAACCGTCGTACGATGGTGCGGTTGACGAGACTGGTGCGGATGCATTGCGAGCGTATCTTTGAGTTCAGCACGCTGGGCGTGAAGAACCGCATTCATGCCGAATTGTTGCGCCTCGCGCGCGACGTGTCCGACGGAGATGGTCCGATTGAAGTGCTTGCCGCGCCGACACATGCTGAAATTGCGAGTCGCGTGGCAACACACCGGGAGGCGGTGGCGCGTGAATGCAGTCATCTGACGTCGCTCGGTCTAATTGATTGGCGCGCCGGGCGACACGTGATCAACGATGTCGCCGCTCTGGAACGGTTGGTTAGAGATGTTCGCGGGCATTGATGTGTGGCAGCCGCGGTGGCTGCCACTTGCTACTTCGGCAGTTTTAGCCGTCGGCATCGTCTGCCGCCAGCGCGTTCTGCGCATCGCGTCGTGCTTTCTCGGCGTTCAAGACTGCTGTTTCTGCATCCAGCAGCGCCTTCTCGCGACCGAGTTTGGTGATGTCTTCGTTGGCTTTGGCCTCGCGAAGTTGCTGAATTACCTGGATGTTTTCGAGAAACGCCCTTGATGCCGTTTCGGCTCCCGCTTTCGAGTTGAAGGAGAAAGCCGTCACGGCGCCGTTCGGTGCGAACTCGACACTCAGTGAATTATTGTCAAACGGTTTGTTTTTCAGCGGCAGGCGAGATTCAATGCCGGCTTGCGGGACGCTGACGATGGTGTCCACCAGGGTTTGCTGTTCCGACGAATCGTTCGGCGTTAGCAGGGCGATTCGCAGAATGCCGTCGATAGGTTGTCGGTACGCAAGCCCCTGACTGACAGACCGGGACTGCTTGCCCCCTGCATCAGTCTTTGAGGTGCCGACGATCTGTAGTTGCATCTCCAGGTCGGATGAGCCGTATGCTTTATCGAACAGCGGTCGCAAGGATTGATTGCGAGGATTGAAATTTGGCTCGAGATTGAACCATGCCTTGCGATCGTCGGGAGATAGAGACAGGCGCGTCCGCCATACTGTCGCGGCCTCGGTGGTGAAGACCGGAACCTCTTCATATTGTGTTTGTTTGCGCAGCACCGTGAGTTGCTTCGCAACCGACGCTTGGGCAATCTTTATCTCTTCTTCTTTCTGCGTTATTTCGCGCTGCAGGCAGGCCTGCTTGTTGAGCTCGGTCTGATTCTCGCATTCCCTGGGCATTTGGTTGCCAGTGCGGATCCCCTGCAGCGACTTGTTGGAATTCTTAATCTTATCCAGCATTAAGTTTTTTGTGTTCAGTGCGGCGATGACCGCTGGGCTACAGAATGGTGGCATCTCGATCGCTCGCTGATCGCGTTTCATGGCGGTGGCAGCTTCTAAACCATGCAGCATTTTGCTGTCGTCGGCTTTTGGTAAAAGTGGTGGCAACGGCAGGCCGGAAGCACTAGCGACTAGGGTGGCGACCCCTTTCACCACATTGCCAGCAATCTCGCCTGTGCGGTCGTCTGCGCTGGCATTGATGCTCTTGAGTGTGCCGTTGTCGTACATTGCGACGGTCGTACTGGTGATCTTGGTCTTTTTGTCGAGTGCTGGATAACGCCAGAGGTAAGGATTGGCAGCGTCGGCGACGAAACGCTGTTTGACGGTGGCAGTGATGTCCATCGTAATCAGTGACGGCTCGGTCTCGACGTAACTACGGAAAGTATCTGGCAGCATTTCGTCGCCTTTAAAGCAACCCTTAATCTCGCGCGTTACCTCGACGTCGAAGCGTGCCATTGGCAAGTAGTAGACCAGGCCGTCGGGTTGTACCTCGGGCGTCAGACGTGCGACGTCGATGGACGTCGTGCAGCCAGCGGTGAATGACGCCGTCAGTGCGGCTGCGAGGAAGTAATGTGTCGTCGAATTGTTGAGTGTATTGTTTGACATGTTGTTGACCCCTTGAAGTCAGCTTTGTTTGAGGTGTGCAGTAACGGCATCGGCCGCCTCTGCACGACTATAAAAATGCCCGTATCGGACAAAACCTGATTCGATTTGCTCGCAGGCTGATGTCACTTCACCCGTTTCGCTCGACCGCTGCAGGAGGTGTTCGGGTAGCCCGTCGAGCAGATGGAAAGGCGCAGGCATGCCGTCGGCGAATCGGGAGAGGTAAACCAATCCCGTCAAACGGTCGATGAAAGCCGGCAAGAAGTGTTGGCTTCGGTTGCGTTCACTAACGCCCCCGGTGCCGTGATAGAAAAGATTTTCTGCAATGAGTCGTTGTCTGTTCATCAGCATTGTTTCCTCCCGATCGTTTTATGTTGATGCCGGCAACCGAACTGACATCGGCAACGGGTGAGACTGTAGGTTTAGCGCCGCAATTGAACTTCACAGTGTTGTTGCCGTCCGCATGGCGAGATCGCTAAGTTCGTTATTGATTGATTCGATGCCGATAGGCTGTGGTGACGTCGAGCGATTGGTATCGATGCCGACGACATCGGTCGTCGCCATAAATCTGAGTGCGCCGTACTCCGCAATCTGATCTACGAGCATCACCGCTTGTCTGCAGCAGCACCTGATCGATCTCAGGTCGTTGCTGAGTTGGTCGAAGACAGACTGGCGCTTGCGGGTCATGGGAACTCTCGGTTCGTAGTTGAGAGCCGCCCGTGCAAATTGTTGCTCGCTGCTGCAGTGCTGTAAGCCTCCGCCGATACGGCGTGTGACGTGGATATGGTGTATGGAGTACAAAGTAATTCCTCTCTCTTCTTCGCATTCCCGCGTGTCGATTTCGTTCGGTCGGCTCGGCCATTTTCAAGCTGTTGTCACCAATTATTGTTTGGTGCAGTTAGGTTTCCACGTCGCTTTGCATCATGGTGTGGTACTAGCCACACTGCGTTGCGTTTTTCTTTTCTTGGGGCGCATGCAGAGTTTTTCGGTTTCTCTAAGCTCAGAAAAATGCCGCGACAGGGTAGGGTGAAACGCTTGATTTCGTGCAGTGTGATCTTATTTAGAATTACTAGTCGCCATCGCGCTGCGGGTTATTCTTCCGGCACTCCATCCGAGTTTGAGTCGTGCGGGAGAATAACCGTAGCGGTAACTGCGACGGTGTATCTGCATTGGAGTCGCGGTTGACTTCGTTAAGGGAAAAGCGTTTCGGACCGCTAGTTTCGATTGTCGCCGACAAGTACAAAAGGCTGGCTGCTATCAACGCAGGTCCACTGGCAACCGCTTGAGACTTTTCGCTTTGGCGGAGCTAGATGGGCTTTCGCTCCATACTGCGAAATCGACAGTGGGTGTTTTCGAGAGTCGACGGACGCTAATCCCGCTCACAACGATTCTAGAGAATCTGAGCGAACAGCATTTCGATTAGGTTGTTGGCCAAAACACGATTCCTGAGAGGCTTCAGATCGAGCGTATGCGGTTGTAAAAGGTTGCCAAATTATTCACCTTTTGCGATTCCCCATTTTCTCCTTTGTGGTGATTCTGTACGCGCCAGAGCGACACACTAGTACCGCAACAGAGGAGAAACTAATGACTAACATCGATCAACCGTCCAAGAAGAACGAGGACGAGGATCTTACTGAATGGGTTCCACCGTCCGAGATTGAGAATGAAAATCCCCACATCCGCGCCGGTAAGGTCTCGTACGACGTGCGTATGCGGAAGTACAACGGCCTTGAAGAGGCTGGTGCTGTACTGAAGGTTAGCAAGAAGCATTTGGTGCACAAGACGAGGTACGCAAGGTGGCTTGCGTGGAGCGCGCGAGGTGAAGGATGACGGCGGTGTCTACGCTGCAACTACGCTGGATTGCAGCCACGTTACGGAATGCGCAGTTCAATCTGCATCTTGTGAAGAACGACCATCGGATTGGAGACCCGATGACGGCACTTGGATACGCCGAGACGCCCGGCCAGCACCGGGTGGGGCTCTGCCCGAAGTGGGGTTGGGCATGCCGCGGCGATCGCTTTTCGAGCGGACTTGCTAACTCGTGGACGCCGACTATGGGAGGCTGTGAGCTCGTCGACCTCGGGGTGACCCGCTCCACCGGACAACAACGCTTGCGCTGTCCCCGTTGCGAAGGCCGCAGCAAGTCGCTGTCTGTCGAATTTGACCGCGGTCTGTACCACTGCTTCCGCCGCGGATTGAGTGGCCGCGTCGGTGGCGCGCCCCACTGGCTGGACGAGCATCGCGAATGCGTCAGAAAAGCCTACCAGGAGCGCGACACGGCGATGAAGGAACGCCGCTCGCCGAACCCGCATGCAAAGGCGAACCGGCAGTCGGCTGCGAAGGCCGGACGCAAGCACAAATAAGCCGCGTGGCCATGCTGGCGACGCGGCTCTGAAGATGTGATGCACACAAAATAATAGCACCCGCCAGCATGTCGCGTGGCCCCTTATTTGGGAGGCCCCGATGTCAAACAAAATTGCCAACCGCACCAACCGGCGCTCCCAGGTTGTCATCCACCCATTCTCGCCTGAGCCGGTGGGCCTCGCATGGCGCTGGGCTTGCGGCTTGCTCACCTTGTCCGCAATGGTCGGGCTGTACGCTGCCATCGGTCTGGCTCAGGGCCCATACCTCGTCCCACTGCCGTCCGACGTACGGGAGATGTGGTCATGACCGTAGAAAGCCTCCTGTCCCGCCTCGAAAGCGTCAAACAGACCGGAACCGGCAAGTGGGTCGCGCGCTGTCCCGCGCACGCTGACAAGTCGCCGTCGCTGAGCATCACTGACACCGGCACGCGCACGTTGATCCATTGCTTTGCCGGCTGCAACGCCGAGGCCATCCTTACGGCCGCTGGACTGAACTGGCGTGATCTGTATCGCGACGAATGGCAAGCAGCGAAGGCGGCCGCCCTGGCCCACCTGGTGAAACTGCCGCCGGTCGATCCTGTCGCGCTGGAGCGCCGCATCATCGAAATCGCCCTCTCCGACCTCCGCGCCGGGAAGCCCCTGAGCATCGAAGACGCTGCGCGCTACGAACTGGCACTGGAGCGCGTCAAGGCAGCAGCCAATGGCTGACCGCGACGAGTTGATCAAGCGCGGCGAGCAAGCCTTGGGAGAGATTCTGGACGGCGATCCATTGGGTTGGCTGGAGGATTTTACGGTGACCAAAGATGAAGTCGCACAGTTCGGCGACCCGGATTGGGTCAAACGCAACCTGATCATCCGCGGTCACATGGTGGTACTCGCAGCCGACCCGGGCGCCGGCAAGACCACCATCTGCACGCACGTCGCGTGCGAACTGGCGAAGCACTACCGCGTGGTGTACGTGCTCGCAGACATCGGCCAGACCGACGTCAAGCCGTACCACGACGTGGCAGAGCAATACGGCTGGTCCCTGTTGCTGCCCGACCTGAAGGTTGGCAAGTGCATGACGGACGTCGTGAAGCGCCTAGAGGCTATGAACAAGCGCGGCGGCGATTTCAGTGACTTCATCTTCTTCTTCGACACCCTTAAGAAGATGGCCGACGTGATCAACAAGCGGTCGATCAAAGAACTGCTGCACCTGCTCCGGTCACTGACCGCGAAAGGCATGACTGTGGTGCTCTTGGCGCATACCAACAAGTACAAGGATGCAGACGGCGATCCGATCTTCGAAGGCACGCACGACATCAAAACCGACTGCGACGACTTGATCTATCTGATCCCGTTGCTGCAGGATGATGGAACCCTGGTCACGTCGACCAAGCCGAGCAACAAGGTCCGCGGAGCATTCGAGCCGATCACTTTCGATATCGACCGAAAGCGTGATCCCGTTGTTATCGAGCGCGCCGAGTACATGGACACCCAGACCATTACCCAGGCCCGGGAGAAATTCGACCGCGACGCCGACGATATCGACAAGATCGTAGAGGCGATCCGGGCCGGCAAGCACAAGCAAAACGAAATCCTCGAGACTGTCAAAGAGCAGAGTCTCAGTAAGAACAAGGCACTTCGAATCCTGCGCAACTATGACCAGCACGGCCAGATATACGTCTGGCGGATGGAGCGCGGATCCCAATGCAATACCCGCCTGTACTACCTCAACGGCACCCAGCCTGGAGCCGGGGAGCGTGTCCAGCGAACCCGGAAAAATGCGCAAAAGCTCGCCCCCGGGAAAACAGGAAAACAAGAAAACTAAATCGCCAAGACGGCCCATTTCGAGCACCGCAGTCGGGCTGCAGGCTTTGCGGTTGCTGAGTTTCCCCAGTTTTCCCGCTTTTCCCAATACTCTTAATATTCGTGTTTAAGGGGGGTAGGCTTTGTTACGGGAGGTCGGCATCAGGAAAGGCGATAGGGCTACCCGCCGATCTGAGATCCGCCGAAACACGCGGAACCGGCGCGACAGCACGGGCGCAGATCCTCCGGCACTGGGGTCTGGCCGAGAATCAGTGATTGCGCCTTGAGAAACGCGGACCATGATCGGGCGGAATGCGGGCGGCGCACCTGCTGGCGATTTCCTGGGACAGTGCCACAATCGTCTGGAAACGCGCGCCATGGAGGTGTGATGAACCATAAACTCACAATTGCTCAAGAGCGGTTTTGCTTCCTTGTCGTCGAATCGGGGTCGGCTACCGAGGCGTACTTGCAAGCGTACCCAGGCGCACAGCGGTGGAAGCGAAAGTCCGTTCACGAAGAGGCAAGTCGGCTGCTGGCAATCCCCAAGGTCGCCTCAAGGGTGGAGGCCCTCAGGGCGGAAAGACAGGCCGAGTTTGAGGCCGAGATTCGCCGTCAGGGTGTCGAGCCCGAAGACGTGGTTCGCGAGCAGGCCCATGTCGGATTCTTCGATCCGAGCACGCTCTTCGATGCCGATGGACAGCCATTACCGGTCGATAGGCTTCCTGAATCCACGCGCCGAGGGCTGAAGACGTACAAGACGCGCTATGACGAGAAGGGCAACCTGGTCTACTTCGAGTACCAGGCGGCTGACAAGCTACGTGCATTGAGGGATCTTGGCGATCACCTCGGCATGTACCGCACGATCCACGAGCACCCCCGTTGGGCCGACTACCTGGCCCGGATGACCGACGCCGAGCTTGATGCAGAGGAAGCGCGCGTCACTGCCCAGCTTGAGCAAGCTCTACGCGAGCGCGACAAGGCTTTTGGACATTGATTCGCCGTTTTCTCGACAGGCTTGAGCGCGGGCTACTGCTACGCTCGATGGGAATAGACGAAGCTGCAGCGGACAAGCCGGCACCGCTGGGTGATCCCATCCACGACCAACTCACCGAGGCCAAGACCGAGACCGGCTGGTCTGTTTGGCGCCGCGAGTACATCAAAGTTCACGAATGACGTAGTGCTCGCGTCCCAGCCCCTTCTTTCCGCTATCAGCCACGAGTACGTCGAGCGTATGAGCGAGTCGTGCTGGGCGGATCCGCGGTCGATAGACTGGATGCTCAGGCATGATTCAGCTTGTCGATCAGCCAATGTGGCATTACATTGGCATCACCGCTTGAGCGGGTGACAATCCTATGCCGCGAACGAAAAACGAAGTCCTCACCATCCGCACCACTGCGGAGGTCAAGGCGCTGCTCAAGCTTGCCGCCGAACGAGAGCGCCGCTCCGCCGCATCGATGGTCGAGGTGTTGGTCCTGGACTACGCCAAATTGCACGGTCTAGCGATTGCAGATTCAGCTAGGCCCGTTCGGAAGGGCTCCTCGAACACAAAATAAGCGACAAACAACAGTGATTTGCAATGCCCGTCAGAACGAACAGATTGAGTGCGGCCAGTGAGGCTGCCGAGCTGCTTCGCATTGCCGAAGCACCGAGGTTCAGCGGATTCACGATGCCAGCCAGGACACGCTCATGAGTGCTAGCTTCCAGCAACTCGCCAACTTTATCTGGTCAGTCGCCGACCTGTTACGTGGGCCCTATCGTCCGCCGCAGTATGAGCGCGTGATGCTGCCACTCACGGTGCTGCGCCGTTTCGATGCCGTGCTGGCACCGAGCAAGGAAGCCGTGCTGAAGCGTCACGCCGAGCTTAGCGCCAAGGGCATGCCTAACATCGACGCCATCCTCAATAACCTGGCGAAGGCGGAGGACGGCAAGCCCCTCGGCTTTCACAACCATAGTCAGCTCGACTTCCAGAAACTCAAGGGTGATCCGGACAACATCGGCCGCCACCTTGTGGACTACATTAATGGCTTCTCAGAGAACGTACGTAAGATTTTCGAGCGCTTCGAATTTGAGAAGGAGATCGAGAAGCTAGAAGAATCGAACCGCCTCTATCAGGTCGTCGCCCAGTTTGCCGAGATCGACCTGCATCCACGCAAGGTCGACAACATCACCATGGGTTTGGTGTTCGAAGACCTTATCCGGCGCTTCAACGAAGCAGCTAACGAAACCGCCGGCGATCACTTCACCCCGCGCGAAGTCATCCAGCTGATGGTCAACTTGTTGCTGGAGTCAGATACCCAGGTACTCACGCAGGAAGGCGTCATCGTTACGATTTGCGACCCGGCCTGCGGCACTGGTGGAATGCTGGCAGAAGCGCAGAACTGGATTCGTTCCCATAACGATCAGGCTACCGTTAAGGTCTTTGGCCAAGACTACAATCCGCGCTCCTATGCGGTGGCCGCCTCCGACCTCTTGATCAAGGGCCACAAGGACGGCCAGGTGGTGCTGGGCAACACCCTCACTGACGACCCATTTCCGGATCACCGCTTTGATTACCTGCTGGCCAACCCGCCCTTCGGCGTGGACTGGAAGGCGGAGAAGAAGATCATCGACCGCTGGCCCAACTTCCGTGGCTACAGCGGCAAGCTGCCGCGTATCAACGACGGCGCCTTGCTGTTCCTGCTCTACATGATGAGCAAGTTCCAGGACTACAAGGCCGGCGACCGAGACAGGCCTGGCTCGCGTACCGCCATCGTCTTTAACGGCTCGCCATTGTTCACGGGCAGTGCCGGCAGCGGAGAGAGCGAAATCCGCCGCTGGATCATCGAACGCGACCAGCTCGAAGCCATCGTCGCTCTGCCCGAGCAGATGTTCTACAACACGGGCATCGGTACCTTCATTTGGGTGGTTACCAACCGCAAGGCCGCGCATCGCAAGGACAAGATCCAGCTCATCGATGCTCGTGAGCGCTACACGGCGATGAAACGTAGCCTGGGCGACAAGCGCCGCTACCTGGATCAGGCCGCTCTTGACGCCGTCACCCGCGAGCACGGCGCGTGCAGTGCCGAGGGCAAGCATTGGTTCCGGTTGGATAAGGACGACAAGCCGCTCGAATTCCGCCCTGAGCAGCCTGCCGATGCCGCACCCGAAGGAACGAAATGGTTTGAGCGAGTGACCAGCCGTGTGTTCGACAACGCCGACTTTGGCTACCGCCGGATCACCGTTCTGCGACCGCTGCGCCTGCGCTTCGAAATCGCCGAGGAGACCAGTGAGCGCTTCCTTAACACCTGCCCCGAACTATTTGATGCCCTGCAAGTAGTCGAAGACGCACTAGGCCGCGAGCCGCAACTGGACTGGAACCGCGTCTGGGACACGGTACAGCAGGTGTTCAAGAACCTACCCGGTGACGTGGAAGGCTGGGCTAAGGGCGCCAAGGGCACGGCGCAAAAGAAGATCTTCCGCGACTGCTTCACCACCGTGGACCCAGAGGCCATCCCGGTGATCGCCAAGCACCACAAGATCGAGCCCCTGGACCGCACCGCGCTGTTCCCCGGCCAGACCGTGCCCGCCGACATCACGAAGGATGAGCTCAATGACCTGCTGGGTCTGCATGGCAGCGGCAAAGGCAAGCACATCGAATACGAACCCGACCCGGCGCTGAAAGATTTCGAGAATATCCCGCTGAAGGAAGACATTGTCAGCTACGTACTGCGCGAGGTGCGCCCCTATGTGGCCGACGCCTGGATCGACCGGACAACACTGGACGAGCAGGACGGCGGCATCGGAAAGGTCGGCTACGAGATCAACTTCAACAGAGTGTTCTTCCGGTACGAGCCGCCGCGCTCACTGGACGCGATCGATGCTGAGCTTGCTGAGGTCGAGAAGCGGATTCTCGATCTGTTGCGAGAGGTAACGGAGTGAGCTGCCCCTCAGTTCGACTGAAGTTCATTTGCCGGCTTGGTTACGGCGATTCTTTGCCAAAGGATGACGAATTCGCTGGTAATGTGCCCGTCTTCGGCTCGAATGGCCAGTACGCTACCACAAGTACGCGAAACACTGATGTTCCTGCCATCGTCGTAGGACGCAAGGGCTCGTATGGCAAGGTGAACTGGGCGCCCGATGGATGCTTTGCTGCGGATACAACCTTCTTCGTCGATGAGCGTCTTACTACCGCGAATTTGCGATGGCTTTATTGGAGTTTACAGACGCTGGGCTTGGACGAAGGCTCTCAAGAAGCGGCAGTGCCTGGGCTAAACCGGGAGTCCGTCTATGCAGAACGCATTTGCTTGCCTTCGCTCACCAATCAAGCAACCATCGCCGCTTACCTCGACCGCGAAACCGCCCGGATCGACGGACTGATAGCCGAGAAGGAGCGCATGTTGGCGCTGCTGGAAGAAAAGCGCGCCGCCCTCATCAGCCGCGTCGTCACGCATGGACTCGATCCCGACATCGCGTTCAAGCCTACCGGTTTGGAGTGGGTTACCGAGGTCCCGGCGCATTGGGATGTTTGCCAACTAAAACGAACCTGGGCCTCGTCCGACTATGGGCTCTCAGAAAGCATTAGGGACGAAGGCGAAATTGCAGTTCTTCGTATGAGTTGCATTGTCGAGGGCAGGATCGATGTTTCGAAGTCAGGCATGATCGCTGAAGTCGATGGCTACTTGCTGCTCCGACGAAACGATCTGCTCTTCAACCGAACAAACAGTCTTGATCAGATCGCGAAAGTCGGGCTTGTAGATTTCGACCCCGAAGAGCCCTTGACCTTTGCTTCTTATTTGGTTCGCATTCGTACGAATCATCGCGTGACACCGCATTACCTGGTCGCGCTCCTGAATGCGCCACTGTTTCTGGAGTTCGCTAGAAAGAACGCAATTCCAGCTATCGGACAGGCAAATCTGAGCCCCACACGGTACGGGGAGATCCACATCCCGCTGCCGCCCAAGACCGAACAGGAGGAGATCATCAAGTTCCTTGAACGGGACGCAAAGACCTCGACTCCAATCCGCGAGCATATAAGAAGCTCCATCAATCTGCTGAAGGAGCGTCGCGCCGCACTGATCACCGCTGCCGTCACCGGCCAGATTCCGCTGGAGGAAATGACCGGATGAAACTGGAAAGTCTTTCTCTCGCGCACTGTGGTGGTTTCGAACAGCTCGACATCATCTTCGAATCCGACGTGACGCTGATCGCCGGTGTTAACGGCGTGGGCAAGTCCACGGTGCTGCACGCGCTGGCGGTGCTGTTGTCGCGTGCACTGCCGGAGTTCACGCCTTCGCGTTCGGCTCCCCTCTACTTCAGCGACGACGACATCCTCGGCGGCAAGTCCTCGCTGGAGGTATCCGCCCGCATCAAGATCGACGGCCAGACCATCAACGCCGGGGTGCAGCGCTTGCGCGCGGCGGAGGAGAAGGGCGACCGTTTCATGCTGTTGCGACAGACAGAATCTGCTACCGCCGTCACCGACTTCGCCCAGGCACTGGCCGCCCGCACGCTTACCGGTGAGTTGGAGGCCGGCATCAAGGAAACCCGCGCTGCACTGGCTACGCTGAAGAGTGCTGCCCAGGCGCCGCTGGCAGTGTATTTCTCGCCCAAACGCCAGTTGCCCGGCCAGCCGCGCACCCTGCCGGAAGCCAAACCCTTCGACCCGTCCATCGCCTATAGCCGCGCCCTGCACGACCGTGAGGTGGAGCTGAGGGAGTTCATGCACTGGTTCCGCACCCAGGAGAAGCTCGGCGCTGACAACGAGCCACGTCGCCTCAAGGTGCTGGACGCGCTACGGGCTGTGGTCAGCGAACTGGTCCCTGAGTTCAGCGATCTGCGCATTCAGGACAAACCGCGTCTCGGCTTCGTAGCTGAAAAGCGTGGTGAACCCCTCTACCTGCACCAGCTTTCCGACGGTGAACGCGGCCTGCTGGCTCTGGTGTTCGACCTCACCCGCCGCCTGGCCATCGCCAACCCGGATAGCAACAACCCAATAGCCGAAGGCGAGGCGCTCGTGCTGATCGACGAGATCGAGCTGCACCTGCATCCGAAGTGGCAGCGCGATGTGTTGCAGCGCCTGCGAGACATCTTTAAGGCCTGCCAGTTCGTGGTGACCACCCATTCGCCGCTGGTGCTGGGCGAGGTGCCGGCGCGCAGCGTGCGCTTCCTAGAAATCGCGGATGGCAAGGTATGCATGACGCTGCCCACTGAGGCCTATGGAATGGATGCCAACCGCATCCTGCAGGAGTTCATGGACGCCCCGGTGCGCAACCGGCAGGTGGAAGGTGAATTGAAGACCCTGTTCGAGCTGATTGACCATGAGCGTTTCGACGAGGCCCGTGCCGCGATTGCGGCCCTCGAAAGTAAGCTGGGCGAAGATGAGCCCGAGCTGACCCGTGCCAGTTCGCTGATCCGGTTTCTGGAGGGCGCTGAGTAGATGCGGACCATTGAGAAGGGTGCGGAGCCGGCTAGCCTGACCCAGCATCGCCAACAGCCGCATGCCGATTATGACAACTACGCTGACAAGGCCGCCTTACGGGCGACGCTGGTGGCTGAGCAGCGTGGCCTTTGTTGCTACTGCCAGTCGCGTATCCGGGCCACGCCCGAGGGAATGAAGATCGAGCACTGGCAATGCCAAGCCAACCACCCGGAGCGGCAGCTCGATTTCAGCAACTTGCTCGGCGCCTGCTTGGGCGGGCACGGCCGGCCCGAGCGGGAGCAGCATTGCGATACCCGCAAGGGCAATAAGACGCTCTGCTTTAGCGTTTGTGATCCAGCCCATCCGATCGAACGGAAGATTCGTTTTCTCGGAAACGGAGAGATCACCTCAGACGATGAGGATGTGAAGAGTGCACTCAACGACGTGCTTAATCTGAATTGGACCAGGCTGACCGAGAACCGCAAGGCCGCGCTGACGGGTTTCCTAGAGGGGCTTGGCACAGCAAAGCTGGATCACGCAAAGGAGCTGTCGAAATGGGATGGTTCTTCGGTAGGTCAATTGCCCCCCTTTTCACAGATTGTCGCCCACTACTTATTGAAGAAACTGGGGAGGCTCGCCGCATGAAGCGCACTAGCGAAGCCGCGTTTGAAACCGCCATCGAGTCGGTCTTGCTGGGCGAGGGATACACACGGGTCGACGCCAAGGGCTTCGACCGCGAGCGCGCGATTTTCCCGGAAGAGGCGATTGCCTTCATTCGCGTCACCCAGGGCAAGGTATGGGACACGCTGGAGGCCTTGCACGGCGACCGGACCGGCATGCGGGTGCTGGAATCACTCTGCAAGTGGCTGGACACCCATGGCACGTTGGCCACATTACGCCATGGCTTCAAGTGCTTTGGTCGAACCTTACGAGTCGCCTTCTTCCGCCCGGCGCACGGCCTGAACCCGGAGCTGGAGGCGCGCTATAAAGCGAATCGGCTTGGACTCACCCGGCAACTGCACTTCAGCCCGAAGTCGGAGAAGTCGCTGGATGTCGTGCTGGCGGTAAACGGCATTCCGGTCGTGACGCTGGAGCTGAAGAACCCCTTGAGTGGGCAGACGGCGGCCAATGCTATCCACCAGTACCGCCACGACCGCGACCCGCGCGAGCCGATCTTCGTGTTCACGAAGCGCGCGTTGGTGCATTTTGCGCTGGATACCGAAGAGGCATATATGGCCACGCGCCTGGCCGGTTCATCCACCTACTTTCTTCCTTTCAATCGGGGCATGGACGGAGGCGCCGGCAACCCACCCGACCAGGAGGGGCGTAACTACAAAACGGCATACGTGTGGGAAGAAGTCCTGCAGCGCGACAGCCTGCTCGATCTACTCGCTCGATTCTTGCATCTCGATGTGGAGGAAAAGACCACGGACGAGGGCAAGAAGGTGCACAAGGAAAGTCTTATTTTTCCTCGCTACCACCAGCTGCGGGCAGTGCGCCAGATGGTGGCGGCCGCCGCCAGTGAGGGCGTTGGGCATAACTATCTCGTGGAGCACTCGGCCGGCAGTGGCAAGAGCAACACCATCGCCTGGCTGGCGCATCGTCTATCGAGCCTGCACAACGAGCGCGACCAGCGCCTTTTCGACAGCGTGGTGGTCATCACCGACCGTGTGGTGCTGGACCGGCAGCTGCAAAGTACCATCTACCAGTTCGACCACCGCCAAGGCGTCGTACAGAAGATTGACGAGGACTCGCGCCAGCTGGCGGAGGCGCTCGAAGCCGGGGTGCCGATTATCATCACGACGCTGCAGAAATTTCCCTTCGTGTCCGGGCAGCTGGCCAAGCTGAACGAGGAGCGCGGCGAAGGCGGCAAAAGCCATCTGCCGACCCGTAGATACGCAGTGATCATCGATGAGGCCCACAGCTCGCAATCGGGAGAGACGGCCACGGAGCTCAAAGGCGTGCTGGGCGGCGCCGAACTGCGTAAAAAGGCCCAGGAAATGGCCGAGGAGGAAGGTGAGGTCGAGCTGGAGCGCCTGTTCCGCTCCATGGCAAAGCGCGGCCGGCAACCGAACATGAGCTTCTTCGCGTTCACCGCCACACCGAAGCACAAGACGCTCGCGATCTTTGGCCGTAACGGTGAGCCCTTCCACCGCTACACGATGCGCCAGGCCATCGAGGAAGGCTTCATCGAGGACGTGTTGAAGAACTACGTCACCTACAAGACCTACTACAAGCTGTTAAAGAAGGCCGAGGACGACCCCAATGTCGAGCGCAAAAAGGCGGCCGGGGCGCTGGCCCGATTCATGCGCCTACACCCGCACAACATCGGTCAGAAGACAGAGGTAATGGTTGAGCATTTTCAGCAGTTCACCCGCCACAAGATCGGCGGCCATGCCAAGGCGATGGTGGTCACCGGCTCGCGGCTGGAGGCGGTGCGCTACAAGCAGGAGTTCGACCGCTACATTTCGGAGAAGGGTTATCCCATCAAGAGCCTGGTGGCCTTCTCTGGCGTGGTGGAAGACGACAAGATCCCGGAGAAGAGCTACACGGAAGTGGAGATGAACAGCGGGGTGAAGGAGAAGGAGCTGCCCGATACCTTCGCCAAGCCGGATTACCGTGTGCTGCTGGTGGCCGAGAAATACCAGACCGGTTTCGATCAGCCGTTGCTGCACACGATGTATGTGGACAAGCGCCTAGCCGGCATTCAGGCGGTGCAGACGCTGTCGCGCCTGAATCGCACCCATCCGCTCAAAGACGACACCTTCGTGCTGGATTTCGTCAACGATTCCGCCGACATCCAGGAAGCCTTCCGCCAGTACTACGAAGGCTCGGTGATGGGCGAGCAGGTGGATCCAGACAAGCTCTACGAGGTCAAGGCGGAACTCGATGCCTCGGGCATCTATCTAAATGCGGAGGCTGCCGAATTCGCCCGGGTATTCTTCGCGCCGAAGCGCCGCCAGAGCCCCGGCGACCATAAGGCGATGAACGCAGTTCTCGATCAGGCCGTCGCGCGATTCACCCAGCTGCAGAACACGGAGGCGGAAGAGGCCGAATTGTGGCGCGGCAAGGTGCAGGCCTTCCGAAATCTGTACAGCTTTCTGAGCCAGGTGATTCCCTATCAGGACAGCGACCTGGAGAAACTGTTTACGTACCTGCGACATCTGGCCTTGAAGTTGCCCAAACGCAAGAGCGGTCCTGACTACCAGTTCGATGAGGAAGTCGAGCTCGACTATTACCGCCTACAGAAAATCAGCGAAGGCTCGATTAGCCTGAATGAAGGCTATGCCAAGCCGCTGGACGGACCACGCGAGGTGGGTACAGGCATGGTGCGAGAGGAGGAAGTCCCGCTATCGCGCCTAATCGACATCATCAACGAGCGTTTCGGCGGCGAGCTTAATGAGGCCGACCAACTCTTCTTCGACCAGATTGCGGAGGCAGCCACTCAAAGCGAATCGTTGCGTAAGGCGGCCGAAGTCAATTCGCTGGAGAAGTTCCAGTTGGTATTCCGTCAGGTGTTGGAGTCGCTGTTCATCGAACGGATGGAGCTGAATGAAGAGCTGTTTACCGACTACATGGGCAAGCCGGATATGCAGGATCTGGTTTCCAAGTGGCTCGGCAGTCACGTTTACGAGCGCCTGTCCTCTAGCGCAGCCCGGCCGGAGAGCAATTGAGGCGGAAGATGTTCAGGAACTTACGAGATTTTTGGTCCCGGCATCAGCTGATACTGTCGCCTGACTAGAGGCTGGAGAAGGAAGTATGACCAATCAGGTTCTGGGAAGACTCACCCGTGTCGACCTTAGGGACATCTGGATCAGCGAAGCCAGTGATTTTACGCCGTGGCTCGCGCGCGAAGAAAACCTCGCGGTGCTCGGCGAAACCCTCGGTATCGACCTCGAACTCGAAGCGCAGGAAAAGGCTGTTGGCCCGTTTCGCGCAGACATTCTGTGCAAGGATATCGGTTCGGGAGCCTGGATACTGGTCGAGAATCAGCTCGAACGGACGGATCACAGCCATCTTGGGCAGTTGCTGACTTACGCCTCGGGTCTCGAAGCTGTGACCATCGTTTGGATAGCAGCTCGTTTCACGGACGAGCACCGCTCAACGCTCGACTGGTTGAACAAAATCACGGACGAGAGTTTCCGGTTCTTCGGTCTCGAGGTCGAGTTGTGGCGAATCGGGGATTCACCAGCCGCGCCGAAGTTCAACATCATCTCTCAACCAAACGACTGGTCACGTTCTGTCGCCCAAGCCGCGCGTGCGATCGATGAATCTGAGCTTTCGGAGATACGTGTGATGCAACGCGCTTATTGGACCGCATTGCATGAGGCGCTCGACAAAACAGCGGGCCCGGTGTCTGGCCACAAGATTCCGCAGCCTCAATCGTGGATGGCTTATCCGATTGGAAGGAGTGGGTTTCACTTGGGAGCAGTGATGATCCGCCCCAAGCAGCAAATTCGGTCTGAGCTCTATATCTCAGGTGATACTGCGAAGGCGTTTTTTCATCTGCTCCAAGACCAAAAGGAGGCGATAGAGCAAGAGTTAGGCTATCCGCTGGAATGGGAAGAGCTGCCAGCGCGACGGGACTGCCGAGTTTCCGCCTATCTGAACGACGTCGATCCAGAGAATGAACAGGATTGGTCGCGGCAGCACGAATGGCTGGCGGCTCGCCTTAACGAGATGCACAAGGGCTTCGCCAATCGTGTTCGGACGCTTGATGCGGACGCTTGGCGGGACGACCATCACGATGGGTAAAGTATCCTCATCCTTCAGGATGCGGTACGCCCTGACTTCCAGAACCTGGAGGGCGAGTGGGCCCAAGTGGCAAGTAGAGGCCGAAACGACCGATGGCGCGAATGTCCTCGATCTTGCCGCCGAGGGGAGTCTGCCCAAACTGAAAGGCTTGCCGGATCTGGTCTGGGCGTTCAGGCATGCCAAGGTCATTCAGTCGGCAACGACGTCTTCAGAGTAATTTTCCCGCCAGTTCACTCGCGCCCATACGCGAGAATCTGAATTACGGGCTCCGCCGCTACTTGACCATGTTAATTTTTTCTACCACAATTGAGGCATAAATTATTAACATGAGGCTTGTCCATGGCATCCACCAAGCTGTACTTGAAGAACGTCGAAGTTGGGTCACGGCTCGCAGACTTCGGGATCTCAAGAGAAGAACTGTTAGAAGTTGCCGAGAAGGCCGCCGGTGCTCGCAGGTCGGCTGTGGATCACGATCCGGTCAACGCGGCAGGTTTGCTTGGCTATATCTACGGGACTCGTGCCCTCCGCGATCTGCTGGTACCTCGCGGTTGGGAGGTCGATAGGACAGAGAACATCGAAGGCACTATCCATCCGTCAAGGAAGATCCGGATCATCTATCAGAACACCGACAGCGCCGGTGATGCGATGCGCCCTCCTAGGGCCATCTGCGGCAAAGGAGCCGGCGTTGAGCGAATGGTAGAGGATGCCTCTGCATTCCTGTGGCCGGACATGGAGGAGGAGTTTCAGCGCAATCGCAATGCCCAGGTATGGTTTCTATGTGTAGCGCTTGACGGTGATGATGTGACCGTCGAGCTATCGCGGCCGGGACGGATTCTGGGTCGACAATTCAGCGATTTCGAAGAAAGGGTCTTGGTCAAGGGGAAAACGGATCACCTCGAAACTGCGAAATCTCAGGGCGACGAAGGATTTGCAGATGATTACGTTGAAATCAACATCACGAAGAAATGATTAGCATCGTATGTTCAACCCGAACCGACTTACGGTGGCGAGGAAGCGCCGCAAACTGACGGGAAAGGCGCTTGCCGCCGAGGCTAATGTTTCACCCGTAACGATCAGTCGAATCGAGAAAGGCATCAACGAACCGGATGATTCGACGATCGAATCGTTCGTCAGAGTTCTGGAGTTTCCAGCAGAGTTCTTTTTTGGCGAGGACATTGATGAGTTGCCCAAAGGCGCGGCAAGTTTTCGTAGCCTGACGTCTATGACTGCGAAAGAACGCGATGCGGCAACGTCAGCCGGCCAGATTGCCTATTTGATCGCCGACTGGATTGCTGACCGCTTCAATCTGCCACGGGTGGATGTCCCTGACATGGGATACGAAGGTGATCCGGCGACAGCAGCACGATCACTCCGCGAATACTGGGGTCTAGGGGAAAAGCCTATCGGCAGCATGGTCAAGCTGCTCGAATCACGAGGGGTGATGGTATTCTCGCTCTCTGAAAGCACAAAGAACGTCAACGCATTTTCGTGTTGGCGTGATGGCGTGCCATTCGTTTTCCTCAATACTTTCAAGACCGCCGAGAGCAGCCGGTTTGATGCGGCACATGAGCTTGGCCATCTTGTTCTGCACAAAAATGACGGGCCTTGCCAAGGGCGTGGCGTTGAAACTGAAGCCAACGCCTTCGCCGCGTCGTTCCTGATGCCTAGCGCAGATGTGCGAGCGCGAATTCCTGTTGCACCTTCTATTGAAAGAATGATCAGCGACAAGAAGCGCTGGCGCGTTTCTCTTCGTGCTCTGGGGTACCGGCTCCACAAGCTCTCGATCCTTTCAGATTGGCAGTATCGATCATTCTGCATCGAGGTGAATCGACGATTCCGCCCGGACGAAGAGCCTGAAGGGATCGAACGTGAGTCTTCAATCGTCTTGCGACAAGTATTTAGTTCACTTTGGGCAGACGGTGTCACGAAGAACCATATTGCAAAAGATTTGGGGCTGCCAATTTCGGAAGTCGAAGGTTTGGTTTTTGGCCTTATGGGCAACCAAGGTGTGCGGCCTGGCGTGCCGTCGAAGCCGCATCTCACTGTGGTGTGAATCACGTTCGTTACTCGATCTCTAACCGCCAAACCGAAGCGGCTTGCTGGGGAGCGGCGTCGAGCATGGCGCGAACTCAGAGGTACGGCAGGTCATGGCGAAGGTTATGAAATAAGGTTCGTCGGAGTAACTTGCAACGCTCCTTTATGGCGCATTTGTTTCCACATCACTAAGTTCCAGCAGGGATGCCGTGCCTCTACAAGCCGAACTCTGCCGATTAGAATTCGCTCAAAAATCAAAGCTTACGGAATTGCTGCACCAGCTGATCCGTAGCTACCCGAAAGGCGTTGGAATCATCCACGAGTTCATCCAGAACGCAGATGATGCGGGAGCTTCGACAGTTTCCATCGCACTTGACGAGCGGCAGCACCCCGACACCCGTTTGCCGTCTGCTGCAATGCGGGTGCTCCAGGGTCCCGCTCTGGTAGTGCAGAACGACGCAACGTTTTCTGAAGATGACTGGGAGCGAATTCAGAGCACAGGGCGCAGCGGCAAGTTACTGGACGCTTCCAAGACCGGCCGATTTGGTCTCGGCTTTAACTCGGTTTACAACGTGACGGACTGGCCGTGCGTGCTTACGAGAAATCGAATCGGCATCTTCGATCCTCACGGCGAAACCGTTGCTGGCTCGAGCCGAGACACGCCTGGATCAGCATGGGAGCTAACTGAAGGGTTGTGGCAGCAATGTGGTGACCTACTCGCGCCATTCGAGGAGTTCGGATTGCCTGATAGAGCGAGTGAGATAGGACACACTATATTTCGACTCCCCCTGCGGACCGAGAATGTCGCCGACAAAAGCGAAATCTGCAATCAAGCATTCACACGCGAGAACTTCGACTCGCTCGTGCGAAAGCTGGTCGATGAAGCTGGCGAACTTCTGCTTTTCCTCAAGAACCTGAACAGCGTCATCGTCCGTTTGATCTCGGAGGATGGGCAGATCTATGACTTGCTCTCGATTCGCACGTTGAATGTCGACGCGGTCGCCGAGGCGCGGGCTCTTGTTCATGGGCGCTTGCGAGCGAATCACAGTGATGTGCTCGTCATGCTGCGCGGCACCGAGTCGAATGAGCTTGTCAGCGAGTACGAGCATCACGTCATCATTGAGCGTCCCGGTGTGGAGCCGATTCGGCAGAGCTGGGCGGTCGTCCAGGCCTTGGTGGCCGGAGAAAATGACGACCTTCTTCAGATATCCAAGCAGATGTTCGACTACGAAGAGAAAGCGGTGCCACTGGTTGGTGCGGCGGCGTTGGTCAACTCAACCGAAGAGCACCGGATTGAAAATGGCCGCTTATTTTGCACGCTCCCGCTGTCCTCTGTGTCCTCTTACTTACCGTTTCATATCAATGGGTTCTTCGATCTTCAATCTGACAGGCAGGGACTGTTTGCAGACCAAGGCGCGGAGGGTAAAGCTGCAGTTCGCGTCGACTGGAACCGCGCACTTCTCCAACATGGCTGCGCCCAAGCGGCTGCGCGATTACTGGCAAAGATCGCAACCGGCATGGTACAGGCCGATGATTTATACGGATTCTGGCCTGCATCTCATGACGACGAGCAGACTATGCTCCAGTCTCTGCCAAGGTACGTCTACGAGCATTTGCGCGGTTACAAGTGCATGCCGTGTGGGAGCGACCAGCGGCTCGTCACACCGCAGAGTGTCCACTTGCTTCCGCATAAAGAAGTTGTGGTTAGACAAGTTTTGCTTGCGGAGGATCTGCCACTTGCGGATCCTGTTCCGCCGAAGCACGTCAGTTATGGCTTCAAGGCAATTATGTCCCCGCTCAACATACTTACGCCGAAAGACGTGCGCGATGAACTACGCGTTGTTTCGGATCCTGCGTGCAAGATCGAAGATGCTCCGAGAATAGCGATACGCTCGGAAGAATGGATTTGTCAGTTGTTGCGGTTCTGTTGCCGTGACAATGATATCGCTGACCTTGCCGGTGTTCCGCTGTCGATCACGCTGGATGGAAGGTTGCATGCGTTCAAGTTATGTGACGAGCCTTTGCTGATAGCTACGGAAACGGAGCGGCGGTTGCTTGCTGACGTTCCGGGCTTGCTGCTCGATAATCGGATCGTCGCCACCCAGGGCTTTGGCGAGGCTAAGGAAGCAGGGATCGAACGGGTCACGCCAAACCGCCTTATCTCGCTGCTCCCACGATTTCTCGGCAAGCTTGAGCGGGGCGCTCGTATCGCATGGAAGTCCGACGTAGATGGAATCCCTACCGAAGAGTGGCTCACAGAGTTCTATTCTTACTTGGCAGATCACGCCGAACATTGCGCACTTAGTTCGGATGAACTGCTAACAGCACCCCTCGTGCCGGACCAGTTTGGTTTTCTTTGGTCAATGGGGCTTGTATCGACTCCGCTACTACCGTCTGATCGGGCGCAGACACGTCTGGTTAATGCACTTAAGCCGTTCCGCGTTCCGGTAGTGGATGCACCAGAGGGCTTACTCAACGAGATCCGACGTCTAGTAGGCAACCGGCCAGATGAGGCGATTTGGAGGATCACTGGAAGGGACCTCATCGACACCATTGCCGCGGTCAAGGAGGAGTGGGAGCCGGCAACACAAACATTCTCCTCGGACATACACGGAGTACTGTTGAGCTTCCTTGCGACCACTGAAGCACTAAGAGGGGTAAAGGAGAAGGCCGCCAAGCTCAAGGAACTGCCCATCTTTCCTGCGAGCGATCGGAGCCTGGTTACGCTGGACTCCCAAGACGTCTATCTGCCCGCAGGATTCATCTTGCCGCAAATCACGTCGGGCCTGGGAATTCTCTATGTCGGCCCGGATGGTAAGTGGTTGCCCTTGTTCGAGGCACTCAAAGTGCGTTCTCTTTCGCGGGCGAACTTCATCCGCGAAGTGTTTCTTCCTCGGTACGGCGAACTGACGGGCAACGAGCAAATGGAACTGCTCCAATGGCTTCGAACTCATCTCGAAGAGGCATATAACGAGCTCGGAGAGAGCGAAGGGCGCGAGCTGCACGCAGACCTAATTGAGGCGGAGCTAGTCGTTTGTACCGACGGGAAGCGGCATTCTGGACGCTCACTTTACCATCCGGATGAAGAGGAGCCTTTTGGCTCCATGCTTGGCGAGGGTGCTGGTTTTCCAGACATGACGGTTTATTCGTCTCGGCAGGATAGTTGGCTTCGCATGTTTGAACAATTGGGCATGGAGACCCGGCCGAGAGCGAAGGATCTGCTGACGGCGATCGACGAGGCGGTTGCGTGCCATCCATCAGATCCCGTGAAGGCAACTGCGTCGTTAAGTAAGATCGTTGACTATGTTCAACGCAATTGGTCAGACCTGCGTGACGTGACCGTCGCTGACGACCTGCTGCATCCTCCGGCGCGCGCAGGGGGGACGCTCCTGGAAGCGCTGAGCGTACGTGTTTGGTTGCCGGTGCAGCACCAAGCGCCACGCGGGTTTCCCCGTGAGCTCTTCGCCCAAAATACGCCGAGACTCAGTCGGCCAGATGGACTTTATGGTCGTGATCAACTTGACCTCGTCTCGCTTGTGGCCCCGCTTTCGCAATTCGATCTGGGAATCATTGGAAACGATATAGGAGTCCAATACTCGACTGACTTAGAAACTCTGCTAAACCAGTTGAGGGCAGTGATTGCGGTGATTCGCCAGGACGTCGGGCAGCCGACCATCCGCAAACGCACTGTCCTGCTGTTCACGAATATTTATCGGCGACTGGGGCAATTGTTCACGACCTCCACAGATCACGATAATGATGATCTTGCAACGCTTGCCGTGATCCGGAAAGAGTTCGCCGATATCGCATGCGTAGTTGATGAGGACGATGTGCTATGGAAGCCGGCGCGGGTCTTTGCATCTTCGGTGCATTTTTTCGTGGGCAGGCGCGCTCAGGTCCGTTCGCGCAATGATTTAATTGAGCGGGGCCTCGATGTGCTTGGTCGCCGTCGCGCACCTTCCGCGGTCGACTTTTTTGAGTTCTTCAACGAATTGAGTGCTGAGCAGGCTGGTCGGCCGGTTGATCAATCACTTAGGCCGCAACTGCAGGAGGCATACCGGCACGCCGCAAAGATTGATGATGCAGAGGGCGTGCTTCATAGCACGTGTGTACTGACAGAGGATGGGCTACTGGAATCGTCAAATGATGTGGTGATCGACGATGCCGATTGGCTCTCGGAGCGCGCAATGAGGGCCGGATTACTTATCCTGGATCGACAGCTCGATCTACGGGTGGCCCATTCCTTTGGCGTTACGGCTTTGTCGAAGGCTGTCTATGAACGTCGGAGTCGTGTGACCGAAAATCGAAACGCCACGTTCGCAACCGATTGCGATGCAATCTCCGTGGTGGTCAGGTCAGCACCTTTTGTCCAGGGACTGATGCGTCTCATCGCCGGGGCAGGCTTCAGTGTGCGTGGTGGAGATTTGGACTGGTTGGCTAGTCTCGAGATTCGCCCTGTTGGTAAGTTGTTCAGTGAGCTGGTATGGCGAGATGGGCACGAGTCGATTGACGGCAGCGAGGGGGATGGAGATGTACTGTTCGATCCTGAACGCACCGAGATAATTGCGAGCGCCGACGCGAGTGATGTCCTATACGAACGTGTCGCTAGCGTAATTGCTCATGAATTGGCGGCGGATAGCTACAGCTTGAACGATCTGTCACCAATCGCCGCTATGTTGCGAAGCGAGCCCAGCCGTATCCAGTCGCTATTGACGCGTCTTCGGGTGCCCAATCTGATAGACGACAAGGGAGTCTTCGATGAGGACGGTGGGCAAGGGGGCTTCATCGACGACGACAGTGGTCGTGAAAGGAATTTCTTCGATGACGCCCCGGCCGACAGCGGTGGCTCCGGCGGCGATGACTCAAGCGATGGTGAAACGGAGTCAAGAGAATGTGCAGCGGCTGATGACGCCGGCCCAACTGTTTTGACGGCAGATCGAGCTTCGCGACACGGGAATGGGAAGCAGAAACTAGGTCGGATCCGACACATCACAGAAGACGTGCATAAAGAGGACCGCAAGGGGTCAATGAATCGTGGTCCTGAAACTGGTGAAAGGGGGGAAGGCCAAAGCATCACTGGATTCGATGGGCGCTTGGGCAAAGGATTGTCCGATGCCACTGGCGATGGGCGGCCGAATCCAGGGAGTAGGTGTTCCCGGTCAAGGGGTCGCAGTCGTCGCGCGGTGACTTACGTGCACACTGATGGTTACGATGCACGGGAGCAATCGCGTGATGTTACCGAATGACGTACGGAGGTTGATCTCAAGGCGATGGAGATTGCGCTGCAATACGAGCGCAATGAAGGCCGCGCCCCAGAAGCGAAACATCACTATAACCCAGGCTACGATATTGAATCGCGGGGTGTCGATGAGGCCGTCGAACGCATCATTGAGGTGAAAGGGCTCAGTGGAGCATGGAATGACTTCGGAGTCGTGGTCAAGCCCAAGCAGATAGAGAAATGCCGCCAGGAACCGGGTCGATTCTGGCTGTATGTTGTCGAGTTCGCGCTCGAGCGGGATCGCGCAGTCTTGTATGCCATCCCTGATCCCGTATCGTTGGTTGACGAATATCGGTTTGACGGAGGATGGAAGGTGCTCAGCCGAGAGCGATCTGGTGCTGTCCAGTCTGAGCAGCCAACAGTTGGGCGTCGCGTACGGCTTGCAGATTCACGCGAGGGCATGATTGAGTCCATAGAAAGCCGCGGGCTGCTGATGCATTTGACGATCGCGTTTGACGACGGGACTCAGGAGAAACGCGTTTATGCTCCGAGCCAGGTCCTGTTGCTGTCAGACAACGGGAACGATTAATGGCCCGTGTCGTGCCACAGCTCGACGATCGCCAGCTAAAGTCTCTCCGGTCGCGCGCGGAAGCCGATGTCTACCGGGTGGCCACACAGATCTGGGCGGATGACACGCTCATTGTATTCTCGCTGCCTTGGATTCGTGTGGGCCCCTATGGACAGCCACGTGACGGTGAAACCGACTTCGTAGTTTTCAATCGCGAGCGGGGCATACTCACCATCGAGGTGAAAGGCGGTGGTGTCGAAGTGACCCCCGACCGGACTTGGACATCGATCGATAGGGACGGCAATCGGCACCGTATCAAAGACCCATTTGAGCAAGCGAAAACGGAAAAATACGCGCTGATAGAGTATCTTTCCGAGCAACCCCAATGGCAGCGCATGAACTTGCGACCTACCCTCGGGCACGCAGTGCTATTTCCGGACCTCGACGACACGCGGCCGCTTGAGGGACCGGGTCGCCCCAAGCCCATCATAGGCGACCGGGGCGCTGTAGCTTGTTTTGCGGTGTGGCTCGATTCGGTCTTTGAGTTCTGGGCCGGAGACCGTCCTTGCATCGGTGTTGGAGACGCCGGAATGGCGGTGCTGAAGCGTTTCTTCTGCCAACCTGTAGAAGTGCGGCCGTTGCTCGTGTTTGTCCTCGAGGAGGAAGAACAAGAACGGGTTAGGTTGACGGAAGAGCAGAGCCGACTGCTAAAGGGATTGGGTCGGCGGAATCGAGCTGTAATTTCTGGCGGAGCTGGAACCGGCAAGACATTGCTGGCTGCTGCGAAGGCGAGAAACTTCGCGGAATGTGGGAGAAAGACGCTGCTGCTTTGCTATAACCGTCCTCTCGCGAATCACCTTTCGCATACTTTGGCAGATCAGCCCAATTTGGATGTAATGAGCTTTCACCAACTGTGTGATTGGTTTGCCAGGAAGGCGGCGCGCACAACTGGTCGGGATGTTCTAGCGGAGGCTGCGCAGGCGAATCCGGCACTAAGCAAGTTCGACGTCCACTTTCCTCACGCTTTGGCACTGGCGACCGAATGCGTCAGCGACCGTTACGATGCGATCATCGTGGACGAGGCGCAGGATTTCGGTGAAGAGTTCTGGCTGCCAGTCGAGTTACTGCTGCGCGACGAAACTACGAGCGCCCTGTTCTTGTTCTTCGATCACAACCAAGCAGTGTACAAGCGTGTGTCCTCATTCCCGATAAGTGATGAGCCGTTTCTTCTTACTCGCAATTGCCGCAATACCGTGCATATCCACGAAGCCGCCTATCGTTACTATCGTGGCGAGCATACCGAGCCGCCCACGATAAACGGCGAAGCTGTCTCAATCATCGGTGCGCCGTCACGTGGGAGCCAAGCGAAGCGACTTCACGCCCATCTCACTAGAATGATCGATCAGGAGAGGGTGCGACCTGAAGATGTCGCGGTGCTTGTGCCAAGCGTTGGTCATCGAGAGTATTACCGAGCGTTATCTGATCGACCCCTGCCGTCGGGTAGCCAATGGTCGATCGAGGAGTACGGAGTTTCGGGCGGGGTACGCGTTGACACGTTCCAGAGGTTCAAGGGCCTTGAAGCCGCGGTAGTGTATTTATGGGGTGCAGATTCCTTTCGGCCGAACAGTGAGCAGGAAACCCTTTATGTGACGCTGAGTCGTGCGAAGTCGCGGCTTATCCTTGTGGGAGACGAGGGGCGATGCAAAGATTTGCTAGAATAGCGTACCACGTAAAGCATCCAATGCGGTGCGAACCGACGTGAACTTTAGGTCGATCGAATGGTTCCGGTCGCGGCCTGAGGCCAAGGTCCTCATCGAGGTATGGCGCAAACACTTCAACGCCATCCGCCCACATTCGAGCCTGGACGACATGACACCACATGAATTCAAGGCGACACTGAGCCTATCCACCACCGAGGGAGCCGGAGTCCAGTAATCCGTGGCCCGAAAAAACCCGGCAGGTCAGGGGCGCATGGGTTACTACGAAGACGCAGTTTACTAGCTTCGATCGGCGGGTGACGTAGATGGATCTCTTCAATAACCGGGAAATCGCCATAATGATCTGGAGCGCCTTGCTGATTGGCGGGGCGCTGACGAAGGAGAGCGTCCGGCAGGCCTTCGCCGGGTTTATTGGTACTGCTTTCACCAAGCCTTTGGTCAAGGTTTATGTGGCAATGGGGCTTTATTTAGTCATCGTTGTCTATATCCTACGCGCCCTTGCGCTTTGGAATATTTCGCAGCTGAAGCCGACCATCATCTGGGCATTTTCGATCGCGCTGATCTCCGCTCTGCGCGCCCATGAGATTACCGATGGCCCGGATTACTTCAAACGCGCGGTACGCGACAACATCAATCTGGTCATCGTTCTGGAATTCGTATTGGGGGTCTATACGTTCCCTCTGCTGGGCGAACTCGTACTGATTCCTATCACGACGTTTTTGGGAGCCGTCAAAGTGTTTGCAGAAGGTAAGGAAGAACATCGCCCGGTCGCAAAATTGCTCGATGGCCCGTTTTTCCTCTTTGGTCTCTTTGTCTTGGGTTATGCAGCATACAAGCTCTGGGTGGGCTTTTCTGAATTCGCGACTATGCAGACTTTTCGGGATTTCTACACGCCGCCTTTGCTGTCGATTTCGTTCTTGCCGTTCCTGTTCGTCCTATCGGTCTTCCTGACTAACGAGCGCGCGTTCGCAAACGTCAAGCGCAATACGGGGGACACCTCTGTTTATCGCTTTGCGCGCGCGCACGCGATACGAACCTTTCGGTGCCGTGCGCGGCAGTTGGAGCGATGGGCGCATACGACGTTCCTCAATCGTCTTAATTCGGAGCAACAGGTTAGAGAATCGATTGCCGATTTCAAAGCCCTCGATGCCGAAGAAGCTAGTCCTAAAGAGGTTCCCCCCGATCAGGGCTGGTCGCCGCAGATGGCCAAGGATTTTATGGCCGAATACGGACTCAAAACTCGCTATTACAGCAAGTTGTACGATGATGAGTGGTTCGCGTCCTCGAACTATCTCGAACTTGGTGACGGCATCCTTTCCAACAACGTCGCTTTCTACGTTTCCGGTAGCCGCTCTGCAGTAACGTCGCTGAAACTCAAATTGAATGTCAACGAGCCTGACCAGGGTGAGATCGCCGTCAGCCGGTTTGTTGAGCTCGCGGAGGCACTTTTGGAAAAGGCCTTGTCTGCCGGTGTTTCCACCAATCTTCACGAATTGATTGGGGACGGCGAAGACGCCGAAACGGAAATCGCGGGCAAGATCGTTTCGGTATCCAGAGATGACTGGCATGGTGGCAAGACCGGACAATACGACGTCGCTTTGGAAGTGTGCGTTCGATCGGCCGAAAGTACCCCGCCCGAGAGCGATGGTGGACACTGATTCCCTTAATTCCAGCGCCTATGAGATTGGTTTTCTCGGGAAGGATAGGGTTTTCCCCCGCCTGTTTGGGGCTGGTCCCGGAAGTAGCCACCGCGTACGATCCGCTAGCGTAATTTCAGCGCAGCAAGCAACGACATACCAAGTCCCAGCAGATACGCGCAAGTACGCTACATGCTGTTTTCTCGGTGTTCCTCGTAGTAGCATGTAGTTGCTGGGAGCCCAGAGCACTCTCATAACCCGAAGGTCGTAGGTTCAAATCCTGCCCCCGCTACCAAATCTAAAAAGGCCGCAAAACTGCGGCCTTTTTTTATTGTCTACAACAACCCAGTTTTGAACCTACGACGTCTCAAAAAGGTCAGGTTCACCAGCGCCGGCAGGCGCGCAGCACGAGCAGAGCGAGTCAATCCTGCCCCCGCTACCAAATCTAAAAAGGCCGCAAAACTGCGGCCTTTTTTATTGCCTGCGACAATGTAAATTCGAACCTAATGCCTACTTCCCCTAATCCGAGACATGCGGGCTTGGACTGCAGATGCTAAACGCGGCAAGTCGGGTCTGGCTTGCGCTAATGGCGCTACCAGCTGGTAGCGCCTATGCGGCGAGCCGGCAGACGATACGCGTCCTTGGACGAATATCTAAGTTACAAATCGAATCTATCAAAAATTCAGTCGGAGCGTGAATACTGTCTCTCGGTTCAACAAGGAGAGACTTACAACGAAGTCTGATGGGCGGTGGTTGCGGAGGCGGCTATGAAAGGCCGATTCCCAGCAAGTCGCGCACACGGCGAACCCCATCCACGAGCTCAGCGTCATTATTTGGACCACTGAGACTCACGCGAATCGCTTGAGTCGTTCCTCCTGATCCGATCGAGAACGCATCGGCGGCTTTGACCATTACCCCATCTTTCCGCAGTTCCTCCACCGTATCACTGGCACGCCAGAGTTCCGGCACCTGAATCCAGTAATGCAGGCCTTGTGGGTGGGTCTTCGGGTGGAAGGCCTCCAGGAAGGGGTCGACGATCGTCTTACGTCTCGCAATTTCCCGCTGTTGGTCTTTGATGAGCTGCTCGGCCTGGCCGTTGTTGATCCAGCGCGTCGCGATCTCTGCCGATAACGGCGTTGCCATCCAACACGAGGCACGTATCGCCAGTGCCGTCTTGGTTCGAATCTCAGGGGGCGTCAAGAGAAAGCCGACGCGCAGGCCGGAGGCGACGGCCTTCGTCAGGCTGGAAATGTAAAGGGTGCGCTCAGGGGCAAATCGCTGTAGCGGTGGCGGCTTGTCGATGGCCAACGTCCCGTGAACGTCATCCTCGATGATAATGAGGTTGTGCCGGCGCGCGATATCGGCAATTGCCTGTCGGCGATGCCCGGGCATCGTCGCCGTCGTTGGGTTGTGAATGGTAGGCGTCGTGAAGAGGATCTGTACGCCCCCGTTGGTGCATGCATCATCCAGAGCATCGGGAATCATGCCCTCATCGTCAATCGCGATGCCGCGCAACCGCAGGCCTTGGTGGCGTGCCGCATTGATCAACCCTGGATAGCTCAGCGCTTCAGCGGCGACGACCGATCCAGGGCGCGCTGTCGCCATCAACGCACTCATCAACGCATGTTGGGCGCCGTTGGTCACCAGCACATTGTCCGCTGAGGCCTCGACGCCATTCATCGCCAGCCAACGTGAACCGGCGTCCCGGTGGTGCAGGGCGCCTGACTCGGGCTGATAGTTCATCAGCGATTCTAGCGTGTGGCGATCGTCGGCGAGCTCGCGCAGCGTCTCGGCGAGCGGGTCGACTTCAGCATGCGCCAAGTGGAAGTTCAGGCTGAGATCGATCGTCCCCGGATGGGCGCTGGTCACCGCGGGAAACTGCCGTCGATCGAACGTTCGTAGCTCGTCGGACACGTAAGTGCCGGCACCTACTCGCATGGTCACCAGACCCAAGCGCTCAACCTCCGCGTAGGCCTTACCCACGGTGCCAATCGTCACGCTAAGGCGCTCGGCAAGCGCTCGGTGCGTGGGCAGCTTCGTTCCTTTGGGGATCGTTCCATCGTTAATCGAGTCGCGCAGCGATGCGGCGATCTGCTTGTAACGACTGAGCGCTGAGCCCGCCGGCGGCTTGGCTTTCAGCGCTTCCAGGCGAATTGTCACAGTGTCAATAAATCGATTGACACCCTGTTCGCTCGGCATACCATACCCCTTCAGATCGTATTGTCACGCTATTGACTGCATTCGAGGGTGACAATATGCCGGTGACTAGGAGAACGCAAGCGTGACAATCGCAGCCTATGTCCTAGTCAAAGAGACGTGAGATCTCTGTCGGATGCCGAGTGGCCAGTGCCGGGACGACCTCCTTTAAACACCGACTCACCGAAGCGCAAAGCAGATCTGATCATTATCCGGGAGTCGCCTAGATCTCAGCGGAGTGACGCATGGAACAGGCGTTGAAAATCATCGAGCCATCGCATTTTGCCGAGGCTCAAACCCAGCCCATCACGCATTGGGCGGGCGCTGCCGGTACGCGGAGCCCGCTTTTTCAGCCGGCAGACAATGCGTTCTTCAAACTCGAGAACCTTGGCGCCGGCGGTAGCCACAAATCGCGCGCCGCGCGGTGGATGATTCGGCGCGCCATCGAGCGCGGCGAGCTCACCCCCTTCTCCGGGCAAACGATTATCGAGAAGACCGGGGGAAACCTCGGCATCGGCTTGGCGGTGGAGGCGGCGCGCTGGGGGTTCGGTCTGGACCTCGCTGTCGGCCTGAGCTTCAGCCCGCTAAAGCGCCAGATGCTGGCGTTCTTCGGTGCATCTCTGGTCGGCCTGGACATGTTGCGCGAAGGCGCGCAGCCGGTCGACGTGATTGATTGGCACCTTAAGCATGCCCGCCGGTTGAACAAGCGCTACTACTACGTCAATCAGTTCGAGAACAGGGCAAATGTCGACGCACATTTCCTCGAGACCGGCCCTGAACTCATCGGGCAGCTAGCGATCGCCACCACGATTGGCGCGCGGCGGATCGTTTTGGTGGGTGGCATCGGTTCCGGCGCGAGCCTGTCTGGCGTGGGCCACGCACTCAAGGACGCTTTCCGCAACGTTGAAGTCATCGGCGTGCAGCCAAAAGGGTGCGACATACTGGCGAATCAGTTCGTCGATCACGACCTGCAGGGCATTGCCGTCGGCATCAACCCCGAAACGTTCGATGAGTCGATCGTCGATCGCTTCATATGGTGCTCCGAATCGGCGGCCCATGAAGCCCGCAAGGCATGGGCGCAACAGTTCGGGATCTTCCCGGGGAACACGTCTGGCGCCAACATCTGGACGGTGAACACGCTGCAGCAGACACCGGGTTATGAGGACGCGATTTTCGTCAGTTTCATCTACGACAACGGAGAGGCCTATGTTCAAGCCAGCCACTGAGCCGATGCGTGCGACGCGCAAGCTTTACTACGAGGACGGTTTGAAAGTGACGACCGCTGCGCGCGTCGCGCGTGTTGGAGGCGGTCGGGTTGAGCTCGATCAAACCGTGGCTTTCCCTGAAGGCGGTGGGCAGGAAGGCGACCGTGGTGTGATCCGTACCGCGTCCGGCCAGAATCTTCGGTTTGTCGACACCCAGAAGCGCCTCGGTCGGCCGTTGATGCTGAAAGACTTTCCGGTCATCAACGTCGATTGCATCGTCGAGCATGTCGTCGATGAACAGGATCGGGATCTCTTGAGTGAACTCGATGTCGGGGACGAGGTGATGGTCAGCATCGATGTCGAGCGCCGCGCGTGGCTGACGTTGAGCCACACCGCCTCACACTTGGTCTACATGGCGGCAGGGGGGGTAAGGCCGGATGCGGTTAAGTACACCAAAGGTTGCCACATCAAGCCCGATTCAGCGCGATTCGATTTCGCTACGTCCGACCGCTTCACGCCGGACCAAGTTGTGGCCATTGCGCAACGTGCGTCGGATCTGGCAGCCGCCGATCTCCCCATCCGCCAGTACGCCCACGACGAGGAACCGGAGGCCATCTACTGGGAGTGTGGCAGCGAGGTCATCCCCTGTGGAGGCACCCACCTGGACCGCACGGGCCCCGTCGGGCGCGTGCTTATCAAACGCAAGGGCTTGGGGCGTGGCCTTGAGCGGCTCACGTTGACGTTCCCCGACGCGGTTGTCGATGTGGGTTCTTACCATGAATGAGACGGTCATTGCGCAGCGTTTCTCCGTCATCGGGGCGCACTGGACAGCGGTCGGCGGGGTGTTGGTCGCTATTTGCATGCTCGCCACCGGCGGTATTTTTGTGAAGTACAGCAGCCTGGACCCCATTGCTACCGGGGCATGGCGTGTCATCTTCGCAATTCCTTTGGCTTGGCTTTGGCTCGTCAATGAGCGTCGTACCACGACGGCACCAACACAGCATTCCGCTCAATCGGCCCGTGATACCGTACTCTTGGTCCTGGCCGGGGTCGCATTGGGGTGCGATCTGGCACTCTGGAACATTTCCTTTTCGTACACGACGGTGGCTAACGCCAATCTTCTGGCGAATATGGTCCCGTTCATCATGATTCCTGTGGCCTGGCTGTTCTTCAATGAACGCGTGACTGCGAAGTTCCTGGCTGGGGCGCTGCTGACTGTAGCCGGCTTGGCTCTGCTGCTGGGCCGCAAGTTTTCTGCCGGCCTCGATACGCTCATTGGCGACGGTCTGGCGCTGGCGACTGCCGTCTTTTATGCCACGTACTTGCTGATGGTTCGTCGCCTTCGCGAGCGCTACTCCACTGCGTACATCATGTACATGAGTGCGTTCGGCTGTCTTATCGTGCTCGTCCCTCTGGCATTGGCTGTTGAGGGTTACGTTCTTCCGCAAGCGATTGAGGATTTTTGGCCTTTGTTGGGCTTGGCTGCAATCGCGCACGTGGGTGGCCAAGGGCTACTCGCATTATCCCTGAAATACCTGAGTGCTAGCCTCTCGTCCGTTCTGGTGCTGATGCAGCCGGCCATCGCCGCGTTCTATGCATGGCACCTGTTCGACGAACGATTGGCTTATCTGGAGTTCGCTGGCATCGCTGTGTGTCTTGCCGGCCTCTACGTTGCGACACGTTCGAGACAAACACGGAGTGGATGATCATGTTGGAGCAGAAGGTTGTGCAGGTAATCAGTGCGGAGATCGATCACGCGATGGGAGGTCGGAGACGCCATGAGGCATTCAGCAATCGGGCGATGCTCGGCGATCTGGTAGATCGCGCTTGTGGCGACCTTGAGGCCTACGAGCGGAAGGATCCCGCCTCGCGGGGACGCGCACATCAAATTCTCGACCGCTATCCGACGTATCGCGCGGTACTCTTACATCGCATTGCGTCTTTTTTGCTGCGGTCCGAACATGCAAACGCGGAATTTTCGTCAGAGTTTCTGCTGTCGGCCGCACAGGCGTTATCAGCCAAGGCGAGGATGGAAGCCGGCGTCGAAATTCACCCCGATGCAACGATTGGCAACCGATTCGTCATCGATCACGGTTGGGGTTCTGTTATAGGCGAGACCTCCGTCATTGGTGACGATTGTTACGTGCTGGGCTGTGTCACCATGGGGGCGTTGGGGATCTCCAACAATCCCGACGGCAAGCGGCATCCCTCGGTGGGCGATCGCGTCCAGATTGGCGCGCATGCCCGCCTGCTCGGCGCTATTACCATTGGTAGTGACGCTTTCATCGGTCCGTACGCCATCGTCACGAGAGACGTGCCTCAAGGGGCAAGAGTCACAGTGGTCAACCAGCTACAGCACGCGCGTGTCGGTTCGAGTGTGCATCTGAAGTCATTGCAGCTGCGAGGCGTCATTCGCATGGGTGACCGCCTATACGTGCAGAGTGATGAGCTTTCTGCGCCTAGGGCGTATCTCACCAGTAACCACGGTGTGGTGTTGGCGACGCTAACCGTCGAAGAACATCCCACTGATCCCGAGATCTCGATCGTGCAGTTTGTCCAATCGGTGGCGGAAGGGTTGATTGAGACTTACGGGGAGATCAATTTGACGATAGAAGACGGTGGAAACCAAGTAGATGTCAAATACGTCAATGACCTGTTGCTTGGCACGAACTACCAGCGTCGGCTGCGTAGATTCGAACATCCAGCGATTTGGCGGACGGACAGACAGGCGGGATCTGCGGACGTCGGTTGCCACAGCCGCTATTGAGAGCGCTTAGTGCGCGACGTCTGCTTCTTCTATTGACGGCGGGCCAGAGGAGGCTTCGTTTTGGGGTCTCCTCTAGATGAGACGAGGTGTGCTTCGAGGACGCAGGCGATTCGCTGACAGATGATTGATGTATCGACGATTCACAGAACGATTTCCCTGGAGTACCCGTTTATGACATTGAACGCACGAGTTTGCCGCCTGTTGGTCGGATGATCCAAGACGAAACCCGTCGACCAGAGCCGATTGGCCTTCTCTTGCATTCGTATCGGCACGCGCGGCCACGTCTTTTTCTTACGGCACTTGGTATGCGCCATGGGCTTTTCCGTCTGCCAGATCCAGTAGGCGTGCACTAGATTTGCCACCTGACCCTCGGCACGTTGCGTTGCGTTGGATGGTTGTAGCGAGGGTATTGCTCTGCGAGAAACTGGTGCTGCTTGCGCGGAGCTTCATTGTTGCGGCCTTTGGGTGGGGCCTAATGGCGGATCGACCGGCACCTCCACGCCACCGTACTTCGATACCCGGCGGTAGATAGCGTTCTCCATCTCCATGATTCTTGGCTCTACTTCTTGAGCCAAGGCGCCAGTCGGTTGCTCTATGAAGATTGAACGATCTGCTATTCTGCGTGGCACTTACGCAGTATATAGCGTCCTCTTAAGTCAAAAAAAGAAGTATCAGATCTCGCATGGCTCAGATGATGGGGGGATATCTTCAACCACTACACGCTGTGCCGAAACGTAGAGCAACTGCATCGCCCTATTTTGGAGGCCACCGGATGGTTTACTGCACAAGCCACGAAGACTTTTCATTACGCCAGAATTGTAGCGGTTACAATGTACATACTCTCTCAGAAGGATTGTACATTCTATCCATGGCTACGTAATGTAGTTTGAAATTTGTCGAGTATGTTCACAGCCAATACTTTTGCTCTTGGCGAGCCAGTCTGATTGTTGTATACCTTTACTAATCCCCAACGTCACTACTTTGGGAAATTTGCAATCAACAGACAGTGTGGAGGTCGCGATCCAATGTTCGTCGTTTTTCTAAGGTTCTCTGACGGAAAGTCCAAGGCTCCGGAATTCATGCAAGGCCACAATGCGTGGATCAAGAAAGGATTGGAAGAGGGCGTATTTCTTGTCATTGGCAACCTTCAGCCGAATGCCGGCGGAGCTGTGATCATCAACGGATTGTCACCGGCTGAAGTCGAGGAGCGCGTCAAGGAAGACCCCTTCGTAGCGGAGGATGTCGTTAAAGCGGAAATTTTCGAGATTTCGCAGCATACGACCGATCCGCGACTTAAGTTCCTGCTGGATTGATTGGGCGTCGGCGACGCTCGTCGCGAACGTCGCGGTGCGCCGTTGTTGTTTGGTGTCTCTAACCACGGCTCGCCGCTGGGCGGGCCGTCTTCTCCTTACTACCTCTGGACAAGAAATGAGTAAGTCTTACGAAGGACCTGACGGCAAAAAGCGGTGTCGTTGGTGCAGTGCCGCGCCAGAGTTTCTTTCTTACCACGACTCCGAATGGGGTTACCCCGTCGATGACGATTTTCGGCTTTTTGAAAAACTTTGCCTTGAGGGCTTTCAGTCTGGGCTGAGTTGGCGGACTGTGCTCGCAAAGAGAGAGAACTTCCGGCGCGCGTTTCGTGACTTTGACTTCAACAAGGTTGCGCGTTTTACCTCGCGTGATGTGGATCGGCTCGTCGAAGACGAGAGCATTATCCGACACCGAGGCAAAATCGAGGCAGTGGTCAACAACGCCAAACGTGCTCAAGAAGCGGTGAAGCGCGACGGTTCTCTGGCGGCGTTTCTCTGGGGCTATGAGCCGACTGCTGATCAACTGGAAGAACCGCAGACGGTGTCGACGTCTGACGCTGCTAAAACGCTCTCGAAAGATCTGAAGAAGCTGGGCTGGAACTTCGTGGGCCCAACGACGGTTTATGCTTTCATGCAAGCCATGGGGCTCATCAACGATCACGTCGAAGAGTGCATTGTTCGAAAAAAAGTTACGACTGCCAGGAAGAAATTCAGCGTACCCGGCAGATCTGGACGACCGGGAAAGGGCGCTCGTTGATGGCGTAGCGCGCTAACCCGAAGAGCGCAGCCCGGCGGGGCTACGCTCCTTGCTTCCGGAAAGGACACAGCGTCTCAATGCGAGACGAAGTAATCGGCCTCATCTCGATCCTGCGCCGACGTCACTTCGCGATTACCCTGATCTGTGACGAGATATACGGCGGCGAAACCGCCGCCCCTGGTACGGAAATTCGTTGTTTGACCACGATAAAGACGTGCGGCAAGCAACTGCGTACGCCCCTCATACACGTAGCTGCGAATGTCCACTTTGAATGACAACGTCTGCTCCCCAATGAGGAGGTGTCGCCCACCGGGCGGAATGATCTCCTGTGCTACGTACTGGCCTTTCACGACATGATGCCAAACACGCTTCGTGAGTTTGTCTCCGCGGTAAGTCGCTTTGCTGCCATACCCATTGGATGGTTTGAAAAATAGCTTGCGGCGCAGCTTCCATAGCTCGTCGGCAGTGCTGGACGTCACCAGGTAGGTGCGGGGGATGGCGGCTTGAAGAGTCTTTCGCGTACCCTCTGGGACTTTCCAGGTGCGCAAGAGCTCGTTGTTGGAAAGCAAGACGAGATTGCGCTTATCTGCATAAAGCGCATGCGCACGCGGATGAGGCGTCACAACCACGGTGCGATCTAAGTATGCCGATCGAATATGCTGGTTCGACGGGTCCTCAAGCGCAAAGTCGGTGAGGCGGTTATAGATCATATCGATCTTCTGCCCTGCGTATCGCAAGCCGTCTGACGACAACGCCAGTTCTGAGGGATCGGCGACGACTGCGTTTATCCCATTCTGCCGGAACAGCTGCTGGAACTGGCGAAACTCTACGTTGAGGAATTGCTTTTCGGGCTCTTGATCGACGATGGCAATGCACGAGAGCGGCTCGGCGGATCCGGCCAGTTCCCACTCGTTCTTAAACATAGCGATAAAACCAGCTTCCACGTCGTCCATATCGCGCCCGCCATCCAGGCGTTGCTGATCTTCACCCCAGTGCATGCGACAGGTCCTCGCCAACGCGGTATTGAGCAGCGCTCCACCGGCGTTGGTATTCACCTCGATTAGCTGAGGATAAGGGCCGCCAATGTGGAAATCGTAGCCGAAGAACACGCCACGCACGTTCGGATCGAGCTGCGCGGCAGAAGGCGACCACGACAGGACATGATCAAGATATGCCGGCATTTGCACGACCGATTCAATTGCTTCGACCACTTGATCAATGCGATCGGCTTCTCGTTTCGAGAGAAAAAAAGGCGACCGGGAGAACAGATTGGGCTGCTCTGCGTCGCCAGGCATAAAGATCGCGGTGTGCTGGGCGTCGTGAGGAAGCAATCTGTCCAGGAGTTCTTCGGACAGAACGAAACCGCCACTGTCATCATTCAGCAAAGCAGGAAGTACCAGGAAGCCCGTATCGTCGTGCAGCGCCATACCGTCGTGCCCTCCATGTAGGATACTGGTCGATTGTCCGAACGCGATGAGCATGATTTACGCGTCAGACGAGAACGGAACCACTTCACGCTTCTTTATCGTAGCGGGAAATTCTATGTTGCCAAGAATGACACCGCCGTGACGCCATGACTTGATCCGGTGAACACCGCTTTCTTTACACTCGTTTCATCACAATGACTCCGCATTGCCACGGCGATTGTTACCGTGCCAATTGCGGTAGAGATCGGCGGAAAAGGTGGTACTGCACGGCAGTTTCGCAGCGGTATGTTCGGCCTGACAAGACAATCCTGACGCGTGATTGTAAGGGTGACAAAATAATCCGAGCATATATTTTTCTCGTCCTTGACAGAACAGAATTCCCCTACTAATCCTTGTCTGCACGTTTACTGTCATACCGAGTTTTATGAATCTCGTAGTGTGAATAGAGATTTACATTGCAGGCGTTCTACAGAGAGATGTCTATTTACAATTATCGAGGCGCTTTAAGCAATGTCGTCCGCAACGCCTTGATATCGGTAGCGGGCGACGCAAACGACTGATGGTTCGGGGTGTTTAGGATGAACGCAAGGAAGTACGAAAATGGACCGGAGTAACGCTCAGCACTGCCCTTCGTCGTGGAGCGCGCGATCCTTCACTGCAAGCGTGGCCGCAGCGCATAGTCTGGGAATCCCTTCACGCCACGGCGCGTATAGCCTTCAGCACCCTCGGCCAACACGGCGCCAACGGATCGATCAATTCAAAGTGCTGAGTGTGCGGCAACAAAATCAATTTGCACTTGTCACCGCGTCGGACGGCCTCGCGATGATAGTTCTCGCTGATTTGGTACGGGATGGACATGTCGTCGGTGCCGTGGACCAACGTGTGTCGAATGCCCAGCGGCAACAGTTCGAGGGGCGAGCACTGCACGTACCGGCTTTGTTGGCGTTGCGGGCTTCCTTGCAGAAATTCGGCAACGATACCCCCGCTGAGGTTCAAGTCCGCGCATCCGATCAAATCGACAGCACCCGCCAAGGCGACGGCGCCCCTGAGGACAACGGGACGGCTCATGGTTTGCGCAGCGCGCATGGCGTAACGGTGCCGCGCTGCCGCCCACAGCGACAGATGCCCACCCGCGGAAAAGCCGACCGTTGTGACGCGCGCCAAGTCCAAGCGATATGTCGACGCGATCGATGTCACGAAGTCGATTGCGGCGCTCACATCATGCAACGTGCCCGGCCAGCCGCCGCCGTCTTCCCCCAAGCGTCGATACTCGATATTCCAGGTCGCGAACCCTTCCCGCGTCAATGCGGCGCATTGGTGCGCATGCGTTTCAAGACCATGCTCGCTGCGCCACCAGCCGCCATGTATCGCGACGATCAACGGGTGCGGCCCTGGACCCTTCGGAAGCCGGAGTTCGCCAAACTGGCTCGCGTACGCGCCATAAGGAAGGCGCTCGTCGAAAGGGGGGAGGGGGCGGGTCAGCAGGTCTATCGATCTTTCCATGGGGGTCCTTGGGTGCGTCGCGGCAAGCGCGTTCTATCCGTGAATTCCAACTTATCGCACCGGGATGCAGTCTAGATGTCAAGAGCACACATGAACAGAGCGTTCCTTCCGAGTGAAGACCCGGCACGTGAGCTGCCGAGCGGCTACGGCGTTCTTGACGAACTCGGCGTAGAACTGCCGCATCTTCTCGCGGCCGGCAATGCCCGTGTAGCGCTACAAAGTTTGCCGGTGATCGACGTGCGCGGATTGGAAGCGCAGTCACATAAGGAGCGTGCGCTTGCACTCCTTTCGATGTTCGGCCAGGCCTGTGTGCATGAGAGCTGGCGGACGCAGTCCGCGTCGTCCGTACCAGAGCGCGTGGCGGTACCTTGGGTATCACTGGCAAAGAACATGGACCGGTTACCCGCGCTGGCTTACTACTCTCACGGTTTGTGCAATTGGCGGAGATTCGATCCGGACAAACCGATTGAGCTCGGCAATATCGCAGTCCTTCGGAACTTCTTCGGCGGTCTCGACGAGAACTGGTTCGTCGCCGTCCACGTGGATATCGAGGCCAAAGCGATCCCGTTGGTTGACGCTGTCGTCTCCGCACAGGAGGCCGTGCAAAACGACAACGAAGACGATCTACGCGCGAGCTTGGAAGTGATCGGCGACTCGCTCGATGCGATGCTGGGTACGCTGGCGCGGATCGGCGATAACTGCGATCCCGATATCTTCTTCAATCGTGTGCAGCCCTTTATGCAAGGCCTCCGCGGGATGACCTATGAGGGGGTGGACGAGTTTAGCGGTCAACCCCGGAACTTCGCGGGGGGGAGCGGTGCGCAAAGTGCCTTGATGCCGCTGTTGGACGCAGCGCTTGGCGTCGTACACGCCCATGACGACCTGCTCGTGTATCTCATAGACCTGCGTCAGTATATGCCGCGCGAACATCGTGACTTCCTGCGCGAAGTCGAAGAAGGCCCTTCCATCCGCGAATCGGCAAAGCGCTTGTCCAACGGCGCCATTGTCGATGCCTACAACCGCTGCGTGGAAGGCGTAGCGGCGTTCCGCGCGAATCACTTACGTATGTCTGTCGATTACATCCAGAAACCCGCAAAGAAGGCCTCCGACGCCAGGGGCGGGCATGGAACAGGGGGGTCGCCTTATGTTGGCTACCTGAAGAAGCATCGAGAAGAGACGTTTGCTGCTCTTATCTAATACGTTTGCACGTTCTCATTAAGGAGTGATGATTCAATGACACCAGAACACCATGACTACGTCATCGTTGGCGGTGGCCCCGCCGGCTTGCAGTTGGCTTATTTTCTGGAACGGGCCGGTAGAGATTATGTGGTGCTCGAAGCAGGCGACGCACCTGGTACCTTCTTCAAGCGCTTCCCGAGACACCGTACGCTGATTTCAGCGAACAAGGTTTACACCGGTTACAGCGATAAGGTGAGAAATCTACGCTGGGACTGGAACTCACTGATCAGTGACGACGACGAGTTGTTGTTCAAGAACTACAGCAAGGACTACTTTCCCAACGCGGACGTTATGGTCGAATACCTTGCGGACTACGCCAAGAAACTTGGGCTGGCGATTCAATACGAAAAACGCGTTCGATCGGTCCACCGCAATGGCAAGTTCTATATCGCGACCGACGATGGCGCTTCATATGTCGCCGACCGCCTCATCATGGCAACCGGTGTTAGCGAGCCTTATGTGCCCGCGATCGAAGGCATTGAAAACGCGGAACTCTACCGAGACGTGTCGGTGGACCCCAACGACTTCGTTGACCAGCGCGTGCTGATTCTCGGTAAGGGGAATTCCGCATTCGAGACTGCGGACAACCTGATTTCGACCGCATCTCGGATCTACGTCTGTAGCCCAACACCGATCACGCTGTCGTGGAAGAGCAAATTCGTTGGACACTTGCGCGCCGTCAACAACAACTTCGTCGACACGTATCAATTGAAGCTCCAGAATGTGATGCTTGATGCCCACGTCGTGAAGATCGCGAAGGTGGACGGCCACCTGCAGGTGGCGTTCCATTATGTGCACGCTGACGATGAACTGGAAATCATGGATTTCGACCGTGTGATCATCTGCACGGGCTTTCGTTTCGACGCGTCGATCTTCGACGAGCCGTGTCGCCCGGAACTGGCGATCAATGGCCGGTTCCCAGCGCAAACGAGCGCATTTGAGTCGGTGAATGTCAAAGACCTGTATTTCGCCGGCACGGTGATGCAGGAAAGAGACTTCAAGAAGAAGCAGTCCGGCTTCATTCACGGCTTCCGGCACAACATCGAGAGCCTCCACCACATCCTTGAAGAGCGCTATCACGGTAACCCGTGGCCCAGCACGACCCTGCCGGCCGAACCGGCGGCGCTCGCACAAGCAGTGCTAGCGCGGGCCAACAGGAGCCCGGGGCTCTGGCAGCAAACCGGGTTCATTTGCGATGTGCTTGCCCGCTCGCAGGATGGTGAGACCTTCGAGTACTACGAGGACGTCCCGACCCAATACGTGCATTCGAGTCGTTTCGGAGACAACGACGAGTACTACCTGATCACCTTGGAGTTCGGTCTGGATATTATTTACGCCAGTCCGGACCCACTTGCGGTGGAACGCATTCACAAAGACGACGTCGCTGGCGCCGATCAGAGCACAGGCATCCACCCGATCATTCGTCGTTTCTCGCACGGCGACTTGCAGTCCGAGCACCACATGCTCGAAGACATCGTGCCGGAGTGGGGCGAACCGGATGTACACACCGCGCCGCTCGAACGTTTCTTCGGACACAAGGATCCGCTCGACGGTATCGAGGGGATCGTCCTTGAGCGCGGGCCGTCGATGCACCGCGCGGCTGCCGACGCGAACTAACGCCAAGTCGCTTACTCACAACCACCCGATTTCCGAGATCGTCCCTTCGTTAGAAGGAGCGCTTACTTGAAGTCCTCAAAGGAGACTGAGAATGACTGAGAACGTAGCAACGCACCAAGTACCGGATTCCACCATCTTTCCGGAAGTACATCCGACGTCCGGCAAGACGATGTTTCAATTGCCGCGCCTGGAATGCAAAGTCCTTCACGGCGAACCCTACCAGTCTGGCGTCACGCAGACTCGTGTGCCACACAAATACGGATACGGCCCAGGCACGGGCGGTAAGCCGATTCGCGGAATCACGCCCGAAAGCGCGGGTTGCAGAGAGATCCATTTCGAAATGTTCGAATTGGCCCCCGGCGCAGAAGACGGCCCGGTGCACATTCACGAGCACGAAACCAGCGGCTATGTGCTCAGCGGGCGGCTGGCACTCCTACACGGCGATGGCCTTGAGAACTACGACGTTGCTTCGGCCGGAGACTTCGTTTTCGTTCCGCCGGGTGTTCCGCACTTCATCGACAACCCGAGCAAAACCGAGCCTATGGCGGTTCTGTTGGTGCGGTACGTCAGCGAGAACGACTCCACGGCTGTGATTCTTCCGGAGATGGAAAGAATGCGATTGCTGCGTAAACCCCGGGATCCGGCGGTTATCCCCGAATCGACCCAACAAGCCTGATCGACCTCTGCAAGATGTGACAACAAGGCAACTCGGCCTGGGTCATCCGGGCCGAGTTGCCGGATGCGCGGCGCCACAGACGGAGACACGGGTACGATGACTGAGAGAATTGCGATAGTGGGTGCAGGCTTGGTGGGTTGCATGCTCGGATGTCTTCTTGCGCGTCGCGGGCATGACGTCACGGTCTTCGAGAAGCGGAACATCTTCAAGCGCTCCGCCGCAACAGCGAAACGGTCAACCCACCTCGTCGTGTCGAGCCGAGGCTGGAAGGCCCTTGATGCGATCGGAGCCTCGGATGACGTCATGGCGGCCTCGCTACCGCTGCAAGGGCGTCGCGTGCATCTTGAGGACGGGGGTGAGGAGTTTTTCCCGTACGGAAGCGGTGGGCAGTCGATCTACGCCATCCACCGCAGCACGCTCAACAAGATATTGCTCCACAAGTGCGCCCGGACGCCAGGCGTCGATGTTCGTTTCGACGAACTTTGCACCGACATCGACGTGTCTACGGGGACGCTAACGCTTGATCATGGAAGCGGGGGCTACAACTATCTTTTCCGCGCGGATCGTATCTTCGGTGCCGATGGTGCGTTCTCTGACGTCAAACGCTTGGTGGCCGGCATCGGCGGAATACGGTGCGAAGAACGCTTTGAGGCCTACGGTTACAAAGAACTCACAATGGAACCGGACGCTTGTGCAGACCTTCGGCAGGATGCGATGCACGCCTGGCCACGCGGCGAAATCTCGTTCTTCGCGTTTCCAAACAAGGACGCCAGTTTTACCGCAACGCTGATTGCTCCGCTCGACGACGCCGGCGAGTTCAAAGACATTTACTCGGCGAAAGACTTCGAAGCGGTGATGCGCCGCTTGTTTGCTGGCGTTGACGCGGGGCCGCTGACACAAGGTTTCCTTGATAACCCCGTCTCGAAACTGTTCTCTTCAAAAAGCTCACACTGGACGGTCGGTGATCGGGTGGTCCTTATCGGTGACGCAGCGCACGCGATGGTCCCGTTCCTCGGGCAAGGCATGAACGCTGGCTTCGAGGATTGCATGACCATCGTCAGCCTGCTCGACGAGTACGACGAGGATTTCTCTGCCGTCCTAGGCGATTTCGAAGACGTTAGAAAGGAAGATTGTGACGCCGTCGTTAAGATGTCTGCCGACAATTTCCTCGAGCTGACCAAACACGTTTCAGACAAGCGATTCCTGCGGAGAAAGTCGTTGGAACGACATGTCCATCGCCTCTTTCCTGACAAGTACGCCCCGCTGTACGACCTGGTCGCTTTTTCCGATCTCCCATACGGGGAAGTTCAGCGTCGCTCCGGCGAGCTGAGTCTGCTGGCCGCAAAGGTCATCGATTCCTTGGGCGACGAAGACTCACTCAATGGCAGCGAACTCGACCACGTGATTCGCGCTGTCATCGAAGAACATGCCCACGGAGGTGCCCGTGAAGCCCAAGCTCATTAGTTTCCCGTTATGCCCGTTCGTCCAAAGGGCCCGAATCGTGTTGGCAGAGAAGGGCGTTGATTATGACATCGAGAGCATCGATCTCGCCGATCCTCCGAGCTGGTTTCACGAGATCTCCCCGATGCGAAAAGTGCCGGTGCTGGTCGTCGGTGAGCATGCGATCTTCGAGTCAGGAGTAATCAACGAGCTCCTCGACGAGCTATATGCGCCAAGACTGCATCCAAGTGACGCGTTTCGGCGCGCGATGAATCGCGGTTGGATCGAGTTCGGCAACCAATTGACCATGGACGCCCATTGGGTGTCTGTAGCCAAAAACGAAGACGAGTACTGCGAGCGACTCAGTCAGTTCCATGGTGCTCTAGATCAGCTGGAAACCGCGGTAGATCGGGTCCCGCTCTTCAACGGTGAAACTTTTTCACTCGTAGACGCGACCTACGCACCAATCTTCCTGCGTATCGCCTTACTGCAGGAACACACGGTCGACATCCTTCCCGCCAGCCGATACGCCAAGGTCGCGCAATGGAGCGCTAGTCTGATTGCCCATTCCGCGGTGGTCGCGTCTGTCGACGCGTCCTTCGAGGACGCTTATCTGGCATTCCTCCGCGACCAGCAGAGCTGGCTCATGGGGCGCTCATCGGCGACTGACTCCGACGAGACCCGGGCATCAGCGTAGGGGATCGATCCGGCCTCCCCTTTGATCTGCGGAGAATAGAGCATGGAACTCAGGGACGAAATCGATATCAGGGGCAACCCCCACTATCAAAAACTCGCGGACGACTGCGACTTTTTCAAGTTATTCAGAGTGATTGAAGAGCGGCACGAGAATTGTTTCTTGTTCGAATCACTCGGTGACGAACGCAAGGTTTCTCGGTACTTCGTCATCGGATTTGATCCAGCAAAGATCATCAGTGCGGTCGACGCTACGACGCTGCGTGTCGAAGATGTCGGCAACGGTGAAGCGCGTCTCTATAAAACGGACAATCCGTACTACGCGTTACGGGATCTTATGCCTACCACAGTCGTATCGCGCAAGTACGCGGGTGGTCTCGTGGGATACGTCGGTTACGACGCGGTCAACTTCGTCGAACCTGGTCTTGAAATCAAAACCAACGGTTTCTTCGAACCCTTCAAACTCGGCGTATACCTAGACGGTATCACCTACGATCAGGTTACAGGTGAGGCTTTCTACTTCTACTACGGTCGTAGTCGGTTCTCGACGGTGAGCCGATACCTACAAGAAGAGCCGCGGGCGTATGGAGATACCCATGTCCGAGCCGTCGGCGAGTCAAGAACCGAAGACGAGCACTGCGCCGCCGTCCTGCACGTCAAAGAGGAGATTGCGGCCGGCCGCGTGTTCCAATGCGAAGTCGGGTTCAAAAATTGGTATCACCTCGAAGGCGACACGCTGGCGGTCTATGCTCGCTTGCGCGAGGTCAATCCCTCGCCGCATATGTACTTCATCAAGTTCGGACCGCAGCGCCTGGTCGGCGCTTCTCCCGAGCTGCTTTTCCGCCTGCGCGACGGCGAGATGGAGACCTTCCCGTTAGCGGGCACGGCGGGACGAAGCTGTAACCCCCTGGAGGACCGCCGGCTAGGCCGGTCCCTACTGAATGACCCCAAGGAACAAGCGGAACACCGCATGCTCGTCGACCTGCATAGGAATGACCTCGGTCGTGTAGCGCGTTTCGGCTCCGTAAAGATCCGCAACCTGATGGATCTTCGCAAATTTTCCCACGTTCAGCATATTTCGTCAGAGATTTCAGGCCTGATGGCGAGTGGCGAAGACATGTTTTCCGCACTCGCCGCGTCCTTCCCGGCAGGGACGTTGACTGGCGCGCCCAAAGTCGAAGCCATGAAGCTCATCAACGAACTTGAGGACGATGGGCGAGGCCCTTACGGGGGAGCGGTTGGGCAGTTCTCGTTCAACGGCGACTGTGCATTCGCGATACCGATCCGAAGCCTTTTTATCTGCGGTTCTGCCGCGTACGCCCAAACATGCGGGGGGATCGTTTACGACTCACAGCCGGAGAACGAATACCTCGAGATCCGCCGGAAGTTCGCGGCGATGGACAACGTTTTGAAATGCTTCTTCCCGGAGGACGACTATGCGCGTGTTGATCATCGATAACTACGACTCGTTTACGTTCAACCTTTTTCAACTCATTGGCGAAGTGCTGCAGGCAGATAGCCTACGCTTCGGTGCCGGGCCCGATGTGAAGGTCGTCCGAAACGACGAACTTAGCCTGCGAGAAATTGAGGCATACGGCCCGACGCATATTGTCATCTCGCCAGGGCCCGGCGCACCTGACGACCCCGCTTACTTCGGCGTCTGTAAAGATGTGATCCTCTCGCTTGGCGAGAGCATTCCCATTTTGGGCGTCTGCTTAGGTATGCAGGGGATTGCCAGCGCGTTTGGTGGGAACATCGTCCGTGACCCAACCCCAATGCACGGCAAGATGTCGCGCATCCGCCATGACGGCGAAGGTGTTTTCTCGGGTCTCCCTCAGCGCCTAGAGGTGATGCGCTACCACTCGCTTCTGGCTGATGCAACGTCGTTGCCCGATTGCCTCGAAATCAGTGCGGTCGTCGAATTGGAAAATATGGAAGAGCACACCCGCCCGAAGGTGATGGGACTACGCCATCGCGAGTTCCCGATAGAGGGTATCCAATTTCATCCGGAGTCGTTCGCGACCGAAGGCTCCGTAGAGATGATTCAGAACTTCCTTGACCGAGGCGCCGAGGGCATCAATCGCGTTATCCCGGTCGAGAATACGTCCAGGTACGGGAGTCTGCAGCCGTGGGAAGGAGGTATTTGAAGAAGAGGGACGAGAGAGCGGCGGCATTCACAGTGAAATCAATCAATAGCTACGCGCATTAAATGGGGAGACAGTGATGGACAACCTAAGAGAGAGCCTCGGACGGGTCGGCCACGACCTGGGCAGTTTCGTCGTGAAACGGAAGTACATCGTGGCAGTGTTCGCAATCGCGATCGCGATGCTGGTTGCGACAGGCGCACAGAAGCTGGGGTTCACACCCAACTACAGAGCCTATTTCTCAAACGAGAATCCCGAACTCAATGCATTCTTGTCGTTTCAAGATACCTACACCAAGAACGACAACTTCTTCTTCGTGCTCGTCCCGAAGGATGGTCAGCTGTTCTCCACCGATACGTTGTCGGCGGTGAAAACACTCACCGATAAAGCATGGACGATACCGTTCTCGAACAGGGTCGACTCGATCACCAACTACCAGAACACCTATTCGAAGGACGGCGAACTGTTCGTGGAAGATCTCGTCGAAGAGCCGACGGCGCTGTCAGCCGAGGGTATGGGCGAGAAGCGCGCGATCGCCACGAATGAACCGACACTGGCTGGCCAGTTAGTCGATCAGAAAGGCTCTGCAACCGCTGTCAACGTGACGTTGCAGCTTCCCGGAAAATCCCTGTTCGAAGTGCCGACCGCCGCGGCCAAGGCACGCGAGTTCAAGAGCCAGATTGAAGAGCAGTACCCCGGGATCGACGTCTATCTGACCGGTTTCGGCATGCTTAACAACGCCTTCGGTGAATCGGCGTATATGGACTCCAAGACGCTCACGCCGATCATGTACGGCGTTCTGGTGGTCGTCGGTTTGATTATGCTGCGGTCGATCGCGGGGACGATAGCCACGGTCGCGGTCGCTTTCCTGTCTGTCGGCGTGGGGCTCGGTGTCGGCGGCTATTCGGGCGTCTTGCTAACACCGGTCTCGACGAGCATTCCGATCATCATACTGACGATAGCGGTAGCCGATTCGATCCACATCTTCTTCTCCATCCGCAGGGGTATGAAGAAAGGATTGGCTAAAGATGAGGCGATCGTCGAGGCCATGCGCACCAACTTCGTACCGGTTACCATCACCTCGATCACGACGGTCATCGGCTTTCTCACGCTCAACTTCTCTGACGCGCCTCCGTACTGGCATGTCGGCAACTTGTCAGCCGTCGGTATAGCTGCAGGTTGGGCGCTCTCGTTGACGTTGCTGCCGGCACTCATGGCCATACTGCCCTACCGGGCTCGCCAAGCGGAAACACCCGAGAAAGTCGATGGCTTTTGGACCGCCTTCGGAGGTGGTGTCGCGAAGCATGCTCGCCTGATTGCGCTAGCGGGGATGGTAAGCGCAGTCGGCCTCACCGCCCTCGTGCCATCGCTGCAGTTCAACGATCAGTGGAGCGACTACTTTTCGAAGAAGATCGAGTTCCGTCGGGATACCGATGACGCCACTCAGTATTTTGGCTTGTACCCGGTGGAGTTCTCCGTACCCGCAAAAGGGCCGCAGGGCGTCAGCGAACCCGAGTACCTGTCGAATCTGGAACGATTTGTGGAGTTTCTCCGCGGTCAGGAACACGTTCGGCACGTGTTTGCCATGCCCGACATCCTGAAGCGGATCAACAAGAATATCCACGACGATAAGGAAGAGTTCTATGCTCTTCCGGCGACGAAGCAGGCGGCTGTAGATGATCTGTTCTTGTACGAATTGTCGCTGCCGTACGGCTTGGACTTGAACGACCGAATCAATATCGACAAATCAGCGACGCGAGTCACTGTCACGCTGGGCAAGACATCCACCTCGGAGACAAAGGCATTCATTGACAGTACCAACCAGTGGATCGAGGCCAACCTGCCGACGTACATGCAGGATACCCGGCCAACAAGCGCTCACATCATGTTTACCTATATTACTGACCGTAATGTCGAAAGCATGATGTCTGGATTCGTTATGGCTGTCGTCTTGATTGGCGTCGTACTGGCGCTTTCACTAGGCAGTTGGAAGCTGGGCCTGGTCAGCCTTCTCTCCAACGCCTTCCCGATCATGATGGCCTTTGGCATCTGGGCGCTACTCGTTGGCACTGTTGGATTCTCCGTTGCAGCAGTCGCAGCCATCGCGATTGGTATCGTCGTAGACGATACGGTGCACTTCCTTCATAAGTATCACGCGGCGAGACAGTCTGAACATGCAAGTCCCGAAGGGGCGTTGCGCGCGACGTTCGCATCTGTTGGGCCAGCCGTGGTCGGTAGCTCAGTGATTCTGATCTGCGGCTTTCTCGTCATGGCGACGTCGTCGTTCAAGATGAACGTCGACTTGGGGCTGCTGTCCGCGATCACGATCGCCTGCGCCTTGGTCTTCGACCTGCTGGTGCTGCCGGCACTGTTGGTACAGTACGCGCGGTGGGCTGAAAGAGCGCCACGCGAAGTCACGGAGACGCAAGGGAGCGGTATCCAACATGCCGGGACCGCACTCTCCGTGATGCTGGCCGCCACCGTCGGCTTCTCCATCGGATTGGCAGACCCAGTGCGGGCGAATGCCGGCGACGCCCTCGAGAAAGGCTACGCGATCTCAGAAGCGTCTGACCGAACCGACCGTGGGTTCGGTAGCAGTGAAGTCGATGTCACCATGGTACTGCGCAACGCCATGGGCGACGAAGCTCAGCGCAAGTTGGTGCTCAAGACGCTCGAAAAGCCGACAGACGAGGAGGGTGACAAGACCATCGGCGTCTTCTATGAGCCTTTTGATATGAAAGGCACGGCCTTGTTGACCCACGCCAAGATCCTCGAACCTGATGATCAGTGGCTGTTCATGAAATCTTTGAAACGGGTGAAACGCATTTCGTCGAGAAACAAGTCGGGTCCGTTCCTCGGTTCGGAGTTCGCCTACGAAGACTTCACGGCACTGGAGCTGAAAAAGTATTCGCACGAGTGGATGAAAGAAGAAGCGTGTGGTGACCTGACCTGTCAAGCCGTCAAACGCGTACCGCAATACAAGTACTCAGGTTACTCGCATATGTTGGTGTGGATTGACGACGACATTAAGCAGGTCAGGAAAGTCGAGTTCTATGACCGTAAGGGGGATCTCCTCAAGACGTTGACGATGGAGGACTACGACAACGACGGCGGATACTGGCGCGCCCACCGCTGGACGATGGTTAACCATCAGACGCGCAAGGAGACGGTCCTGCTTTATGGCGACTTCTCGTTCAAGAAAGGCTTGACGGAAAATGACTTTTCCAGCCGGCGACTCGCCGCGATGAGGTAGCGGAAGGAAGGGGTTGGGGGACGTCAACAGGCAGGCCGCCTGGTCAGCGACGCCCCCAATCTCGGCAACCGATCGCGGGCACCTGGATCTCTCTACCAACGGTGTTGGTACCTCGCGCACCGCACGCGTAAGACGACATCAGGCGGCGTTGGGTAGAACGTCAAGGAAGGAGCCATGCACTTCGAAACTGATCTTGCCGATACGACAATAGAAGCGTTGGCCGCCCTCATGGACGCCGGCGAACTCAGTGCGGTGGATCTTTGTCAGGGCAGCTTGGAGCGGATAGCGCGATGGAACGGATATACCAACGCCGTCGTCAGTATCAATCCCGACGCATTGAGACACGCAGAGCAGCTCGACCGCGAACGCCTCGGCGGTCACACGCGAGGACCACTTCACGGTATTCCGATCTTTATCAAGGACAATATCGACACCGCCGGGCGCCTGCCCACGACCGCCGGCTCGCTGGCGCTAGCGGCCCATTTCGCTGGGCGCGATGCGGACGTTGTACACAAGTTGCGTCAAGCGGGCGCTATCATTCTGGCGAAGTCCAATCTTACCGAGTGGAGCAACTTCCGGTCGAACAAGGCTTCGTCCGGTTGGAGTAGCGTTAGCGGGCAAACCAGAAATCCGTACTCACTTTCGCATTCGCCGGGTGGCTCGAGTTCCGGGTCGGCGGTAGCGACGGCCGCCGGTATGTGTGCGGCCGCAATCGGCACCGAAACGGACGGTTCACTTGTGGTGCCGGCGGCGATGGGCGCACTGGTCGGCATCAAGCCGACGTTCGGGCGACTGAGTCAGCGCGGAATCATTACGCTGTCTCGCAGCTACGACACGGCCGGCCCGCTCGCGAGGAGCGTAAAAGACGCGAGTCTGCTTCTGCGTTGCATGGGCAACTTCCCGGCTCGCCCTCGCGCATGGGGAGCGGCTGGCGCGACCGACGGCTGGCCGCTCGAACGGAAAAGCCTGAAGGGGAAGCGCATCGGCATCGTTGAAACCTACCGCGGTCTGGATGCCGCCGAAGATGCTGTGGTGGAGGAGTCTGTTCGGGTTCTCAAGGACCTGGGCGCAGTGCCAGTTGAGGGAGTGGTGCTGAAACACCTTGAGAAACTGGACGAGCTCGGCATGCAGGTGATCTGTCACGAGTTTCGGGACTGTCTAAGTCGTTACCTTTCAGGGACAACGGATGCAGTCCCGGTGAAGAGCCTTTCGGACCTGATTGCGTTCAATGAGCTCCACGCAAAGCACGCCATGCCGTTCTTTGGGCAAGACCGCCTCGAATTCGTGCAGAGCTGCGGTGTGATGCAGGAGGCGGCGTATCTCAAGGCCAAGGAAGCCATTCGGCGTTTGGCTGGAACGTTCGGTATCGATCAGGCGCTACGCAGGCATAGGTTGGATGCGTTGGCCGCTAGGACGATCGGCCGCCCTTGGGTGATCGATCTGCTTTCCGGCGAGAATCGCTCGCCTGGAGCAGGCACCTGGGCCGCGCTAGCGGGATACCCCAGCGTCAGCGTGCCGGCGGGTTATGTCGACGGATTGCCGATTGGCATGCTGTTCTTCGGGACGGCGTTCGCCGAGCCTTCGCTTCTGTCAATCGCCTACGCTTTCGAACAAGCGACGAAAGCAAGGAAGCCGCCTGTCACGCCCCTCGGCCGGCAAGTCCCATCTTTGGCTGAGCTTCCGGGCGAGATGAAAGGCCGAACGACAACGGGCGTACACGCTTTGTGGGGATAGTCCCGGCGCGCAATCCGGTCGGCATTGGCGTTGCTCGAGCGAAAGCAATGGGCGGCGCGGGATCTTGACTCTTTCAAGGAGAACACGGACGTGACGAACATCGAATCCGTAGTAGAGAACGGCGGTGCCGCCGCAGATTCGGTCGTTGTAAAACTTCAATCAGGCGAGCCCGCGGTACCATCGCTATCGGCTCCGCCGCCCAGAAGGGCCGACTGGAAGCGGATCGCGTTAGCGATCGGGATTGTCGGCGTGTGCTGGGGCGCAGCCCTGTTTCTTGCGTTTCCCAACCCGTTGGAGCTCATTCGATCGAACTGGATCATCACCCCCATCGCTTTCGTCGCCGCTGCATTCGCAAATGCGACCGCGATTGGCGGCGGCTTTCTCTTCGTTCCGCTGTTTGTGTTCGTCTATCATCTGAATCCCGTGGCCGCGCTGAAGCTGAGTCTCGCGACACAAGCGTTTGGCATGACATCGGGTGCACTGGGGTGGTCTCGGCGGTTCATCGTTGTCGAGGCACTACCCGCGGCATTTGCCGCAAGCGCGTTGGGTATGTACTTCGGTACGTATCATCTGCCCATCTCAGCTGGTCTGGTGAAGACGTCCTTCGCCTGGGTGTCGCTGTTCATCTTCTTTGTTGTGATACTGGAGATTCGATGCGGAACGGCCTGCCATGAGGTGTCTATCCGCACCGCAGATCGCTGGAGACTGTTTTTCTTCTTCGCTGCGTGTTTCGCCGGTGGATTGGTCACAGCTTGGACAGCTATTGGGATAGGGGAGGTCGTCGCTCTTTACCTCTTATTCGTCTATCGGGTTCGCGTCGAGTCAGCCATCGGCACAGGGGTTGCAGTCCTTGCGTTCGACTCGCTCGCCGGGCTGCTATTTCATACCCACCTTGGCGGCATACTTTGGGAATACTTGGTCTTCACCGCACCCGGTGTAGTACTGGGTGGATTCTTCGGCGCCACCATGGGGCGCCATATCGAAGACAGAGGTAAGCGAAGGCGCCAGCATCGTACCGTCGAGGTTGAGCGTCCAAACTCGCCATTGAAATGGCTCTTTGCGTCGGTAATCCTGCTCGATAGCATGGTCATGTTTGCGCAAAGCTATGCCTTTTGATGCCCGGTGAAGTATCGGTCTGAAATCACCTGGGCGGGCTTGCCCTTGGCCGGTGGCCACCGGTCATCGCGTTTACGGAGGACTGAGTATCGACACAGGCAGGGTAGCCGAGCCAGCCTTCGCCAATGGCTTGTGTCGGCGATTCTCGCCATCGTCTGGGGCAGTGCGGCCGCCGTGGATATATCGGGGTACGTGGGTCTGGATCTGCGCGCGTTTCCCCAGAGGACGGCTGACGACCGCGGAGACGACTCAGTCTCGGGGTCTCTGGCTATCGAACCGGAGTTCACATATCAATGGAATGATGGGGCGGATAACGTCGTGTTCACGCCGTTTGCGCGACTCGACTCAGTCGATGATGAACGCACGCACTTTGACGTCCGAGAGTTGCTTTGGCAACACATCGGCGGGGACTGGGAACTGCGCGCCGGCATTGGCAAAGTGTTCTGGGGGGTCACCGAGTCTCGACATCTGGTGGACGTCATCAACCAAACTGACTTTGTGGAGAACATCGACGGCGAGGATAAATTGGGGCAGCCCATGCTAAACGTGTCGTTCATTCGTGATTGGGGTTCCATGCAGTTGTTCCTGCTGCCGTACTTTCGCGAAAGGACCTTCTCTGGGCCAGAAGGTCGGCCTGCGATGAATCCTCCTGTTGATGTAGACCGGGCATTCTATACGTCGTCGTCTGGCAAGCATAGATTGGACGTAGCGGCCCGGTGGTCGCGTTCATTCGATATCTATGACATTGGCGTATCGCATTTTTACGGCACCGTGCGGGATCCGTTATTGGTGCCCGGTGTCGACGGTGACGGAAAAGCCGTGCTGATACCGCGCTATGATGTGGTCCACCAAACCTCGATTGATCTGCAGGCGACTACCGGAAGCTGGCTTTGGAAACTCGAGGCGTTGCGCAGGCGTGGTCAAGGCGACACATTCCACGCCAGCGTCGCAGGTTTCGAGTACACCTTCTTCGGCGTCTTTTCTTCGAGTACCGACTTGGGTCTGCTGGCCGAGTATCTCTATGACAGCCGGGGCGATGACGCGCCACACGCTTTCGACGACGACATCTTCGTCGGCCTGCGCTTGGCGTTTAACGATGTTCAAAGCACGGAAGTATTAGCCGGACTCATCCGCGACCGCCACAGCGACGCCAATCAAATCTCCCTCGAAGTGAGCCGTCGAGTGGGAGAGCAATGGACGGTTGGCGTCGAAGCCCGTGTTTTCACGAACATCGGCGCAAATGACCCCATCTATTCCATGCGAGACGACGATTATTTACAGGTTAGCATCGAGCGTCACTTCTGACTCGAGCTTAGGCAGCTTCGCGTCGAGCCCCTTGGACTACTGAGCAGTCAGGGCTGCCGATAGCGGGAGCATTCTCGTCTATCAAGGGACTGTAATCGCCCCGGAAATTGATCGGATCTGGGAGTAGAATTTTCCACTGACAGGAGATTCTACGCATGAAGAAGTCCCGCTAAACGGACAGCCAGATCTTCCAGATCCCGAAGGAGTCCGAAGCCAGTGCGCCGGTGCCGGAGCTGTGTCGTAAGCACGGCATGAGCAGCGCGAGCTTCTACAAATGGCGCGCCAAGTATGGCGGCATGGACGTCTCGAGCATGAAAAGACTCAAGGAAGTCGAGGAAGAGAACGCCCGGCTGAAGAAGATGTACGCCGAGGAGAAGATGTTGGCAAACGCCGCATGAAGCCTACTTCTGTGCTCAATCGCAAATGGGGGGATTACACGGCCTTTTTTGTTGCCTGCGACAACGCAAATTCGAACCTACGACGTCTCAAAAAGGTTAGGTTCACCAGCGCCGGCAGGCGCGCAGCACGAGCGAAGCGAGTCAATCCTGCCCCGAGACCAACTACTAATGCCGGACATCGAACTTGAGGGTTAGTGGCTGCAACGCCCTGAGAGATGGCGAAAACAAGCTCAACAATCGCGCCGTTACCCCTGGTCCAAATAGACGCGCCACCCACCCAGCTGGGTTATCTCTACCGCACTCTCAATACCCGCCGGTTCACAGATGAACCCCGGCAGCTCTCGACCATCGGCCAACCGTACCTTGCCGATACCCAGCGGGCTGGGTATGCCGGCGACGAAACTGCCGAAGTTTTCTGCAGGTACCGACCACACCTCGACCTCGATCGCGGCACCGGTCTCGTCGCGCACCAGTCCCGGCCGATAGGGTGGGCCGCCGGCAAGGGCGTACAGGCGATAGCCATCGCTGGTAGTTGTACGTTCCAACAGCTGTGCACCGCGCTCGCCCAATTGCCAGTTGAGCGGCAAACCTTCCAGATGCGCCCCGCAAACCACAACGGGTATCGTCGATGTTTGTCGTAGCGGTGCTGCTGCCGAAGGCGGGCATGGGTAGTGACTCAAGCCTTGCAACGACGGCAACACCTGCTGCAGGTAGGCGCCTATGCCCAACAACTTGCGGTCTTCGAAGGTCTTGCCGACCAGCGTGATGCCGAAGGGTAGATCAGTGCCGGTAAAGCCGGCCGGTATCGCCAGCGCACTGAGGTCGAGCAGGTTCATGTAGTTGGTGTAGTAGCCCAACTCGCTGTTGCGCTTGACCGGCTCTTCGGCGACCTCGGCCAGGGTGAACAGACGGCCGGCGGTTGGCGTGAGCAGGCAGTCGACCGTATCCATGATCGCGTAGGCCCGCTTCTTCAGGGCTTCGAGGCGGTACTGCGCCTTGAACAGATCGACCGCATTGGCACGACCGCCCGGCTCGATGATGCCGTAGGTCACCGGCAAGAATGCATCGGGCTGTTCGGCGATCAAGGGATAGGTCGCGAAATAACGCTCGGCGACCCAAGGTCCTTCGTACAGCAAGCGCGCCGTTTCATCGAATGCCGTGTAGTCAATGGTGACCATCTCTATACCGGCATCGCGCAGTTGCTGCAGTGCGAGCGCATAAGCCTCGGCATAGTGTTCGTCGCCAAAGAACTTCAGTTGTTGCTCATCGATCACCCCTACGCGCAGTGGTCCTTGCCAAGGCCCGTAGTGTCGCGCGCGGTTCGAGAACGGGTTCGCCCGACTGTAGGGATCATTTGCATCTTCACCTTCGGCCGAGGCCAACAGTTCGGCCGCATCGTCACAATTCAGTGCGAATATCGTCATGCAATCGAGGCTCTGGCAGGCCGGCAGCATGCCGCTGGCCGAGAGCAGGCCGCGTGTCGGTTTCACGCCGACCAGGTTGTTGAAAGCGGCCGGTACGCGACCGGAACCCGCGGTATCCGTACCCAGGCTGAAACTTGCCAGGCCGAGTGCAACGGCAACGGCTGAGCCGGCGCTTGATCCGCCACTGATGTAGTCCGGATTGAAGGCGTTGGCACAGGCGCCGTACGGTGAACGGCTGCCGACCAGGCCGGTTGCGAACTGATCGAGGTTGGTCTTGCCGATTGGTATCGCACCGGCGGCCAACAGCCGCTCGACCACCTGTGCCGATTTATCGGGCGTATAGGCAAACGCAGGGCAGGCTGCCGTGGTCGGGATGCCGGCGAGATCGATGTTGTCCTTGATCGCGAATGGAATGCCCCATAGGGGATGTGTCGCTGGGTCCATTTCGTCGAGTCGCGCGAGATAGGGGCCCAGCTCGGCATCGCTTAAGCGATGAATCCAGATGTTGTGCTGCTCGTAGTCAGCGGCACGACGCGTGATGTCGGCGACGACCTGCGCCGGCGTCGTGT